>Ga0070741_10009558_pt1 | contig 18746 bp, 12 predicted proteins | sample Coa_R1_4_FD_66440 | JGI IMG/M metagenome (GOLD analysis project Ga0070741, IMG submission 66440) | Surface soil microbial communities from Centralia Pennsylvania, which are recovering from an underground coalmine fire - Coalmine... | ecosystem: Environmental > Terrestrial > Soil > Unclassified ...
ACGGAGGACGTTGCTGCGGCTGGTCCGGTGGACACAGCCGCGCTCCGCGAAAATGAGGGGTCGAATCGGAGTGAATCAAAGCAAAGCAAACCGTCCGAAGATGTAGAAGCCGCCATGGTTGAACCACGGCCTGACGTCGAGTCCGGCGCCGCTGCGGGTGAGGACACCCGCGCTCCGGGAGAGGGGCAGGGGGAAAGGCCGAACGCCAAGCTGAGCCGGCTGCGCTTGTGACGGAGGACGTTGCTGCGGCTGGTCCGGTGGACACAGCCGCGCTCCGCGAAAATGAGGGGGCGAATCGGGGCGAATCAAAGCAAATCAAACCGTTCGAAGATGTAGAAGTCGCCATGGTTAAACCCCGGCCTGACGTCAGTCCGGCGCCGCTGCGGGTGGGGACACCCGCGGTCCGGGAGGTGAGCGACGCGCCCTGGCGATTGGGCCATCCACGAATTTTCGGCGGTTTCCAACGTTGCGCGATTGGCGAAGCATCGCTTAGGGTATCTGGCTTTAATGAAAGAAAAGAACAGTTCCGCCGCGCGCCCGGTGCGTGTGGGCATGATCTCCCTCGGTTGCGCGAAGAATCTCGTGGACGCCGAGATCATGCTCGGTTCCCTGATGAAGGGCGGCATGGAGATCACCAACGACGCTGCGGAAGCCGACGTGGTGATCGTCAACACCTGTTCGTTCATCGATTCGGCGCAGGAGGAAAGCGTTGATACGATTTTGCAGTCGGCCGAGCTGCGGGAAGCGCGCAATCGCGGGCAGGGGCTCATTGTTTCCGGCTGCCTGCCGCAGCGATTTCGGGAGGAACTGCCGACGCTGCTGCCCGAGGTGGATGCATTCATGGGCATCGACCAGGTGGCGCAGGTGACGGACATCGTGCAACAGGCTCTCACGCATCGCAAGCAGCGGTTGTCCGCGCCCGCGCAACCGGACAAGACCGCGGGCGGCCGCGGCAAGAAGGTGGTGGGCAAGCTTGCGGAATTGGACAAGGCGCGTCCCGCCGCGGAACCCGAGGCGCCGGTTCTGAACGTAACTCCGCGGCCGATTTACATTCCGGATTTCGCGACGCCGTGTTTCCGGCTCACGCCGGGGCATTTTGCGTATGTGAAGATTGCCGAGGGCTGCAATCATCCGTGCAGCTTCTGCATCATTCCGCGCATGCGCGGGTCGCATCGCAGCCGGGCGCAGGCCGATATTGTGCGCGAAGCGCGGCAGTTGGTGGCCGATGGGGTGAAGGAGTTGAACCTGATTTCGCAGGACTCGACGTACTACGGCCTCGATCTGCGGGCGAACCACAGCCGCAACATTGCGTCGCCGGAAAAATTTACGGCGGCGGCGCAGTCGCTGCCGGCCGATTCCACGACCCTTTGCACGCTTTTGCGCGAGTTGAACGAGATTCCGGGCGACTTCTGGATTCGGCTGCTTTACACGCACCCGGCGCATTGGACTGACGAACTGATCACGACGATTGCGGAATGCCCGAAGGTGGCGCGTTACGTGGACATGCCGCTGCAGCACATTCACGAGAACATGCTGGAAAGGATGCGCCGCGAGACCTCGCAGCAATACATCGTGGACCTGATTGCGCGGATTCGCGCGGGGATTCCGGGCATCGCATTGCGGACTACGTTCATCGTCGGTTTTCCGGGCGAGACGGAGGGTTGCTTTGAGACTTTGCTGGAGTTCATTCGTGAGACGAAGTTCGAGCGGTTGGGCGTTTTCACGTATTCGAAGGAGGAGGGGACGCGCGCCGGGGCCATGCAAGGGCAGATATCGGATCAAGTGAAACGCAAGCGTCGCGACCAGGCGATGGCAGCGCAATTGAAGGTGGCGCGGCAGGTGGCGGAGTCGTTTGTGGGGCGCCAAATCAAGGTGCTGGTGGAAGGGGAGGCGAGCGCGAAGGAATTGAAGAACGCCAACATCAGCTCGTGGGAGCACGGTTTAATCCGGGGACGCGATCGGCACACGGAGCAACTCAAGGGGCGGTACCTGGTTGCGCGCGGCGAGGCGGACGCGCCGGACATTGACGGGCGTGTTTATGTGCGCGGGGAGTTGCCGCTGGGTGGATTTGCGCGGGTGCGGGTGATTGGGCACACGGATTATGATTTGATCGCGGAGCCGGTGTGAGGGTGGGGGAGGCTTGTAGGACGGGGATTTTGCGAGCGGGGTTGACCATCCGGCTGGTTGCGGTTTTAATCAGCCCCTCGTTTGCGATGCCGCATTTGCAATGAATGTACCCAATAAGCTGACCGTGTCTCGATTCGCCCTCACGGCAGCCTTTCTGGGGGTTATTTTTTCCAACATCCGTTACCGGGAAACCACCGCGCTGGTTTTGTTCAGCCTGGCGAGCCTGACCGATTACTTTGACGGAAAAATCGCGAGGCGCGACAAGCTGATCACGAACTTTGGCATTCTCATGGACCCGCTGGCGGACAAGATTCTCGTCTGTTCGGCGTTCATCGCGTTTGTCGGGCTGCACTGGATGGCTGCGTGGATGGTGGTGTTGATCGTTGCGCGCGAACTGGCCATCACCGGCCTCCGGCTCCTTGCGGCCTCCAAGAATGTTGTGCTCGCGGCCGAGGGTTACGGCAAGCACAAGACCATTTCGCAGATAGTGGCCATCATCGCCATCCTGGTTTTCCACAGCTACCAGGAATGGGACGCGATCGGGCCGGCGGTGTTCGGGCTGCACATTTTCGGAGTACCCTGGATTTCGTGGTTCGAACCGCTGTCGATCTGGGTGTCGGTGGGGCTGACCATCACATCGGGCGGGCTGTATCTCTGGCGGAACCGCCAGTTGTACCTCGACGATATTTGAGAGGCGGGGCGATTATCGCCGGGGGGCGGGAGCGGCGGAGGGCAGAGGCACCGTTTCACCTGATGGGGCAGGTTGAGCGGGCTGATAGATGCCGGGGCCGAGATTGGCGAGGGGATCGGCCTGGCGATGGTGGCGCCAGGCGGCGATGCTTCCAATCAGCACCGCCACGACAGCCACTCCGGCCAGCAGGATTCCCGCCGTGCGCAGGTTCAGCTTGGAGAGCTGCAGCATCACGAAATCGAGGGCGCCCCTGGATTCATCGGTGAGCGGGGGCGGTTCGCGGAATTTCTCGGTCTGGCCGAGTTCGGCGTCCAGGCTGGCCATGACGTGGGCGAGGTCCAGCTTCAGCAGCATGGCGTAGGTGCGCACGAAACCGCGGATGTACACGGGCGCCGAGAAGACGTTGAAGTTGCCTTCCTCCAAGGCGCGGATGTGGTCCGTGCGGATCTTGGTGACTTCGGCCACCTGATGAATCGTCAGTTTTTGCGATTCGCGGGCGGAATGAAGTTGTTGGGCCACCGATGTCATCAGCCTGTTTTTAGCGGTTTTCTGCGGGGTTTTGCAATCCCCTAAATGATTTGAAATTCAGAGACGGGGTCAGATGGGATGATCGCCCTCACCCTGACCCAATGTCCCGCATGCGGGACCGCCACCAGAAAACATCCCGAGAAGGGACGTTCGCCCACCCCCTCACCCTTTGTTTCCCAAGCCCGCCACGAGTCAGTTTCCCGAGAAGGGACGTTAGCTTCGCGAAACGTGGTCCCCCAAGGGGGCGAGGGGACGGCGCGCGGGCGGGCCAGGTTGGTTTGAGTGGGAGTGTGATGCAGGTGACGCTCGGCAATTCGGCGGCGCGCATCCCGATATATCGGGACGCCCTACCTTTGGCGTCTCGGCAGGTTCGGTGTGTCTTGCAGTTTTCGGAGGAATATATAGTTAGAGGAACGCTCGCCCTCACCCTTTCCCTCTCCCCCGGGGAGAGGGGACAGCTTCGGTAACGGCAGGTTTTTTGGAGCGACTTTGGGTAGGGAGTCAGCGCCGGGTTATAAGAGAGAGGCACTGCTTCCCTCGGCCCAATGGATTTCCAAGCCCACCCCCTCACCCTTTCCCAATGGCTTCCCAAGCCCGCCACGAGTCAGTTTCCCGAGAAGGGACGTTCGCTTCGCGAAACGTGGTCCCCCATGGGGGCGAGGGGACAGCTTCGGTAACGACAGGTTTTTTGGAGCGACTTTGGACAGGGAGTCAGCGCCGGGTATAAGAAAGAGGGAGCCGGCAATCTGCTGAATGAGCGCCAAACGTAGTCGCCGAAGGCAGAGGGAATTCCATTCTGAAAAATGGGTGGCGGTGCCAAGATGAGCGGAGTTTGTCAGTCAAACGCGGACAGGAAAATCAGAGGCGCGCCGATTTCGAAAATATGGGAGGAAGCGAGGTTAGAGCCATGGCAAGAAGAGTGAGTGTGGCCTTGAGCATTGTGTTGTTGGTTGCGGCGGATCGTGCATCGGTGCTGTTGAAGCGCAACGGCGCGGTGCCGCCGGCGAAGGGTTCGCGGAATGCGGAACTCAGTTCAAACGCGCCGCCGTCACGCGCCGACTTGCGCTCCTCCGCAATTATTCGCTGAACATTTGCATCCTGCCGGAATCCCGATGAAAACTTCGAAGCGTTTTTACGTTCTGTTGCTCGTTTCCCTCCTGATTCTCACCGTGGGCGCCGTCCTGTTTTGGCGGCTTCGGTCGCCGGAGAAGGAAATCACGCGCGTTCAGCTTGGCCAATTGATTCAATCCAATCTGATTGCCAGCGCCACGGTGACGCCAACTCCTTATCCGGACATTTATCATCTCGATGGCGAAGCCAGGAACGGGGTCAAAACCAAGTCTTTCACCATCACGACCCACCTGGAGCCGGAACAGGTCAAGAGCCTGTTTGCCCTGCCGGAATTGAAGGTGGCGATCCCCGGCGTGGGGAAAGCCGGGCTGGTCACGAACATTATTTGTGTGGTCCTGTTCGCAGGCTTGGTGGCGGGTTTGATCGTTTACCAGACCAATATCGGGAAGGGCCGGAACAGCCGCATTCGCCAGCGTCCGAAAGTGCGGTTGAGAGATGTCGCCGGCGTGGAGGAGGCGAAGTCGGAAGTGCGCGAAGTCATTGATTTCCTCAAGGACCCGGCCAAGTACCGGCGCGTGGGCGGGGAATTGCCGAAGGGCATTCTGCTCATTGGGCCGCCCGGCACGGGCAAGACATTGCTGGCGAAGGCCATCGCCGGCGAGGCGGACGCGCATTTTTTCAGCGCGCACGGGAGCGATTTCAACGAGGTGTTTGTGGGTGTGGGCGCCAAGCGCGTGCGCGAATTATTTCGCCAGGCGATCAAGCACAAGCCGGCGATCATCTTCATTGACGAAATTGATTGCGTGGGCAAGCAGCGCAAGATGGATTCCCACGGGGAACACCAGCAAACGATCAACGCGCTGCTGGCCGCCATGGACGGATTCGAAGGCAGCGACGGCGTGGTGGTGCTCGCCGCCACGAACCGGCCTGAGGATCTCGATGAGGCGCTGCTTCGACCGGGGAGGTTTGATCGCAAGGTCCATGTTCCCTATCCCGATCTCAACGGGCGCCGGGCCATCCTGCAAAGCCACACGACGGACAAGCCGCTGGCCGATGAGACGGTGCTCAATGTGATTGCCCAGACCACGCCGGGCATGTCGGGCGCTGATCTCGCCAATTTGATCAACGAAGCGGCGATTCTCTGCGCGCGGGAGAACCGCGATTACATTGGCCTGACCGAGCTTGAGGCCGCCCGCGACAAGGTCTGTTACGGACTGGAACGCAAATCGATGGTCCTGACGCGGCGGGAACGGGAATTGATTGCCGTCCACGAAGCGGGTCATGCGTTGATCAATTTGCGGATGGACCTGCTGCCGCAGCTTTACAAGGTGAGCATCATTCCACGCGGCAGCGCGCTCGGCGTCACCACACTGTTGCCGACCGAGGACCAGAACATTCATTCGCGCAGCACGCTGTTGCAGGAGTTGGTGCTGTTGATGGGCGGGCGCGCGGCCGAGCGGACGTTTTACGGCGTCACCACAAACGGGGCCAGCGGGGATTTGGACATGGCGCGAAAGCTTGCGCGCAAGATGGTCCTGGAATGGGGCATGGGGAGCAAACTTTACTACGAACCGGCGCAGCGCGAGGCGGAGCAGGAGATCAACCGGTTGCTCGAGGAGGCGGACCGCGAGGCACTGGCAATCATCGAGGCTGAAAAGGAAAACGCCGGAAAACTTTCCGGCGCCTTGTTGCTGCGCGAAACTCTCACGCGCGAAGAGGTGCTGGCCTTGATCCGTGCGGAGGAACGCGCCTCCACGACGGTCCAGGCGGTTTGACCTTTTCGCCCTCAGGCCCTCGGCCGCCGCAACGGCCGGAGCCCGGCGGTCAAACACCCCTGCCGGCAAACAAGCCGAGCAGGAAGAGCACCACGCAGATCGCGATGAAGATGAAGAACAACACCTTCGCAATCCCGATGGCCGTGCCGGCGACGCCGCCGAAGCCGAAGATTGCCGCGATGATTGCGATGATCAGGAATATGGCTGCCCACCTTAGCATATACGTCTTTTTTTTGCGGGCCGGGCTGATGGCGACCCGTCCCTGTTTGATCTCAGCATAAGCCCGACGCGAGGTGGTTGCGTTGGGGTGTAGCACCTATTGAGCATTGCTCCATTGGGTAGGGAGGAAAGAATGCGTGAGTGCGGGGTTTGGCGGGGGCGAGGGGACGGCGTGCGGACGGGCCAGGTTGGTTTGAGTGGGAGTGTGATGCAGGTGACGCTCGACAGTTCGGCGGCGCGCATCCCGATTTATCGGGACGCCCTGCCTTTGGCGTCTCGGCAGGTTCGGTGGCCCGGCGCGTCATCAGTTGTCCCTTTCACCGCAAGAAGAGTGGATTGACGGGCGGAGCACTCAAAATCACCATACGCTTGCGGAGAGAAGCAGAGCGTTATGGCCAACATAATGGGCATCGCGAATATGTGAGAGTCCGCAATCAACAATGAAAGCCAAGGGTCTTGCGTTTTTGCTGTTGGTCGGCCTGTTCCTTTCCCAAAGCCTGGTTGCGACCAGGGCGTCAGAGGCGGGTTTCCCGTCTGCCGAAGATGTCCTGCGCCAATCCATCCAGGCACGTGGCGGCAGGGAAGCGGCGCTGAACATCCAATCCTTCCAGGCTAAAGGTGTTGTTCTTTTCTACACCGAGAGCGTGCCTTACGGGCCTCTCATCACCAATGCCTGGCCCATGGAAATCCGCGCCCTGCGACCGGATAAATTCCGGTTCTCCGTCGATTTCAATGCCACGCCGGACGCGTCGTTCGTGTACCTGCCGCCCCGATATTTCGCCAATGGATTCGATGGCCGGACGGCTTGGGAGGCCCTGCCAGGCCGGCGGCCGCAGGCGCTGGCGGGAATCTTTCTAGAGGAACGGAGCGAGCAGGCGGAATTTTTCGCCTGGTGTGCCGGTCCTGAAAACTACCAGTCCCTCACCAACCTGGGCGAAATTTCCTTTGAAGGCCAGTGCTGTTACGAACTCAAGCTGGTGAAAAAATCCGGCAATATCGAGACGCATTACTATAACGCAACCAATTTTCTCATGGCCGGAATCATCCGCAGCAGCGTCTTCGGGCCGAGTCTGGAGCGGTATGTGTTCAACGATTACCGCCAGTTTGGCGGGTTTCAATTTCCCACCCGGATCACTTATCAGGCCCAGGATGAGCGCGATACCGCCCAACTCCATTCCGACGAGTTGATCACTTCCATCGAAGTGAACCGGATGAAAAGTTCGGACTTCGACATGCCGCGTGAAACGATTCCTCCGCCCGGCCCAAAGCAGCCCCAGCCCCGCGCCGTCTCCGACGCGGAGATTAAAACCATGCTGCGGGACTGGATTGATGTGGATAAAATAGCCGACGCCATCGTGGTCGGCCGGTTGGATGACCGGGGCCGGCGGGTGATCAGCCGCGGGCATGTGGATGGCACAAATGTCAATGGCGACACGGTCTTCGATATCGCCTCGATCACCAAAGTCTTCACCAAATTGTTGCTGCTGGACATGGTGCAACGCGGAGAAATGAAGCTGGATGACCCGGTGCAGAAATACCTGCCTGCGTCCGTCCACATGCCGACGCGCAACGGCAAGGAAATCACCTTGTTGAACCTGGCCACGCATACTTCCGGCCTGTCGCGTGATTGGGACGGCGGCTGCACGCCGGAGGATCTTTACCAGTTTCTCTCCAGCTACCAGCTTACCCGGAATCCGGGAGCGGAGTATGAGTATTCCAATTTGGGAGCCTGTTTGCTCGGACTGGCCATCGAATCGAAAGCGGGCAAACCCTACCCGGAACTGCTCATGGAACGAATCTGTCGCCCGATGGGGCTGAACCATACCTGCGTCGATCCGCAAGCCCTGGCCTGCCGGGTGCCGCCGGGAGCGGGGAGGGTGCTTTCGTCCGCCAATGACCTGCTCAAACTCGCGTCCGTCTGTCTGGGATTCACCACTTGTCCATTGTCACCGCTCCTGCAGCAAGAATTTGCGACCCATGGCGGCGGTAACAGCTCGTATCTGGTGCTGGATCCAGTGCGTCGCCGGGCGGCGGTCAACCTGGGCCACTCCCAAAACGGCAACTATTTTATCGTGCGCCTCGACCTCAACCGCTTGGTTCTCAACCAATCGCTCAGGCCGCCCGGTGCATTCAACATCGATTCCAAAATCTATGACCATTACGTGGGACAGTACTTGTCCAAGAACAATTCCACTTGGACAGTGCGCCGTGAAGGCAATCGTTTATTGGTGCAAAAACCTTGGGCACCAAGTTGTGAATTATTTCCGCAGTCGCAAACCAACTTCTTAAGCGTTGTGCGCGGCCTTGGAGCGACGTTCGTCCCGGAGAGGCCGGGCCATGCAACGCAGTTGTTGCTTCGCGATCTGGATTCCAATGGGAGCTTTCGCGGTGCCAAAATTTCCTCCAACGCCCCGATGCCGGGTGTCGCCTTCAAAATAGACCCTGACTCCGGGGAGGATTGCGCCGGCCAATACCATGACCACGACGGCCATGTCCTGATCATCCGGCGTCAAAGCGGCCGGTTCAGTGTTCAAACTGGCGCGGAGAATTCGGGGGATCTGGATATGGAAGATTTGATTCCCGGGTCGGAAACGCTTTTCTTTAGTCTGACCGGCCCCGTAGCCCTGACTTTCGTGCGGGACAGCAACGGAAAAGTGACTGGTGTGATCCGGCACGTTTATGAGGACCACATCCCGTATGCAAAATTTGCTCCCGCGCCAGTCGGGGTTGCCGAAGTTGATTCTGACCGGTTCATCGGCATTTGGGACGGCACGCTCGTCGTCAATGAACGAACCAAGATTCCAATGGTCATCAAGATCTCCAAGCTGACTGGCTCCCACAAAGCCAGTTTTGACATCCCGGGAGAAGGCGTGAAGGACCAGCCGTTCAAAACTCTTGGTTTACTGAGCCGATCATCTCTCTTTCTGGCCTGCCCCACAGACAACGGCCGGGTCACTTTTCGGGCAACGTTGAACGACGCTGCAACGGAGATGTCTGGAACGTGGAAAAACGGGCAAGACTCTTTTCCGGCGACGTTCAAACGAATCACTCCAAAGGCGGGGAAAATCAAGTGAAAGGAACAACAAGGCGAGAACGAGGAATTCATTACAGTGGACGTCCCCTGTCCGTCCAGGCTTGGCGAGTTGTTCAGGTTATCAGAGGTGCCGGCTTGTCTTGGACAAAAGGCGTATATGGTCAGAGGAACGATCGCCCTCACCCTGACCCAATGTCCCGCATGCGGGACCGCCACCAGAAAACATCCCGAGAAGGGACGTTCGCTTCGCGAAACGTGGTCCCCCAAGGGGGCGAAGGGACGGCGTGCGGGCGTCTGTTTGGGCGGTCTGGGTTCAATGGTGTAGGACCCCTCATGAACCGACGATGGAGGATGAAACGCTTTCAGCGTATGAGGTAAAACGGACTGGTACCCAGGGTAGGACCTCGACCAGCTCGGCCCAACCCTGGGCTGAGCGCCTTCATCCTTACAGGATGAGGAATAGAACTCCTGGAGAGACAGGGTCTCGGGCAACCGAGGTGCCAGGAACGTTCGTGGGTTCAAAGACCACGAAAGGCGCCACCTCTCCCCATCCCTCTCCGCCATCCGATGGCAGAGAGGGAGAAAGAGACCCTTGGTGAGAGCGAGGGTGTGGAGCAATTGAGCACTTAGACTAAAAAAGCAAGGATAGGGACCGTTCCTCGGGCAATCCTGGGCTGAGCGCCTTCATCCTTACAGGATGAGGAATAGAACTCCTGGAGGGACAGGGTCTCGGGCAAACGAGTTGCCAGGAACGTTCGTGGGTTCAAAAACTATGAAGGCGCCACCTCTCCCCGTCCCTCTCCGCCATCCGATGGCAGAGAGGGAGGAGGAGACCCTTGGTGAGAGCGAGGGTGTGGAGCAATTGAGCACTTAGACTAAAAAAGCAAGGATAGGGACCGTCGCTTGGGCAATCTTGGGCGCCTTCGTTCTTAGAGGGTGAAAAATAGATGAGCTATTTCGCGGAGTGCGAGTCGCTCCGGATCCAGTTCACGGTGGCGGATTTTGTTTCGCTGGAATTGGGGCCGATCCGGATCACGAACCGGCCGGGTTCCCAGTCGTAGTGCAGATCGCTGTTGAAGAATTTCAGATCCTGCGGCGTGATGCGAAACACCACCTGACGGGTTTCGCCGGGCTGAAGGAAGACCTTTTGGAAGCCGCGCAGGTCTTCCACACTGCGGGTGACGCTGGCCACCGGCTGGCTGATGTAGAGCTGCACTGTTTCCTCACCGGCGAGTTTGCCGGAATTGGTCACGTCCGCAGAAGCCAGCAGCACCGTGTCGCCTTCGAGGTCCGTCTTGTTCAGTCGCACGTCGCTATAAGAGAAGGTCGTGTAGCTCAGGCCGTAGCCAAACGGGTAGAGGGGATCGTTGGGAACATCGAGATAGCGCGAGACGTATTTCGACAGCGGGTTGTTCTTGTAGGGCCGCCCGGTGTTCTTGTGATTGTAATAGACAGGAATCTGGCCAACGTTTCGCGGAAAGCTCATGGTGAGCTTGCCGGAAGGGTTGTAGTTTCCAAACAAGACTTCGGCCAGGGCGTTGCCGGTTTCGAGTCCGCCGAACCACGCTTCCAGGATGGCGCTGCAATGGGCTGCTTCCCAACTCAAGGTCAGCGGCCGGCCGTTCATCAGAACGAGCACCACAGGTTTTCCGGTGGCGACGAGAGCCCTGAGCAATTCCTGCTGGCTTTCGGGCAGGCTGATGTCGCTTCGGCTGGCGGCCTCACCGCTCATGCCGGCTGATTCACCGAGGACCGCCACGATTACGTCGGCTCGTTTGGCGATGCTGACCGCTTCGTCCCGCAGTTCGTCGGGCGAGCGTTCGTCCACCGGGATTTCTGCGCCGAACGCCTTCAAGGTTGTGCGCAGGCCGGGATCGTCGGTGATGTTCGCGCCCTTCGCGTAGAGGATGGTCGCCGAGGTTCCGGCGACGGCATTGCTCATTCCGGCCAGCACGCTGATGGCTTCGCGCCAATTCCCGGCGGCGCGCCAGGAGCCGGGCAGATCCAGTTGATTGTTCGCCAGTGGGCCGACCAGGGCGATGGCGCCGCTCTTCGGCAACGGCAGCACTTGATGATCATTTTTCAGCAGCACGAAGGATCGTTCTGCCGCTTCGCGAGCCGCCTTGCGGTTGCCGGGCGTGAGAATCTCCGCCTTGGCGCGGTCCTCCGTGCAGCCGCGGTACGGGTCGTCGAAGAGTCCCAATTTCCACTTTGCCTCGAGGATTCGCCGGCAGGACTGTTGGATCAGATCCTCGGGCACGCGTTTTTCGTCGACCAGTTCCTTGAGGTATTTGAGGAAGGCCTCGCTGACCATGTCCATGTCCACGCCCGCCTTGACCGCCAATTCCGCGTCCTTCTTTGTGTCGCCCATGCCGTGTTCCGTCATTTCATTAATGGCGGTGTAGTCAGTGACGACGAATCCCTTGAAACCCCACTGGCCGCGCAGCAGGTCGGTCAGGAGCCAGTGATTGGCGGTGGCTGGGATTCCGTCCACCTCGTTGAAGGAAGCCATGACGCTGCCCGCGCCGGCGTCGACGGCGGCTTTGTAGGGCGGGAGGTAGTATTCGTACATTTGCAGGCGGCTCATGTCGGCGGTGTTGTAATCGCGGCCGCCTTGCGCTGCTCCGTAGAGTGCGAAGTGCTTGACGCAGGCCATGACGCTGTTGGTGAGGCGCAGATCGTCGCCTTGATAGCCGCGGACCATTGCCCTGGCGATGAGGGAGCCGAGATAGGGGTCCTCGCCGGCGCCTTCGGCTACGCGTCCCCAGCGCGGGTCGCGGGCGATGTCGACCATGGGCGAGAAGGTCCAGTTCAGGCCGTCCGCGCTGGCCTCGGATGCGGCGATGCGCGCGGTCTGTTCGATCAAATCGAGGTTCCAGGTGCAGGAAAGGCCGAGCGGAATGGGGAAGGTCGTTTTGTGGCCGTGGATCACGTCGTAGCCGAACAGCAGTGGGATGTGGAGGCGGCTCTCGTTCACGGCGAGCGCCTGAAGTTTCCGGACGGCCACGGGGGTGTAGGTGTTGAACACGCCGCCCACGAAGCCCTCGCGGATTTTGCCCTCAACGTCCTTGCTCATGCGCGGGCCGGTGACATCGAAGCCGACCGAGAGCAGGTTCATCTGGCCGATCTTTTCGTCGAGCGTCATCTTTCCCATCAGGTCCGTGACGAAGGAATTCATCCGGGAATCATTCGTGGCCGATTGCGCCCGGGCCGAAACCGCGGCCAGCAGGACGCCCAGTACGATTCCCGCTGAGGCCAGGCGATGTCCGAACTTGTTCATCTCGTGCTTTTACTCCGTGATCCGGCAATCGTCCATAGGTTTGCATTGGTTGGTCGCCCGCGATCCGGGCTGCCCTTGACAAAAGGAAGATTTGAGACGACCGGGAAGGGTTTGGTTTGGTCAACTCGGAAGCAAAAAGGAACTACCTATGAATACCATGAAGGCGGCGCAGATCAGCAAGGCGGGAGGAGAATTTGAACTCGTGGACCGGCCGATTCCCGCGCCGGGAGCGGGGCAGGTGCGGATCAAGATCGAGGCGTGCGGCATTTGTCACAGCGACGTGCTGGTGAAGGATGGGCTTTGGCCGGGGCTGCCGTATCCGCGGGTGCCGGGGCACGAGGTGGCGGGGCGGATTGACGCGGTGGGCGGCGGAGTGACGAACTGGAAGGCGGGCGACCGGGTGGGCACGGGTTGGCATGGCGGGCATTGCTTTCAATGCGAATATTGCCGGCGCGGGGATTTCAGCATGTGTGTGAACCGGTTGATTACCGGCATCCATATGGACGGCGGTTATGCGGAGTACATGATTGCGAGGGCGGAGGCGGTGGCGTTGATCCCGGAGAACATGCCGGCGACGGAGGCTGGACCGTTGCTTTGCGCGGGTGTCACCACGTACAACGGTTTGCGTCGCTCGGGGGCGATGGCGGGGGACCTGGTGGCGATTCACGGCGTGGGCGGGTTGGGGCATTTGGGAATCCAGTATGCGAGGCAGATGGGGTTCCAGACGGTGGCGATCGGCCGCGGGCCGGACAAGGAACCGCTGGCGCGCAAGCTGGGAGCGCATCATTACATTGATTCGGGACTGGGCGATCCTGTGGAGGGGCTGAAGAAACTGGGCGGCGCGCGGGTGATTTTGGCGACGGCGCCGGATGCGAAGGCGATTTCTGCATTGGTGGGCGGACTGGCTCCGGGCGGCGAGTTGCTGGTGCCGGGCGCCCCGCTGGAGCCGCTGACGATCAGTGCGCTGGCGTTGATCATGAGCCGGAGCTCAGTGGCGGGATGGTATTCGGGAACGGCGAAGGATTCTGAGGACACGGTGAGGTTCAGCGCCCTGGCCGGCGTGAGGCCGATGATCGAGACTTTTCCGCTGGCGAAAGTGGCGGAGGCCTATGAGCGGATGCACAAGGGGAAGGTGAGGTTCCGGTCGGTGCTGACGATGGGTGTATAGCCATTGTATCGCGTTTATGCGGGAGCCCCTGTGCGAGCAGACGCACAGTTGTTGGCGGGGCATGCCGTGGTAGGATCGGGCGGACTTTCACCGATTGTCGGTGATACGCCCGCGTGTGTTCGAGGAGGCTGGAAACGCAAGTTTTCAGCCTCCGATTTTTTGGCTGAATTCTGCCACCCCTTTTCCGGGGTGGATGAGTATGCTGCAATAATCCGGTGGTATCGCCCTGCGGGCTCAACCACCGGCTAGTTTGTGCCAAGCCTTCGGCTTGAGGGTGCGCACGGTCCATTTAACCGCCTTCGAGGGGGATGGTGACGGTGAATTCGGAGCCTTGGTCGGGTTGGCTGGCGACCTGGACGGCACCCTGGTGGGCGTGGACGATGGCGCGGACGAGGCTCAGGCCGAGGCCGAGGCCGCGTTGGGAGCGGCTTTTGTCGCCGCGATAAAGCCGGTCCCAGATTTTCCCCTGTTCCTCGGGTGCGATGCCCATGCCGGTGTCGCGGAATTTCACGACGAGGTTGGAATTTTCCTTGCGGGCGAGGACAGTCACGCTGCCGCCGGCGTTGGTGTACTTGATGGCGTTGTCGAGGAGGTTGGCGAAGACCTGGCGCATGCGAATGGGGTCCATGGAGGCTTGGCAGGGCTCGGAGAATTCGGTGGCGATGGTGATTTTCTTTTCCTCGGCGACGTATTGGTAGAGTTCGATCACGTCGTTGAGCAGGGCGCAGACGTTGACGCGTTCGCGGGTGAGTTTCATGGCGCCGGCCTCGGCTTCGGCGACATCCATCAGGGTTTGGAGAATGGTGAGGACGCGGTCGGATTCCTCGACGCAGTCGGCGAGGGCTTCCTGGGCGGCGTCGGGGGCGGGCTGGGAGCGGAGGGCGACTTCGGCGATGCCGCGGAGGCGGGTGAGCGGGGTGCGGAGGTCGTGGGCGACATTGTCGAGTGATTCGCGCATGCCTTTGATGAGCGCCTGGTTTTTGTCGAGCATGCGGTTGAAGAGCTGGGCCATTTCGTCGAGTTCGTCGTCGGATTTGCGGACGGGGACGCGGGCGTCGAGGCGGCCGGTGTCGATGATGGAGCGGGCGGTGGAGACGACCTGGCGGACTGGTTGCATGGCGCGATGGGCGAGGAACGCGCCGCCGATGAAGCCGAGAATGACGATGGGGGTCATGACGGCGAAGAAGATGCGGCGGAAGGGCTGGAGGACGGCTTCGCGGCTGTTGGCGCTGCGGCCGACCTGGAGGACCGAGTTATCGTAGAGACGGGTGGAAGCGAGGGTGAAGTCGCGTTCCTCGTCCTTGGGGATGCGAAGATAGAATTGACCGGGATGGGCGCCGCCGGCTTCGGCGGTTTTGGGATCGAAGGAGACCCAATCAGGCGGTGCCGCGATCAAAACGGCGAAATTGAAGGGACTGATCCAGCGGACGAAGAATGGCTTTGCGCCGGTGGATTGCTGGTTATCGCCGACGCGGCTGCGGAGGCCGGCGAGGCCTGCGGCTTCGTAGGCGGTGGAGAGTTCCTTGGCCTTGGCTTCGATGACCTCGCGGTCCTTGCGTTCGATGGCGCGGGCGAGGAGGAAATAGAGGATGACGAACAGGGCGCAGGCGCTGACGATGAAGATCGCGGCGTACCAGAGGTTCAGCCGGAAGCTGACGCTGCGACCGAAGCGATCAAGCAGGTTTGAGGACATAACCGACGCCGCGGATGGTGTGGAGCATTTCCCTGCCCTTGTCGATTTTGTGACGGAGACGGTGGACGAGGACGTCCACCACGTTGGTCTGGGGGTCGAAGCTGTAGTCCCAGATGTGTTCGAGGATCATGGTTTTGGTGACCACGCGGCCGGCGTGGCGCATGAGGTATTCGAGGAGGGCGAACTCGCGCGCCTGCAGTTCGATCTTTTCGCCGGCGCGGGTGACTTCGCGGGTGAGCAAATCCAGTTGGAGATCGCCGACCGTGAGGCGGTTGGGCTCGGCGGCGTTGGTGGAGCGGCGGATGAGCGCCTGGACGCGGGCGAGCAATTCGGAGAAGGCGAAGGGTTTGGTGAGGTAATCGTCGCCGCCGGCCTGGAGGCCTTTGACGCGGTCGTCCACGGAGGCCTTGGCGCTGAGGATGATCACCGGCACGCGGAGGCCCTCCTTGCGCAGACGCTGGACGAGGCTGAGGCCGTCGAGCTTGGGGAGCATGATGTCGATGATGGCGGCGTCGTATTGGGTGGTGGAGGCGAGGACGTGGGCTTCCTCGCCATCGGGGGAGCGGTCGACGGCGAAGCCGCTTTGTTTGAGGCCGTTGACCACAAACGAAGCGATTTTGGCGTCATCCTCGACGACTAGAATCCGCATAAAGGTTCGTGCTGTATCCATGGATGACATAATGGAAAAGGGGGAACAGTGCAAAACAGAATGGGGATGGCAGGGGTTTTTGAGTCGCGGCGATAAAAACGATGTTTGACCAACGATCGTCCTCACCCTGACCCAATGGCTTCCCAAGCCCGCCACGAGTCAGTTTCCCGAGAGGAGACGTTCGCTTCGCGAACCGTGGTCCCGATCCCGGGAGAGGGGACAGCTTCGGCCGCAGCAGGTTTTTGGAGCGACTTTGGAGAGGGAGTCCGCGCCGGGTATAAGAAAGAGGCAGCACTTCCTCCGGCCTAATGGGTTTCCAAGCCCACCCCCTCACCCTTTCCCTCTCCCCCGAGGGGGAGAGGGGACAGCATTTGGACGGGCCGAGGAATTTAATCGGTGTGGAAGGTACGGCGGCTTTGTTCAATTGGGGATTCGGCGACGTGCTTCCTGATATATCGGGACGCCCTGCTGTGGCCTCTTGGCATTTTGGGTGTGTCTTGGAGTTTTCGCGCGTCGGGGGAAAACGAGAACCGCCCTCCCGGCCGTGGCGCAATACGGCGCGGAAGGGCGGTCCCATTCCTCTTCCCTCTCGTGTGTTAACCGGCGTTTCCACCACCTTCCTCGACCACTAAATAATGGCTGCCGCCCAGGCCGCCGCTCTTGCTCCAGACCTTGAGCAGAACGTGCTTGTCCTTGACGTTCTCGGTCAGCTTGACCGCATCGTCCGCAGTGTCGACGGGCTTGCGGTTGATCTCCTGGATGACATCGCCGACGCGCAGGCCCGCTTCGTAGGAGGCGGAGTCCTGGTCGATATTCGTGACCACCGCGCCTTTAAGGCTGCCGGGAACACCGAGGCGGCTGCGGGTGGTGGAATCGAGATCGCCGACGGTCACGCCGTTGAGGGTGTCGCTGTTGTTATTGTCGCCGTTATCGGCCTTGGCGACTTTTTCACCGGGCAATTCCTTGACCGTGACGTTCAAGGTTTCCTGCCTGCCGTCGCGCAGAACCTTGACGGGGACATGCGATCCGGGCGCGGTTTCGGCGACCTGCAATTTCAGATGACGGCTGTCGGTGACCGGCTTGTTGTTGAATTCCTCGATCACGTCGCCGCTCTTGAAGCCGGCTCGTTCGGCCGGGCTGTGGGGCGAGACGTCACCGACGAGGGCGCCCTTGTCACTGGAGAGATTGAACTCCTGCGCGAGCGCCGGCGTCACGTCCTGGATCATCACGCCGAGGTAACCGCGCACGACGCGGCCACTGGTGATGAGGCTGGTCATGACCGTGCGGGCGAGATTGATGGGGACGGCGAAACCGATGCCCTGATAACCGCCGCTGCGGCTGAGGATGGCGGTGTTGATGCCGATCAGACGGCCTTCCGCATCCACGAGCGCGCCGCCGGAGTTGCCGGGGTTGATGGCGGCGTCGGTCTGGATGAAGTCTTCGTAATCGGTGCCGAGCCCGCCGCGGCCGGTGGCGCTGACGATGCCCATGGTCACGGTCTGGCCGATGCCGAAGGGATTGCCAATGGCGAGGCAGATGTCGCCCACCTGGGCTTTATCGCTGTCGGCGGTGGTCATGAATGGCAGGTTGGTGGCGTCAATCTTCACGACGGCGATGTCGGTCTTGGGATCGCGGCCGATGACCTTGGCGGTGAATTCGCGGCCGTCGTTGAGCGCGACGCGGATGTTATCGGCGTCCTCGACCACATGGTTATTGGTGAGAATGTAGCCGTCCTGGGAGATGATCACGCCGGAGCCGAGGCCGTGCTGGGGCGGGGCTTTCAGTTGCCTGCCGCCACCCTGGCCCTGGCCTTCCTCCCCGTCGGGCATCTGGTTTCCGAAGAAGCGGCGGAAGAAGTCGTCGCCGAAGGGCGAATCGGGCATGGGCATGGCCTTGGACTTGGTGGTGATGTAGACCTTCACCACGCTGGGCGCCACCTTCTTGATGATAGGAGCGAAGCTGGTGGTGAAACGGCTATCGCGCGGCACATCGGTGTCGCTGACCGTGAGGTTGACCGGGGTGAGGCGTGGGGCGGAGTCGCGGGCGTGGACGATCCGTGCGGCGAGCAGAGTGGAGCCCACCAGGACGGCCACCAGCGTGAGCGCGCCCACGCGCGTTCGGGAGCAGAAATCAGAGAACATTCTTTTCATATGATTGCGTCGTTCAGTTCAGATTCATTGACTGTTGCCATGATTACCTTCGCATCGAATGGTGTCGGCGACCTTTCCGGAGCATTACATTTTTGTAAGGGAATGACCCCGGGGACGGGGAAGGAAAGGGCGAGGATGGAGGGGGAAAGGAAGTTTTCAGTTTCAAGTTTTCAGTTTTCAGTGGGGATAGGAGGCGGCGGGTTGTTTGGGTGTGGGAATGGGTTGCGGGCGGGGAGTGGACGTGTGAGAAGGAATTCCCCCTCTCCCTAACCCAATGGCTTCCCAAGCCCGCCACGAGTCAGTTTCCCGAGACGGGACGTTCGCTTCGCGAAACGTGGTCCCCCAGAGGGGGCGAGGGGAT
>Ga0070741_10009559_pt1 | contig 18744 bp, 17 predicted proteins | sample Coa_R1_4_FD_66440 | JGI IMG/M metagenome (GOLD analysis project Ga0070741, IMG submission 66440) | Surface soil microbial communities from Centralia Pennsylvania, which are recovering from an underground coalmine fire - Coalmine... | ecosystem: Environmental > Terrestrial > Soil > Unclassified ...
ATCAAGCCGTGGGTGTTCTCGATCTCGCTGTTCCCCGTGCTCTGGATCTCCGCGCTCATCGACGCGAACCCGGACGTGTTCCTGTGGGAGACGATCCGCTCGCTCGATCCGCCGCCGCCGGAATACGACGAGCGGTTCCCGAACGTGCAGGCGGCGATCGGACTCGAGGCGCTGAAACATCTCGACCAATGGACCGCGCAGGCGCGCGCGCACGCGGAGTACATGAACCGTGTCCTCGGCGCGATCCCCGGCGTGCAGGTGCCGTACGTGCCGCCGGGGTCGACGCACGTGTACTATCAATACTGCGTCTACGGACCCGAGGGCGTCGATCGCGACGAGCTCGTGGTGCGCTGCGTGCGGCGCGGCATCGACATCGAGACGCTGCACGTCGACGTGCCGCCAGATATGGACCTGTTCAGCGGCGCGCCGGCGGAAGCGGACGGCGCGCGGAGAGCGTCGCAGGCGATTCAGATCCCGGTGTACCAGAGCCTCACGGACGAACAGCTCGCGCGCGTCGCCAACGTGGTACGCGGCGTGCTCACTCATGCGTAGGCCGGGTCGTCGGACCCGGCAGCCATGCTGATCTACCTGTCGATCTACATCGCCGCGATTCTCGAGGGCGAGATCTACTACAGCAAGGTCTGCGCGGACGCGATCGCAGGACGGCTGTTCTGGCCCGCGGTGTGGGTGTGCGGCGCGCTCGGCGGGTCGACCGGCGATCAGATCTGGTTCTACCTCCTGCGCGGCCGCATCCACTGGCTCGATCGCTATCCCAAGCTCGCGAAGTACCGCGACGGGGTGATGAAGCACGTGCACGCGAACGAAACCGGGCTCGTGCTGGTCAGCCGTTTTCTGCCAGGGCTGCGGACCGCGATCCCGATCGCGTGCGCGTACGCCGGCGTCGCGCCGCTGAAGTTCAGCGCGCTGAATCTCATCAGCGCGTTTGCCTGGGCCGGCACGATCATGCTGTTCGTCAAGGGCGGATCGTCGACGCTGAACGCGTTCGGGCTCAACGCGTGGTGGGGCCCGTTCATCCCGGCCGCGATCGTAATCGTGTTCTTCCGCTGGTTGAGCAGCCGCCCGGCACGCTGATTGAAACACTCGTCGCGATGCACGCAGCGATTCTGGCGTGGTATCTCGCGACGGCGTACTGTCAGCCCGGCAAGACGCAGTCGGGCACGAAGGCGCGCACCGGCATCGTCGCCGCCGATCCGCAGGTGCTGCCGGTCGGTTCGGTCGTGCGCATCGTCGACGGCGCCGCCTCGGGCGTGTACACCGTGATGGATACGGGGGCGGACGTCAAAGGACGAAAGATCGACATCTTCATCCCCGACTGCGGGCGCGCGGAGAAGTTCGGCGAGCAGCGCGTGCGGCTGCGCATCATTCGTCGCGGCTGGAATCCGAAAGCCAGCGCGAGCCGCTGAAGCGGCCGGCGCCGCGTGTGCTAGCGTAGCCGCATGAAGCCGGCGCTCGTTCTCACGATGGCGGTCTGGACCGTTGCCGCCGCGGGACCTCGCGAGTACCGCGTCCCCGCCGGGCACGCGACGCTGTTCGCACGCGTGATCGGCCGCGGGTCGCCGATCATCGTGCTGCACGGGGGCCCCGACTTCGATCACACCTACCTGCTGCCGGATCTCGACCGACTCGCCGACCGGTACCGTCTGATCTACTACGACCAGCGCGGTCGCGGCCGGTCGGCGGAGGGCGTGGATCCCGAGGAGGTGTCGCTCGCGTCCGACGTCGACGACATCGACCGCGTGCGCCGCTACTTCGGTCTTCGCTCGGCGACGATTCTCGGGCACTCGTGGGGCGGCCTGCTCGCCGCGGAGTACGCGATCCGGTATCCGCACGGCGCGTCGCATCTGATTTTCATGAATCCCGCGCCGGTGTCGGCCGCGGACTATCTGCGCTTCCGCGATTTCTATCGCGAGCGGCAAGGCGCCGCGTTCGACCAGTTGCGCGCGGCGGCGGCCAGCGACGCCTACAAGGCCGGCGACGCCGACGCCGTGGCGGCGTACTACCGCATGCATTTCGCGCCGGCGCTGCAGCGGCCCCAGGATCTGGATCGACTCCTGGCAAACATGCGTCCGAGCTTCGCGACGGGCGTCCTGAAGGCGCGGCGGATCGAAGAGCGGCTCGACGAGGATACGTGGCTGTCGAAGGGCTACGACCTGCTGCCGAAGCTGTCCGCCGTCACGGTTCCGACGCTCGTCATCGCCGGCGATCACGATTTCATTCCGGCCGACACGGTGGAGCACATCGCGCGCGCAATTCCCGGTGCGCGCATGGTCACGCTGCAGCAGTGCGGGCACTTCACGTATCTCGAATGCCCCGGCGCCGTGCGGCAGACCATCGACGCGTTCTTCAGGCGTCGTCGATAGATCCGTTTTCAACAGCTCAGCGATACGCGATTTCGATCTGGTGCGCCGGCCGTGGTGTGCCGATAGAGCGATCGAAGCCACGACATGCGTGCTCGGCAACACGTGCTCTTCGTGCTTGGTGTGTGTCTCGCGGGCGGTTTATGGTCCAGCTCGGCGGCCGCGCAGACCGCCGAGGCGCGGCCCGCCCTGAAGTTGCCGGCGCTCGTGTGGAGCACGGCGACAGGCGCCGACTGGATCACGACGTACGAGTTCGCGGCCCACGATCGCGATCTGTTGCACGAGGCGAATCCGCTGATTCGCGGCCTCGACACGCACCCGGCATGGCTCGTCGCGGCGGGCGCGTCGATCGACGCGGCGACCGGCTGGGCCGCGTATCGCCTGCTGGGCCGCGGTCATCCGCGCGTCGCCGCGCTGGCGTTCTACGCCGCGGCGGCGTATCGCGCGTTCCTGTCGGTACACAACGTCGAGATGATGCGCGAGGCCGACGCGATCAGGACGATCGAACGGCAACAATCGAGAAGCGAATCTCCAGCGCGTCCTTGACGGCGACGACGCCCGCGACCGTGATCGGTTTGATGCCGAACGTGCTCTGCTTGACCGTAAAGCGCCCGGTCGCCGTCAACACATTGGCGCCGAATACGACGTGAACGGCGACATGAACCGCCTGCGCGACTCCTCGAATGACCAGGCGTCCGTCGACTAGGAGATCCATCGCGTCGCCATCTCCGCCCTTCCCCGCCACCGACGTGCTTTCGAATGTCAGCTCTCGATACCGCTCGATCGCCAGCACCTCGTCGCCGTCCATCCGCCTTCGAGCTGTACGCAGACCGATCCCGGTGCGTCCGCGGCGGGGCCGGTCAGGAAGGACACCGACGTGAAGTACTCCTGCGCCCACGCTTCGGGGCGATCGAATGCGAGGTGTTCGGTGGGTGACGCGGTCGTCTGCGCCGAAGCGGACGCGGCGAGCAGCGTCAGCGCTCCGAGCGCCCACACGCACGGCCGCATCACTGCACCGTCACCGTTCCTATCGTGTTGGAATGGATGGCGCAGTGATACTGGAGCGTGCCCGCCGCCGCAAATGTGTGACTGAATGTCGCGCCTGACGCGAGCGTCCCCGAGTCCCACGTTCCGTTGCTCAACGTCGACGTGTGCGCGATCGTGTCGTTGTTCATCCACGTGACGGTGCCGCCGATCGCCACGGTGATCGGATTCGGGTTGTGCGGCGTCGTCATCGGCGATCGCGCACCGGTCACGATGGATCACGATGGAGACTGGTGTACCAGACGGCGATGGCGTCGGCGATGGCGTCGTCGGTGTCGTGCTCTCACCGCATCCCACAGCCGCGGTCAGAATCGTGACGACGCTGATGAGTGCTTCGCCATGAGCCTCGGTTCGTCTCGGAACGTGGCATCGCAAACGGACTGCCCCGGCGTTGCGGTGTGAATTTCGCGAGGTTTCGCGGTCGAGCCGTCGAACGGCTGGCTTACGAACGGCGCCGCGTGATTGCCGGTGTCGTAACTCCGCCGCTACTGCGCGGCGATCGCCGCCCGGCCGCCGCGCAGCACGAACTTCTGAATCTTCCCGGTTGCGGTCTTCGGCAGCTCGCCGACGAACGTCACCGTGTGCGGGCACTTGAAGTGCGCGAGGTGATCGCGCGTGAACTGACGCAGCTCCTCACCCGTCGCCGAGGCGCCGGCTTTCAGCACCACGAACGCATGCGGCGCCTCGCCCCACTTCTCGTCGGGCATGCCGACGACCGCCGCCTCCTGCACCGCGGGATGACGCAGCAGCATCGCCTCGACCTCGACCGACGAGATGTTCTCGCCGCCGCTGATGATCACGTCCTTGATCCGATCGCGGACCTCGACGTACCGATCGGAATGCATGACCGCCGCATCGCCCGTGTGCATGTAGCCGCCGCGGAACGCCTGCGCCGTCGCCTCGGGATCGTTGTAGTAACCCTTCATCACGACGTTGCCGCGGACGACGATCTCGCCGAGCGTCTGCCCGTCGGCGGGCACGTCGCGCATCCGATCGTCGACGACGCGGATTTCGCCCGAGGTGATCAGCTCGACGCCCTGGCGCGCCTTGATCACGGCGCGCTCGGCGAGCGGCAAGCCGTCGTGATGTGGACGCGGCTCGCAAACCGTGATGAACGGCGCCGTTTCGGTCATGCCGTAGACCTGCGTGATCGTCCAGCCGAGATCGCCTTCGATGCGCTCGATCGTCGCCGCCGCCGGCGGCGCGCCGGCGGTGACGACGTGCACGCCCGCCGGCACGTCCGTGCGCGCCGCGGCCGGCGCGTTCGCGAGGCCGATCAGCACCGTCGGCGCCGCGCACAGACACGTGATCCGCTCCTCGCGGACCGACGCGAACACCTTCGCCGGGTCGACCTTCGGGAGGCACACGTGCGTGCCGCCGACCGCGGTGACGATCCACACGTACGTCCACCCGTTCGCGTGGAACATCGGCAGCGTCCACAGATACCGATCGGTCATCCGCATCGGCAGATGCAGCAGCGTGCCGACGACGTTCAGGTGCGTGTTGCGGTGCGTCATCATCACGCCCTTCGGCCGCGCGGTCGTCCCGCTCGTGTAGTTGATGGTGATGACGTCGTTCTCGTCGATCGCCGCCGGCGCGTACGACGCCGACGCGTCCGCCACGCGCGATTCGTAGTCGATCCATCCGTCGCGAGCGGCGTCGAGCGCGACGAAGTGGCGGACGCCCTTCAGCTCTCGCCGGATGCCGTCCACCGCGTCGAGGTAATCCGCGCTCGCGCAGACGACCGTCGCGCCGCTGTGGTCGATGATGTACTGGAAGTCCGCAGCCGTCAGCCGGTAGTTGATCGGCACGAGCGTCGCGCCGATCTGCGGGACGGCGTAGAACGACTCGAGCTGCGCGTGAATGTTCGGCGCGATGTACGCCACGCGGTCGCCCGGCTTGACGTCGAGCGCCTGCAGCGCGGACGACCAGCGGTCGCACCGATCGAAGAACTGCGCGTAGGTGAGCCGCACGGCGCCGTCGACGACCGCTTCGCGATCGGGGTACAGCGTCCGCGTGCGGCGGGCAAACTCGAGCGGCGTCAGCGGAACCAGCATACGGAGGCCGATTCTAGCGCGGCGCTTTGCCGGCGGAAATCAGGTTTGCGAGCAACTGATACGCCCCGTCGGTGCCGGCCGGCAACTGGCGCCAGAGCCCGAGGCCGACGTAAATCCACTTCCCCTTCCCGTACGTCGCCTCGACGAGCGCGCCGCGCTTCGGCCCGGGATTGTTCGGAAACGGATCCTCCATCTGCACGAGGTCGCGGTAGCGCGAGTCCTTGTCGCCGAGGAAATAGAGCCCGCGCTCCTGCACCCAGTTCTTCCACGCCGCCTCGCCGATCTCGTTCGGCGTCGTGAAGATCGGGTTGTGCGGATCAAGCACCTGCACCGGCGCGTTCTCGTCGGTGACGCGGTTGCTGCTCACCTTGGCCGGGTACGGTCCGTACTGCGCCTCATTGAACTCGAACTTGTTGTACTGGACGATCAGCGTGCCACCGTTGAAGACGTAGTCGAGCAGGCGGCTGTTGTTCGCGCGCAGATCGGCGCGACGCTCGTACGCGCGCACGCCCGTGACGATCGCATCGAACCGCGACAGGTTGCCCCACGCCAGATCGTCGGCGGAGATCAGCTCGACCTTCGCGCCGAGCTGCTGAATCGCCGGCGGCACCTGATCGCCGACGCCCATGACGTAGCCGATCGTCAGGTTCGCCGGCGTGCGCACGTCGATCACTTTCAGCGTCGTGTCGGCCGGATCGTAGATGTGCGCGCGCGTGATGTGCGGGTACTCGATCACTTCGTAGCCGCGGTTGAACTCCGCGGTCTCGCCCGCGCCCTGCGCCGGTCGGAGGGTGGCTTTGGCGCGCACCATGAACTGTCCGACCGGCGTGTTCGCCGCCGGCGCCACCGCGAATCGCACCGTCCGCGACTCGTCGGAGCGCGTGAACGCGATCGGCTGCTGCGGCGGCGTGACGCTCCATCCCGCCGGCGTGTCGAGCGTCACCATCGTGTCGGTCGCGCCGGGCATGTCGTTGACGACCGTCACTTCGATCTCGCGCGTCGCTGTGGGCGGCTGTGCCGCCATCGTCGCGGGGCGCGGCGGCGTTGCGCCACGGCCGCGTCCGCCCGCGGCAGACGCGTCGCGCTCCGCCGTGGCGCGACCACCGCCGGCGCGCGCGCCTCGAGGCGATCGGCTGGGCGCCGGCGTGCTGCGGATCGACGCCGACGGCACGATCGCAATCTCCGGCGATACACGCACCGACAAGGGCGGCACCACCAGCAGGTTGGTCCGCTTCTCGCCGCTGAAGATGTTGCCTTGATACCGATAGCGGACCGGAACCGTGTCGAGGACGTCCTCGGTCCCCGCAAACGTCACGTCGGCTGTGACGAGGAACGGCGTCGGCCGGAACGGCAGGCCGAACGGCGCATCGGGATCGAACGTGTAGCGCCCCGCCTCGCCCGCGCGGTGCCAGTACGGCTCGTCGATCCGCGCGTTCGCCGGAATCTTCAGCGTCGGCTCGCAGCGCGCGACCTGGTCCTTCTTGATCACCGAGACCTGCGGTCCCAGCGGTCCGGTATCGCGCATGCCGAACATGCTCAGGTCGGGACGCGTCATCAACGTCAGCGTGCACGCGGCGCTCGACTGAAATCCGTCGAACGCGATCGACTTCACGTTGACGTCCGCCGCGCCGCGGTTCGCCACGATCACCGCCACCTTCGTGTCCTGTCCCGGCACGACGATGCCATCGTCGGCGAGCGCTTCGACGAGCACGCCGTTGGCGAGCAGCGCCGCCTGCTGGAACTCGCGCTCTTTCTGCCGCAGGCGGAAGTCGATGTCGAATTTCGCCTGGTCGTCGACCGACATCGCGCGCAGCGAGCGGCGCAGCACGCGCACCGCGAACAAGCCGTCGAGCAGCGGCTTCACGACCGCCTGATCGCCGATCGTCTCGAAGTTCTTCTGCGCCGTCGTCACCGCGGCCGTGATCGCCGTCAGGCCGTCCATCAGATCCTTCGGCGCCTTGCCGCTGACGAATTTCGAGAGGCCGATGATCGACGTGTCGATCCCGTCGAACAGCGACGTCTCGTCGTGCCGCGCGCCCGGGAGCGTCGTCTCCGAGAGCTGATACGTCGTCACGGCCGGACCCGGCAGCGAGAGGAGCTGCGCCATCCCCTGACATTTGTGCATGCTGCGCGCTTCGGTGCCGATCTCCTGATAGGTCTTGCCGAGCAGCGGATCGTAGACGGCCAGGTTGATCCGCGCGAGCGGTCCGGACGGCTGCTCTTCGCCGGGAAAGCCGAAGCCGGTGAGGAAGTAGAACTTCTTCGGCTGCCACGGGCGCAGGCCGTCCTTCAGCTGATCGGGATATTTCGTCGCGTCGCCGGCGAGCTTCACCGCGTCGTGCGTGATCACGGCGGACGCCTGGTGATGCTGTCCGCCGCCGTTGCCGGTCGGCATCAGCGAGATCACGACGTCGGGACGGATCGTCCGAATCAGGCGAACGTAGTCGGACGTGATCTCGTCGCGTCCCCACTTCTCGAACGTCTCCTCGATGCTGAACGAGAAGCCGAAGTCGACGGCGCGCGTGAAGTACTGCTCTGCGCCGTCGAACCGGTGCAGCGCTTCGAGCTCCTTGGTCCGCAGCACGCCGAGCGCCTCGAACAGCTCGGGCCCGATCTCGTTCTGGCCGCCGTTGCCGCGCGTCGCGGTGGCGAGCGCGGTGCGATAGCCCTGACCGCGGTTCAGCATCACCAGCAGCCCGTTGTTCTCGTCGTCGGGATGCGCGGTCGTGTGGAGCAGGACGCCGGTGTTGCCGAGATGCCGCAGCGCGAGGCCCAGCGCAATGTGGCCGCCCTCTTCGTCGACGGGGACGACGCGCAGCTGCGCGCGAGGGGTGGTCGAGAGGGCGAGCAGGAGGGCGAGCGACGAGAGCAGCGGGCGCTTCATCGCTCGATCTTACACGGCTGTCCAGAGCGCCTGACACGGCGTGCTGAGCGCGAGGCGTCAGCCGAGCGTCTGCCGCTCGCCGACGACCTCGCGCTCCATGCCGTCAGAATCGCACTTTGAAGCCGAGCTGCAGCTTGCGCTGCTCGTAGCCCGACGGATTGACGAACTGATACGGATCCGTCGGAATCGGCGCCAGCGGGTTGCCCGCGGTGTCGACCGGAATCGTTGTCGTGATGCCGGCGAGCTCCTCTGTGTTGAACACGTTCTTCAACTCCACGATGATCTCGCCGCGCACCGATCCCTGAATCGGAATCCAGCGCGTGTAGCGCAGATCGACGTTCTTGCGCGGAGCGAGGTACAGCGAGTTTCGCGAGACGAACAGCGGACGATCGCTCGCGACGCCGTCGCCGTTCAGCTCGCGGCTCGCCGTCAGGTTCACCGGCAGGCCGCTGTTGATCTGGACGAGCACGCCGATCTCGTTGCCGTCGAGCAGTGCGCGCACGACGCGGTTCTGCGCGTTGTTGTGCGTAATGTAGACGACGTTGCCGTTGAAGCTGTGGCGGACGTCGAGCGGGTTCGGCCCGAGGTCGCGATCGAGGTTCGTCGGATCGGATCGTCCCGGTTCCGACTGCACCGTCAACTGCGTGAGCAGCGGCGTGTTGTCGGTGCCTTTCCCGAGCGTGTACTGCAGGTTGAACTCGAGCCCGTTGCCCATGCGCTTGTTCGTGCCGACGGTCAGTGACTTGAACGTCGACGATCCAATCGACTGCACTTCCTGAATCACGTTGAACCGCGGGTCGAGCCGCGTCGACGCGTTCACGGCGGAGCTGAAGATCGGACGTCCGTCGGCGAGCTGGCCGATCGGGTTGATCGGGTTGACGTTCGTGACGACGGGCAGGCTGCTGCCAGTGGCGAACATCAGCCCGACGAATGCCGTCATGTCGTGCGCGAACGAGCGCTCGACCTGCGCGTTGCTCTGCCACACGCGGCCGATCACGAAGTTGGGGTCCACCGTCCACAGCGCGTTCGGCACGACCGTTGGACCGGCGGTGACGCCGTTCGGGAACGCCGGCGCGCCGGCCGTCAGGCCCGACGAGGCCGCCGCGCCGTTGAAGTTGAACGGCGAGGCGAGGGACGGCGCGGCCGACTGACCGATCGCCTGCTCGTAGCCGCCGAGGATCGGCTGGTCATACATGACGCCGGTGCTGGCGCGCAGGACCGTGTTGGAATCGATCGCCCACGCGACGCCGGCGCGCGGACCGAAATTGTTCTTGTCGGTGTTGAACTGATGACTCGACGTCAGCGGCGCATCCGCGAGGCCGGCCGGAGGACTATAGAGATCGTAGCGGACGCCGTAGAGAATCTTCACCGCAGGCGAAATCTGCCAGTCGTCCTGCACGAACCCCGCGAACACGTTCGTCGTCATGTTGAACGAGGTGTTGCCGGTCAGCAGCGTCAGCGAGGAGTAGCCGTACGGGGCCGCCCCGCTCTTCGCCGCGAGGTACGAGGCGAGCGTCGGGAACGTGTAGAGGAACTGCGGCGCGTTGGTGCGCGTGTCGTAGATGTGCTGCCAGTCCATGCCGAACTTGTAGCTGTGCGCGGCACGGATGTAGGTGAAGTTGTCGACGAACTCGGTAATGTCCTGCTTGAAGTCGAAGCCGGCGCTGCCCTGTCCCGTTCCGGCGAACGGCCCACCGAACGTCAGCGACGGCGTCGTGATCCGCACCGTCGGACCGGCGCCCGAATCGCTGTTGGCCGTCGAGCTCTGATGGCGGTGCGCGTACTGGAAGCGGAGCTCGTTCAGCTTGTCCGATCCGAGCGACGACACGAGCTGGCCGGCCGTCGAATCCATCGCGTCGAGGAAGTTCGTCTGCGTCGACAAGAGCGACGTGCCGGCGCCGCTGTTGTACGGTGCGTCGTTGTGGAAGCGGATCCAGCGCGCCGTCAGACGGTTGTTCTGATTGATCTGGTAATCGCCCTTCCCGATCGCGAATTTCGCCGTCTGGATGTTCGGCGCCGCCGTGGGCTGCGCCGGCTCGCCCACCGCGGCGACGAGCGTCTTGTCGGCCGTGATCAAGCTCGTCGAGGACAGGTCGCGCCGCGTCTGCTCCCAGCCGCCGTAGAAGAACAGCTTGTTCTTGACGATTGGACCGCCGACATCGGCCGTGCCGCTGTCGGTGCGCGTGTCGGGCTTCTGCGATTCGGGCGCCGTAATCGCCGGGCAGTTCGCCGCAACCGTCGAACTGCCGCACCCGAAGAAGAACGGGAACGCGCTGAACGGCTTGCGCCGGAACAGATAGCTGCCCTCGCCGTGGAAGGCGTTGGTGCCGGACGGCGTCACCGCGTTGTAGACCATCCCCATCGTCTGGCCGAATTCAGGGGCGAAGCCGGTGGTGACGACCTTCACTTCGGAGATCATCACTTCGGACATCGGCAGCAGGCGAAGACCGGCGCGATCCTTCTCGGTGTTCGTGTTGCCGTCGATCATGTAGTTGATGCGCATCGCCGCGCCGTTGGCGGCGAGGTGCGGCACGCCGAACTCGACGTTCTCGTAGCCGGTCACGCCCGGCTGCACGAGCGCGAAGTTGTACGGGTTGCGCGCGACGAGCGGCAGGTTGTGCACCTCGACGTCGCTCATCGTGTGGCCGATGTCGATGCGCGCCGCCTCGAGCGCCGGGACGTCGCTGCTGCTGACCGTGATCGTCTCGCTGACGGCGCCGACCGCCAGCGTCGCGTTCACCACCGCGGTCTCGCCGACCGACACCGTGACGTTCGTCTGCTCGAATTTCTTGAACCCCTGCAGCTCGGCGACGACGCGATACGTGCCGATCGGCAGCAGCAGCGCGCGATACAAACCTTTTTCGTTCGTGACCACCGACCGCTCGATGCCGGTGTTGATGTTGGTCACCGTCACGGTGACGCCGGGCAGCACGCCGCCCGAGGAATCAGAGATCGTGCCTTCGATCGCGCCGTTGGCCGCCTGCGACTGGGCCCAGGCCGGCGTGGCGAGCGCAAGACACACGAGTAAGGAATAAATTGTGCGCATGAAACGGCAGTATAACGAAGAACTTCGGGCCGATTTCGCGGTTAGCGGTGGAAACCGAACGCCGCGTCGGCGGGATCCATTTCGCCGGAGTACTGCCGCAGCATGATTCGGCTGGCCAGATACGAACCGGTCACGCTGTGGCTCGAGTCGCCGAATGCGAACAGGTGGAACGGGTAGTTGCGATGCGATCCGATGAACGGCAAGCCGTCCTCGGTGCGCGTGTAGTCGGCGGCCCACCCGTAGGCTGGCTGAATTCCCGAGATGTCCGGATACAACGTCGACAGCTCGTACATTAGCTGACCCGCCCGCTGCACGATCACTTTGCCGCGGTGCCGCGGCGGCATCACGACCGAATCCGCGCCGCTGACGAGCAGGCGATCCTCGCCGACCCACCGGATCGTGTGCGGCGGCTGCGCGGAGTCGCGGACGATGCCGCGGCTGCCGAGCCCGCGGCGGATCTTCGCCGGCACCGGCTCGGTGAGCGCGAAGTAGCTCGTGTGAAACCAGAAATGGCGCGCCAGCGCTTTGAAGAGCGTCCGCGGCAGGCCGGTCGCGATGACGGCCAGGTCCGCACGAATCGTCCCGCCTTCGGCGACGACGTCCAGCGTCTTGCGCGTGAACGTCAGTTTGCGGACGGCGGAGTGCTCGAAGAACTGCGCGCCGCGATCGGCGGCGGCCGCCGCGATGCCGAGCGTCGCGCGGTACGGATCGATCGTGCCGCCCGCCTTCGATCGCAGTCCGGCGGCGGCATCGAGCGCGAAGTCGCTCTTGATCGCGCGCGCGGAGAGCATCGATGCATCGAGCCCGGCCTCTTTGCGCGCTTTCAGATCCTTGCGGAGGATCGCCGTCTGCTCCGGCGTGGCCGCGATCGTCACCGATCCGCGCTCGTCGAGATGACACTTCACGTCGAGGCGCTTCAACAGCGCGGTGAAGTCGAGCGCGGCGCGCCGCCACGCCTGCCACGCGCGCCGGGCCGCACGCAGTCCAATCGCCTGTTCGACGGTGTGAAACGGGACGTTGGGATCTTCCGAGATCCACCCGGACGCGAACGCCGTCGCGCCGCGGCCGACGCGATCGGCTTCGAGGACGATCACCTTCACGCCGGCGGCGGCAAGCGCGTACGCCGTCAGGCAGCCGGTCAGCCCGGCGCCGACGACGACGACGCCGGTGTGCCCGGCGCCCTTGTACTTCGGGTGCGACGGCACGCGCGAGGCAGGGAACGCGTCGAGCCAGGGCGATCGGTCGTATTTGGTCACGGCCGCCCGACATTGTAGTACGGCCTCTCGCGCATCGGGAAAAATGATCCCGAGCGTCGTGCTCCATGGAAGGAGCGGGCGCGTCAGGCGCGCGACTCGATCACCGCGCGCGACGCTCGCGCGCCAGCAATTGACGCTTTCGCTCCGCGCCCCAGCGATACCCGCCCTCGCGACCGCTCGCAGCCACGACGCGATGACACGGGATGGCGAGCGCGACCGGATTGGTCGCGCACGCGCGCGCGACCGCGCGCGTCGCGGTCGGCCGTCCGATCGACCGGGCGACTTCGCCGTACGTGCGCGTTTCGCCGAACGGAATCGCGGCGAGCGCCTGCCAGACCTGCCACTGGAACGCCGTCGCGCGGATATCGAGCGGCAGGTCGAGCGTGCGCGACGCGCCCGACAAATGCGCGACGACGGCCGTCGTCGCCTCGCGCAGCGACGCGCGATTCTCGGCGATCGTCGCCGCCGGGTACTCGCGCCGCAACTGCGCCACGAGATCGGCGTCGGTCGCGCCCATCGAGACGGAGCAGACGCCCTTCGGCGTCGCCGCCACGAGCAGACGTCCGAGCGGCGACGCGCTGGTCGCGTACGCGATCGTCGTGCCGGCGCCGCCGCGGCGATACGTCGACGGCGCCATGCCGAGACGGTTCGCGCCGCCCTCGTAGAAGCGACTGCTCGATCCGTATCCGGCGCCGACCACCGCGCCGGTGACGCTGTCGCCGCCGCGCAGCGCGCGCTTCACCTTGCGCAGGCGGATCGCGTCCGCGTACTCGCGCGGCGTGACGCCGACCGCGCGCTTGAAGTTGCGCTGGAGGTGATACGGGCTGCCGCCGACGCGCGCGGCCAGCGCGGCGAGCGACGGGTGGCCGTCGACGTTCGCGAGATACACGCAGGCGCGGCGAATCTTGTCCGCCCACGGATCGGCGTTCGCGCGAGCGTCAGGATGACACCGGCGGCACGGCCGATAGCCGGCGCGCCGCGCCTCGTCCGTCGTGTCGAAGAACGCGACGTGTTCGCGGCGCGGGCGGCGGCTCGGGCACGACGGGCGGCAGTAGACGCCGGTCGAAGCCACCGCGTACACGAAGGCGCCATCCGCCGCGCGGTCGCGGCCGAGAACGGCGTCCCAGCGATCGGCGTCGATGGTGCGGGGCGCGACGTGCGAGGTGCGAACTGCAGTGCTCATGTTCATGCGAGCCATTGTGTCGCCGTGCGCGGCATCCCGCTATCCGCCGCTTGCGGTCAAATTCCCGATCGCCAGGGCCGCAGCACCGTGTACACCGGCACGGCCGTGATCCGCTCGCGCGCGACGGAGATGAGCTTGCGCCGAACGAGCCGCGTCAGCGCGCTCTGCACCGATCGTTTCGACAATCCCGTGCGCTCGGCGATGTCGACGAGCGCGACCTGCGCCGTCGCGGCTTTCGCGCCGTGCGTCGCGCGCCAGAGAAAGAGGTACACGACGAACGCGGAGGGCTGCCGGTCGTGGCCGATCAGGTCGCCCATCAGGGTGTCGACGACGTAGTCGTCCAGTTGTAGCAACGGTTGCCATAGTATCGGCTGCACGCCTTGAACCCGCAATCTGAAATCTGCGATCGTGCATCCCATGATCAAGGGCATCAAGTTCGTCAGCGTTCCGGTCACCGACCAGCAGCGGGCGCTCGAGTTCTACACGAACGCGCTCGGCATGCGCGTGCTCACCGATCAGCCGTTCGACGACACGCAGCGGTGGATCGAGCTGGGGTTTCCGCGCGCCGGAACCGGGCTGGTCCTCTTCACCGCGCGCGGCCAGGAACAGATGATCGGCGGCTTCATGAACATCAGCTTCACCGCCGACGACGTCGAGGCCACCGTGCGGGAGATGAAAGCGAAGGGGGTCGAGTTCGTGCAGGAGCCGGAGAAGGCCGACTGGGGCACGGCGGCGATCTTCAAGGATCCCGACGGCAACCAATTCGTGCTGTCGACAGGCTAGGATCAGCGGATGCGAATCGCAGTCGTGGGCGCGGGCGGCGTGGGCGGCTACTTCGGCGGACGGCTCGCCGCGGCGGGCGCGGACGTCCACTTCCTCGCGCGCGGCGCGCACCTCGAGGCGATGCGCGCCAAGGGACTCCGCATCGAGAGTCCGAAAGGCGATCTGCATCTGCCGCGCGTCAACGCGACGGCCGATCCCGCGGCGATTGGCCCGTGCGACGTCGTCATGTTCTGCGTGAAGCTGTACGACGTCGAGACGGCGATCGCGTCGCTGACGCCGCTGCTCGGCGCCGACACAATCGTGCTGCCGTTTCAGAACGGCGTCGACAGCGTCGGCTTGCTGACGCGCGGCATCGGCGCCGCCCACACGGGCGGCGGCACCTGTTACGTCACCTCCGTCATCGCCGAACCGGGCGTCATCCGGCACACGGTGATGGATTCGCTGATCTTCGGCGAGCTGGACGGCCGGCATTCGCCGCGGCTCGAGCGGTTTCTCGACGCGTGCCGCCCCGCCGGCTTTCACGCGACGCTCAGCGACAATGTGGTCATCGACATCTGGACGAAGTTCGTGCGGCTGTCGGTGTTCAGCGGCATGACGGCGGTGACGCGCTGCTCGATCGGGCCGATTGTCAGCGATCCGGAGCTGTTCCAGATGCTGAAGGACGCGATCCGCGAAGCGCGCGCGGTCGCGGTCGCCCACGGCATCGCCGTGCCGGAGTCGGTCGTCGAGGATGTCGGTGTCGCGTATGGACGGATGGCGCCGGAAGCGAAGTCGTCGATGCTGCACGATCTCGAGCGCGGCCGTCGCCTGGAGTTGCCGTGGCTGAGCGGCGCGGTGGTGCGGCTGGGCGCTGCGGTCGGCGTGCCGACGCCGATCCATTCGTTCATCGCGACGGTGTTGAAGCCCCACGTAAACGGCTGAGCTAGTGCCAGGCACTCGCCTGACACCTGCCTGACACTCGCCTGACACTCGCCTGGCACGTGACTGGCACCCGCGGCGGCATGGCCAACCCCCAGATCACATCCGAACCCACACCGCCGTTCCCCGACGACAAGCTCGAAAAGCCCGGGCTCGAAGCCGAGCTCGATCCCAAGCCGCGCTATCAGGCGCCGCGCTACAAACCGGCCAACAAGCTCGAGGGCAAGATCGCGCTCGTCACCGGCGGCGACTCCGGCATCGGACGCGCCGTCGCCGTCATGTACGCACGCGAGGGCGCGGACGTCGCGATCACCGCGCTGCCCGAAGAAAAGGTCGACGCCGAAGCGACCCAGAAGGCGATCGAAGCGGAAGGACGCCGCTGCCGCGTGATGTACGGCGACCTCACCCAACTCGAATTCTGCCAGCAGGCGATCGATGACACCGTCGCAAACCTCGGCGGACTCGACATCCTCGTCAGCAACGCCGCGCACCAGAACCGCAAGGAGAATCCGGAGGACGTCACCGACGAAGAATGGGATCGCACGTTCAAGACGAACGTGTATGCGTACTTCCGCCTCGTGAAGGCGGCGCTCCCGCATCTGCGCGAAGGCTCCGCCATCATCGTCACCGGATCGGAGACGGGGTTCGAAGGACCGGAACTGCTCCCCGACGACTCCGCCACGAAAGGCGCAATCCACACGCTGACGAAGGTGCTCGCGAAGCAGCTCGCCGAGCGCGGCATCCGCGTCAACTGCGTCGCGCCGGGACCGGTGTGGACGCCGCTCAACCCCGCCGACGAAGGGGTGCCGAAGGAAAAGATCAAGGATTTCGGGAAGAAGACGCCGCTGAAGCGTCCCGCGCAGCCCGAGGAGCTCGCGCCCGCGTACGTGTTCCTCGCGTCCGACGCGGACTCGAGCTACATCACGGGCGAGATTCTGGCGGTGATGGGCGGCGGGACGACGCCAGGCTAGCCAGCCGCCGAAACGCGTGCACCTTGTCCGAGCGATCGATCGCCGAACGGTTGATCGCCCGGTTCAGGATCTCGATCGTTTTGTCGTACGTGATCTTGTCGACGGGAAACGGGATGCCGTCCTTGCCGCCGTGCGCGAACGCGAACCGCGCCGGATCGCGCAGCGTCGCCGCGGCGCCGTGCACCAGCTCCGACGCGAGCGCCAGCGCGCGCAGCGTCTTCGGACCGACGCCGTCGATGCCGAGCAGCGACTCGAAGTTCTCCGGCGCGCGCTCGTACGTCTTAATCAGAATCTTCTCGAGATAATTCGACGCCACGTCGAGTTCCGGCAAGAGCGCGTGCCGGCGCGGCATCCGCAGGACAGGCGCGTCGGGCGCCAGCCTTGCCAGCGCATCGAGCGTCACCGCCGGCTTCTCGCGCGCGAGCGTCGCGGACGCGTCGCGCACGCGCTCGTTTTCGTGCGCGACGAGATCGAGCGTGTCGTCGGCGCGCGCGTCGCAGCAGACGGCATCGTGCGGCTCGTCGACGAAGCTCGCGACGTGCTCCGACAGCCAGTGATACCGCCGCGCCATGCCGTTCTCGTCGCACATCCCCTGCTGGACGACGCACCAGTCGCCCTTCGCCGTGAAGAAAAAGACGTGATGATAGAGCTGATAGCCGTCCTGGACCGCGGCGCTGTCGACCTTCGCCGCGGTGCGGCTCGCGTACACGAGCGGCGCGGCGTCGCGGCCGAGGCGATCGCACGCGTCCTCGATTTCCTGCGGCGTCTTCCGCGACGTGCGCCCCTTGCCGCCGGCGACGAACAGGCCGAGATCGCGGTCCACCTCACGCAGCCCTTCCTTGACCGCGCCGCAGACCGTGGTCGTCACGCCGCTCGAGTGCCAGTCGAAGCCGAGGACGCAGCCGAAGGCCTGGAACCAGAAGGGATCGGAGAGGCGGCGCAGCACCTCGCGAGTCGAGTACTCGCTCGCGAGGTACAGGATGATTTCGCGCGACAGCCGCACCATGCGGCCGAAGAGCCACGCCGGCGCTTTGCCGCCGTGCAACGGGAGTGATGCGTAGCCTGTGTGCCGCGACACCTCCGCAACGTTACTGCGCTGCCGTCGAGGCGTTCGGCTTCAGCGACGAATACATCTTCGCGAGCACGTCGTCGAGCGCCCGGTCGTTCTTGATCCAGCGGAAGACCGCGACGATGTCGTTCTGCCAGTCGACGTAGATGATGTTCGAGCCGTTGCCGACGAAGCGGACGGCGTTCTCCGGCGCGTGCGGCAGCGGTTTCGATCCGTTGTCGCGCGGCAGGTTCAGGTACCAGTTCGCGAAGCCGTACTCCTTGTTGTCCACGCCGGGCATGCGCGCCATGTTGATCCACTGCTCCGACACGATCTGCTTGTCCTTCCACTTGCCGTTGCGCAGGAACAGGTAGCCGAAGCGCGCCATGTCGTACGAGTTGATGAACATGCCGCCGCCCCAGTGGCCGCCGCCGCTCACCGACTGCACTTTCTGGCCGTCGATCTCCACCCACGAATTCTCGTAGCCGTACCAGCGCCACGTCGACGAGGCGCCGATCGGCTCCATCACGAACTCGTTGAGCACTTCAGGCAGCGGACGGCGCCACACCTGCAGCGCGGCGAGCGCCATCACGTTGACGCGCACGTCGTTGTACTTGAAGTGCGTGCCCGGGTCGTACATCGGACGGTGCGGCCAATCCTCCGGCTTCTCGCCGACCGGACGGTCCGCCCAGTCCGGCTTGCCCCACAGCGTCCCTTCCCAGTCGCTCGTCTGCCGCAGCAGGTGATCCCACTTGATCTTGCGGTTGTGTTCCGACTCGAACAGATCGACGTGCGGCGGCATGTAGTCGCGCACGTAATCGTTCACGTCGTGAATCAACCCGCGCTGCCACGCGAGGCCGACGACCGTCGTCAGGAAGGTTTTCGTGACGCTGTTGGTGATGTCGACGCGTCTCGGGTCGCCCCATTCCGCGACGATGTAGCCGTGGCGCGTGATGAGGCCGCTCGCGCCGCCGCGATCGCGGATCGGACCGACGAGCGTGTCGAACGGCTCCTTGCCGAAGCTGTTCTTCAGAAACAGCGTCATGTCCTTCGGACCGGTCGTCTCGTCCGCGACGGCGAGCTGCGTGGCTTCGTTCACCAGCGCGCTGTTCATGCCGACGTCTTCCGCCTTGCGATGCTGCCAGTCGAAGCGCTCGGGGTAATACGCAGCCGACG
>Ga0070741_10009560_pt1 | contig 18744 bp, 15 predicted proteins | sample Coa_R1_4_FD_66440 | JGI IMG/M metagenome (GOLD analysis project Ga0070741, IMG submission 66440) | Surface soil microbial communities from Centralia Pennsylvania, which are recovering from an underground coalmine fire - Coalmine... | ecosystem: Environmental > Terrestrial > Soil > Unclassified ...
GGCGCGAGCCAGACGCTGTACGGCTGGCGCTGCGGCGCCTCGGGCGACGGCACGACGGTCAGCCCGAAGTATCTGCCGGGCTCCTGCCGCGGCTAATAGTCGCTCAAGCTAAGCTTCACCAAAAAGGTACCCTTCGGGGTACCTTTTTTTTGCTGGGGGGCAAAGGGGTGGCCGAGTTGACGATCCTCATGCCCTGCCTCAACGAGGCCGCGACGGTGGCGCAGTGCATCGCGAAGGCGCGCGGTTTCCTGGAGCGCACGGGCATCGACGGAGAAGTGCTGGTCGCTGATAACGGGTCGGTCGACGGCTCTCGGGTCGTGGCGGAGCGCGCCGGAGCTCGGGTCGTTGAAGTGCCGAGGCGCGGCTATGGCGCGGCCCTAGCGGGAGGCATCGCCGCCGCGCGCGGCCGCTATGTCGTCATGGGCGATGCCGACGACAGCTACGACTTTGGCTGCCTTGATGCTTTCATCAGCAAGCTGCGCGAAGGCTATCCCCTGGTGATGGGCAACCGATTCCTCGGCGGCATCCGCAAAGGCGCGATGCCTTTGCTGCACCGCTACCTCGGCAACCCGGTGCTGAGCTTCGTCGGCCGGGTGCTGTTTCGGGCCAAGATCGGCGACTTTCATTGCGGGCTGCGCGGCTTCAATCGCGAGGCGATCGGAGACCTGCAGCTGAGGACGAGCGGAATGGAGTTCGCGAGCGAGCTCGTCGTCAAGGCATCGCTCGCCGGATGGCGCATTGCAGAAGTGCCGGTCGTCCTGCATCCGGACGGGCGTGGCCGAGCGCCGCATCTGCGCAGTTGGCGCGATGGCTGGCGGCATCTGCGGTTCCTGCTGCTCTTCAGTCCTCGCTGGCTGTTTCTCTATCCGGGGCTGGCGTTGCTGGGCATCGGCATCGCTTTGACCACGGCGCTTTATTTCGAACCACTGCGTTTCCTCGGGGCAGGGCTCGATATTCACAGCATGCTGTATGCATCGGCCGCAGCGCTCCTTGGCATGCAGTTGTGTCTGTTTGCGTTGTTCGCTCGTGTATCGGCGCAAACCCGCGGCCTGCTACCCCGACGACCGTCACTCGACCGATTGCTGAGAATTGTCACGCTCGAGCGCGGCCTGCTGCTTGGCCTTGTGATCGCGTTTTGCGGGTTGTTCTGGAGCGGCGCAGCGTTCTGGCAGTGGCGCGAAGCGGGCTTCGGCGCACTGGATCCGAGGGTCGTGATGCGCGACACGATTCCAGCCGCCGCACTGATGGTGGGCGGCATGGAGATCATGCTCGCCTCGTTCCTGCTGAGCGTGCTCAGCTGGGACAGCGACGCAAGGGCCGCGAATGCCTGAGCTGTCAGTCGTCGTACCGGCGTTCCGCGAGCGCGAGAACATTCCAGCGCTGCTGCAGGCGCTCGAACTGGCGCTTGCGGGGCTCGACTGGGAGACGATCATCGTGGTGGACGACGCTTACGACGGCAGCGAATTGCTGGTGCGCGAGCGCGCGCAGCAGGACCATCGCGTGCGCTGCGTGCACCGCATCGGCAGGCGCGGGCTCGCCTCGGCGTGCATTGAGGGCATGCTGGCGAGCTCCGCGCCCTACGTCGTGGTGATCGACGCCGATCTGCAGCACGACGAGACACTGGTGCCGCAGCTTCTCGCCGCGGCGCGGCGCGAGCAGGTCGACATTGCCGTGGCGAGCCGCTACATGGCCGGTGGCAGCACCGGCGAGCTCGCCTCCCGGCGAGTGCGCCTGAGTCGCCTGGCAAGCGCGCTGAGCAAGACGCTCTGCAAAGGCTTGACCGATCCAATGAGCGGATTTTTCGTCGTGCGGCGCACGTTCCTGGATCGGGTGGTGCGCAAGCTCTACGGGCGCGGGTTCAAGATCCTGCTCGACCTGATCGCCGCCGCGCGCGGCGAAGTCAGCATCGTCGAGCTGCCCTATCGTATGCGCAGCCGCGCTCACGGCGAAAGCAAGCTGAGCGCGCGCGTCGTGGCGGAATTTTTCATGCTGCTCGCGTATCACCTGACCGGCCGGCTGCTGCCGGCGCGCTTCTTCCTGTTTGCCGCGGTCGGCGTGACGGGCGTCGGCGTGCATCTGTGCGTGCTGTGGCCGCTGTTCGCGCTGTCGCAGCATTTCCTGTTGAGCCAGGGCGTCGCCACCTGGGCCGCCATGACGAGCAATTTCTTCTTGAACAACGTCTTCACCTACGGCGACCAGCGGCTGCGCGGGCGGGCGATGTGGCGCGGCCTGCTCACCTTCTACGCCGCCTGCGGCATCGGCGCCCTCATCAACCTGGCGATGGCCGAGTGGCTGTTCCTGAAGACGCTGCCGTATTGGCTGGCCGGCCTGGGCGGTGCGCTGATCGCCGCGCTTTGGAACTTCTTTATGACGGCCTCCGTCACCTGGGGCGGCGCGGCCGCGGCGAGGCGCTGATGATCCCGGCAGAACCGTTCCGCCCCCGGCGCGCCGACTGGCTGCAGGCGGGCCTCGTCGCGCTTGCCCTCTTTGCCCTCTATGCGGCGAGCGCACCTCGCAGCGTGGCGCTCGAGGACGACGGGCTTTTCATCCTCTCGAGCTACTTCCTCGGCATCGAGCACCCGCCGGGCTATCCGCTTTTCACGCTGATCGGCCATCTCTTCACCGACTTGCCTTTCGGCTCCGTCGCGTACCGCGTACACCTGGCGAGCGCGCTGTTCGGCGCTTTGACTTGCGGCGCAGCCTGGCTCTGTGCCCGCGCGCTGGTTGCCGGGCGCTTGCCGGCGTACCTGGCAGCGCTTGGCCTCGGCCTTTCCCCGGTCTTCTGGTCGCAGGCCATCATCGCCGAGGTTTACACGCTCAACACCTTCTTCTTCGTCTCGCTAGTGTTCATGGGGCTGCAGGCTTGCCCGCCTGGTCAGCCCGCCGCTGCGAGCGCTGGCCCCAGCCGCCTGCTGCCCTGGATGGCGCTGGTCTTCGGCCTGAGCTTGAGCAATCACTATCCGCTGATGCTGCTCGTCGCACCCGCGTTCGTCATCCTGCTCTGGCCGCTGCGCCGCGAGCTGCTCCAGCGCTTCGGCCTGCTCTCCTGGCTCGTCATTCTTGGGCTCGTGCCCTATGTGTGGATGGTGCGCCGCTCGTGGATGGCATTGCCGATCAGCTTCAACGGTCCCTTGGAAACCATCCAGGAAATCCATTTCTTCCTCAGCCGCGCGGGCTATGCCGACGTCGACCACTCGGTGTCGGCGAACTGGCTCGACCACGTGCGCTTCTTCGGGTTTTTCTGCCGCGAGCTGCTACGGCAATTCGCTGTTATCGGCACGCTGCTGGCCGCCGCGGGGTTTGCTGTGCAGTGGCGCCTTCTCGGACGGCGCCTCGCGGCGTTCATGACCGTCGCTTTCCTGATGCCGTCAGTGGTACTCCTGCTGCTCCTCGGCTTCGATTACGACTCGTTTCGCGCGCACGTTTTCCACGTCTATCCGCTGCCCGCGTATGCAGTCGCGGCGCTCTGGATGGCGCTCGGCCTCGCCTGGGCGGTACAGCGTTATGCGCTGCGCCCTGCGCAGGAGCTCGCCGCCGGTGGTGCTGTGCTGGCGGTAATTGTCGTGGTAGGCGCGCGCCTCAACCTGCTTTCGACCGATGACTGGGGCGCGCGCTACGCGCAGACTGTGTTGAAGACTTTGCCGCCGAACGCCGTTGTGATCACGACCGGAGACCCGGATCTCGCACCGATCGCTTATTTCCACATGATCGAGAACCAGCGGCCCGACATTACGCTCTACGACCCGAAAGGCATGATCCTCGGCAATCGGCTGTTTCATCCGCTGCGGACCGATGCCGCTACGCAGCGGCGCGTGCTCGACCAGATGATCGACGAGCAGGCAAAGCCGGTGGTGTTCACCCTCGATACTTATCCGCGCTATGCGCAGCGCGACCACTGGCTTTTCGTCGAGGTGGACAAATCCTCCACAGATACGACTCGCGTCAGCGTCGACATTCCGGCGGAGGCGACGCGCTTCTTCGACGAGTCGATCCTCGGCGCCTACGACGTCAACGCCTGGGTCGCCTTCATTCAGGGCGAGCTGCGTCGCCATTACGCCATGCTCATCGCCCGGACGCTCTCGCGCAGCCATCTGCCGGACGAGCGCACCGCGCAGCAGATCGATCTTCTCGGCCGGGACTTCTACGGCGCGCTCGGTATCGCCGAAGGCCTGCTCGCCAACAAGGACGGCTACTCGGCCGGCGTGGTGGCCGGCTTCCTCGAGAAGGCGAGGGATGCGATGCCTGCCGATGTGCCGAAGGAAAACCTGTCGCGCTTCTTCTATATTCGTGGAGTGCTGCGCGCCAACATGGGCGACAGCCAAGGCGCGCTGCGCGACCTCGATACGGCCGTGTCGGTATGGCCGTCGCCGGGCAACGCGGCCTTCGAGGAGCTCGAGAATCAGTACCGCCGAAACGGGGACGAAAAGTCGGCGGCTGCCGTCGAAGAGCGCGTGAGCAAGCTCAAATCGCGCGTGCACCGGTAACCGAAGGGCGTGGCACGCCCGTCACTCTGGCTGGTGTTCGGGTTGCCGGCCCTCGTTTGCGCGGCCTGGAGCGTGCACGCCGGCAAGGACGTCAACTGGGATCTGCTCAACTATCACTACTACCTGCCTTACGAGCTGCTCGGAATGCGGCTCGAGCAGGATTTTTTTGCCGCGAGCGCCCAGAGCTACCTCAACCCGGTCGGCTATCTGCCGTTCTATCTGATGGTGTCGCTCGGCGCGCACAGCGTGCTGGTGTCGATCGTCCTGGCGGCAGCGCACAGCCTTAGCATCGGCCTTCTCTACCTTATCGCCTGGCGGCTCTTCGCTTACCTTCCGGCAGGCGAGCGGCGCCTATTCGCTGCGCTAGCCGCGGCGCTGGGCGCAGCCACCGGCGTGTTCTGGATGACGGTGGGCGGCAGCTTCCTCGATCCGCTGCTGGTGCCGCCGCTGCTCTGCGGGCTGCTCTTCATGCTGCACGGAGGCTCGCACGCCGCGCGCCGAGCAGCAGCCGCCGGCGCGCTATTCGGCGCTGCCGCGGCGCTGAAATACTCCAACGCCGCCTATGCGCTTGCCGCGCTGCCGCTGAGCCTCGCCATGCCGGGCGTGAGCGGCGCTTTGCGGCTGCGCGCCTGTCTCGCCTATGTGTCGGCTGCGGCGCTGGCGCTCGCAATCCTCGCCGGGCCATGGTTGGCGCTGCTGTGGCACAAGTTCGGCAATCCGGTGTTTCCGCTGATGAACGGCTGGTTCCGTTCGCCCGACGCGCTGCCATTCAACATGATCGGCGAGCGCTTCGCCGTGCATGACGCGAGCGCCGTGCTCGCCTTTCCGTTCCGCATGGTGACCCTCGACCCGCGGATTTACGCGGAGAACTTTGCGCCGGACCTGCGCTTTGCCGCGCTGTTGCTGGCGTTGCTGGCACTTGCGGCGCTGGCGGCGAAGCGAGGCGCGCCCGCGCGCGGTGCTTTCGTCGGCGCCGACTGGCGCGTGCTTGCGTTCTTCGGCTTTGCGCTCACGCTGTGGCTCGCCGGCTCAGCCAACGGCCGCTATGGCATGGTCGTGCTGCTACTGGTCGGCGTATGCGTCGCGCGGGCGGTGGAGCTCCTGCTGCCGCCCGGTCTGGCACGTATTGCGCTCGCCGTGCTGGTCATCGTCCAGTTCGCGATGACCTTCATCGCCTCGCCGACGCGTTGGTTCGTGGCCGAGCGCTGGTCAGCCCATTGGTTGCCCTACGTCGTGCCCGAGCGCGCGCAGCGCGAGCCGGCGCTTTACCTGACCGTCGAGATACTTCCCATGGCGGTGATCGCACCGCTGGTGGACAAGGACTCCTCTTTCGTCAATTTTCGCGGGCAGCACACCCTTGCCGCCGATGCCCCGAGACTGCAGACGTTGCTCGCGCGCTATCGCGGACGCGTTCGCACCGTGGGCCGCGAGCTCGAGCTCGAAGGCGGCAAGCCAGGCGCTGACCAAGTGCGCATCTATGACACGAGGCTGCGGCGCCTGGGCTATCAGGTCGACCCGGCGGACTGCTTTGCCATTCCATGGCGGCCGGACGATGAAGATTGGCTTTCACGAGCGGCCAACTGGCTCGCCGGCAATCGGCCGTCGTACGAGCCGCTCTCGGTCGCGAGTTGCGCCCTGCGCGCCGCGCCGCGCGATCCGACAGAAATCGAAAGCGAGCGCCACGCATCACTGGTCTTCGACCGCGTCGAACGGGCCTGTCCGCGGCTGTTTCGCGGGCAATCCGCGGTGACCGAACCGCTCGGCATCGGCTGGTCGCGCAATTACCCGGGCCTCGACGCGCGCCTCGAAGGCTTCGGCGGCGGGCTCGTGCTGCATCGCTACCGCATGGATACCTATGTCGATCTCGGAAGGCTGGCGGACTGGGAACGCGCGAATCCGCCGCTATCGGCCGCGTGCAACGGCGGATGAAGAAGGTCGCAATCGTGCAGTCGAACTACATTCCGTGGAAGGGGTACTTCGACCTCATCGCGGCGGTCGACGAATTCATCATCTACGACGAGGCGCAGTTCACGAAGAACGACTGGCGTAACCGCAACAAGATCAAGACGCCGAAGGGCGTCGAGTGGCTCACGATTCCCGTGGGCCCGGACATCCGCCGCAGGATCCGCGACGTCGAGCTGCCTGATGCGCGCTGGCAGGAAAAGCACTGGAAGACTCTCGCCGCAAATTACGGACGCGCGCCGCATTTCGCCGAGCTAGCGCGCGTCTTCCAGTCGCTGTACCTCGAGCGCTGCCACAAGCATCTCTCGGCACTTAATCGCGAATTCATCGAGGCGATCTGCCGCTACCTCGGCATCACAACGTCCATCACCAACTGCTGGGACTACGAGCTTATCGAGGGCAAGACGGAGCGGCTGGTTTCGCTCGCCTTGCAGGCCGGGGCCACGGAGTATGTCTCCGGACCGAGCGCCAAGAGCTACATCGACGAGCGGGCATTTTTCACACGCGGCGTCCGGCTGAGCTGGTTTGATTACACGGGCTACCCCGAATATCCTCAGCTCTGGGGGGTGTTCTCGCACGAGGTGTCGATCTTGGATTTGCTGTTCAATTGCGGCAAAGACGCGCCGCGCTACATGCGGTTCGTGGGGAGGCGCTAGTTGGCGCTCGACTGCTCGATCGTCGTTCCGATCTACGGCGACGGCTACCTCGCGCAGGCGCTGTGCGAGGAGCTCGAGCGCGTCATGTCGCGCCATTTCGGCGGCGCGTCGCTGCACGAGAAGCTCGAGCTGATCTTCGTCAACGACGGCAGTCGCGACGGCTCTCTCGATGCGCTGCTGAAGGCGCGCCAGCGCTTCCGCTTCGTGCGCGTCATCGATCTCTCGCGGAACTTCGGGCAGCACTCGGCGATCGCCTGCGGCCTGCGCGACGCGCGCGGCGACATCGTGCTGCGCATGAACGTCGACATGCAGGACCCGCCAGCCGCAATCCCGAACCTGCTCGAGGCGATGCAGCAGGGCGGCTACGACCTCGTCGCCGGCCTGTACTCGGCGCGCAGGAGTCCCTGGATCACTCGGCTTACGGCTTACCTTTATTTTGTGCTGTTTCGCTTCTTCACCGGCTTCGATACGCCGCAGAATACCTCGCCGCTGCGGGCGATGAGCCGGCGCTTCGTCGATGCCTACAACGCGCTCACCGAAAAGTCGCGCTTTCCGCAGGGGCTCGACCAGTGGCTCGGCTTCCGGCACAAATACGTCGAGATCGAGCATCAGCCCCGCGCCGACGGACGCTCGGCCTATAACTTCTGGTCGCGACTGCGCCTTGCGGTCAACGGCATCCTGTATTTCTCCGATCGCCCGCTGCAACTCGTCGTAATCGCCGGCTTGGTCGTCGCCTTGTTCGGCCTGGTGCTCGCCGCTTATATCGTCATCGAGCGCCTGTTCGGCGTGGAATACCTGCCGGGCTACGCTTCACTCGCCTCGATCGCTCTCATCGCGTTCGGCATCCAGCTCGGCTGCACCGGCCTCGTCGGCCTGTATGTCGCGAAGATTTTCCGCGAAGTGCAGAACCGCCCGCTTTACATCGTCAGGGAACGATATGAGCAAAACACATGAATCCGCGGTGATCAGCTATTCATCGGAGGAGAGCATCGATGCGCGAATGCAGATCTTCCGCCTGATGAGCGCTTACGAGGCGAGCGACGAGGAGAAGGAGCGCTCGCTTGGCCTATTCCTGCGCGGTTCGCTGCTGGCGCGTATCCTCGCCGTCGCCGACATCTATCGCTGCATCGTCGAGCTTCCCGGCTCGATCTTCGACGTCGGCACCTGGCGCGGGCAAACCGCGGTGCTGTGCGAGAACCTGCGCGCTATTTTTGAGCCCCTGCACTTCAACCGCCGCATCTTCTGCTTCGACACCTTCGAGGGCTACAAGGGCTTTTCCGAAAAAGACAAAGCCACCAAGCTTCACCGCGACGGCACCTACGGCGTGGGCGGTACCGACTATGCCGACTTCCTGCGCCAGCTCCTCGTGCTGCACGAGAAGAGCAACGCCATGGGCCATAATCACGGCAAACACCAGGTGATCAAAGGGGATTGCCGGGAGACGATCCCGCGTTTCTTCCGCGACAACGCGAACGAATACGTAGCGCTTGCGTTCTTCGACGTGAATTCCTACGAGCCGACACTGAAGGCGTTCGAAGCGGTCTGGGCACGTCTCGTGCCGGGTGGCGTGGCGGCGTTCTGGCAACTCACGCGCGACACCATCCCTGCCGAGGCACGCGTCTATGCCGAGAACATCCTTGGCAAGCATGCGCACACGCTCCATCGAGCGGTAACGTACCCGGGGCTCTGCTACCTCGTGAAACGGTAGAGCCGCATGCACACCGTCATCCTCGGCAACGGCATTCTCGCCGCCAGCATCGCGTTTCGCCTCACGCAGCGTCTCGCCGCCAGGGACCGCATCACCGTTATCGGCAGGCGCTCGCGGCCGGGCTCGGCGACGCTCGCGGCGGCGGCGATGCTGAATTCCTTCGCCGAAGTCGAGGTTGGCTCGCTCAAATCCGAGCTGGACCGCTATCGCTTCGAGTTGAGCCGCGCTGCGGCGCGCATGTGGCCACAATTCGAGAAGCAGATGGCGGAGGCGGGCGCAGCGCTCCCTGCCGGTGGCGGCGTGGAATACGGCACCTATGTCATCAACAACGCTGCCGCCGATGACCTCGACGACGAAAACTTCGACGCCATCGTGACCGCGTTGCGGGAGTTCGGCGAGCCCTTCGAGCCGGTCGCGCCGCGGGACATTCCGAACTACATGCCGCAACAGCGCCGCCGGGCGGGCCGCGCCGTCCATATCCCCGGCGAGGGATGGATAAATCCTCGCCTGGTGATGGAGCGGCTCGACGCGGTACTTGCCCGCCATCCGCAGGTCAGCTTGGTCGACGATACGGCGCGCAGCCTGGTGCGCCAGGCGCAAAAGATCGGTGCGGTTAAGACCGAAAGCGGCCAGTCGATCGCCGGCGACAGCTTCGTGCTCGCCACCGGCGCCACGGCGAGCGACGTGCTGCGGGAAAGCACCCTCGGCATCAAGGTCCAGCGCGTGTTTTACGGCGTCGGCGTGTCGCTCGAGATCAAGAGCCGGGACTTCCCGCACAAGAAGTGCGTGCGCACGCCGAACCGGGGCCTAGCGTGCGGCCTCTACAGCGTTCCGTATTTCACCGGCGGCGCACCGACCGATCACATCCTGGTGGGGGCGAGCAACTTCATCTCGCCCGCGCCCTACGCCTATGGCCGCCTCACCAGCGTCGACACGCTGCTGCGCGGCGCAATCGAGCAGCTCAACGCCAATTTCTATCGCGCCGACCTTGTGCGGGTGAACGTCGGCTGGCGGCCAACATCACTCGATACCTATCCGCTGCTCGGGCGCAGCTCGATCGACAACCTGATCATCGCCACGGGCACGAAGCGCGACGGCTTCCATCTCGCGCCGCTCATCTCCGAAAAGATCATCGCGATGCTGTTTGGCGAGCCGCTCGACAAGGACTTCGCGCGCTTCGCTCCCGAGCGCGCGCCGATCCGCAGCCTGAGCCGCGCCGAGGCGATCGACAAGGCGGTGCGTCATCTGATCAGCGCCTCGTACCAGCACGGCTTTACACCCTCGAGGAGCCGCATGCCCGACCAGATCGCGCAGCTGCACCGCGACGACCTCGAGCGCCTGCACGACAAGGTTGGTGCGCACGACTGGGGAATTCCGCCGGAGATGCTCGACATGTACCGCTACGGGCATACCGGGGCATGAGGCTGATCCTCGCCATCCTGCCGACGATGTTGCTCGTGGTGTTCGGGCAGCTTCTCATGAAGTGGCGCCTTGGCGTGCTTTCGCCGGCTGCGCATTCGGCCTCCGGTCCGCTCGACAGGCTGGCGCTTTATCTCACGGATCCCTATGTGCTCGGCGCGTACGTTGCCGCCTTTGCCAGCTCAATAACCTGGATGTTCGTCCTCGAGAGTCACCCGGTGTCGCTCGCCTTCCCGCTGCACATCGGCCTCACCGTCATGGCGGTGGTGCTGGGCGGGATCTACCTCTTCGGCGAGCCCCTGAGCGCCTGGCGCATCTTCGCGGTGTGCCTGATCGTCGCCGGCATCGCTATAGGAAGCCGATCCTGACGCAGGTCTCCTTCAACAAGCCGTATCTCACGGGCCGCGAGCTTGAGTACATTCGGCAGGCGCACGAGTTCATGCACCTCTCCGGCGACGGGCCGTTCACCAAGCGCTGCCAAGCGTGGCTTGAGCGCGCGATCGGCTGCCGCAAGGCGCTGCTCACGCACTCATGCACCGGCGCGCTCGAGATGGCGGCGCTCCTCAGCGGCATTGGGCCGGGCGACGAGATCATCATGCCGTCGTTCACCTTCGTCTCGACCGCCAACGCGTTCGTGCTGCGCGGGGGCGTGCCGGTGTTCGTCGACGTGCGCGAGGACACGCTGAATCTCGACGAGTCGAAGGTCGAGGCCGCCATCACACCGCGTACCCGAGCAATAGTCGTGGTGCACTACGCCGGCATCGCTTGCGCCATGGACCGGCTTTGCGCCATCGCAAAGCGCCACGGGCTGCTGTTGATCGAGGATGCGGCGCAGGCGCTCGGCGCCAGTTACCGCGGGCGGCCGCTCGGCAGCTTCGGCGAGATGGCCGCCATCAGTTTTCACGAGACCAAGAACCTCATTTCGGGCGAGGGCGGCGCGCTGCTGCTGAACCGCGACCAGCTGATCGAGCGCGCGGAGATCATCCGCGAGAAGGGCACCAACCGCAGCCAGTTCTTCCGCGGCGACGTGGACAAGTACACCTGGGTAGACGTCGGCTCGTCGTTCCTGCCAAGCGACATCCTGGCCGCGTTCCTGTGGGCACAGCTCGAGGCGGCCGACAGCATCACGACGGCGCGCCAGGCGCTGTGGCGGCGCTACCACCAGGCGTTCGCCGATAGCGAGCGCGCGGGACGCGCCCGGCGGCCGATCGTGCCGAGCGAGGCGGCGCCGAACGCCCATACCTACTTTCTGATCCTGCGCGACAGCGCCGCGCGCAGCCGCTTCATCCAGAGGCTGCGCCAAGACGATATCTACGCGGTGTTCCACTATGTCCCGCTGCACAGTTCGCCGGCGGGACGCAAGTACGGCCGCGCGAGCGCCAGCATGTCAGTCACCGACGCCGTAAGCGAAAGGTTGGTGCGGCTGCCGCTGTGGATCGGGCTCGAATCGTTGCAGGAGCACGTCATTGAACGCTGCCGTAGCGCGCTCCAGGATTGAAGGCGCGCTGACGTTGCCGGGTACGGCGCTCGGCGGCACGGTAGTGGTTGCGCCGCCGCTCGCGCTGCTCTTCTGGCTGAGTGGGGCGGTGTCGCTCGCCACTGCGGTCGCGGCGATGGCGCTCCTCAGCTATGTCGTGCTTTCCGCGGGCGGACTTTGCCTGCGCCTCGCCGGATGCGACGAGATGCCGGCGCCTGCCGCGTGGGTGCTCGGCATCTTCGCCACCGCCATGGCACTGAGTGCGCTGGTGTTCGCCTTCGAGCTTCTTGCGGCGAGCGCCTTCGTGATCTGGGCGCTGCTCGTCATCGGCCTAAAGCTGGCGATGCGACGCACGGCGCCGGTTTCGCGGCCCCTGGGTGCTGCCGAGTCCGTGGCCCTTGCGCTATGCATGGCGGTCACGGCTTACTGGTGCTGGGACCTCGCCAAGGTGCCGCACATCCTTTGGCGCGATGGCGTGCTCACCACCTGGGTCGACCAATACATCCACGGCAATACGATCTCGCAGTTTGGCGACCCGCGCACCGCTGGTTGGCAGCACATGGAGCTCGCCGGTGTTCCCCGTGAGCCTTACCACTACGCCTCTTACATGCTTCCCGCAGTGCTCGCCTGGCCGCTTGACCTTCCCGGCCTTACGCTCGCCACGTCCGTGTGGGTGCCGCTCGGCTTCCTGACCGCCTGCGCCGGCGCCTTCGCGCTCGGCGCGGCGCTCGCCGGCACGGCGGGCGGTTTTGCCGCGCTCGGTGCGCTGACGCTGCTGCCGGATGCCGCGAGTTACGGCCTGCACAACCGCCTCTATGGTTACTACTGGTACGTGCTTGCTGTGCCGACCGCGTCGTACAGCGTTGGCGTGACGCTTCTCGCCATCGCGCTCCTCAGGCGCTGGTTCGCCCTGCGCAACGCGCGGACTCTGCTCACGAGCGCGGCCCTGGTCGCGGGCTCGGTCTTGATCCGCGTGCACAATTTCATGGTGTTTGCTCCGGCATGGCTCGCCTGCACTGCGCTGTCCCTGGGCTGGGTTCGGCGCCGCGCCTTGCTCGTCATGGGCGCGGCCGTCGGTGTTTTCGGCTTGTTCGTCTGGGCCTTCTACCACCTGTTTCCGGACATGCCGCTCGCGCTCGGGGTGTTCCTGGATGTCACCCACCTCGACCAGCAGCCGGTCGCGTACGGCGACTTGTACCCGCGCCTCATGGCGGGCTATGGGCCTGCGGTGGCAGTGCCGGTGGGCGTGCTGCTGGTGCTCGCAGCGACGCTCGGCAACTTCGGCATCCTCTATCCGCTCTCGCTGCTAGCGGTGCGGCGGGTACGGCCGCTCGGGCTCATTGACCTCATGCCGCTCGCAGTGCTGGCTACTTATCTGCTGCTGATCCTTACGGCTCCGATCCCGGCACACGGCGACGCTACCGAGTTTACGCAACGCCCATTCGTCGTGGTGTACGCAATCTTCGCAGTGTGGACCGCCGCCGGCTTCGCCAGCTGGCTCGCCATGCACGGGCTGCGGCAGCGCCGAGTGTGGTTGCCGTTCGTCGTCGCCGCGGCCTTCATCGTGCTATGGGGGCTCCATTACACCGTGGCGGATTGGCGATGGGCGAAAAGCTACAAGGTGGCCGACGGCCTGCCGCAGGCCGCGAGCTACATGCGCAGCCGGTCGCAGTACGGCGACGTGCTCGCTGCCGCGGGCCTGAGCACGGAGTTCGTGCCGGCGGACTTGCCCGTCGAACTGACGGCCATGAGCGGGATCCCCGCCTACCTCAGCCGGCCCTTCATGCATGCGGCGAGCGGTGGTCTGCGCGCGCAGATCGCGCTCGAACGCTACGCCGCCCTGCGCGCCGTAGAGCGCGAAAGGAACCCCGATGCGGCGCTTGCTCGGCTTCGCTCGCTTGGCATCCGCTGGTACGTCGTGGCCCAGAGCGATCGGGGCGGTCCACGCTGGGACCCGCAGCGGCGCCGCGCGGTATTTGTCGATCGCATGGTCTCGGTATATGCAACACGGTAACTCGCGGGCTACGCCGCGGTTTTGGCAACCCGACTGGCTCGTGCTGCGCGACATGGCGCGCGTGCTGCGCGCCATGCTTGCGGATCCGGCGCTGCGGCTTGCAGGCGCGCGTGTGCTCGACTTCGGTTGCGGCGCGCGTCCATACGAGCGCTGGTTCACCGACGCCGGCGCCCAGTACCACGGCGCCGACCTCGACGGCGCTCATGAGGTCGCGATCGCCGCCGCCGGCCGGCTCGCGGCGCTCGACTGCGAATACGACGGCGTCGGCTCCTTCCAGGTGCTCGAGCACGTCTGGGATCTGGATATCTACCTCCGCGAGGCGCATCGCGTGCTGCGGCCTCAGGGCTGGCTGCTTCTCTCGACGCACGGCACCTGGCTCTATCATCCGCACCCGGCCGATTACCGCAGATGGACCCCGGATGGGCTCCAGCGCGAGGTCGAGTCCCGCGGCTTTCGTATGCTGCGCATGGAGCCCGTGGTCGGACCGCTCGCCTGGACCACGGTTTTCCGCGCCCTCGGCGTCGCCCACCTGCTCAAGTCGCTGCCGCTCGTGGGGCCGCTGCTCGCCGGCGCCGCAGTGGTGCCGCTGAATGCGTGGGCCTGGCTCGAGGACCGCATTACGCCGCGCGCCATCACGGCGGTGAACGCCTGCACCTACATCGCGCTTTTCCGCCGCATCTAGCAATGGTGATCGGCCGCTTCTTCTCCGTTGGCCTCGTGTGCGCGCTGCTGCACAACGCGATCATGATCGGCGGCGACTGGTTCGGGCTGCACTACGCCGTGTCTTCCTTGATCTCGTTTGCGATCGTGGTGCTGGTCGGCTACGGACTGCACAGTTCCTGGACCTTTCCCGGCGCAAGGCGCGGCGCGACCTCGTTCACGCTATATACGGTTACCATGGCGCTCAACCTGCCGCTGTCGCTCGCTGGCATGTTCATGTTCGTCGACCTGGCGGGGCTCGGCGTGCCGCTCGCCGCACCCGCGGTCACGGCGATGTTGGCGGCGTTCAACTTTGTCGGTGGTCGTTGGGCTTTGCGTGCCCGGCGGGCTTAATCCAGTCGCCAGACCTGACCGTACTGTGCTTCGTGAGTTAGCCGCGCGCTCGGGAAGCGTTCGCGCAGCAGCTTCTCGTCCGCAGCGCGTCCGCGGCTGAGCATGAAGATCACTGGTGCGCGCAGGAACGGATCGTTCTGCACGAAGTCCTGCGTGTAGTAATCGTAGTTCAAGGTCACGAACACGATCTGGCGCAGGCCCTTCTCGAACGGCGGCCGGCGTGCAAGCTGCTCGCTCATGAACGATTCGATCTGCGCCCACCGAAACGGCACCGCCACGACTAGGCTGAGGAGCGCGGCCGCCGCGGCATAGCGGCGCAACGCCTCGTTCGGCGGCGCGATGAGAGCGCTGGCGCCTAGGATCGGCAGCGCGGCGAACGCCGGGTGCAGGTAGCGCACGCCCCACCCGTAGCCCTGGTCGAACCAGACGACGAGGTAGCCGATCAAGGTGCAGGCGAAGGAAAGTCCGAGCAGGCGCGCCTCGACCTCGCGCTTCGCCAGCTGCCAGCCCATGACCATCAGCGCCAGTAGCCCCGGAACGGTCCACAGCCACAGCTTCACGAGCTCAGCGGCGCGCTTCGCGAGTGTGGCGCTGTCGGGGAGCGTGAACACGCGCACCAGCTGCAGCTGCCAATAAAAGAGCAAATCGCCGGCATGCGGCGCGAACCAGAGGTCCCCTTGCACCTCGCGCATCAGCAGCCACCAGCCGCCTCCGATGATCGCCGTCAGCGGCGCATAGCCCGCGAGCAGCCGCACGAGCGCGCGCTTGCCATCGTGCCAGGCGATCCACGCGATCCAGGGGAGTGCGAACAGGAAATGCGGCCACGGATTGTGCAAGACCAGCGCAAGCGAACCCACCAGCCCAGCCAGAAACAGCCGGTGCTCGAGCAGCAGCCAGACGTACAGGAGATTGAAAAACAGATGCGCCGGCATCGAGAAGTAGCCGAGTGCCATGCCGCTGAATGCGGGCGACGCCAGCGTGAGCAGCATCGCCCAGCCGGCTGCCTGCGGCGCGCCGCTGAGTCGCTCGGCGAGCCGGCCGATGAGCACCAGCGCACCGCTCGCGAGCAGCGGATTGCATGCCCAGGGGATACCGAGCAGCGCGAACGGCGCGAGCAACAGCGCGAATCCCGGCCAGTACACCGAAACCACGGCACCGCTGCGCGGCGAAGCGTAGAGCCACAGGTCGATGTAGGGGCGCGGTATCACCCAGGAGAGCAGCTCCGGCGGGAACTGCGCGGTCAGCCGGCCGGCGGCGAAGGCCTTCGCCTGCAGCAGGACCAGGTGCTCGTCGCCGGCGAGCGCATGATCCTTGGCGACGAGTCGCTGACCCGCGCAGAGTAGGATGAACGTTAGTGTGGCCGTGGTGCGTGGCCTGCGACCGATGGCCTCAACGAGCGCAAGCGCCGGACGATGCAGCCCTGGCAGCGCCGCGCAGAGCGCGATGCCGGCGAGTAGTGCGGCGCCCGGCAGGTCCTGTAGCCGCAGGAGGTAATCGAAGATGTAGACGCGCTTCGGCTCCTGCGGAAAGCCGGTGTATTGCAGGATGAAAGCCGCGCAAAGCGCGCTCGCCAGCCCGCCAAGGAGCGCAAGCCCGCGCGCCTCGAGATACTTCATGCGCTGCGGCCGACTATAAGCTCGGCGTAGCGCGCGGTGCAGCGCTCCCAGGCCCAGCGCTCGCGGGCGAAGGCAGCGACGTGCGGGCGCAGCGTCTCCAGCGCAGGCAGCAGCGCCTCGAGCCGCGCCACCCAGCGGCGCACTGTGTCGTCATCGCCGACGCGCTCGCGTGGCAGCACCTCTTCCGACTGCGGGATACCGGCGGCGGTCTCCTCGCCGATCAGCGCCGGCGTGCCGCAGGCCATCGCCTCCTGCACGGAAAGCGGCACACCTTCGCCGACGCTCGGCAGCACCAGCAGGTCGGCGCTCGCGTAGAGCGCACGCAGGTCTTCGGTACCCGGGCTACGTACGACGCCGACGTTTCCGAGCTGCCATTTCGCGGGATCGATCGGCCCCCAGCCGGCCAGTACCCAGTGAAGGCGGGGCAAGCGCTCGGCGAGGGCGCGCACGACCGGCAGGCCTTTCTTCTCTACGAAGCGTCCGACGAACAGGACCATCGGCTTATCCACCGGCAATGCCAGTCGACGGCGTAGCGACCGACGCTCCTCCGCACTCGCCGGATGGAAGCGTGCCGTATCGACTCCATTCTCTATCAGCAGTGGCGGTCGCCTAAACCGGACGAAGCGGCTGAAATAGTCCTGTACCGTCGCGCTCTCGAACACGACTTGGTCGGCACCCCCAAGCACGCACCGACCGAACAGGCGGTTGGCGGCGCTGTGCAGGCCGCGCAGCAGCGGATTGCGATACGGAACGTGGCCGATGTGCTGCGTGACGAGCACTGGTTTCCCGGCGCGACGGGCGACGATGAAAGCAATGAGGTTGGCGAAATAAAGGCAGTCGTGGAGGTGAACGACGTCGGTGCCTCGGCAAGCGTCCGCCAGGCGGCGCAGCGCGGCCCAGCTCCATAGCGGGTAAGGCACGCCGAGCAGACGCTCGATGCCGTTCCAGCTCGGCGCCGGCACACTCCTCACTCCCGGCGCGGGCGCTGGCGCAGCATCGCAGTCGCTCGCGTGCCACTCGATCTCGGCGACGCCGGCGCCGGCGAGGCGCTCGGCCAGCTGCCAGGCAACGCGCTCGACACCGCCGCGATGCGCCGGGTAATAGTGCGTGACAAGCGTGACGCGCAGCGGCGCAGTACTAGTCAGCGTGCTGCGCGGAGCCACTCGCAAGTCCGGCGCAGTCCCACGCCGAGAGCCGTACCTGCGCGCCATCCGAGGAGGCGCTCGGCGAGCGAGGAATCGAGCACGTTTGCTGGCACGTCCAGCGCGCGCGGCGCGCTGTGCTTGACCTTGACCCGCCGGCCGAGCAGCTTCTCGATCTGCGCCACCAGCTGGTTCAGGCTCGCGCCCTTTCCGGAGCCGATGTTGAAGATGCGCTGCGCCCCCTCGAAGCTCGCCGCTTTCAGCATCGCATCGACGGCGTCGTCGATATATACATAGTCGCGTACTGCCGAGCCGTCGCCCCAGATCTCGATCGGCTGATCGCGCAGCGCACGATCAAGGAATACCGCCACGGCGCCTTGCGCGATGTCCAGGCGCTGGCGCGGACCGTAGAGGTTGGCGGGCCGCAAAATGCGGTAATCCAGGCCGTGCAGTCGGTGCGCGAGGGCCATGTACTTCTCCACCATCAGCTTGTGAATGCCGTAGGAGCAGATCGGCTCCGTCGGGTGGTCTTCGGCGACTGGCGTCGTGCGCGGCACGCCGTAGACCGTGCCACCGGAGGAGACGAAAATCAGCTTGCGCACGCCGTGCTCGCGGCATAGCTCGAGCAGACGCAAGCTGCCAAGCACGTTCGATTCGACGTCGTACACGGGATTGTCGTTCGAGTTCTTTGGCAGCGTGGTCGACACGAGGTGGAAGACGACCTCCGTTCCCTGGAGCGCCGGAGCGAGCGCGTGCGGATTGAGAAAATCGCCGGTAAACACTTCGAAACCCTTGGCCGGCGCAAAGAGCGGCAGTCGGTCGACGTGGGGGCGATCGAACACCTTCACGCGGTGGTTTTGCTGCGCCAGCGCCTGCGCTAGGTGCGATCCGATGAATCCGGCGCCTCCCAGCACCAAACAGGATGCCATGTTGCTTCCCTTCAGCTTTGTCGAACCGAGTTTACAGTCTTGAGAATAGATTCCCCTTTAAGCCGACCAAGTTGGCGTAGCGCCGTCCCTGGGTGCGCTCGACCAACGCGCGCGGGCTCGCGATCGCTAGCGGCACGCCGCTCGACCCGGTGAGCTCGTAGAGGCGGAAGCCGAGCTCGCCGAGCATCTCGAGATATTGGAGCCCGTCCGCGCCGCAGCGCGCGAGGCCATAGGGCCAGAACTCGGTCATCAGGACGCACTGGTCGCTCGCCGCAAGCAGGCCG
>Ga0070741_10009561_pt1 | contig 18743 bp, 15 predicted proteins | sample Coa_R1_4_FD_66440 | JGI IMG/M metagenome (GOLD analysis project Ga0070741, IMG submission 66440) | Surface soil microbial communities from Centralia Pennsylvania, which are recovering from an underground coalmine fire - Coalmine... | ecosystem: Environmental > Terrestrial > Soil > Unclassified ...
GCAACCGCCGCGGGAGCCCGGGCATTCACGATGGTTCCTTCCGGAGCAATAACCTCGATCGGGCGCATCAAGCCGGCGGCTGCGGGCACGTCTTCGATGAGCAGGCAGCGGAACACATAGAAGCACGCTGAATAGGTGATTGCCTCCACCGCATTGACGCTGCCCTCGACTTGAGCATCGCTTCCGGTGAAATCCACGGTAACCATCCGGACAGTCCGCCTGCCGCGTACCGGATGAACTTTCACATTGACCCTGATCTTGATGGGCCGGTCGGTGATCCCGTCGCCATCGAGAAAATCTTCGGCCTGGTATTCCCCCGGCGGCACTCGCAGCAAAAACGCCCGCATCAGTTCTTCGGAATAGCGCTGCAATTGCGCCGCGGCCTGTTTCGCGCGATCCAGGCCATAGCGCGCGCACACCTCAAGTAATCTTTCTCCGCCGGTGTGGCAGGCCGCGATTTGCGCCCCCAGATCTCCCTCCCTTTCATCCGGCGTGCGCACGTTGTTCAGAAGCATCGCCAACACTTCGCGGTTCTTGACCCCTCGGTCCATCAGTTTTACTGGAGGGATGCGTACCCCTTCCTGGTAAATCTCGCGGCACAGGCCCATGGAACCCGGGTACGCGCCGCCTACATCGGCATGGTGGGCCCGCGACGCTACGTAGAAATCAGGCTGACGGCGGCGCGCCGTTTGTCCATTTACATATACGGGCGCCACGACGGTTATGTCGGGCAGATGAGTCCCCCCGCGGAAGGGATCGTTCAGCATGATCATGTCGCCAGATTCCATCGGGCCGCTCGCAATGGCTGCCGCCACCGACATCGGCATCGACCCCAGATGGACCGGCATGTGATCGCCCATGGCCATCACTTGGCCCTGGCCATCGAACACCGCGCAGGAATAATCGCGCCGCTCCTTGATGTTGGGAGAAAACGCAGTCCGCCGCAGCGCCGCACCCATCTCCTCGGCAATCGAGTGATAGATGCTCTTGAAGATCTCGAGTTCAACTGGATCGCGAGCCATGAGGCGCAAGTGTAACTAATTTGCCCCGCGGGTGCAGTGGGGTCGTCTCTTTACAGGTCCGTGCTGGGTCTTAGGTCTTCGGTCTTGAGTGAGAGTCGGCTGTCGGTTTAACCCAAGACCGACGACCTGAGACCCAAGACCTGACATCCTTCTTCGAAAAGCCCAGCAGAATTTTATTGACAGTTTATTCACACTGCCTCAATATCTTGTGTCATAGGGCCTTCCCATACTATGAGTAGGGCTGGCCTTTCAGATTAAGGGCCCAGTGGTTCACCCTTGCAAGGGAAAATCGTTCACGGAGGCACCTTCAATGGCAACGAAGAAGAAGGCAAAAAAGAAGAAACACTAACCCAGGCGAGACGACACCTCGCTCTTACGACGATTTTTCACTGGCCTCTCCGGAGAAGCACCTCTTGAGAGGCTTTTCCGTTCCGGCCATCTGCTGCATTGATCAGTCCGCGCGCCCCAGCGTCCAACTCAGTTTTCCGGCTTTGCGAAATTGCCGCGACGGGACGGTCCGCCTGTGTCACAATAGGCGGAAAACCCGCGGCGTTGCCGCCTTCCCGCTGACCATGGCTATGCGAAAACGAAATGGCGCGAAATCCAAAGCCGACGAAATCCTGATCCCGGACAAGCTGTATTTTCGCATCGGGGAAGTTGCAGCCCTTTGCCGCCTTCCCGCCTACGTGCTGCGTTTCTGGGAGTCGGAGTTCCCCCAACTCAAGCCGGTCAAAAGCAGCACCGGGCAGCGCATGTACCGCAAGCGCGACGTGGAAAGCGTGCTGCGCATCAAGCAACTGCTCTACGAACAGGGATTCACCATCTCCGGCGCGCGCCAGCAGCTGCGCGCCGAAACCAAAGTCGATAAAACCCAGAGCGCCATTCCCTTTCCCTCCAGCTCGGCCCCTGAGATCCAGCACATCCGCCAGGGATTACGCGAGATTCTGGATCTGCTCTCCACCCGGCGCACCGGCTGACCTGCTTCTTGTTCGGCTTTCGTAACGCAAAACGATCTTTGCCGCAGTTCCTTCGTCTTTCGTCCACAATCTCCCTAACAGTGAGGGGGAGAGGAGTGGCTCCGGGCGACTGTCCGAAGTGTGGCGGTTCCGGGTTTATTGCGAAGCCGGTCGAGCTCAACGGCAAGACCGAAGGCATTGCATTTATCCGAACCAAATGCCCTGCTTGCGGAGGTACTGGCCGGAAACGCCCAATCTCACCCAAGACCGCCGGCTGACCGCACGGCCCGCGGGTGCTTGCGAAACGTACGATCCCGGGCCTCCACACTTCCCGTCCAACAAGTGGAGGGCCCGGGGCCGCACGATGAATCCTTGAGTGCCTCTGATTTTCCCTGATTACGCGATCCCTGCAGCTCTTGCGCCAGACTTCCGCGGCGGGGATGCGGTTTCGACCCGGTTTCTACCATTCGCTTTGGCGCGGTAGAGCGCTTTGTCCGCCGCCTGCAGGACCATCTCGGGGTTGGAATTCCGTTTCGTCGAACTTGCCACTCCGATACTCACGGTTACCGAGAGCGTCGCCGGCGAAGTTTGCTGAGCCAGATCTCGAATCGCTTGTCCCTTGCTGGCGCGGCGCCGCGGCCTCTCATTCCGCCGGTCCGGACCCCGCGGACTTTGCCGGCGGTCGTTGCCTCGCATCTGAAATCCCGACGCCTCGATATTCTCCCGCAGCTGCTCCAGGTGTTCCACCACCTCCGGCGTGCTCTTCCCCGGAAAGAGAATGTTGAACTCTTCTCCCCCGCAACGGTAGGCGCGCCCGCCGCCGCTGACCCGCGCCAGGCCGGAAGCGACTCGCCGCAGCACCTGATCGCCGGTGTCGTGGCCATAGGTGTCGTTGAACTTCTTGAAATGGTCGATATCAACCACCGCAATCGAGTACGGCTCCTGCAGTCTCAGCAGGGCGTCGTTGAAGGCCCGCCGTGAAGGCAAGGTCGTCAGTTCGTCGTGATAAGCCAGCAGGTACGAACTCTCGATGATGGAGGTGGAAAGAATGCAGGCTGCCGTCGCCGTATACAAGGTCGCCAGGCGCGGGTCGTTGCCGAAATGCAGCGCCAGGAAAAAAGCGGAGAGCGCCCACAGCAAGGCGCTCTCGAGCGGCTTGCGGATCAGCAGGAAGCGAACCAGCAGGAAGCCTGCCGACGCCGCCAGGATTACGAAGATAAAATCCGGCAGCGTGATGGGTCCCGCCATATGGCGCGGGTGCAACGCTGAGGGCAGTTTGTCTTCGGCGGTGCGGCAAAGAACCGCGACCACAATTGCTTCCACAAACAGAAACAAGCCCACCGGGGACAGCGATTCGACCGTGAAACCGCGCTCCTTCATCAGCGCGATCAGCACAAAATCCACCGGCACCAGAATCGCAACCGCGCGTACCGCCGTCATCATCACGGCGGATTGCCCACCGCCCCAGACCGCGACCGCTTCCGCAGCCAGAAACAGAACGCACAAAGCCAGGAAGATCCGGCTGGAGTGGAAGCGCCACGCCAGCAGCATGCCTCCCCCCAACGCGCAGTAATACAGAAAGCTCAGAGACGGCAGAGCCAGCGTCAGCCACCCCAAAGACACCAGCGCCGTGACCCCGAGGAACAGCACTCCTCCGGGCACCACCAGCGACTTCAGTGTGGACCTGCTTAGAAGATGCAAGCCTTGCTCCCGCCGCGAATGTTGCTTCTTTGCGCCGGCTCAGCGCAGTTCCGCGCTCCCGACTTCTCCTGCAGAAGGCGCAGTTCCTTGAATTATCTCCGGGGATGGCAGGGCGAGGAATTGGCCGCCAAGGTTCGCAGGCGGCTGCGAGAGCGGCGGCTTGCCGGTTCCGCTTCGGAACCGCCACCCGTTTCTGCAAACCCATACCTCGGTGTACCCCCAGTTTCGGCTGCAGTTCAGCCCTTTCTAACTAAACTGGGCTGTTCGATTAAGGACGGTTCACTCTTATGCGAATTCTTATTGCGGAAGATGATGAAGCGCTAGCCAGATTCGTGCGCCAGGGTCTGGAGGGCGAGCACTATGCGGTCGATGTCGTGGCCGATGGGGAGCAGGCCCGTACCGCCGCCATCGAGTCGCCGTACGACGTCGTCGTTCTGGACCTGAATCTGCCCAAGCTGGACGGGGTCAGCGTGCTCCGTCAACTCCGCTTGAAGAAGCCCAGTCTCCCGGTCCTGATTCTGACGCAGCGCACTAAGGTGGAGGACCGGGTGCAGTGCCTGGATACCGGCGCCGACGACTACATCCGTAAGCCCTTCACTCCGGATCAGGTCAAAGAGCATGTGCTGCCCTTGCTGGAGGCCAAATGATCCCGCCCAGGATTGCGTCATCTCCCGCTTCGGCGCGGGAATGCTGGGCTGCGACCTTGCAGCTCGCCATGCGGGAAGTTTTCGAGCTGATGCTGGCTTCCCCCCTGGAGATTGCCGCCGATCCTCCCGCGGAAGACATTCTGGATATCACCGCAATGGTCGGATTAGCGGGACAACTTTGCGGTGTCCTGAGCGTGCGCTGCAGCCGCAAGACCGCGGCCCGCATGGCTTCCCGCATGTTGGACATCGATCCGGAAAAGGCTGGACCCGAAATGTGGGATGCGGTCGGCGAAATCTGCAACATGGTTGCCGGAAACTTCAAAAACAAAATCGGCGGCCTCGGCGACGGCTGCCTTCTTTCCGTTCCCACCGTCATCGCAGGAGGCGATTACAGCGTGCATTCCCTAGTCAACGACCAGGTTCGCGCCGTCTTCTTGTTCGAGGGAGAGCCGCTGCTTCTGTCGCTAGATATCCACTAGCAGGGACGGCCCCACCCATGGGCCCTGAGGCGGGACGAAAACCAGCAGCGTGGAGGAACGGCCCTTCAGGGCCGCCTCGAGCAACCATAAAGGAAAACAATTCCGCCCATCCCACTTCAGCGCACAAATCCCACAAATCGATCTCTCACGTCCTCTGATTCAGACTAATTCCGCCATCCTGCACTCCACCTCTTACTCAGCAGGTACCCCCTGGTTACGCGGGCCGTGACTATTTCCCTTTCCCCCTCAACATCTCCACCACGCGGTCGTAATCATCCACCGTGGCGTACTCGATCACGATCTTTCCTTTGCCCTTTCGATCCCGGATCCGCACGCGCAGTCCCAGCGTCCTCTCTAATTCCATTTGCGCCGCGCGCACGTTCGGGTCCACCCAGCGCGCGCCCGCGCTCTTCTCTCTCTTCTTCACTCCGGGCATGTCCGGCAAGGGGTCGAGCAGTCCATCCATGCGCAGGACCAGCATTTCGATCTGCTCGATGTTCATGCCTTTCTGCACCGCGTACAGCGCCGCTTGCGCGATCCGGTCGTTGTCTCCCAGTTTCAGCAGTTCCTTCGCCTTGGCGAAATTGATTCTCTTTTCCGCCAGCATCTGCATGACTTCGCGCGGCAACTTCAGCAGCCGCATATAATTCGCGACCGACTCGCGCGACAGTCCCACCCGCTCCCCAATCTGCTGCTGGGTCAGGGCAAATTCGTTGCTCAGCACGCGGAACGACTCCGCCTGCTCCAGCGGGCTCAGATCCTCGCGCTGCAGGTTCTCGATGATCGTCATCTCCGCCGCCTGCTGCCGCGATACGTTGCGCACGATCGCCGGAACGTGCGTCTTGCCCGCCTTCTTCGACGCGTGCAGGCGCCGCTCCCCCAGAATCAGGACATAACGCCCAGCTTCGTCCTCCGAAGGACGAACCATGATCGGCTGCACCACGCCATTCGCCTTGATCGAATCGGCCAGTTCTTCCAGAGCATCGTCATCGTCCACATAGCGCGTCTGGAACGGGTTCTTGTCGATGGCGGCGATGGCAAGATTCACCACCCGGTTTCCCGGTACCCGCGTTTCCGCCGCCCCGGAGATGGTGAAAGTTCCATCCGCGGCCGCGGAATCGTAAGCCGGCGTTCCGGTCGCAGCCGGCATCGTCTCTTCCGGCCAAACCATCCCCTCCGGCAAATCAGACGCGATGGTTGAATCGTTTCCTGCGGCTGGAGCATGGGCGGGCACCGCGGCAAAGCCTTGCGCCGAGGCGCGCGCCGCCGGCGGCGCCCCCATTCCGCCGCCTTCTACCCCGGCCCCGGCCGGAACCACCGGTTCCCGGTGGGCAGGCATGGGCGCGGCCGCAGCATGAGGCCCCGCAACCCCTGCCGCCCGGCCAGCGTAAGCGCCGTCAACGGGCCCTCCAGCGGGCGCGCTCGCCGGAACCGCCCGCGGCCCCGGCAGTAATGAAGCCAGGCCCCGTCCCAGGGCCCGCCGCTTCTCCAGTTTTTCTTTCTCTTTATCTTTGTCGGTTGTCTGCCCCGCCAGGTTCCCCGCCGTTGCCGTAGTCATCAGTCTCCTCTTGATCGCACTTCGCAATCCTGCGAGCGCGCTCCGGGATCTCGCTTTCGCTGTCCCTCGCGCCCCGCCCCGCTTCTTGAAGCCGCCCATCCCGGGACCCGTCCTTTGGGTCCAACCGTGCCCTGCGCCCAGGCCTGCAATAGATCGATATCCATCAATCTATTATATCGACGTGCATCAATATATTACGCGCTCTTGTCCATCTCGCCCGCCGCAGCCGGTATCTCCTCCACCGCCGCTTCTCCCCCCGTAGTCACAGGTTCGGCCGTCGGAGGCACCAGGCCTGCAGTCTGTCGCTCGATGATCTCTTTTGCCAGCCGGATATAGCTTTCGGCGCCCTTGGACCGCGGGTCGTAGACCAGCGCCGCTTTGCCATGGCTGGGCGCCTCCGCCAGCCGGATGTTGCGCGGCACCGTCGTGCGGCACAGCTTCTCCCCGAAAAAGTTCTTCAGCTCGGTCATCACCTGCTGCGCCAGGTTTGTGCGCTCATCGAACATCGTCAGCACCACGCCCTCGATCGCCAGCTCTGCATTCAGTCCGGCCCGTATGCGCTCGATGGTGTCCAGCAGCTCGCTGATCCCTTCCAGTGCGAAGTACTCCCCCTGCATGGGAATCAGCACCGCGTCCGCCGCGACCAGCGCGTTGAGAGTGAGCAGATCCAGAGCAGGAGGGCAATCCAGCACGATGAACTGGAAGCGATCGCGCAACGGCGCCAGGGCCTCGCGCATGCGGAACTCGCGCGCCTCCGCATCCACCAGCTCCAGGTTGGCGCCGATCAGGTTCTTGTGCGAGGGAATCAGCCAGAGCTGTTCCAGTTCAGTGGTCAGCAGCGCCTCGTCGGCCGTCGCGGCCCCCATTAATAGATGGTAGGAGCTGATACGGTCAGGATCCTTGGCGAAGCCCAGGCCGCTAGTGGCATTCGACTGCGGATCGCAATCGACAAGAAGGGTGTTGACTTCCGCAGCCGCAAAGGACGCGGCCAGGTTGATGGCAGTCGTAGTCTTCCCCACGCCGCCCTTTTGATTGGCAACAGCGATCACACGTCCCATATAGAGTTGTCAGGAGAAACCAGAGTCACTCGCAGCATAATGCGCTTGACAATTCAATTGCAATGAAGAACTGCTGTGCAAAGCGCGAATTCATGTGCAAAACGCGTCCTGTGTTCCCGCAGGAACACTCGCCGTGGTGTTTTGGGCGAGAAGGTTTGTGGTTGCGTGTTCCTGAAGGAACATTCTTATTCTGGCGGTCGGCCGAGACGCCGTTGTACTTTGACAGGACGATCGCGGATCGATTACGTGTTCCTGCAGGAACACTGTTCGGAAACGACGTGGCAGATTTCAGTCGGGAACATTCGTGGAAGTCGTGGCAGGGACGCTTGAGTGGTGCTGTTCCTTTGGGAACATTTAGCGCAGCCTAGAAACTTAGGGGGAGCCTGTTCTGGCCTGCTCTCCAACTATGCCGATGGCGCTATTGTTCTTGCTTACACGTGAGTGTTCCTTTAGGAACAGTCTCATTTCAGTATTCCAACGCGTGTCCAACGATGATGGCTAAGGGATAAATCTTGTATTTGTTCCACTTTGCTAGCCTATTCTTACATTTTCACTCGGGTTGATTGTCATTCTCTTGAGCTTCATTCCACCTGTTTATCACTCAGATACTCTCTCATAACGCTTGGGTAAGATACTGACAGGACTCTGGCAGTGGAAAGCGGGATCGGAATCAGTGGAAGAAACTCGTGATTGGGCAGGATTGAGCGCGCCTTAGATAGTTGGGTGGCCCCGATCAGTAGAGCCAGGCGGCCTTGGGGTTTCAGCAGGGCGGCGGCCGCCGGCAGGACCCGGTCGAAGCGCTCGACGGCGCGCAGGGTGACCAGGTCGAAGGTGCCCGCCGGAATCGTCTCCGCGCGGGCGGTTTGTATATTGATGTCCGTCAATGTAAGGGCGCGGGCAACTTCGCGCAGGAACACGGCTTTCTTGTGATTGGATTCGACGAGGGTCAGGGAGATCTCCGGGGCCCAGAGCTTGAGGGGAATTCCGGGAAAACCGGCGCCTGAGCCCACGTCGACGGCAGCCACGGGGGCTAAAGCCCCATTTTCCTTGCCTGCTATTACGCGGCCCTGAAGGGCCGCTCTTCCACTTGCAGACTCCTGGCTAAGAGGCGCTGTTTCGTCAGCCAACGCCTCGCGAAGGACGGCTGTTTCACTATCCCCATGGCCAGAGGACGCTCTTGCGCTGGCAGATTCAGGACCGGGGGCCAACATGGCAGGCTCTTTTAACAGACTGGCGCGGGGAAACAGATAGCGCGCTGCGAAGAGGCTTTCGCCGAAGTGGCGGGTGACGATTTCTTCGGGCTCGCGGATGGCGGTCAGGTTGACGCGGGCGTTCCAGCGAAGGAGTATATCGATATACGTCGATATATTCGCGAGAAGAACGCCTGCGGGCGGGTTCGATTCCTCCAGCCTGCCAACAAACTCCGCCAGGAGCGCCGCGATCCTCGAGTGATCCATTCGCAGTGATTGTAGATCGGGGACGGACGATGGTGCGATGCTCCTCGCGCAACCTCGGGGATAACTTCGCGGCTTCGTTGACTTCGCACGGAGTTGGAAGGGGGCTCTAACCGTCACTTTCTTGCTGGTTTGCAATTTCAGGAAGTGACATCAGGAAGTCTTACCAGGACGTCAAAGTCCCCACCCTCCCGCGAAATTCGCGGGAAGGGTGGGGCACCCTGGGCTTTACGTGGGACTTACAACCGGTTGGGGATTGTCAAGACTAACCGGCATATTTTCTGAAAATTAACTTGGAATCACTGGGGCCGGAATCAGCATCCCAATGCGGTATGAAGGCCAGGAAGCGGGAAATCTTTGACGAACAATACCGGGTTTTGGCGGTGGAAAGTCAAAGCCTAACCATTCAAGGCGTGCGCAGTGGAGAGGTGTTGACGATCGTGAATCAAACACCTGGGGTTGCGCTGACGCCGGCCGAATACCCGCCGGGGAAGCTGATTTCGTTGAGCGATCCTTCCATCAAGCCGGTGAATTAGTTGTTCGCCGTACGTCGACTGAGGTTGCCTATCAGGGCGCCAGGCCAGTTGTGTGTGCCACTGGGCCCTGCATCCCCGGATCGTGCCGCCTGCGCAGCGGATCCAGTCGAGTCTTCTCCAGATCATCCCGATAAAAGAGGTTATAAGTGTCGAAAGGGATCAGGCGGCCATCCGGGTGGACGATGTGGACACAGGTCTTCTTGACGCTGCGGACGTCGAAGGAGTGGGCGTCGATGAATTGCATGATGATCACCCGGAAGATGTTTTCGTAGGTGAGAGAGGCCTGGGGTCCGGACTGGGCCGGCTCGCCTGGCTTTGATGGGACAGCCGAAGCGGCTGCTGCGGGTTCTGTTGCGGGAATCCAGACTTTGGGAAGGCAACACAGCAGCTCACGGAGAGTGCCCGCGCTGCTTTGGGGAGAATGATTGGTGGCGAACAGCTTGAAGATGCCCTCTCGGACCGCAGGCTCCTGCTCGTACAGGATCGTATTCGACGCGCCGCTGATCAGCACCTCGGGCGGGATCATGCGGGTAAGCGGAGTGACTTTGCCGTCGAGCTTCAAGGCGTAGGCCATTGCCAGGGAATCAGGGTGACAGGGGACTGGAATAATGTCTTCCGGGCGAAACACCCTGGTCTGCTCCAGAATCTTGCGGCGGACTTCGGTCAGGGTCAGGCGGCCGGTGGCGGGATCGAAGTTATCCGCGCGTCCCGCATCCTGAATGGGCTGAAAGGTAACACCGCGGACACAGGGCTGCTGCATGGCGTAGTCGATGGTCTTTCCCATCTCGTGGTCATTCAGACCCTTCTTCAGAGTCACCACCAGGTTGGTCGAAATGTTATAGCGGTTAAGTTTCTCGAGCGCGTCTTCGCGAATGCGGCGAAGGTCGGCGCCGCGAAGTTGCATCAGGGGTTCGCGCTCAAAAGAATCGAACTGCAAATAGACTTCGAAATCTTCCCTGTAGCCTGCCAGCCGCCGCACAAACTCTTCTTCCTGTGCGATGCGGACGCCGTTGGTGTTCACCATAAGGTGGCGGATGGGCCGGGCTTTCGCCATTTCTATAATTTCGAAGAAGCCGGGATGAACTGTGGGCTCACCGCCGGAGAGTTGCACTACGTCGGGATGGCCCTCGTTGCGGACGACGGCGTCCAGCATCTTTGCGACGTCATCGAGATTGCGGAATTGCTGGCGCTCAGGGCCGCTCGAGGCGTAGCAGACCGGACAGCGCAGGTTGCAGTAGTCGCAGATCTCAACCAGGGTGAGGCAGGAGTGCTGCTCGTGATCGGTGCAGAGGCCGCAGTCATATGGGCATCCCCATTTCACGGGGGTGTTGTAGACCAGCGGCATCTCGGGAGGCTTGATGAAGAGTTCGCGGCAGCGGCGGTAATAGTCTACGTCGTCGGCGATGAGGACGCGCTCGGACCCATGGTCGGGACAGCGCTTGAGAAGGTAAACCTGGCCGTCCTGGAAGATGATTTTGGCTTCTACCTTTCGGTAACAGGTGGCGCAGATCGAGAGCGCAACGTCGTAGAAGAGATAGGGACGGGTCTTATGCGGCATGGGGAGCGCTCAGAAGCGGAGGCGGTAGAAAATCGGCGTCGCCGCCTGGATGAAAACGAAATAGACGAAAGTTACCAGGGCGGCGACCAGCAGCGATGCGGGCGCGGGATGAACCCCGACCTGCTGAATCGCCTTATAGGCGAGAACCAGGATCACGATGTGAAGCACCCAGGGCAGAAACATCAGGAGAACGCCACGGGGATCACGTACGTACAAATATGACAATATGGCCCGGCTAAACAGGGATTGCAGGATCACAACCGCGGGCACAGCGACGGCATAAGTGAACGCACGGCGGTCCGGACGCCTGAGCAGGGCGTAGATCAGCACGGCGTAAGGAATGTGGTAGAGGATGTAGGGAGCGATGAAACCCAAAGCGCTGGGACGGGGCAGAAGCGGCCGGTATCTGGACCAGGTAAGCAGCTGGTTGGATATCCAGGAGGCGGCGCTCAGCAGGATTTGCGCGACGAGGGCGGCAACTACGCGATACACGGAGCGCCGGCCCGCCGGAGAGAGATGGAAGGGAACACCGGCCGCAACCGGGCTTGAGACGGGCATTGGAATGGGAACGGCCAGGATCTCCGCCCCATCCGGATTAGGAAGCGCCAAGGAACGGCGGATCTCCCGCGCCAGCCAGGCGATCAACCAGATCCCCAGAATCAACACAACCACGGCAGCGGTGATGTAGGGAACAACCTTTTCTGGATGTTTGGTGCCTCCGAAGTCTCCTTGCGCAGCGCACATGGCCAGCAGAAGAAAGAAGGCGCTGGCGATCAGGACGAATCCGGCGGTGACGATGATGCCCAGGGTGCGAAGCGTGTTGGCGGCCCATCGTTCCATGATCCGGGAAATAGTAAAGGAAGGGTCGGGGCGGGGCTACCGAATTCTCCTTCGAGTCCGTCCCGCGTAGGCAGGGCAACCGAAATCGCAGCGGAGAAGGCTTATCTCGATTTTGCTTTAGTTAGAGCACTTCGCGGCGTGGTGTTCTCAGCGGCATTGGTGTAATCGGCAATTAGCGTCAAATGTTTCGACCGCGCCCAGGTCCGCCTGACTGCGCCGACTGTCTCTCAGGTTACTCGTTCGACGTTGGAGAGCCAGCGAACAATGTCGCGGAAATAGTAGAAGAGGAGCAGGACACAGCCCCACTGGATTCCTCCGAGGCCCAGGAAAAGCCGGGGATAAGGTTTGATGAAATCGCAGAGCAGGCGAAAGGTTACGTACGAGACCATGAAAAGCCTGAAGGCATCGCCTGGAAGAAAACGAGGATTCTGGATGCTATCTTCCACGGCGCAACCCGGGCTGATTCGTTTCAGAACATAAAAAAGGGGCGGGATCAGGAACAAGAGAAACAATATTTCATAAAGCTGGGTGGGATGCCGCGGGATGCCGTCTCCGAAGTCTACGGCCCACGGGAGTTTTGAGGGCGTGCCGCAGGTGTTATCGGACAGGCCGGTGAAGAAGCAGCCAAGGCGTCCGGTGGCAATGCCGGTGGCCAGTGGGACCGCGTAGAGATCGCCCGTGGACTCGCGAAGCCCGACGTAGCGCTTTACCAGTTCGACGGCAAGCAGGCCGCCGGCTAACGCTCCGACAATCGTTTTGCCCGACAGCAGATACGCTGGGTTGTGTACGTTCCGCCAGGTCAGAAGCGGATCTTCCAGCCAGAACCCAAGCCTCGCCCCCAGCGCGGCCCCTGCTACAGCGGGAGCGATCACGGCCCAGCGGAGAGGCGTGGGAATGGGGTCTCCGAAACGGCGACGCATATTCAGGTACGCCACGAAGGCAGTGATGTAGGAAAGGGCTTCGAAAAAGAGGTGCGGGTGAATGATGTGGGTACCTACATGAAGATAGACAGGAAAAGCTACGGCCGGATTTGGAGTGGAGGCGATGGAGGATTATACGGGGTGTCGGGTGGGTCGAGACGTCAAAATCCCACCCTCTCGCACACATCGCGAGAAGGGTGGGGCACCCTTTTCTCCCTTCCCCTTCTCACTTCTCCTTCTCCCTTCCCTTTCTTCTCGTCCCCTCCTCCTGTGGCGTTTCCTTTCCTCTCTTCTGTTTTCTCTTTTTCCGTTTCTCCCTTCATCTTTCTGTATTTCTTTGCCTTACTTCCTCACTTTCCTTTGCGGGGCTTGACAGGATGACGTGGTTTCCATAGTTTCAGTTTGTACTGAAAGGGCAGATATGGCCGAACTTACTGGATTACAGAAGCAGTACATTCTGCACTGGGGGGAGATGGGGACGCGCTGGGGGATCAACCGGACGGTGGCGCAGATTCACGCGCTGCTGTACCTGTCGCGGAAGGCGCTTCCTGCCGAAGAAATTGCGGAGACGTTGAGCGTGGCGCGATCCAATGTGAGCACCTCGATCCGCGAGCTGGAAACCTGGGGCATCGTGCGGGCCGTCCACGTGCTGGGAGACCGGCGGGAGCACTACGAGTCGATGAAGGACGTGTGGGAGATGTTCCGGCTGGTGATCGAGCAGAGAAAGCGGAGAGAGATCGATCCTACGCGGGAGATGCTGCGGCGGTGCCTGGCGGATCTGGATCCCAAAGAGCCGGGAGCGGATTACACGCGCGAGCGCCTGGAGGCCATGGCGGGATTCTTCGAAGCGGTGACGGAGTTGCACGACCAGCTGAAGGGGCTGCCCACGGGAACGGTGCGAAAGCTGCTGAAAATGGGAGCGAAGATGAAGAGGAAGAAGGCGGGATAGCCACGAGCAGTGAGCGATGAGCAGCGAGCTGTTAGCGAGCCATTAAGGTTTTACTCACTGCTCATTGCTCAGTGCTGCCGGCAATGATGTGAAAGGTATTTTGCGCGCTGCGAGTGCACATTCTGCGCGGCAGTTAGAAAGTGGGCACTTGACACGGGGTTGGGATTGGTACTGAATAGGAGACCGCAGAAAGAATCCAGCCGAAGTTTTTCTTACGACAAACTTTTTTTGTGCTAGTATGCCGGACTGGTCCTGCTTTTGAGCTTCGTATATTTTTTCAGCGCGACGATCAACAGGACACATTCCGCAGTAAAATAAACGTTCCACGCAACTCAACACGGCAGTCTTTAACAGGCGCTCACTACCAGCCGCCGTGGCGCCGCGCGGTGAAAAAATTTCATATATGTCAGCTCCCGGAACAACCACTCTCTCCCCGAATCCCTGGGCGCGCATTCTCGATGCGCTGGAAAAGAAAATCAATCGGCACTCCTACGACACCTGGCTGAAACCCACACGATACAGCCACTCCAGCGGCGGCATCCTGTTCGTGCGGGTGCCGACAGTGGAGTTCCGCCACGCGGGAGACAAATACGCGGATCTGATCCAGGAAGCAGTCGATGTTCTGGGGCTGGGATTCAATGAAGTCAAGTTTGTGACTCCGGAAGACGATCCGGCCGCCACGCCAGTGCGGCATGATGGCGGTCTGGGCGCAAGCGCTGCCCCTTCGCAGTCGCGATTCGATTGGGATGGAGCGGCGCAACTGAATCCGCGCTACACCTTTGACGCGTTCGTCATCGGTAGCGGCAACCAGTTTGCGCATGCCGCTTGCCAGGCGGTTGCGGAACGACCCTCGAAGGCTTACAACCCGCTCTTCTTATACGGCGGGGTCGGAATGGGCAAGACGCACCTGATGCAGGCGATCGGGCACGAGATCAAGCGGCGCATGCCGCAGGCGGCGATCTGCTACGTCTCGAGCGAGAAGTTCACCAACGACATGATCAACTCGCTGCGCTACGACAAGATGACCTCGTTCCGCGACCGGTTCCGGGGCGTGGATGTGCTGCTGATCGACGACATCCAGTTCCTGGCGCAGAAAGAACGGACGCAGGAAGAGTTCTTCCACACCTTCAATGCGCTGCACGAGTCGATGAAGCAGATCGTAATTGCGAGCGACCGGTCTCCGAAGGAGTTGGCGGAGATTGAAGACCGCTTGCGCAGCCGGTTCGAGTGGGGATTGATCGCCGACATCCAGCCGCCGGATCTGGAGACCAAGGTGGCGATCCTGCAGAAGAAGGCGGAGCAGGAGAAGGTCACGCTGCCGACCGACGTGGCCCTGTACGTGGCCTCGAACATCCGGTCGAACGTGCGCGAACTGGAAGGGGCGCTGATTCGGCTGGTGGCACATTCTTCCTTGATTGGCGCGGAGATTACGCTGCCGTATGCGCAGCAGGTGCTGAAGAATTTCATCGATTCGCAGGCGCGCAAGGTGACCATCGAGTCCATCCAGAAGATGGTGGCCGAGCAGTTCGGGCTGCGGCTGGTGGAGATCAAGGCGAAGAACAATTCACGGGCGATCGTGTATCCGCGGCAGATTGCGATGTACCTGGCAAAGCATTTGACCGAGGCCTCGCTGCCGGAGATCGGAAGACAGTTTGGGGGAAAGCATCACACGACCGTGCTGCACTCCGTCGAGAAGATCGAAGAAGTCCGCAAGAACGATAAGGATTTGAACAGGCTCATCAATAAATTGACTGAGCAATTGGGCGGATAAACCGCGGCCCGCGCGGCGATTTCCACTTTGCAATACAGTCTTCCTCGTAGACGGCTGTGAATGGGATGTGGAAGTTGTGCAAGGCGCGGCCGGAACCGGAATAGCAGGCAAGTTCTAGTGAGGGCTCCGAGGTTGGCGGGAGCGATTACTCACATCAGAGGTGGGCCGGGAAGCTGGTGACAACAGGCGGGTTGTTTGAGATTTCCACTTCTCCGCAGGGCCTACTGTTACTGCTGGTTTTATAGGTTTTGCATTTGATATAAGGTAGTACCAGAAGTAGTCCCGTATCTCGCAAAGGCGGCGAGACATGGGGCAGCCAGCATGGATCCCCAGAAATGGGAGCCCAGCTGTAATTCGGGGAGAAGGACTTATGCCGGTGGAAGCCGCCGTTGCCGCGGGGACGATGGAGATCACGGTCAGCAAGTTCGAACTGCTGCGCGAGTTGACCGCCACGCAGGGAGTGGTCGAGCGCAAGACCACGATTCCAATCCTATCCAATTATTTATTTGAGGCGGCGGGAGACCGGTTGTCGATCACGGCGACCGACCTGGATCTGAGCCTGCGGACTTCGTGCGCGGCGAAGGTGAAGAAGGAAGGGTCATGCACGATTCCGGCGCGCAAACTGCATGACTACGTGAAACTGCTGCCGGACGCGGATATCACGATCAAGCTGCTGGAGAATCACTGGGTCAGCATCCGCTGCGGGCGGTCGAATACGAAAATGGTGGGAATGGCGAAGTCAAACTTCCCCAGCTTGCCGGTGTTTCCGACCGCGGGCGTAGTTTCGATTCCAGCGCAGGTGTTGAGAGGGCTGATCGCGCGGACTGGATTTGCAATTTCCAACGAAGAGTCGCGCTACACGCTCAATGGCGCGCTCATGCTGCTGAAGCCGGAATCGATCACCATGGTGGCGACGGATGGACATCGGCTGGCGCATTGCGAGAGGGCAGGAGAGAAGTTCGACGGCATTTCGGGCGAGATGAAGACGCTTGTGCCCAAGAAGGCCATGGATGAACTGAAGTCGCTGCTGGATTCCACCGACGCGGAGACGGTGGAGTTTGCCAAGGATGAGTCGACTCTGTTTTTCCGGATTGGATCGCGGCTGATGACTTCGCGGCAGCTTACCGGGCAATTCCCCAACTTCGAGGCGGTGCTGCCCAAGGACAACAGCAAGATTGTTCCGCTGAATGCGGATGATTTGAACGCGGCGATCCTGCGGGTGGCGCAGTTTGCCGATGAGCGGTCGCGCGCGGTGCGGCTCAAGCTGGAAAAGGGCGAGGTGAAGATTTCGGCTTCGTCCACCGAAGCAGGCGAGTCGGAAGATTCGCTGGAGTGCGCTTACAACGGCGAGTCGCTGACGATTGGGTTCAATGCCGCGTACCTGGTGGATTTCCTGAAGGCCTCGGGGACGGCCGACGTACGGCTGGAGTTGAAGGATCCGCAGTCGGCAGGGCAACTGCGTCCGGCTGAAGGGGACGATTATAAGTACCGGTATATTGTGATGCCGATGCGTATTTGAGGCTCGCGTTGGCAATTCCACATTCTCTGTTTTCCTGAAACATCCTTTCGCCCCTTTCGGGGCTTGTTCCTTCATTCATCCTCAGGTGCCCACACTTGCGCCGCGAGCTTTATTCTTTTGCCGCTTCGCGTCGGCATCTTGCGAGTCCGGTGTTTTGATCCAGGCCTTGACCTGCCGCCTCCCCTGCCTTACATTTGGCCGCGAATACATTCTTGCAGGGGGCGCATATGCTAGACGGGTTCAAGAAATTTATCCTGCGTGGAAATGTTGTGGATATGGCGGTGGGCGTGGTGATTGGCGCTGCGTTTGGGGGCGTGGTGACGGCGCTCAGCAAGGCGTTCATCACACCTTTGATCGCGGCAATCGTGGGCAAACCGGACTATTCCAGTCTCAAGTTCTATCTTCGCGGAACCGAATTTCCGATTGGGGATTTCGTCAACGCCTGCATTTCTTTCGTTCTAATCGCTGCGACAGTCTATTTCTTTGTCGTGCTTCCGGTGAACGCCCTGATCGCGCGGATGCATCGCGGGGAGAAGGCGCCGGATCCGACTACCAAGAAGTGTCCGGAGTGTTTGAGCGAGATTCCGATTGAAGCCAAGCGGTGTTCGCAGTGCACGCAGCCGGTGATGGCCCGGGTGGCTTAGCCGGGACTGCGGGTTCACCGGGATTTCTGGACAGGGAGTCAACTTCCCCACCCTCTCGCACAATACGCGAGAAGGGTGGGGCACCCCTTCTTATGTGCCTCTTCCTTTCCTTCTCTGCTGCGCGTTTTCGTTCCGGTACTATGGGTTCATGCGCTCTTATTTCTGCCTTGGTGTTGCCGTCTTCTTCCTTACTGGCTTCTGGAGTGGAAGGAGTGTCTATGCGCAGGCGGGCGGGCAGAGTTCATCCAGTGGGTCCAGGACGCGGGCGAAGCCGCCTGCGGCTTCTGCGGCCGGCCAGAGTGCGCTTGATCCCGGGAGCGTGGTGAATGGGGTTTATCGCAATAAGGCGCTAGGTTTAATTGGCAAGGTTCCGGCTGGGTGGGTCTTGCGGACTGAGGAGATGAATGCGCGGGAGGAGTCCGGCGACGAGAGCGGAATAGCTGCGCGTGGGACGAACAGCGGGGACTGTCCCGACGGGTGCAGTGAAGTTCTTCTGGCGGCGTTTTCCCGGCCTCCGGAGGCTCGCGGCGAAGATATCAATTCTTCGATTCTGATCGCGGCGGAGAGTGTTGCGGCCTATCCGGGACTGAAAGAGGCAGCGCAGTATTTCGGGCCGCTGGCGGAGGTGGCTAAGGCGCAGGGATTTGTCGTGGACGAGGAGCCTTATGAATACGCGCTGGGTGACAAGAAGCTGGTGCGGGAGGATTTTCATAAGGATGTGGGGACTCGCGTGATGCGGCAGTCTACTCTGGCATTTCTGTCGCATGGCTTTGCGGTGTCTATCACCGTCATCGCCGGGAGCGAGGATGAGGTGGAGGAGTTGATTGACGGGATTAGCTTTGCTGGCAAGTCTTGAGCTGCGAGCTGTGAGCTAGGCATTCGGAGTCGACGCTAACGATTAGGTCCCTCGACTCCGCCGCGACTTCGTCGCGGCTGCGCTCGGGATGACAAACCTTAATCGCGAGACAATTCGTAATCGGGATGACAATTCTTGAGGCGAGCCGGATTTAGTCCAAGGGGTCGGGGTGGAGGCTCAGGTCTTTTTCGCCTGAGGCTTTCTTCTCGGCGTATTTTTTCATCCAGGCTTCCCAGCTTTTGCCGGCGGCCGTGTCGCGTCCGGTGAAGGCCAGG
>Ga0070741_10009562_pt1 | contig 18738 bp, 22 predicted proteins | sample Coa_R1_4_FD_66440 | JGI IMG/M metagenome (GOLD analysis project Ga0070741, IMG submission 66440) | Surface soil microbial communities from Centralia Pennsylvania, which are recovering from an underground coalmine fire - Coalmine... | ecosystem: Environmental > Terrestrial > Soil > Unclassified ...
TCGCTGATCAAGCCCGACCTGATCGAGCAGGTGCTGCGGCCGATCCTCCCGAAGGACCTGTACGACGAGCGCAGCCTCGAGGATCCCAACTTCGTGTTCGTCAACCCGACCGGGAAGTTTGTGATCGGCGGCCCGATGGGCGACACCGGTCTCACCGGCCGCAAGATCATCGTCGACACGTACGGGGGCGCTGCGCCGCACGGCGGCGGTGCGTTCTCGGGCAAGGATCCGACGAAGGTCGACCGCTCGGCTGCGTACGCCGCGCGCTACGTGGCGAAGAACATCGTCGCCGCCGGCCTCGCCGACCGCGCGCAGATCCAGGTCGCGTACGCGATCGGCGTCGCGAAGCCGTTCTCGATCCTCGTCGAGTGCTTCGGCACCGAGAAGATCGAGGTGCCGCGCATCGAGGAGCTCGTCAACGAGCACTTCGACCTGCGCCCCGCCGCGATCCTGCGCGACCTCGACCTTCGCCGCCCGATCTACGCGAAGACCGCCGCGTACGGCCACTTCGGCCGCGACGACCACGACTTCACGTGGGAGCGCACCGACAAGGCCGACGCGCTCCGTGCCGCCGCCGGTCTCGGCGCCGCGTCACCTGCGGGTGTCTGACACCGCCGTTCGCGGCTAGCTCGGCAATTCGTGTCAGACACCTTCGGTGTCAGACACCCGCGGGGCGGACGAACAGCCCGGCGGCGGCTTTCTCGCCGATCGCCATCTCGTCGCCGTCCCGCGCGATGCGGAACTGGCCGGCGGCGGGTTGCGCTGCGCGCAGCTCGATCTCGGTGCCGGGGGCGAGGCCCTCGTCGTAGAACCAGTGCAGGAGGTCGCCGTCGTGCTCCGCAAGGCGGACGATCGTCGCGCGTGCCCCCGGCTCCAGCTCGGCGAGCGCGCGGAGCTCCTGGTTCTCCGCCTGCTCGAAGTCCGGGTCGACCGGCCAGCCGTGCGGGCAGCGGTCGGGATGCCCGAGCCGCTCCTCGATCCGCTCGACCATGTCGTCGGAGAACGTCCCGCCGAGCTCGTCGGCGTGCACGTGCGCCTCGGCGGCGGTGTAGCCCATGAAGTCCGTGAGCAGGCGCTCGATGATGCGGTGCTTCCGCACGACCTTCTCCGCGCGGGCACGGCCCGTCGGCGTGAGGATCGCCTCCTTGTGCTCGCCGCGCTCGACGAGCCCCTCCGCCTCGAGCCGCTTCAGCATCTCGCCGGCCGAGGCCCGCGAGACGCCCAGCATCTCCGCGACGCGGGACGCGAGCGTCGGCGAGCCGGTCGTGGTCGGGCGGTACTCGCCGATCGGGAACGCGAGGAAGTAGATCGTCTCGAGGTACTCGTCGACGGAGTGGCCCTGTACCGGCATGACGCCATGCTACGTCGGGTACCGTTTGTCAGGCGGCCCTTACATGAGCACGGCGCAGACCCTCATCCTTGGCGCGATCGCCGGCCTGACGATCTTCGTCGGCCTGCCGATGGGACGCTTCAAGAGCACGAGCCCGAAGCTCCGGGCGTCGCTGACCGCGATCGCGACCGGGATCCTCGTGTTCCTGTTCTGGGACGTCGTCTCGCACGGCGTCGACCCCGTCGACTCGCACCTCGAGGCGCACCACTGGGGCGCGTTCGCCGGCTACGCCGCGCTCCTCGGCCTCGGGTTCGCCGTCGGGCTGATGTCGCTCGTCTACTACGACGAATGGCTGAAGCGGAAGCGCGCCACGCCGCTCGTCGGCCCCGGCGCCGCCGCGGTCGACGAGTACGAGCAACGCAGCTGGTTCGAGTCGCTCACGCCCGGCCGCCGGCTCGCGCTGCTGATCGCGACCGGCATCGGCCTGCACAACTTCGGCGAGGGTCTGGCGATCGGCCAGTCCGCCGCGGCCGGCGAGGTGTCGCTCGCGCTCGTGCTGATCATCGGCTTCGGCCTGCACAACACCACCGAGGGCTTCGGCATCGTCGGGCCGATGTCCGGCGAGGCGGAGCGCCCGAGCTGGGGCTTCCTCGGCGCGATGGGCCTGATCGGCGGCGGGCCGACGTTCCTCGGCACCGTGATCGGCCAGGCGTGGGTGAGCCCGGCGCTCGAGGTGGTCTTCTTCGCGCTCGCCGCGGGGTCGATCCTGTACGTCGTGATCCAGCTGTTCGAGGTCTGCCGGCGGTACTCGATGCCGACGTTGATCGCCTGGTCGCTGCTGCTCGGGTTGCTGCTCGGGTTCGGCACGGATTTCGTGCTGACCGCCGCCGGGGCCTGACGTACCCTGGCCCCGAGTGGGCCATTTCTTCCACGCGATCGGCGTCTTCTTCCATCACCTCACGGTGGTGCGGTGGGACATGCTCGGCCTGGCGATCGCGTGTCACGGGATCAAGCTGCTCTTCCGCAGCTACGCGTGGCGGGCGATCGTCAACAAGGCGTACCCGAGCTCGAAGCTGAAGTTCCGGTCGGCGCTCGGCGCGTACGTCGCGGGCGTCGGCGTGAACTCGATCGTGCCGGCCCGCGGCGGCGACGTCGTGAAGATGTTCCTCGCGCGCCAGCGCATCGAAGGCGGCAGCTACTTCACGCTCGCGCCGACACTGGTCGTCGAGACGATCCTCGACTTCTTCGTCGCAAGCTGTTTCCTCGGCTGGGCGATGGCGATCGGCGCACTGCCGGTGCACCAGGTCTACGCACGCCTGCCGGACGTCGACTGGAAGTTCTTCCTGCGCCACGACAAGGTGACGATCTACTTCCTGGTCGCGTTCTTCATCATCCTCGTCGCGGCGGTCGTCTACGCGCGCTCGCGGTGGGACGACTTCAAGGAGCGCGTCGGCGCCGGCTTCGCGATCCTCGGCGACCGCTCGGCGTTCGCGATGCAGGTGCTGTTCCCGCAGGCGATCTCGTGGATCTTCCGCCTCGGGTCGCTGTACTTCTTCCTGAAGGCGTTCCACGTCCCGGCGACGATCCACAACACGCTGCTCGTGCAGGTGGTCGATTCGCTGTCGACGCTGTTCCCTGCATCGCCGGGCGGCGCGGGGACCAAGCAGGGCCTCACCGAGTTCCTCTTCCGCGACAGCAAGATCTCGCACACGCTGCTGCTCGCGTTCAGCGTCGGCATGAACATCGCGATCGTCGTGGCGAACGTGATCTTCGGGCTGATCGCGATCTTCCTGATGGCGAGGACGCTCTCGTTCAAGCGCATCCGCGTCGCCTCGCAGGCCGATCACGTCACGTGAGATACGCGAACGTCTTCCCGCTCGTGACCGCGCGCGCGGTCGCGCGTGAGTTCACGTACGCGGTCGACGACGACGTGCGCGTCGGCGCGATCGTGCGCGTGCCGTTCGGACGTTCGCGCGCGCGCGGCATCGTCGTGCGCCTGACGGACGAGGCTCCGGCCGGCGTCGACGTTCGTCCGGTCGAAGCGGTGGTGGGGGAGATCCCGGAGAAGCTCGTCGAGCTCGCGCTCTGGATCGCCGACTACTACGGCTCGACGCCGGCGCGCGCGCTCGCGCTCGTCGCGCCGGAGACGCCGAAGCGGCGCAAGGAGCAGGCGCCGCCGGCCGAGCGGCAGTCGCTGGCCGGCGAGGCCGAGCCGCGGGAGCTGTCGCCCGAGCAGCGTGCCGCGATCGACCGCATCGCGGCCGGCGGCGGGCCGTTTCTCCTGCACGGCCCGACGGGCTCGGGCAAGACCGAGGTGTACCTGCAGGCATGCGCGGCGGTGCTCGAGCGCGGCTTCGGCGCGATCGTGCTGGTGCCGGAGATCGCGCTGGCGCCGCAGACCGTCGGCCGCTTCCGGGCGCGGTTCGGCGACCGCGTGGCGATCCTGCACTCGGCGCTCACCGATGCCGAACGTCGCGACGAGCGCGAGCGCATCGCGTCGGGCGAAGCGCGTGTCGTCGTCGGCGCGCGCTCGGCGGTGTTCGCGCCGATGCGCGGGCTCGGCCTGATCGTCGTCGACGAAGAGCACGATCCGTCGTACAAGCAGGACAGCGACCCGCGTTACGACGCGCGCACGGTCGCCGCGAAGCGCGCGGCGCTCGAGGGCGCGGTCGCGGTGTATGGCTCGGCGACGCCGCGACCGGAGAGCTGGGCAGCGCTCGAGCGCCTGGCGCTCGGCGCGCGAATCGGCGCGTCGCTGCCGCCGGTACGCGTCGTCGACCTGCGCCGCGAGGCGGGCTATCCGCTGTCGGCGCCGCTGCTGGCCGAGCTGCGCGGCGTCGCCGAGCGGCGCGGGAAGGCGATCCTGCTGCTGAACCGGCGCGGTGTCGCGCCGGCGCTGCACTGCCGCGCATGCGGGGCGACGATTCGCTGTCCCAACTGCGACGTCGCGCTCGTGCTGCACGGCGACACGTCGCTCCGGTGTCATCACTGCGGCCACGGCGAGCCGGCGCCGTCGACGTGCCCCGCCTGCGGCTCGCCGGAGCTCGCGCGGATCGGCGCGGGCACGCAGAAGCTCGAGCGCGAGCTCGCGCGCGAGGTGCCCGAGCTGGAGCTGATCCGACTCGACGCGGACGCGGTCGCGAAGCCCGAGCAGCTCGCGGCGTCGCTGGCGAAGTTCGCCGCGACGGACGGCGCCGTGCTGCTCGGCACGCAGATGGTGGCGAAGGGGCATCACTTCGCGGGCGTCGAGCTCGCGGCAGTCGTCGACGCCGACGGCGGGCTCGGCATGCCGGACTTCCGCGCCGAGGAGCGGACGTTCCAGCTGATCACGCAGCTCGCCGGCCGCAGCGGCCGCGACGCGCCGGGTCGCGTGCTCGTGCAGACGTTCCAGCCCGACGCGCGCCCGGTCGTCCACGCGGCGCGCCACGACGTGGGGCGCTTCCTCGCGGAGGAGCTTGCGCGTCGCGAGGCGCTCGCGTACCCGCCGTTCACGCACCTGGTGCGAATCCTCGTCGCCGGCCCCGCGCTGGAGCCGGTCATGCGTGCGCTCGAGGAGCTCAAGGCGGGCATCCCGGGCGCCGACCTGCTCGGCCCGGCGCCGCTGTACCGCCTCCGCGGCAAGTACCGCGCGCAGCTCGTCGCCAAGACGGACGCGCCGCGCCGCATCGCGACGCAGGCGGCGCGCCTCCTGTCGGCGGCCGCTCCGGCCATGCGCCGGGCGCACCTGACCGCCGTGGTCGACGTCGACCCGCAATCGCTCTAGGCGAGCCGAACCGTGCCACCCGGGTGCCAGGCACGTGCCACCCGCGTGCCAGGCACGTGCCGCCCGCCTGCCAGGCACGTGCCAGGTTGGTGCCAGGCACGTGCCTGGCACCATGCGTCCCGATGGGACGTGCCCGCCGGAGACCAGAGGAGCTGCTCGGCGAGTGGGGCGTCCGCGACGTGACGCCGCAGTCGCAGCGCGAGCGCCGGCATGTCGAGGCCGACCAGGAGATCAACCCGCTCGTCGGCCGCGCGCTGCCGCGCCGCATCCGCGCCTTCCGCGCCGACGCCGCGAACTACCTGGCGGCGCTCGGCGGGCCGCTGCCCTACATGCAGCGGCTGCGCGAGATCGACGCGCTCGTCGAAGCGCACGAGCACCGGCTCGCCGCCGCCCACGCGGAGAGCCGCGGCGACTGGCGCGCCACCGCCGAAGCGTGGGACTTCGCCGACGTCAACGAGCTGATCGCCAAGCACAACCGCTGGTTCCCGGTCGAGGCCCGCCTGCCGATGGACCCGAAGACGCGCGACTTCGTCAAGGTCGGCGGCAAGCCGTACCGCCGGGAGCCCCTCGACGCCGCCTGGATCCTCGACCGCTACCCTCCGGCGGATGTCTGAGCACCACCACGACCACGAGCACGACCACGAGGTCGACGAGGAGACCGCCGCCGAGCAGGAGGCGGAGCTCCGCCGCCAGTTCGCGCTCGCGCAGATCCGCCAGTACGGCGACGTCGTGCTGCGCATGAAGGCGAACGAGGTCGAGGAGTTCGACGACGACCTGCGCCGCCTCGTCGAGCGCATGACCGCCCTGATGCACGACGCGCAGGGCGTCGGCCTCGCCGCGACCCAGGTCGGCGTGCTGCGCCGGTTGTTCGTGTTCGAGCCCGACGAGGACGGCCCGCGCGTGATCGTCAACCCGGTCGTCGTCGAGTCGGGCGGCGAGACAGAGCCCGACGACGAGGGTTGCCTCTCGCTGCAGGGCGTGCGCGTGCCGGTCGACCGCCCGGCGAAGCTCGTGCTCGAAGGCAAGGACGAGAACGGCGCCGACGTCCGTTTCGAGCTCGAGGGCTACGGCGCACGGGTCGCGCAACACGAGCTCGACCATCTCGACGGCGTGCTGATCATCGACCGCACCGACGACGAGCACCGCAAGGAAGCGCTCGCGACGCTGCGGCCCCGCGCCGTCCTGCGCTGATGAAGCTGGCGGTCGCGGCGACCGCCCCGTTCGGCGCCGACGTGCTCGAGCAGCTCGCCTCGGCGCACGACGTCGCCTACCTCGTCACGCGCCCCGACGCGCCGCAGGGCCGCGGCCGCAAGCTCGCGGCGCCGCCGGCGAAGCAGACCGCGGAGCGCCTGGGCATCCCCGTGCACCAGCCCGAGAAGCCTGCGCTCCCGGAGCCCGTCGACACCGTCGTCGTCTGCGCGTACGGGCTCTACATCCCGTCGCGCCTGCTCGAACAGGCGCTGTGGATCAACGTCCACCCGTCGCTGCTGCCGCGCTGGCGCGGCGCGGCGCCGGTCGAGCGCGCGATCCTCGCCGGCGACGAGGAGACCGGCGTGACGATCCACCGCACGATCGCCGAGCTCGACGCGGGCCCGGTCGCCGCGCAGGAACGGTGGCTGATCGGCGACGACGACGCAGGCGCGACGTTCGCGCGCGCGGCCGAGTCGGCGGCGCGGCTGCTCGGTGACGTGCTGCGGCACCCGCAATTCGAGCCGCAGCCGGAGGACGGCGCGACGTACGCGGACAAGATCACGCCCGAGGACCGCGAGCTCGACCTCGGCGACCCCGTCGACGCGTGGCGTCGTGTGCGCGCGCTGTCGCCGCACATCGGCGCGCGCGGGACGATCGACGGACGTCGCCTAACCGTCTGGGAGGCGCGCCTCGAGGACGGCGCGTTCGTGCCCGAGGTCGTGCAGCCGGAAGGCAAGCGCCGCATGACGTACGACGAGTTCCTGCGCGGTCTTCGATGATCGCGCCCGCGCGGCGCGCCGCGTTCGAGGTCGTGCGTCGCGTCTTCGAAGAGGACGCGTACGCCGACCGCGCGCTTGCGAGCGCGGTGGAAGGTCTCGACGACCGTGACCGTGCGCTCGCGCAGCTGCTTGCGTACGGGACGGTGCAGCGGTGCCGCACGCTCGACCTCGGCATCGAGCAGCTCGGCAAGCGCCCGGTGCGCAAGCTCGATCCGCCGGTGCGCACGGCGCTCCGCCTCGGCGCGTTCCAGCTCGGCTTCACCGACCAGCCCGAGTACGCCGTCGTCGACGACGCAGTCGAGCTCGTCCGCGCGACCCACCGCGAGCGAACCGTCCCGTTCACGAACGCGGTCATGCGCCGGCTCGCGCAGGGCTTCCGCGGGCTCGTCGCGTCACTCCCCGAAGGCCCGCTGAAGCTGAGCTACCCCGACTGGATCGCCGAGACGTTCGAGCGCGACTTCGGTCGCGAGACGGCGATCGAGCTGATGCGCGCGCAGAACGCGCCGCCTGCGCTCGAGGTGCACGCGGATGCTCCGGTCGGCGAGCCGACCGACGTGCCCGGCGCCTACGTCGTCGAGCGCGTGGACCCGTCGCGGATGCGCGCGATGAGCCGCGCGTCGCAGCTCGCGGCGCTCGTCGTCGGCTCCCAGGCCGGCGAGCGGATCCTCGACGCCTGCGCGGCGCCCGGCGGCAAGACGCGCCTGCTACACGGCGACGTCACCGCCGTCGAGTTGCACCCGGGCCGCGCGCGTGCGCTCGCGGACGGTGCGCCGCCGAACGTGACCGTCGTCGAGGCGGACGTTCGGGAGCTCGACGCGTCGGGCTTCGACCGCGCGCTCGTCGACGCGCCGTGCTCGGGGCTCGGCGTCCTCGCACGGCGTCCCGACCTGCGCTGGCGCGCGCGGCCGCTGCCGGAGCTGCAGCTCGAGCTGCTGCACGCCGCCGCCGCGCGCACGAAGCCGGGCGGCACGGTCGTCTACTCGGTGTGCACGCTGAACGCGGACGAGAACGAAGCGGTCGTCGACGCCTCCGGGCTCGCCCCCGAGCCGCTCGGCGAGGAGTGGCCGCAGTACGCGCACCCGACCCGGCCGGAGTTCCTGCTGACGCTGCCGCATCGCGACCGCACGTCGGGCTTCTTCGTTGCGCGCCTGCGCGCGTCGTAAGATCGACCGGCGGTGCCTTGGCGGGACTGGATACGCACGGTCGAGATCGAGCCGTCGATCTACGCGGCGAACTTCGCCATCCTCGGCGAGCAGATCGAGGACCTCTGCCGCTGCGGCTGCCGCGTCTTCCACTTCGACATCGGCGACGGTCACTTCGTCGAGCCGATCACGATGGGCCCGATCGTCCTCAAGGACGTCGCGCCGATCGTGCATCGCTACGGCGGCCGGATCGACGTCCACCTGATGGCCGAGAGCCCGGCGAAGTACTTCGAGCCGATCGCGTCGGCCGGCGGCGACAGCGTCACGTTCCACTTCGAGGCGGTCGAGGACGTCGCCGCCACGGTGCGCGCCGCGCACGAGCAGGAGCTGCAAGCGGGTGTCGCGTTCAACCCGGAGAGCGAGCCGGAGGCGGTCGCGGCGGTCGCCGGCGACGCAGACCTCGTGCTCTGCATGAGCATCCATCCCGGCTACAGCGGACAGGAGTTCCGCGACGAGACGTTCGAGCGCGTGCGCCGGCTGCGTGCGACGCTCGACGATCGCATCTACATCCAGGTCGACGGCGGCGTCGGCCAGGAGAACATCCGTCAGCTGTACGACGAAGGCGTGCGCCTACTCGTGGCCGGCGCGTCGATCTTCGGCCGCGAGGATCTGCCGCGCGCCTATCGCCGCCTCGTCCAGGCGCTGGCGTGACCCTTCAGCGCGCGCTCGACCTCGCCACGGCGGCGCGCGGCCGCGCGTACCCGAAGCCCACCGTCGGCGCCGTCGTGGTCGGCGACGGCGAGGTCGTCGGCGAAGGCGTGACCGAGGCCGGCGGTCGCCATGCAGAGATCGTTGCGCTCGAAGCAGCGGGCGACCGCGCGCGCGGCGCCACGATGTACGTGACGCTCGAGCCGTGCGCGCACTTCGGCACGACGCCGCCGTGTGCCGACGCGGTGATCGCCGCCGGCGTGGAGCGCGTCGTCGTCGGCTCGCTCGACCCGAACCCGGAGGCGGCCGGCGGCGTCGAGAAGCTGCGCGCCGCCGGCGTGGACGTCGAGGTTGCCGACTGGTTCGAAGCCCGGCAGCAGAACGAGGCGTGGCGCACCTGGGTCGCGGCGCGGCGGCCGTTCGTCGTCTACAAGGTTGCGACGACGCTGGACGGGCGGGTGACGATCCCCGGCTCGCGCTGGGTTTCGGGCGTCGAGAGCCGGCGGCTGGTGCACGAGCTGCGCGCGCAGGTCGACGCGGTCGCCGTCGGCGGCGGCACTGCGCGCGCAGACCGGCCGCGCCTCGATGCGCGCGACGTCGACACGCCGCGCGGCCAGCCGCGGCGGCTCGTCTTCTCGCGCAGCGACGTTCCCGGCGAGCTCGAGGTTCGCCGCGGGCCGCTCGAGGAAGAGCTGCGCGCGCTTGCCGGCGAGGGCGTCCAGTCGCTGCTGCTCGAAGGCGGCCCGACGCTCGCCGCCGCGTTCCTCGCCGCCGACCTCGTCGACAAGGTGCTGCTGTTCGTCGCGCCCGCGGTGTCGGGTGAAGGGCCGACGGCGATCGCTGCGCTAACCTCCCCGCGCACGCTGTCCCGGCTGACCGCCCGGCCCGTCGGCGGCGACGTGCTCCTCGAAGCCTATGTCCACGAGCCCTGAGCCCATCGCGCGCGCCGACGACCAGATCGTCACGCTGCTCTCGCAATGGCTCGTCGGCACGCTCGGCAACGACGAGTTGCGGAGGGCGGTCGAGTCGATCGGCACGGACGAGCTCGCACCCGGCCAGCGCACCGCGGTCGGCGAGCTGCTCACGGATCTCCGCGCAGCGCTGCCGGGCGAACGCGCCGACCTCCAGGTCGTCGTGCGAGAGACGCTCGAGTCTCTGGCCTACGGCGACTGAAGCGTCTGCAGCAGCTCGGCGAGGTCGCCGAGATGCGTCGTGTTCCGGGTCGCCTGGCACTGCGCATCGACGACCGCTGCGAGCGTGCCGCCGGCGTACTTCGACGACTCGGCCGCGCAGCTGTCACGCCGGTACGAGAGCCACTCGCGCTCGCCGCGCACGAACCCTGCGCGCTCGCGCGGCGCAAGCTTGAAGAAGATCGCGTGGGCCTTCGCGTCGATCTTCCGATCGCCCGCGAGGATGGCTTTCTCCGCGCAGCCTTCGAGCGCGAGCGTCGAGCTCGCGTGCTTCGGGCACGGCAGCGGCGTGAAGCTCTCGTGGATCACCGGCGGCTTGAGGGCGGCGAGGAACAGGAGGGCGAGAGCGACGCGCATCTCGGAATCGTGCACCATGGAGTCGTGTTCACGGGCCTCGTCCGCGAAGTCGGCACCGTCGAGTCGTTCGACGACGGCCGCCTCACGATCCGCGCACCGGAGACGGCGCGCGGCGCGCAGCTCGGCGACTCCGTCGCGATCGCCGGCGTCTGCCTCACCGTGGTGGGCGTCGACGGCGAGCGCGTGAGCTTCGACGCGGTGCCCGAGACGCTCAGCCGCACGTCGCTCGGGCGGCTCGCGCCCGGAGCCGGCGTCAACGTGGAGCCGGCGCTGCGTGCAGGCGACGCGATGGGCGGTCACTACGTGCAGGGCCACGTCGACGGCGTCGGCACCGTCCGCAGCATCGGCGAGCTGACCTGGTTCGACGCGCCCGCCGACCTGCTCCGCTACGTCGCCGAGAAGGGCTCGATCGCGGTCGAAGGAACGAGCCTCACGATCGCCGCGATCGACGACGCGGGCTTCGCCGTCGCGCTGATCCCGCACACGCTCGCCGTCACGACGCTGGGCCGCCTCGCGCCTGAGGACGAGGTGAATCTCGAGACCGACGTCCTCGCGAAATACGTCGAGCGGCTGCTGCCCAGCTAGCCTGGCGGCATGCCCGCGGCCACGAGCTTCGCCACGATCGAGGAGGCGATCCAGGAGATCCGCGAGGGTCGCATGGTCGTCGTCGTCGACGACCCCGACCGCGAGAACGAGGGCGACCTCGTCATCGCCGCGCAGTTCGCGTCGCCGGAGGCGATCAACTTCATGGCGACGCACGCGCGCGGGCTGATCTGCCTGTGCCTCACCGAGGAGCGCGCGGACGAGCTGAGCCTCAGACCGATGACCGAGCACAACGAGGCGCCCCTCGGCACCGCGTTCACCGTGAGCGTCGAGGCGCGCGAAGGTGTGACGACCGGCATCTCCGCCGCCGACCGCAGCCACACGATCCAGGTCGCGATCAACCCGCAGTCGACGCCGAACGACCTCGTGCAGCCGGGTCACGTCTTCCCGTTGCGCGCGAAGCCGGGCGGCGTGCTCGAACGCATGGGGCAGACCGAGGCGGCGGTCGATCTCGCGCGGCTCGCCGGCCTCAACCCATCGGGCGTCGTGTGCGAGATCATGAACGAGGACGGGACGATGGCCCGCGTGCCCGACCTGGTCCCGTACTGCGACCGGCACGACCTGAAGATGGTCACCGTCGCCGACCTCGTCGAGTACCGGCGCCGGCACGAGAAGCTCGTCGAGCGTCAGGCGACGGTGCGGCTCCCGACGGAGTACGGCGAGTTCGAAGCGGTCGCGTTCCGCGAGACGCTGAGCGGCAAGACGCACGTCGCACTCGTGAAAGGCGACGTCGACGGCGTCGAGAACGTGCTCGTTCGCGTCCACTCCGAATGCCTCACCGGCGACGTGTTCCACTCGCTCCGCTGCGACTGCGGCGAGCAGCTGGAGCAGGCGTTGCAGATGATCGAAGCCGAAGGGTGCGGCGTGCTGCTCTACATGGCGCAGGAGGGTCGCGGCATCGGCCTGCTGAACAAGCTCCGCGCGTACGAGCTGCAGGAGCGAGGCCTCGACACGGTCGAGGCGAACCTCGAGCTCGGCTTCCCCGCCGACGCGCGCGACTGGGGGATCGGCAACCAGATCCTCGCCGACCTCGGGCTGACGACCATCCGCATCCTCACGAACAACCCGAAGAAGCTCACCGGCCTCGACGGGTTCGGCCTCACGGTCGTCGAGCAGGTGCCGATCGAGGTCCCGCCGAACGCCGAGAACGCCCGGTATCTGGCCGCCAAGCGGGATAAGCTCGGACACCGGCTCCACCATCAGCACCTGAAATACGACACGGAGGACGAGTGAGCGACTTCGAGCAGGACGATCTGCAGGCGCAGGAGGTTTCCGAGGACACGCCCAACCCGGGCGACCCCTTTGCCGGCTGGCCGGCCGCCGAGTCGTCCTCGGTGATCGAGCAGGCGCCGCCCGACGGCGGCACCGTCGAGCACGTTCGCGGCGAGGTCGACGTGCCCGCCGGCTACACCGTGCTCGAGGGCACGCCGCTCGGCGAGCGCCGCACCGTCGGCGTCGTCGTGTCCCGCTTCAACGGCGGGATCACGAACGCGATGCTCACGCGCGCGCTCGCGGCCCTCGACGAAGCCGGCGTCGCGCGCGACTCGATCACCGTGATGCCGGTGCCGGGCGCGTTCGAGCTTCCGCTCGCGGCGATGGCGCTCGCGAAGACGCGCCGTTATGCGTGCATCGTCGCGCTCGGAGCGATCGTCCGCGGCGAGACGGCGCACTTCGAGTACGTCGCCGCCGAATGCGCGTCCGGCTTGCAGCTCGCAGGGATCGAGACCGGCGTGCCGGTGACCTTCGGCGTGCTGACGGTCGAGAACGTCGCGCAGGCGGAGGCGCGGATCGAGAAGGCGGCCGAGGCCGTCCGCTCGGCGCTCGAGATGGCCGATCTCTTCGCGCGCCTGCGCGCCAGCGCCCGGGCATAAGCGCGCCGCCTGCGAGCGTTACCTTCGGGTAATGCTCGGCGTCACCCGTGGAACCGCGCTCTACGTCGGCGCCCTGATCGGGCCCGGTGTGCTGCTCGTGCCCTCGCTTGCAACACAGGCAGCCGGGCCGGCCTCGATCCTCGCGTGGGCGCTGCTGCTCGTCTTCTCGGCGCCGCTTGCAATCACCTTCGGCGCGCTCGGCGTGCGGCATCCGGTCGCCGGGGGTGTTTCCGCGTACGTCGCGGAGGGCTTCGGCGAGAACGCCTCGGCGGTGACCGGCAACGCGTTCATGACTGCGGTGCTGTTCGGCGGGCCCGCCGTCTCGCTCATCGGCGGCTACTACGTCTCGGCCCTCACCGGGTCCGGGACGGACGTCGCGGTCGGCGTCGCACTCGCGATCATGCTGACGGTCAACGCGGCAAATGCGCTCGGCCTGCGCATCTCGTCCGGATTCCAGCTCGGGCTCGCGGCGGTGCTCGTCGGCGTGATCGCGGTCGCAGTCGCTGTCGCGTTGCCGTCGCGCGCGACGCACAACTGGACGCCGTTCGCGCCGCACGGCTGGTGGGCGGTCGGTACGGCGGCGAACATCCTCGTGTGGCTGTTCGTCGGCTGGGAGGCGATGGCGCAGCTCGCGGGCGACTTCCGCGATCCGGAGCGCGACCTCCCGCGCGCGATGGCGCTCGCGTTCGCCGTGGTCACGGTCCTCTACGTCGGCCTCGCGGCCGCCACGATCGCCGTCACCGCCGGGAGCGGGTCGCGCGTCCCGCTCGCCGACCTGATCTCCGTCGGCTTCGGGCGCGCCGGCCGCGACGCCACCGCCGTCCTCGCCGTCGCGCTGACGATGGGGACGATGAACGTCTACACGGGCAGCATGGCCAAGCTCGGCGCGTCGCTGGCCGCCGGCGGCGCCCTCCCGGGCTGGTTCGCGGGCGACGCCCACCGCGACGTGCCGCGGCGGCCGCTGCTCTCGATGCTTGTGCTCCAGCTCGGCCTGCTGGCGATCCTGGCGGCCGGCGGCGCCAGTGCGAGCACCTTCGTCCGCGCGACCTCGGCGTGCTTCATCCTCGTGTACGTCCTTGCGCTTGCGAGCGCCGTGCGAATCAGCTCCGGCGCCCTCCGGGCCTGTGCGGCGGCCGCGCTGGCGCTGATCTGCGCCGTCGGCGTCTTCTCGAGCTGGTTCCTGCTCGTCCCGGCCGGCGCCACGCTGTTGACGCTCGGCCTCCGCTACACTGCCGCGCGGCATGTCCAAGGTCTGCGCAATCTGCGGGAAGAAGCCGGCGTTCGGCCATCACCGGTCGCACTCGATGGTGGCGACGAAGCGCCGCTTCGACCCTAACCTGCAGCGCGTCAGGATCCTCCTGAACGGCTCGCCGACGCGCGCCTACGTCTGCACCCGTTGCCTCAAGGGCAACAAGGTCACCAAGGCCGTCTAGCTCTTCTCCTCGTCGCCGCGGCTTGCACGGCCTGCGGCTCGCATTCGCGTTCGCATGTGCGCGTGAGCGTGACGCCGGTCGCGTCGCTGAGCACCCAGCCGATCGCGATCCACGTCACGGGCTTGAAAGGCCCGGCGACGCTGACGCTGCGCTCGCGCGATGCCACCGGCACGACGTGGAGCTCGGTGACGCACATCCGCGGCGACTCGACTCTGGGCGCGTTCGCGGTTTACCGCATGACGACGGCGGCGGAGAATGCGTCCTATATCTGGTCGCCGCAGCACCCGCTGACCTTTCGCGCGATCGTGATGCAAGCCGGGCGTCCGCGGGCGTCGGCCACCTTCACGCGCTCGATCGGGGGCGCCGCGCTGCAGAAGGAGACGCTGGCGCAGCATGCTTTCTTCGGCGAGTACGCGGCGCCACGCGGAAGCGGCCGACGCGCCGCCGTGCTCGTGCTCGGCGGCTCCGAGGGCGCGCTCTCGACGAGCTTTCTCGCCGGGACGCTCGCGGGCCACGGCTATCCCGCGCTCGCGCTCGCGTACTTCAAGGAGCCGGGGCTGCCGCAGACGCTCACGAAGATCCCGCTCGAGTACTTCGCACGCGCGCTGCGCTGGCTCGCAGCGCAACCCCAGGTCGATCCCGATCGCATCGTCGTCCTCGGCGTTTCGCGCGGCAGCGAGGTGGCACAGCTGCTCGGCGTCGACTACCCGTCGCTCGTGCACGGCGTCGTCGCGGTGGTGCCCAGCGACGTCGCGAACTGTTCGTATCCAAGCTGCGACGCGAGTGCTTGGACCTTCCGCGGCCATCCGCTGGCCGTCGGCGCGCGCATCGAGGACGAGCGCATCCGCGGCCCGATCATGTTCATCTGCGCAGGGAAGGACAACATCTGGCCTTCGTGCGACTACGCGCACGATGCGATGCGGCACCTCCGCCACGACCGCTATGCCCACACGCTCGTCACGGCGGAGGACAGCGACCATTACGTCGGCTTGCTCATCCCCTATGAGCCGAGCATCGTGTCGAGGACGCTGCGGACGCTCCCGGACGAGCGCGGCCGGGAGCTGGTGTGGCCGAAGCTGATGGCCTTTCTCTCCGCCCAGTAACCCCGCGCCTCCGATTCGGGTCTAATTCCGCGTCGTGGCAGACGAACTGACCCTCGAGCTCGAGCACGGGCGGCTCGTCATCTCGCGCGAGGCCGTCGGCGAGATCGTCGCCGAGACCGCGCTCGGCTGCTACGGCGTGGTCGGGTTGTCGGCCGGCACGCGCGTCCGCCGCATGCTCCGCCGGGAAGGCGTGAGCGTCGACGGCGACGCGTCCGCGCTGCGGATCGAGCTGCACGTCGTCGTCGAGCACGGCCTGAACCTCGCCGAGGTCGCGGCGACGATCCGCTCGCAGGTCGCGTACGAGGTGGAGCGGTTGACGAGCCTGAGCGTCGGCGCGGTCGAGGTGCACATCCAGGGAGTGCGACGTTGAGAGCGCGCGTGCGTGAGCTGACGGCCGGCGCGCTGGCGGCGATCGAGGCGAACCGGCGCCGAATCGACGACCTCAACGTCTACCCGGTGCCGGACGGCGACACCGGCACGAACCTGACGCTCACCGTGCGCGCGGTGGCCGATGCGCTTGCCGGGGACGGCCCGGACGATCGCGCCGGGATTGCGCGCGAGGTCGCCCGTGCTGCGCTGATGGGCGCACGCGGCAACTCGGGTGTGATCCTGTCGCAGATCGTCCGTGGGGCATCCGACTCGCTCGCGGAGTCCGACGACCTGCGCAAGGCGTTCAAGTCGGCATCCGATGCGGCGTACCGCGCGGTGAAGAAGCCGGTGGAGGGAACGATGCTCACCGCGATCCGCGCGATGGCCGAGGCGGCAAGGAAGCACGCCGACCTCGCCGCGATCGTCGCCGCCGGCGACGTGGCGGTGGCGAGCACGCGTGAGCAGCTGCCCGTGCTGAAGGAGGCGGGCGTCGTCGACGCCGGTGCCTCCGGCCTCGTCGAGATCGTGCGCGGGATCGCGGCGGCGCTCGCGGGCGAGGCCGTGCCGGAGGCGCCGCCGGTCGCGGACAGCGGGATCAGCGTCGAGGCGATCCACCAGGAGCTCTCGCGCTATCGCTACTGCACGGTGTTCGTCGTCGAGGGCGACAACCTCGACGTGGACGGCCTCGAGGCCGAGCTCGAGCAGATCGGCGACTCGCTGCTCGTCGTCGGCGACAGCACCGCGCTGAAGGTGCACGTGCACACCGACGACCCGGGTCGTGCGCTGCAGCTCGGTCTCGCGCGCGGCGAGCTCGAAGGGATCGAGATCGCGAACATGCACCAGCAGACCCAGCAGCGCGAGGAGCGGCTGCTGCGCGCGGTGCCCGGTACGGTCGGCGAGTGCGCCGCGATCGCGGTGTCGACGGGTGCCGGCAACCGCGAGCTCTTCGAGAGCCTCGGAGCGGTGGTCGTCGACGGTGGGAGGACGATGAATCCGTCGACGTCCGATCTCGTGGCCGCACTGGAGTCCGTCGCGGCGCTGGAGGTCGTTGTGCTCCCGAACAGCGGCAACGTGATCATGACCGCCGAGCAGGCCGCGGATCACAGCACGAAGACCGCACGGGTCGTGCCGACGCGGTCGCTGCAGGCCGGGCTCGCCGCGATGGTGGCGTTCGACTCGTCGCTCGGCGCGGAGGAGAACGCGGCGACGATGAGCGAGACGGACGTGGCGACCGGCGCGGTGACGATCGCCTCGCGCGACGTGCAGCTGAACGGCGTCGCCGTCGAGAGCGGAAAGTGGCTCGGCCTGGCGGACGGCGAGCCGGTCGCGGGCGGGGATGCGTTCGACGACGTCGCTCGCCTGGTCGTCGACCGCCTGCTCGCGCAGCCGCGTGGCATCCTGACGCTCCTCACGGGCGAGGAGCCGCCGCCGCTCGACGGCCTGCTCGCGGCGATCGCCGCCGCGCATCCGGAGGTGGAGCTCGAGGTGCACGAGGGAGGGCAGCCTCACTACGCCCTCTTGCTCAGCGCCGAGTAGGGTTCCCGCGTGGCGGCGGCGCTCCCGATCCGCGTGCTGATCGTGGAGGACAACCAGACCTTCCGCGAGACGCTGCGACTCCTGTTCGACCTCAGGCCGGAGGTCCGCGTCGTGGGCAGCGTCGCGAGCGGCGACGAAGCGCCCGACGCGTGCCGGGAGCTCGACCCCGACGTGGTGCTGATGGACTACCGCATGCCGGGCATGAACGGCGCGGAGGCGACGCGCGCGGTGCTCGAGGCGTGCCCGACGGCGCGCGTCGTGTGCCTCACCGCATCGATCACGCAGGCCGAGATGGACGACCTCGCGCACGCCGGCGTGGTTCGCTGCCTGACGAAGGACGAGGGGTTCGACGAGATCGTCGCCGCCGTGCGTGACGCGGCGAGCACGCCGTCGTGATCCTCACAGCCGAGAACACCGCGATCGTCCTCGACTCGACGGCAGACTTTCCCGACGCACCCGAGCGTTTCCCGAACTTCCGCGTCGTCCCGCTGTACGTGCGCTTCGGCGACGAGAGCTTTCGTGACTACGTCGACATCGAACCGGCGCAGTTCTACGAGCGGCTGCAATCGGCCGCCGAGCTGCCGACGACGTCGCAGCCGACGCCGGGCGACTTCCTCGCCGCGTACGAGTCGCTCGGCGGCTACGAGCGGATCCTGTCGCTGCAGATCTCGTCCACGCTCTCGGGGACGTACGGAAGCGCCGTCACCGCGGGCGAGATGCTCGGCGACGGCCGCGTGCGCGTCGTCGACACGCGCACGGTGTCGGCGTCGCTGGCGCTGCTGGCGCTCGCGGTGCAGCGGCGGCTCGAACAGGGCACGACGGACGAGGAGATCGACGCGCTCGTCGAGCGGTACGGGCGCGAGCACTACCTGCTGTTCACGGTGAACACGCTCGAGTACCTCCAGAAGGGCGGTCGCATCGGCCGCGCGGCGGCGCTCGCCGGTGCGATGCTGAACATCAAGCCGATCCTGACGATCCGCGACGGCGAGGTCGTGCCGCTGAAGAAGGTGCGCGGCGCCGCGAAGGCGTTCGAGGAGTTCAAGCAGCTGTTCGAGGAGACGTCGACCGACTCGCCGCGGCTGAAGGTCGGCATCGCGCACGCTGCCGCGCCGGAGCGCATGGCGGCGCTGCACGAGCTCGTGCGCGACGTCCGTCCGCAGGCGGAGATCGAGATCGAGACGCAGCTCGGGGCCGTGATCGGCACCCATGCGGGGCCCGGCACGGTCGGGTTCTTCTGGTTCGAGGATTGATGCCGTCCGGTCCGGGTCCTATGCTCCGGACCCGGTGGCGACAATGACCCGAATGCACCCGGGTTTCGCAGGCGTGGTCCAGCACGATTGGCCGCGTCCCCGCGGCTGGACGC
>Ga0070741_10009563_pt1 | contig 18737 bp, 33 predicted proteins | sample Coa_R1_4_FD_66440 | JGI IMG/M metagenome (GOLD analysis project Ga0070741, IMG submission 66440) | Surface soil microbial communities from Centralia Pennsylvania, which are recovering from an underground coalmine fire - Coalmine... | ecosystem: Environmental > Terrestrial > Soil > Unclassified ...
TTGAAAAAGACGCTCACGGACCTGCCGCTGTAATTTCACATCTGCTGAACTTTCCACCCTTTATTTTTGACCATCTTCCGCAACCTGCTCAATGCGGTGCCGTTCTTTGTTACGTATTGATAACTACGGCTCTTTGCGTCCTTATCTGCGATCTCACCCCCGAAGGCAATCACCACGGGACGGTCTTTCGCCCGCTTCTTGACGGTGGCCCATGCGTCCTGCCACGGCTCCCATAACGCCATCTGACGGGCGCTGGCAATACTGGTGTCGCCGTCATCCATCACCATTTCGGGATAGCGAACTGCCGCTTTAGAATTTATATGAATATCAGATACAAAAATAAAAATGGGGTTCTTCAACAATTCAATTTTCCTCATAATTTATCCTGTAATCTATAATGTTTACGCCCTTTCTGCTATTGCATGATTTACATAATGGCTGAATATTTCCAATTGTATTTTCTCCGCCTAATGAAATTGGAACAACGTGATCCATCGTCACTTTTTCAGTTGAGCCGCAACACAAACATCTATTATTATACTTCTGCAAAAGCCTGCCCCATTCTTCCTTGGTTATTTTTCCCTCGGCTTGTTTTATTCTGGCCCTTCTATTTTCAAGTCTAAGTTGCTCTGCTTCTCGATGCTGTTTGGCCCATATTCTATTCCTCAGTCTGAATTTTTCAGGATTTTTTGCATATCGTTCCCTCTGTCTTGCCCTAATCTCCTCGCGATGAGAATTTTTATATCGTCTTTGTGCCTCTAAGACACTATCATGCCGCTTTATCAAAAGTTCCTTTGTGTGTGCTGAGTTTTTATTTGCATGATAATATTCAATTCCTCGTCGTTTTTCCTTATCTTGATTTTCATAATAATATTTCTTATGTTCTTTCAAAGAACAAGATTTACAAAGATATGTATACCCGCGTTTCCATGTTTTTACAACATAAAAAGCATCAAAAGGCTTGACCTCCATGCACTTAGAACATTTTAGCCCGTCCATGTGTGGTTGTGTCATCGGGCTGTATCCTACCATGACGGCAGGATTGCGTCAAATGACTTTATGAGAACGCCATGAGACGCGAAAAGCCCCCGCCAGTTTGAGTTGGGCGGGGGTCTTGGTGGCCTGTTGGTTCTCTCATCTGCCGGGGCCTGCGGCGCTCCTGACGCTGGAGCCAACGTCTTGCTCACTTTTCAAAATTTTTATAATACCAATGCCAGCGGGTCAGCCCGAGGGGGGCGGGTTGGCCGCACTGGACACTTCTGATTATACGCGGGCTGGGCCTGCTGTCAAGGATGAGATTTATCAGAGTTTTACGTGGATAAAAATTATCCTAGAAAATCTCCTCGCTCGGTGAAACCAAGTTATCGTCAGCCCACTTTTGCAATCCCCCATCCTCGCCCTTGCGCGGCTCTGGCTCATCAATGCCGGGGAACAAATTGTCACCCCGCGCGACCTTTGTTTCCTCGCGTCGCAAACGGGCGCGCGCTTCCTTGATTGCTTTACGGCATTGATCTAGCGTAAACAGCGCAATGTGGCAGGTTTCAGGGGTCAACTTCATGCGCCGGGCCAGCCAGTTATACGCCGTCTGGCGGGTGACATAGCCCTTCATCCACAGCGCATCAACGGCGGCATGGGCCCTAATGCGCATGGCGTACAGGTTCTCTTGTTCAAAGGTCATAGATACCTACCTATCTCCATAGTCCATAGGGTCACCCGGCTCCCTTGCATTGATGCGCCTGTCATACTCATCAAGGAAGCCGGGGTTGTACTTTGCCATCCAATCCTCAACCGTAGGAAAGAGGGGCTTATATTCCTTTCCGCCAAATACCAGCCGCCAATCCCCCCATTCAATATCTTCACCGCCTTCTGGCATGGGGTTATCAATAATCAGCGGTGCAAGTATGATCGGTTTGGCCCAAATCGGAGCGTCAGGGTCATTCTTGGTCAGCGTAGCGGCCACCCGTAGAGCAAATGGATTGGGCGGGAGCCCTGCCTTCTTGAGAACGTTGAAGCCATGATGCAAGATGCGCCACGCGTTGACGTATTCCATTTCACCATTCAACGTCAGGGCTTGCACCCGTCCATTGTGAATGAAAGCGTGACACATGGGGCATAAGGCCACAATCTCAATGATCTTCATGCGGCCTTTGGCGTAATCAATCTCATAGTTCTCATGGGCTTCAAGTTGGGGTTTGATTTCAGCGTTCATTTTATGCACGCCACAGGCCCAGCAACGGTATTTGTGAGTAGCGTAGGCCCGCTGGCGCTGTTCATCCCACCATGCCTGCCCCATGATGGTTCTAGGGTTCAACCCATGCAGGGGCTTAGGAATGTTGGGGTGCAAGAGCAACTTAGGCTCAGGGAAGTTGGTCATGTGGCCTCCTAAAGCATGGGTGATTGTTCAGCCCGCAGTGCTTCAAGGCTCGGTTGAAAGTGGACAAATTGCAGGCAGATTTGCGGGCCGTAGCCGTGGTCAATCCTGAGGCCCTTCTGCTCAATGGTGGTGATGCGGGCGCAGTATTGCTTCTGTGTCTCACCATCCACCACCACGACATACTGCGCGCCCATTGTCTTTGCCATTTCAAGGGTTTCTGTGTCAAAGGCGATGCCGGGCGGGGTGCGCATGAAGTGTTTTGACCCCTGCACGTGCTTGATGAACACGCTTGCGATCACCTCGCCAATGGTGCGGCCATTCAGTTTCACAGTGGTCATTGCTCCTCCTTCGGCTCTTTGGCTACGATCACGCCGTAGCCTGTTCCCAGTTCCGTGCCAACGCCAAACACGTCCACCATGAACGCCTTGAGTGCCTCGGCAAGGTCAACCGGGGAATAGACGTTCCCTATGCCACCGCATTTGGGGCAATCCACATCGTCATAGAGATTTTCTCCCGGTAACAATAAATGTTCCGGTACTCTTTGTTTGACTACCATCTTACCTCCACATTGCGGGCAGGTCACAATCTCATGCACCATAAACGTTCGTTTTTTCATTCATGCCTCCATGCCAAAAGCCCCAGCCCATGACAGGCCGGGGCTCGTTGGTCAAATCTACCGCGTGGTCCCAAAGCGGCGGGCCTGCCGTTCGGCACGCACCTCAGCGCGGGCGGCGTAATTCAAATAATCAATAGCGGTAGCCAATATGTCAATTGAATCGTCTATCAATCCCAAGACGATATTACACCGATTGCACAACAAGCCGCGTATGTTCCCAGTCTTGTGGTCGTGGTCTACGCTCAAATTGGGTTTGGAATTGGACGCCTCCTTCCTTCCGCAAATAGCGCATTTGCCCTTTTGTAGTTGAAGCAGGGTGTTATATTGCTCAAGATTTATCCCAAACTTCCGCAACAGATGGGCGTTGCGTTTTTTGTTTTGATTGTTTTTAGACCATTCGGAGTAATATTTATCCAATCGCTTTTTGTTTTTCTTTCTATACTCTCGCCCCTTTTCCGACAACTCGGATTTATGGAGTTGCCTGTAAATCTTCTGCTTTGATTTTATGTCATCCTTATTCCTTTGATAATAGGAGGCTTTATCAAGGCGCAGTTTATCCGAATTCTTATTTTGATATTCTAATCGCCACTTCCTATAGCAGGAAGTACACAATCCTCGACAGCCCTTGCCGTCTATTTTGTTACCGCAATCTCTGCAATTTATCCGCTTTGACATTGTCAAATGAAACTGCCTCAAACAAGCCGTTGTTTGCTTAGGACACCGGGGTTTGAGGCAGTGAAAAACCCTTGCGGGATTTTCCCTTGATTATAAGGCTATTCCAGTGTCCTAAGCATATTCATTATACCGCACTATTTGCCTTTGGGCCTGCTGGTCATGGTCTTGCGCAGGCTTTCTATCTCACGCTTGGCATCAGCGGCGGTGCAGTTGGTCAGCCGTTGCAATGCCTCAGCCGCCTCCCGATAGTCACCCCTGCGCACCATCAGGATTATCCGCTCATGCTGGTCATTCAAGTGACACCTCCACGCGCTCATTCTGCATTTCAATCTCAGCGATCAAGCGCCAGCGGGCCATGAGCATGTCAAACCGGGCCGCTGGGCGGCTGGGGGCGGTGTCCTTCAACCCGTGGTAGCCTGCCCACGCCGAGTTGTACTTGCACTCAAGCGGGAACTCACTGCCCCGGTAGTCCATGTCCATGATGCCGTCAGTCAGTTTCAGGCTGATTGCATCAGCGGCGATGGGCAGGTTGTTGGCCTCAGCCCACAGGCGGGCCGTGCCTTCAAGCCCTGCGGCGATCACACGCACGTTCAGCGGGAAGTGATACCATTCGCGCTCCCCAGCGTGCAGGCGGGCCGTGGCTTCAGCCTCAATTTCATCCAGCCGTTGTGCAATCTCATGCCACGGGGTCAGCAGGGTGACGGGTTGGCCGTCATAGTACAGTTGATATTTCATCGTGCCTCCATTGGTTTGTCCTAGCCCCCAAGCGGGGGTCATCAGTATGCGGGGAACCACCACCACATAGACCGCACTGGCCTCCAACAGTGAAAGCGTTACTGCGTGCGGTTTCGACTTATCAGCGGGTCATGCGGGTGGCCGGGCTTGCCCGCGCGCACCTGCGCCTGCTGGTTGTCTTGATCTATTGGTGTTACCCTAAGTATGCGCTGGTCTGTTTTCTGCTGGCTTTACCGCCCCGGAGTTTCTAACTTTTCTTGTTTGTTGGTCCCCCAAGTCCCGGAGTGTATGCTCGGTATGCGCCGCTCTCTATCGCATATTAGGTTATTCGATTGTCAATGTGCTGTTTGTTATTATGCCTACATTATAGCCGTTTTTCCTACTTTGTCAAGGTTTTAGAGACTACTTTCCACAAGTAATTTTGGCTGTAATGCGGCTGTAAGGAATGAAAAAAGGCAGGGGGTTGGCCTGCCTTTTTGGGGTCATTTCTCATCAATCCAGACGTTATGCGTGCCGTCCTTGTGCCGCTGGACATTCAGACTGTAATCGCCGCCCCACTTCCGGCCCAGCGCGCTCACGATCAACTGGACTGGAGCGGATATGATCTGGCCTCCCGCATTCAATATCCGAGCAATGCTCATTTCAGCATCAGCCAAGTCATTATCTTTCGGCGTGAACTTGAATTTATCTCCAAACATTTGTGCCTCCTTATACACCTATTGACGGTGGTGTAACCCGGCCATTGCCGGGGTCAATCCCAAAGCGTGCTTGAGTACAGTGAAGGCCAATCGCCGGGAGTAGTTGTCCAGCCTAAGAGCGCATCTACATGGTCTACATTTTCCACATGACGCTTGGCCCGGATTTCCTGCTGTATCTTGATCAATTCTAGGCCGCGCACATTGGCAATGGCAATGAAGTTCTCCTCATCCGTTTCGATCATCAACTTCTGCATGAGCATCTGATCGTATATCGGCACGTTCACGCCGTCAGGCTGGACACACATCACACCTCGCCAACCTTCATATCCTACTGCCCAATGTGTATCACTCATCACAAACACATTGAAGGAGTTCAACGGCTTGATTTCATAGTACCTTCCACTGGGCGCAATCAATGAGAAGTAGCCTTCAGTCTCCATCTGCTTGCGCTGGTCATCATTCAAATACTCAAACAGGAACTCACGGGACCGCTTCAACGCCGCCTCTTGTTGCTCACGGTCTTGCTCATATCTTCGGCGCATTGCATCCAAATCAGCATGGGGGCCCATCGTTGAAATTTGCTCCATTTCGGCGGTAGTGAGCGGGCGATCATAAGTCCGCACATCTTGAATATACGCGTAAGGGCGATCAGGTGGAAAGGTACTACCCACGAACTGCGGAGCGTTGGCTCGGCGGTTGACCTCCATCATGACTTCATGTATGCCATGCTCACATGAGAGGATAATCAAATCTAGAATTACCCTAGCATTTATCAAAGACTCATAGGAAATTTGATGGTCGTAATTCACTTGACCGTAACTCATTTCAATGATCAAATCGCGGCTGATCGGGCTTTCTCCTATCCATATCTGCCCACCGCTCTGCAGGAAGCGGTAAATCATCACACTGCTCCTGCTGAGGATCTCAAGGGTAAAGCCCCCGTTGTGCCATTCATCATTCAAAATGCGCCGCACCTCTCTAAGGCTCTCATCAGTCATGCGTGGCGGCTCCTGCGCGCTGGCAGTACCCTCAACCATTGACCAATCAAGCGCCTCAACCATTGACCGATCAAGCGCCTCAACCGCCTCGACTGCATCAGCAACATTTATTACTATGCCTTGCACTACGTCATTCATGTGGTCATAGGCTTCACGGGCGGCTTCCAGTGCCGCCCGTGCGTTTATTGGCATTGCCATGCGCCGGGACATTACCCACCAGCCGCGTGAGGCATGATCACGTACTTCTCAACGGCAGGGTCAAACGTGGTGGCAACCTCACCATCCTGCCCGGCTACCGGGAAGGCAAATGCCTGATGTCCTTTGTTGACCAGCGCCTCAAACTGTTCTTGCGCGGCCTGCACTTGGGCGGCATTGTCCACCTCCCAAGTCAAGGTGGTGTCACCTGAACTGTCCGCAATACGCATTGTGTGTTTCTCATTCATGATCATTTCTCCTTGTTGATTTGATTATAAGCCCGTGCCGCTGATGAGCGTTCTTGCTCTCATGCTTAGCCAGTAAACGACCTGTTCAATCGTCGGACACGGCACGGGCTAGTTTATCAGGACGGTGAACTCGGCAGTCAGGACACACTCGCTGAGCGTTTGTCTGCGTTGGCTACCATATTTCATGTAGCGCGACCCGCTCTCCGCCTCACCGTGACTCCGCCTGAGTAACCCTATTCCTCGCCTGAGCCGTCAGTCAACTGCGCTTGAGCGGCCCGGCGCACACGATCTTGGAGCGCCCGGTTGAGTTCCACGGCATTGCCCAGCAGGGCGCTGGCATCATTACCAACTTCAAACTTCGGGGTGTAATACGTGCCACTGTCGCCTTCCGTCTTTTCAGTGGTCATGTAGAAGGTGGAGTACACCCGCTTCTGCTGGTTGTCATTGAGCCAGAAGTTTAGAGTGCGCGCGCCGCTCAGCCCGGTGCGCTTGAAGCGCATGGAGAACGGGTGCATGTTCTCCATTTGCAGGCCGAAGTATCGGTACATCACGGTGCAGAAGCCGCCTGCCGCAATCGGGCAGTCCTCGCAGTTCTCAGGGACTTCGGCGGTCAGTTCGTCATACTGGTTGCTGGCCGTGATCTCCTGCCCGATATACTTCTCATACGGGCGCACGCTGTCCGGGCTGGCGCACAACTGCCGGGCCTGAACGTTGAACGGATATGGCAGGACCGCCCGCGGCGTGTTCCAGCCGACAAAGGCCAACTCGACCTGCTTCCAGAACTCACGGGTCACTGTGTTGTAAATCTCGCCTTCATGCTTGGCCCGGCCCTCCATGCGGGAGGTCGGTTGCACGATCACAAGGCTGGGGATGACCACCTGCTTCATATTGAAATCAAACAGGGCGGTGTCCTCAGCGCGCCACTCAGCGTCAACGGCATTGAGGGCGGGGGGTGCTTGCTTTTTGGGGGTCATGATATTTGTATCCTTTCAAATTAGAGTAGGCAATTGGTTTTGTATTTCAGGGTAAACAGGTATTGCGATCAGCAGTTTGTATTTGAGATAATGCGCCTCCTTGGGCTATTTGCCAGCCTTGTGCGTTTGATCGGGCATGGCTTCGAGTTTGGCAAGGGTGATACCCTTGCGCGCCATCGCGGTGAGGATGCGGTGCAGGTAAAATGACCACGAATAGTCATTGCTCTGTCGTTCAGGTTCATGAAATTCCTTGGTTTCCTCGTGGGTCTGCACACCCCCCGGTAAAGTAATGCTACGTCCTGAATTGGGTCGTCCCATTTTTTCTTCTCCTTGAAGGATAATTTTTATCCTTGCTAATTGCAGTTTTTGGCTTTTGTCTTGACTTTTTCTAGCAAAGTCATTATAATACTTTTTGTTTACATGTCAAGCCCGTGGAGGCACATTGATGGACAAAGCACAAAAGCAGGCATACTGGGAAGGCGTGCGCGCCGACCTGCTCAAGCATGAGCCGTACATTCGGCAGGTGCTTGCTGACTGGCGCAAACTTCACCCTGACTGGGTTTGCAACTTCTGGTTCTCCGATTACCCGCCAACCTTTCATATTGAATTTGCCCGTCTGCAACAAGGCAACCGGGCAGGAGAAACATACTATCAAGACGGCGATCAATTGCACGGTGAGCCCGTTTGGGTATGCCGCCTGCTGTCTTTTGATGAGTTGGGCATCCCTGAGCCGCAGGTCACCGAGATTGTGCAGGTCACCGGGTTGAAGTGCAAGCGGCTGACCACCGGGCCGGGGCATCTTTCCACCTACAAATTGTGGAGCAAGCCGCAATGAGCGATCAACCTACTCCTGAGCGCATCAGCGAACTCATCCCCAACACCTTCCCTTTTCCCAATTTCCTGATTGACAAAGGGATTTGGCGGTTGCTTGACGGTGAGGAGCAAAATCTGATCACCATTGTCATCCGCAAGACCTACGGGTGGTGGAAGCGAAGTGACTGCATTTCCAATAAGCAACTGTGTGAACTATCCGGCCTTTCATCTGCCACCGTAACGGCGAAAATGATGGGAATGGTTGGCATGGGTCTGATCATCAAGGTGGCTGACAATGACCCCCACAAGAACCACGGCATTGAGTGGGCACTCCAAACCGACGACACAAAGATTGGATGGGGTGAATTGATGCGACGAGAAAGCGCCCTGCAAAAATCCTATGATGCTCGGCTTGAAAAAGCACGGGCCGCAAGAGGTGGGTCTGTGGCACAAGGTGGGGTTGTGCCACAAGGGGAGGGTGGTCTTATGCCACAAGGGGACCGCCCCCTTATGACACAAGGCACACAAAACCATCTATCAATACCAAATACAAAAGCCAAAGAACACACGCCGCAAAAAGCGCGGCGTACCGCCCCCCCTGCTGACGCTGGGCAACCTTTCACCTACAAGTGGCCCCATGAACTGATGGAGATCGCCCTGACCTTTGAACACCTGTGGGACCCGCCTCGGCAACCGATGGACAAGTCCGAGTACGTCCTTTGGATGAACGGCGGCACACGCAACGGGGCGCGGGGCTTCCGGCACTACGTCAAGCAAGGCATCACCCCGGCTGAGTTGAAACAAGCCTTTGCCCAAATGCGCCGGGAGAAGTTGACGATCAAGAACCCCAACAGTCTGTGGGCCTATGCCTACGACATCCACGACCGCAATCACAGGCAGGCCGGGGCGCAGGATGAAATCCAGAACACGCAAGCCCAGCGACGCGCCGAAGTGGAGCGCAACCGGGGCAAACAATTGATGGAGGAAGAATGAGCCTATCACCTCTTATTGTCAGAAAAGACCATGTTGCTTGTACAGTTTGTGGATGTATTGAGCCTATACACCCCGGCGATGGAACGCCTATTGATACATTTATCCTTGCCCTTGAAATAGCCAAGATGCGCCACCCAGCGTTCAGTCATCCCAACCCATACGCCCCTTATGTTATCGCCAATTCGCGAAAGAGCAAATCAAATGACCGTTTACGTTGATGACATGAAGGCGCAACTGGGCAACATGATTATGTGCCACATGGCGGCTGATACGCTGGATGAACTGCACACAATGGCTGACAAAATCGGCCTGCAACGGCGCTGGTTCCAGAACAAGCCCCAGCACCCGCACTATGACATCAGTATGAGCAAGCGCCGGGCGGCAATCAAACTCGGTGCAGTGGAAATCAGCCAGCGGCAAATGTTGATGCTTGGCCAAGGACACAAGCCCGTGCCGCTGACCTTTGATTGGACCTGCGCAAAGTGCGGCGCACGCGTGCCGTCCACGCAGGAGCATTGCCCGGTATGCGCCGGGCAGGGATTGGAGGAGCAATGAATGACCCGCTTTGCATCTGTAACCACCATGCGTCTGAGCATTGGGTCAAAGACAATAACGGCGGCTGTGACCACGTGTACCACGATCAAACCGCCTGCGAGTGCCTGAAAAGCCGTGAGCAGATAATCAAGGAGGCTGAATATGCCAGAAATCAAAGCAGTAGCCAATAACTACGCAAATCGAGAGAAATTTCGAGGACGAGTGAAACCGCGCTCCAATATCGATGATCAGGAACGCGAACGCCTCTTGAAATGGTTTGAAGAAGAAGATTTGAAACGGCGACAGGAAACTGATCCGAATTATCAGCGTTGCATCCCAAACTGTCCAAACTGTCACGGGTTGGGTTGGGTAAAACATGACGTGCCCGTTGGTCACAAAGATTTTGGTCAGGTATTCCCATGCAGAAACGCCCCTCTATCTTCAACGGTCTATTCTGAAAGCGGCCTTACTCTAAACGAGCGCGGCTACACGTGGAAACAATTGCAGGCCCGTGATGACAAGAAGGCTCAGGAAAGCCTCAAGGTGGCCGCGCACACGATCAAAGACGTGCTGGCCGCCAAGCGCGGGATTGTCACCCTGTACGGCGGCAATGGGCTGGCGAAGTCCCTCCTGCTCAAGATTGCCATTGCGGAAACTCTGCGCACCCGTCCCGGCGCAATGCCCCGGTACATCCTCATGAGTGAAATCATGGAGGACTTGCGCCGCAGTTTCGACGCTGAACGCCCCGGCGCCTCCTTGAAGGAAATGACTGACACGTACAAGCGCTATCCCGTTTTGGCTATTGATGAGTTGGGCGTAGAGCGGGATACCGCCTTCACGGAAGAACAGCGCTTCATCTTGATTGACCACCGCTACAACGCCGCCATTGAGAATGACGAGCCGTTGATCACCCTGCTGGCGACCAACCTGCCGCTCAATGAGTTCCCGCCGCGCATCTATGACCGCCTGCGGGATGGCCGCTGTCACGTGGTTCAGATGGTGGGTGAAAGCCTCAGGCCGGGGCTGAAATGAATTTCCTTAGCACCTTTTCTGGCATAGGTGGTTTCGATTTAGGTTTTGAGCAGTCAGGAATGACCTGCGTTTCACAAGTCGAGATCGATAAACATTGCCAGAATATTCTGAGGCGGCATTTTCCAAATACCAGTCTCTATGATGATGTTAGAAAGGTAGGAGAACAAACACATGAGCCAAAATCAGTTGACGTTATTTGTGGAGGATTTCCCTGTCAAGACGTCTCGATTGCAGGAAATCGCGCAGGGCTTGCTGGAAGCAGGAGCGGATTATGGTTTGAACTTGCGCGAATTATTGACGAACTTGAGCCAAAGTGGTTTATTGGGGAAAACGTCCCCGGCCTTCTATCCAGCAACAAAGGACGAGACTTTGCCGTCATCATTCGATGGCTGGCAGAACGCGGGTATGGCGTGGCATGGCGGGTGCTTGACTCTCAGTATTTCGGAGTCGCCCAAGAACGCCGCAGGTTGTTCGTTGTCGCAAGTCTTGGAAGTGGAAGTGCCTCAAGAATTCTATTTGACCAAAGCAACAAAGGCGAGGTATCAGAGATTCTATCCCAAGCGCATACCGCGACTATTCTTACGCGATACTCCCAACGGTGGGATGATTCGGAAACCATCATTAGAGAAACTGATGGGGACAGATGGCTGACCCCGCTGGAATGTGAAAGGTTGTTTGGCTTTCCCGATAATTGGACCGATGGGCAGTCAAAAACAAGACGGTATTTTCAACTTGGCAATTCAATCGCCCCCCCAGTAGCCAAATGGATGGGCGATAAAATTATGGAGATTGAAAAAGAGAGGACGCATGAAAATCGGCAAACTTGAAATTGATGCAGTGGAATTGGCCTCACAGGGCAATGCAATTCTCGGCATCCGTGATAGCGGCAAGACCTACACGGGCACATGGCTGGCTGAGCAATTCCTGACCGCCCGCATTCCCTTCATTGCCTTTGACCCCATTGGCGTTTGGCGCTACCTGCGGGTCGGCAAGGACGGCAAGCCGGGCTTCAACGTGGTGGTGGCCGGGGAGGGCGGCGATCTCCCACTGAGCCCTGAAACCGCCCCCAACATCGTGCGCGCCGCCATGCAGGAGAATATCCCGCTGGTGATTGACCTGTACTCCATCCACCTGTCAAAAAACCAGTGGAAGCAGATCATGGAGCAGTGCGTCAACCTTCTACTCTATGAGAATAAGAACTACGGCCTGCGGCACGTGTTCATTGAGGAAGCGGCTGAGTTCGTGCCCCAGCGGGTGCGCCCTGATGAAGGCCGAGTCTATGCGGCGCTTGAGAAACTTGCCCGCATGGGCCGCAACGCATCCCTCGGCTATACTCTGATCAACCAGCGCGCTGAGGAAATCAACAAGGCCGTGCTTGAGTTGTGTGACGGCCTGTTCCTGCACAGGCAGAAGGGCCGTAACTCCCTGACCGCCCTGAGCAAGTGGCTGGACATTGCGGACGCAACCAATGGCCGGGAAATCATCAAAAGCCTACCCACCATGCCTCAAGGACAATGCTGGTACTGGGCGCAGGGTGAGAGTAATCCGGTGCTGATTAGCGTGCCGGAAAAGCAGTCATTCCACCCGGACCCCAAGAACCCTGAGAAGTTCAACGGGAAGGCCAATGCCACCGCTGACGTTTCATCCTTCATTGAGCGTATGAACAAATCACTGGCCAAGCAGGTCAAGGAAAAGCCCGCCACCGCCCAAGTCAAGGATGCTGGCAAAGTCACTGTTTCAACCAACCCCGTCATTTACCATGATGAGGAAAAGGAACGACTGACTGCCGAGTTGAGCGCTGAGCGTGCCCAGCGGATTGATGCTCAGCGCAAATTGGCTGAGGCCAACCGCCGCCTTGACGCAGTGAAAAGTCAACTGGCCCCGCAGTATGATGCCATGAAAGCCCTGTTTTCAGACTTGGAAGCGCCTGCCGGATCCGGGGTTGGTCCTGTTGATGCTGGCGCTTATGCCATGTGGATCCCCAAACTGGGGGGCGGTGAGCGCAAGATGCTGGAATTGCTCATTGAGAAGCGCCGCATGACCCGCAAGCAGTTGATGATCTTGCTGGGCGTGTCTGAGCGCTCCCTGACCAACTACGTGTCAACCCTGCACCGGGCCCGCCTGATCACCAAAGAAGGTGAGTTCATTGTGCTGAGCGAGATCGAAGGATAATTTTTATCCAAATAAAACTCGGAGAAATGATATGATGAACTGGCTGAACTCCCTTGACCCGCAAGTGCTGAAATGGGCGCTGATCGTGGCGGTGGTGCTGGCTGTGTGCCTGCTGGCCGGGCTGATCTCTGACCTGCGCAACCGCTACCCACCGCGGCGAGACACATTGCCGCATGTGGCCCCGTTCAAGCAGGACGTCCCTAAGCCCGTGACGGGCCCACAGGCATTTGCCCACGTCAACATGCTGAGCAAGAACGGCCACAAATTTGACCCAGCGCACTGTCCCGAGTGCGCCCGTCTGGAATTACGCCTCGGTGAGCAGAAAACCTACCCCGGCATGATAAGGAAGTGAGCATGGACATTGATAAAATCATCTGCGGTGATAATGTGGAAGTTCTCAGAGGCTTCCCTGAAAACTCAATTGATTTGACCGTAACCAGTCCACCCTATGACGATTTGCGAGAGTACAATTCATTCTCATGGGATTTTGAGACGCTCGCCAAACAACTCTATCGAGTAACAAAAGATGGTGGGGTTGTGGTTTGGGTTATTGGTGATCAGACAAAAGATGGAAGTGAGACTGGTACATCATTCAGACAAGCCCTCTATTTTATAGAGTGTGGCTTCAACCTTCATGACACAATGATTTATGATAAAAACGGCTTCCGTTTCCCTTTCCACAACAAATACCATCAAGTCTTTGAGTATATGTTCATCCTATCCAAAGGAAGCCTAGCAACCTTCAATCCGATTGAGGACAGAAGGGCTGAATGGTCTGATAATCATACAGGCGGCATAACCAAGCGAGAAGCCGATGGAAGCACGTCATTTAGAAAAGGTCGCAAGGCTGATGCTGGCAGGCTAGGCAAACGCTATAATATTTGGAGATATGCTGGAGGAAACCAGAGAGGCGACTTGATAGCAAGGAATCACCCTGCGGTATTTCCTGAAGCGCTTGCAAAAGACCATATTCTCTCTTGGTCAAATCCGGGCGACCTTGTGCTTGACCCCTTCATAGGTTCAGGCACAACCGCAAAGATGGCAAAGGAATTAGGCCGCCACTTCATCGGCATTGACATCAGCCCTGAATATTGCGCTCTTGCTGAGAGACGTATTGCATCCACCAATGTTCCCCTATTTGTGGAGGGCTGATAATGACCATCATCCTATCAATCCTGATTGCCTACGTCCTGTTTGAGTTCTTCACGTCATGGACGTGGAAGCGCTTCTGGTACAGGCATATCTACCTGCGATCAAAGCACTGGCGCAGACTGCGTGTACAGGTAATGCTTCGCGCCGGGTACAGGTGTGAACGCAAGGGCTGTATTGCCTACGGTGATGACCTTGACGTACATCATAAGACCTATGAGCGCATCGGCCACGAACTACTGACTGACCTTGTGTACCTGTGCCGCCCTGACCACAAAAGAGTTGAGCATGGGCAGATGATACAACTCAAATCCGGTGAATGGCTGTCAAAATGGAGGCAACCTCATGAGCATCGAAGAACGTATCACAACACTTTCAGACGCAGACCGTGACCGCCTGATCACGCTCAAGCGTGAATTGACCAAGCGGTACGGCAACGTCAAGGTCAACTTCAAGTTTGTGGGGATGGTGAACGGCCTGCTGGACAAGGCGCTCAGCAGGGACGGGCGCAACGCCTTCTATGCTTGGGCGTTTGGCCGGAACGTCACCAGCAGTCATGAACTGCTGGTAGTGGAAATGTTCGCCCTTGTGTTGTGGGCCGGGCCGCAGAAGTCAGCCTATGCCGGGCAGGGCTGGACGTTCTCCAAGAAGTGCATTGCCGACATGCCCCTGCTGATCAAGTTGTTCGCAGGTGGGGTGGGGCAACCGTCACTTCCGCTGGAGGAGCCCGCCAAGAAGTTTGACGCTGAAAAGGCGTTGCATGAGTTGGGATTTTGAGAGGAGATAATCATGGCAAAAAATAGTGGCATTGCGTGGACGGATGACACCGCAAACTTTTGGTGGGGCTGTGTCAAGGTTTCCCCCGGCTGTGAAAACTGCTACGCCGAGACGTTGAGCAAGCGGGTCGGCATGGACATTTGGGGCCCCGCCAAGACCACCCAGCGGGAGTACAAGAAAGCCGTGTGGCGTGACCTGATCAAGTGGGACCGGGAAAGCCGGGAGAGTGGCACGCGCCGCAAGGTGTTTGTCCAAAGTATGAGTGACTTCCTTGAGGACCACCCGCAGGTTGTGGACTGGCGGGAAGAAGCAAAGCGGCTGATGGTGTCCTTGACCAACACTGACATTCTCATGCTGACCAAACGCCCGGAGAACGCTGAGCGCTTCTTGGGCGACTGGTTCAAGAACTGGCCCGCTCACGTGTGGTTTGGCGTATCCACTGAAAATCAGGAAATGGCCGATAAGCGCATCCCCTTGCTCCTGCAGGTTCCAGCGCAAGTGCTTTGGCTGAGCGTTGAGCCGCAGTTGGGCTTGATTGACCTGCGCAAATATCTATTCCCAGTGTCCACTGTCAGTTGGGGGTCAGGTTATGATGACTGGGATTTTGACGTTGACCCGTCGCCTATCAATTGGGTCGTGGTAGGCGGGGAAAGCGGCGTACACTGCCGCCCGTTTGACATCGAATGGGCGAGAGAGTTGCGGCAGGAATGTGCCGAGGCTGAGGTTGCCTTCTTTATGAAGCAGTTGGGCGGGCATCCTGACAAGCGGCACAACTTAGAGCAGTTCCCTGAGGATTTGCGCGTGCGCGAGTTCCCCCGCGTGGAGGTCTGATCATGGTTTACAAGCCTGACAAAAATCGCAAGGAAGTGATCAACGCCCTGCGTGACCGTTGCGGCGGGTTTGAGCGTGACCGTGAACATGGACACTACTATGCCAATCTGCGGGGCGTGCGGGTGGCCTGCTATGACATGAACAAGCGGGGGCAGGGCTTCCCGGACTTTGAGGTGTGGGTGTCATGGCTGGGCGTGTTGCTGGAAGTCAAGCAGGAGCGGGAGGTCAAAACCAAAGGCGATCACCCCGGCCAATTCAAGCAGGTATATAATGACCGGGAGTATTACTACCGCCAACTGGATGACGCTGAAAAGACCTTCCACGCCGCGCACCCCGGCTTGCTGTTCATCGTGTGGGACAGCAATCAGGTTTATGACATCCTCAGTATGATGGTGGACTTCGTGGAATACGTGGAGGGCTTGAGCCACAATAGCCAGCCACTTTTCAGATTGTTCTTCCCAAAAACGCAGGAGATTGAAAATGAAAGTGTCCGAACCAATTAGCGAATACACTGCCGATGAACACAGCAGGAAGCCGTGGCATTCAAAGGTTTATGCCGAGTCTCAGGATGATGTACCTGAAAACTGGAAACAAATCAGGCAATGGGTCTTGATCAGAGACAATCATATTTGCTACCGTTGCGGGCAGAAGGGCGGTCGAAATTTGACTGTCCACCATATCATTCCGCGGACTGAGGGCGGGACCTACGAAATGGACAATCTCATTACTCTCTGCTCAACTTGCCATGACTTCGTTGAATTGGCAGGTTTACGATCATTGGTAGAGATTGCCGCTTCCATGACTGAGGAAGAACGACAGCAGAAAAAGGCAGATGAAGAAGAAACCAACAAGCCCCGCGTGGAGCATTTTGAGTGCCCCGAATGGCATAAATGGGTGTATGGCGGCCACAAGAACCCAAAGTAGGGTTGAGTGTTCCGGCCTGACCTCATTTTAGGGATTTCTAAACAGTTGAGGCAAAAGTAAAATGCAATCAAGCCCCGTAGCACGTTTGGCCCGCCAAATCAAGAAAATGCGGCAATCCAATCCTCCGACTTTGTATAGGAAGATTTGCATTTCCCTGAATATTGTCAAGGAGGACGGACAGCCTGACCCCGGCCTTGCCAAGTTGATTGAGGGCGGGTATGAGCCCCGCAAGGAAAGCACCCGTGCCCGGTTGGGCCTGCCGCCCAAGGCGCGGCGGCGATCATACCATCCGAATGAGGAATATTTGCTGTGGTGGCGAAACAGCCTGCGGAGCAACCAGCGCCGGGCGTTCATCAAATCCATTTGGGAAATGAACAAGAAGAAGTGATAATAAACAATTGCCTTGTTATCACTTGTGGTGTACAATCCGCTTTGGAGGCACAATGCAGGATAACCGACCATCCCCCCAACCCTTTGATCATATTTGGTTTTGGAAATCGAGACTGCCTGAGCGTCGCGGGCAGTCTTGCCGCGTGTTGGCCCGCGGCCGCATGAACAACATCCTTGTGGAGTTTGAGCAGGATGGCTACAAAGTCGTGACATCCCGTTTCGCTGTACGCAAAGCCTGAGGAGGCACAAAATGACTGACCTAATGCAAGAGTTGGACCAAGTTGTAACGCCTGACATTGAGGCAAGGCTGATTGACCTGCGTGACCGCGAAAGCCTCACCTGCTGGGATTTGGGGCGTGTGATCAATGACCTGTACCAGCAAGTAAGACGTCAGAACGTCCAGCGCACCAAAATGGACTGCTGTGTGTACGTGGCCCGGTTCATTGACAGCCGGGACCGTTCCCTGCCCAGCATGAAACTGTATGCGCAAACTTCGGCCCTGTTCCCCGGTCGCATGGTCGGCAAGGGGGACGACCGCCACCTGCTCAAGCCCGAAGATGAATTCCCCCTCCCCTTCTCCCATTTCATAGCCGCCGCAAAGTACGGTGACAACAAACTCAAGGTGCTGAAAGAAAGCGTGCGCCTGATGGACAAGCACGGCGGGCGCACCGTTAGCGCTGACGCACTTGAGCGCCACATGGAGGCGCTGGGCGTGTTCCCCAGCGGCCACACTGGGCCGGACTTCGATGATGATGAAGCGCAGGAGCCGCCGCAGGAAGATGACGGGCCAATGTTCGATGAGCCGTCCCTGTTCGAGCCGCAGTCAGTTGACCCTGACCTTGCCGGGCTCAAGCACATGGCGCAGGAAGTGGCGGGCTTCGCAAGGCGAATTGAGAAGCGCTACCCATTTTGGGCGAAGATGGCCGGGTCCTTGTCCAGCCAATGCGCCCGCATTGTGCGGGAGATCGAGGAAAGCACGGTGGAGGTCAAATGAGTACAGCCTTCCAATCTGCCGCCCCCATCCAGCAACATATGGAGCAAATGCGTTTTGCCCACCTGCTCCAATACATGCACCAAAAGGCTCTCATGGAAGCCGCCGCCCAAGTCATCACATGGGAGATCAAGGTCAAATTTGATGAGGTCAAAGGGTGGTTGAGGCAGAACGGCAATCTTGAACTGATTGAGGATAAATGATCAATACACCGTGCCCGTTTTGTCAACACCCCCAAATGCCAAACCCACCTAAGAATGCGCGGCCTTATGGGAAATGCCCACACTGCGGGAAGAAAAGCAGGGCGGCAATTTACCAAGATTCTAAAGGTGTTACATACGTGAAATATGTATCTACGGCCAGACCACATATTCCCGATGAATACCGCAAGGAAGTTTATACGATTAGACTATCTAGGCTTGATATAAAAGACCTTGAGGCTGGCAGAAAACGCTTGACATTTTCTAACAGCGTATTACACTTGCAGTATAAAACATAGTTCGGCGTCTTGTTGTGAAACCAAAAGGAGTTTGAAATGCCAAATCATGTCACACATAAAATTTTATTTGACGCAAGCAAGGCTGATGAAGTCTTTGCCGCAGTATGTCCGAGCGGGCG
>Ga0070741_10009564_pt1 | contig 18736 bp, 22 predicted proteins | sample Coa_R1_4_FD_66440 | JGI IMG/M metagenome (GOLD analysis project Ga0070741, IMG submission 66440) | Surface soil microbial communities from Centralia Pennsylvania, which are recovering from an underground coalmine fire - Coalmine... | ecosystem: Environmental > Terrestrial > Soil > Unclassified ...
TGATAAACCGCTACTCATAAGGTCGGTTAATTGCGGTCCCAAAAAGAAGTCATGTATGGCGCTTAAAACCACCATAATAAAGACGAGAGTTACCTTTACTGTAAGCACCTTTCCAAAATAGGAGGAGAAAAGCGCACCAGTTGAGATTAAATCTATTGTAACGCCATGGTTAATTGCGTTAAGCAGCCCTGTTACCAAAAGGACCGATATGGCTATCCAACTTACAAATCGGAACCTCTTAGCGGTGATAGAAAGAATCTCATTCCGTTTTGCGGGAGGTTCGATCTTCCTCAATATAGGAACCGCAACAAGGGCAATAAAAAACATCCCTCCTAGCCATATAAATGCTGATAAAACGTGGATTAGAACAATAGAGACACGATAGAAATATAGGAAATTCATAAAGATGATTGTTTTAGTATCTACCTGAATTTCTTAAAACATTCGTATTGGTATTCCTCGTGTTTAACTAATCCGCTAAAAAGCTCCGGGTTAGTAGACCCAAACCTTTTTTCTTGCTCTTTAAGGACGTGTATAAATCTCTCGAATAGACCCGTACTCATCCTTAAAAATAAACCCTTGGGAATAAGAAAGGAGAATAGTGCTAGAATAAAGGCGAGAAAGGCTAGGGGAGGCCTATCCACTATTATATCCACGTTATACTTTTTAAGTTCATTTTTAATAAGGGTCGCCTGTTCTTTTTCTCGTTCTGAAAGCTCTTTAAACTGTGCTTTCAGTTCCCTGTCAAAGAACAACCTTTCGAGCCACATATACCAAATCTGGCCAAAGTACTCTCCCCAGTAGTCCTTCTTTAAAATCTCGATAATCTCCTTTCCCATTAGCGTTCGGCGTTATTGTGATTTCCCTTCGTGGAATACGGCGTGATTCTCTGGTCCTTCAACAATCAAAAAGCCTGACAGACCACGCTCTGTCCGAGAGAGGGCATGGTCTACTAGAATGTAGCGGCCTGGAACTTCGAGCTTGAACTCTACTACCGTAGCGCCGCCGGGTGGAACCACCGTAGTCTGCACATTTGTGAGGGGAGGAGACGTAAGAGAAGCCTGATTGTAGACTCTGTCGAAAATCTCTCCAATCATATGGAGGGACGAGGTAAGGTTTGGCCCCCCAACACCAAAGAAAATACGCACGGTCTCACCAACCTTTGCCTTTAGAGGGTGTTCCTGAGTAAGTGCTCCCACTTCCCCATTGAAAACTACATATTCCGGCGTTTCAGCCAAGAGTTTCTCCACATTGAACTCCTGGTGTCCCTGTTGTCCGAATGGCTCTTTTGTGTAGAGTTCCCCCTGCATCACATAGAACTCCCGATCTACGGGAGGTAATCCCCCTTCGGGCTCCACGAGTATTAATCCGTACATCCCATTGCTTATATGATTTGCTACCATAGGTGTTGCGCAGTGGTAGACGAATAGACCTGGATTTAGAGCCTTGAATGTAAAGACCTTCTCGCCTCCGGGTGATACCTGTGTAAACACCGCGCCTCCGCCCGGACCCGTTACTGCATGGAAGTCCACGGAGTGGACCATTATGCTCTTTTTATTGTTTTTAATATGGACCTCAACAGTATCGCCCACACGCACACGGATGAATGGACCCGGAACCTTGCCGTTGAATGTCCAGTATGTATAGGTTGTCCCTTCTGAGAGCTTTCCTTCTGTTTCCACAGTCTCAAGGTCTACTCGAACCAGTTTTGGTGGACGTTTCCCTACGGGTGGCGGTATGTCTGTGGGGTCTCTGGATATGATTGCCGCTGGTGGCGGTGTAGCCACTATTTGTTTTTTGACGAGAATCTTTCCTTCCATCCCCGCCTGGCGGTGACCGGGAAGGGTGCAATAGTATACGAACTCCCCTTCCTTATCCGCACGGAAAACAATCACACTGCTTGCTCCCTTTCCAATCACATGGTCTGAGGTCGCATTGAAGTCAGGAAATGTAATATCGTGTTCGGCGCCTTCACCATTGATCAGAATCACTTGAACCACATCACCTAACCTCACTTCTAAGTTCGGATTACTCTTCCCGTCAATAGTTCCACCCTTACCTATGAAAGCAAGTTGCCCCTCAGCGATGCCGGTCTGTAATATAAAGGTGACGTTGGGAACAAGGCCATTGGGGCCTTTCTGCGAAGTAGCATTAGGGTCTTCTACGCTGGAGCCATGTGTGGAGCTTGGCTGCTGGGATGCGGTCTTAGCCTGTGCTGTGGCTGAAGGGTCTAAGCGGTTCTCATTGCTTGAACAGGCGGTAAATGGGAGGACAAAGAGGCCTCCTGCAAGGAGTAACAAAAGAAGCCCTGAATGGCTTACACAGTGTCTAATCATCTTCCCCTCCTGATCTACGGAAAACTTTTTAAGTTATTATAGACAACCCATAACAACTTGTCAGGTGCATAAAAAAACCGGACTCTTTAGTGGTTTTACCGTCTTCTTTCCTTTAACCAGAAACGGAGGTTTAAAACACTCGTCAAAATTGATAGAGCCACTGCTAAAGGAGCGACTATTATATGAATCACGGTATTATCTCCGCCCTTTCCCTCTATGTTCATAAGACCGCTCCAAAAGGCACCGGCTAGAAATAGAACCGAGACAAAATTCATTGGAGAGGCCGAGGCATTCAAGATATGAAAGATAATAGAAATAAAAATGGCAAAGAGTCCTATTCCGATGTGAGGGTCTCTGGGAAATAACCCCAGATAAACTGCAATCCCAGAGCCTAAAACCCCTAATAAAGCGAGTATCGAAAATAAACTTGATAATAACAGCCCTATTTTTTTGCCTTTGCCTGACTGTCTATTCATGTCGCATATCCAAAATATCCGACTCTTCCACTAAAGTCTGGGTAAATTCTCGATGTCATCTGAATTTGATGCAAAAAATCCCACATTAGTCCTCTCCATTGGAGGAGAGAAAATCTCAGCATACCTTCCCTCGAACTCTCGTTAATTAGGGCAGACACAAAGTCTGTCCCTACAATATAAATTTGGTGATTATTGAGGTTTTTCTTCGGATTGGGCGGCGATTGATATGTGCTCGGCCCCTGCTTCTTTTGCCGTCGCAAGAATCCTAACCGTATCCCCTAAAAGGGCGTCCTTATCACCCTCTAGGATTACCGACTTGTCACTGCTTTCTGAGAGCGCCTTCTTTAATTCCTCTTTAAACCTGTCTTCCGGGACCTTTGTCTGGTTTATGTAAATCTCATGCTTTGTCGTCAGTGTAATCACCACGTTTCTCGATGTAGTCTCTGTTTTTGAAACCTTGGGCAGGTCTACCTTAGCCCCGGACTCAATAAGGGCGGAGCTTGTTATCATAAATATGATAAGCAGAACCAGAAATATATCTGTAAGAGGGGTAATGTTTATCTCTGCAACTATGTCCTCATCCGACTTTTCGTCCAGCTTCCCTATTGCCATTTAATCTCCTCCCTTCTTTATACGCTTCCAGAAATTTTACGGAATTAATCTTTACCACCGTGTTTATCGTAGCAATCTTGGTTTGAAAATAGTTATATGCAATAACCGCCACTATTGCCACTACAAGTCCCATCGCAGTAGCAATGAGAGCCTCCGAGATTCCGCCTGCAACCACGGAGAACCCTCCGGTTCCCAACTGCGCCATATTGTGGAAGGACTTGATTATTCCTACCACAGTTCCAAACAGCCCTATAAATGGGGCGCTGCTTCCGATTGTGCCAAGAATCCAGACGTTTTGCTTGAGGTCCTGAACCTCTTCAAATTTCTTTTCTTCCAATTGGTCGGAAATCTGTTTGAGTGTCTTGTCTTTTCCTGATGATAATAAGAAGTAGTAGATACTTGCCAGCAGACTTTTCTTGTATTTACTGCATATAAAAAGCGCGGAATCGAAATCCCCCTGAGCCACCAGAGGAACTACGAGGCTTGTAACCCTTTGAGTGGAAGGAACTACGCCTCTTAGAGCAAACAGCCTCTCCGATATGACTGCTACAATGATGATTGAGCAGAAAATCAGCGGATATGTGGCAATCCCGCCTTGCTCTATCAATTTTAATACATTCATATTTTCCATACCTTTAGTGTCCTCCTAAATCTAATCTGATTCTTAAAAGCCTATAGGGTTTCAACGATAGAATGACCTTATTGCAACCTTTCTTTCTTGGCTATGCTCTCCCAATTCGTTCATTAATTATATCTTATACTATCTGTCTGTAAAAATATCGATGAAATATTTGTAGAAGTCATCCCAAAACTGGTATGTCATGCTGAGCACATTATGACAACTGAGAGGGTTTTGGGACAGCCTCTAGCATCTTAACATCTATCTACTCAACCGTTTTCTTGAAATTCGTCCTTTTAACGCTTATTCTATTTGCCGTGTATAGAAAACAGGTTCCCAGCCTGTTCCCTCAAGAGAAAAATGAAAATAAAAGGAGTAACAAGCCATAGTGAGGATTATTGCGCTTTTGGTTGTTCTTTTAGAACTTTCCGCTTGCGTTAACGTTTCTACTGCGCCTACGCCTTTGAAACATGCCGAGAAACCCCCTGCCACCTCTCCTGCTCAGGTTGTAAGTGATTACCTTGAGGCTCTAAAGCAAGGAGATTTTGGAAAAACCTATGATTTTATCTCTATCGGATACGCGGCTAATCTCGATAAGCAAAGCTATGAATTAAATATGAAGCAAAGCCTCGGTAAATACCACTGGACTCTATTGGGCTATCAGGTCTTGGGGGTTCAGATACTCGGGGAGGAGGCTTTTGTTCTTACTGAACTTGAAGTGCGGTTTAAACCTGCTAATTCGGAGGAAGAGACTCAGAGGAAGATAAGGGTTCAGTACGCGCTTAGTGTATTAGAGAAAAAGTGGAAGATCTCACAGTCCAATTGCATTCTTAACTGCGTATCTGCAGAGAGTTTCGTGGGATCGGGGTAGGGTATTATCAGGTGGTTGACCCTGGCTGGATTGGAAGATGATTAAAACGGCTATAATGGGCGTTGCAGGGAGAATGGGAGGAAGGATACTTTCCCTACTTATGGAAGAGGAAGGGGTAAAAGTCATCGGAGCAACCGAAAGAAAGGGCCATTCTGTTATGGGAAGGGATGCCGGAATGATTACAGGGGGAGAGGGAATAGGGGTTTTGGTGTCCGATAGAATTGAAGAAGCGGCTTTTGATGCGGATGTCATAGTTGATTTTACTGCTCCGATCGCAACGCTTGCAAACGCTGAGTACGCGTCAAAAACCGGAAAGGCAATGGTCATAGGGACGACGGGTTTTTCTGAGGATGAAAAGAAAAAGGTTGAGAGCCTTGCCAGAGGTTTTCCATGTGTTATGTCCCCTAACATGAGCATCGGGGTAAACGTAATGTTTGAGGTTGCAAAAAAGCTTGCCCAATCCCTGGGAGATGAGTTTGATGTTGAGATTATAGAAGCGCATCACAGGCTCAAAGCCGACTCTCCAAGCGGGACAGCCCTCAAGCTGGGGGAGATAGTGGCGGAGTCCCTGGGGAGGGATTTTAAAAAAGTGGCAAGGTTTGAAAGATACGGCAGGATTGGAGAGAGGGGAAAGGATGAAATTGGAATTCAAACTATCCGCGGAGGGGATGTTGTGGGCGAGCACACGCTTATATTCTGCGGAATCGGAGAACGATTAGAATTTACTCATAGGGCTTTGAGCCGGGACAATTTTGCGAGGGGCGCAATCCGCGCCTTGAAGTGGGTTGTGGGGAAGCCTCCTGGAATTTACACGATGAAGGACGTTTTAGGGATTTAGATTTGGTAGGGGCGACCCGCCGGGTCGCCCCTACATATCTCATTATGTTCAAATTCGATGTTCTAAAAGAAGATAGAAACACCCGCGCTAGGCTGGGCAGGATTTATACGTCTCACGGAACGGTTGAGACACCGGCTTTTATGCCTGTTGCGACTCAGGGGTCGGTAAAGGCAATGACACCGGAGGAGATTAAAGGGCTTGGATTCGAGATGATAGTTGCTAATTCATACCATCTCTATCTGAGACCCGGCACTGAGACGGTTGGGAAATTAGGCGGGCTTCACGGGTTTATGTCATGGGGCCACCCGATTCTTACGGATAGCGGCGGATTTCAGGCGCTAAGCCTCTCAAGGGTAAGAATAATTAGGGAAGACGGGATTCTTTTTCGCTCCCACTTAGACGGCAGCGAGCATTTCTTAACACCTGCAAAATGCATTGAGATACAAGATGCACTCGACACGGACATTATGATGTGTTTGGACGAGTGCCCGCCATTTCCGTCCACGTATGAGTATATGGAGAATTCGGTTCGGCTGACTACACGGTGGGCAAGGCTATGCAAAGAGGCAGATTACACCCCTTCCAGAGCGCTTTTTGGAATTGTTCAGGGCGGCATATTCCCGGAACTCAGGCGAAAATCCGCTCTTGATCTTCTTGAAATTGACCTCGACGGTTATGCTGTAGGAGGACTCGGCATTGGCGAATCCAGGGAAGAGACCTATAAAACAGGGGAGTTCACCGTATCGTTTCTCCCTAAGAATAAACCCAGGTATCTTATGGGACTCGGAATGCCCGAAGACATAGTGGAGGCAGTATCTATGGGGGTTGACCTCTTTGATTGCGTGCTCCCCACAAGGAACGCAAGGAACGGGACTCTCTTTACAAATCACGGAAAAATGGTTATAAAGAATGCCAGGTACGCAGAGGATGAGAGGCCGGTTGATGAGGATTGCAGTTGCTACACGTGCAGGACGTTTTCAAGGGCGTATCTGAGACACCTATATCAGGCACGCGAAATACTTGCCTCGCGGCTCCTTACTTTTCATAATCTCCACTACTACGGAGGGCTGATGAGAGAGATAAGAAGCGCTATAGAAAAAGGAGAATTCTCGGGCTTTAGAACTCGGTTTCAGTCAACAGGAGGCTCAGAAGAGGGTTGAGAAAAATAATTTTGTTTTTGATAATGGCAATTTTAATGATGGGATGCCCGATGGCTCCCGGGGGAGACGGAGGCGTTGCGAGTTCTCCAATTGCGGCGATACTCCCGTTTGTTCTCATATTTATACTGTTTTATTTCTTGATATTGAGACCACAGCAGAAACAGCAGAGAGAAAAGCAGGAACTTCTCAAGAACCTTAAACGGGGCGATTCGGTAATCACCGTAGGTGGAATATACGGGAGAATTTTAAATGTCGCTGAGGATATTGTTACGCTTGAGATTGCAAAGGGTGTGAACGTGCGCGTGTCGCGGGGGAGCATATCCGGTCTCGAAAGCGTCAGGGAGGAAGAGGAAAAAAAGGGAAAGGAGGAGAAATCTGAGAAATGAAAAGGGCTTCTAGGGGGTGGATGATTGTAATATTGATTGCAATTTTTCTCTCTGTTGTCTTTTTGACTCCTACATTCCTGGGCGACAGGCTTCCCGGCTGGTGGGGAAAGGTGTTTCCTCAGAAGGGACTCAGGCTGGGGCTTGATTTAAAGGGGGGCATTTATCTTGTTCTCGGAGTAAGGGCTGATAGGGCTGTAGAGCACGAAATCGTCAACATGAAACAGACAATAACGGAAGAGCTGAACAAGGATCAAATTCTTCCAAAGGGGTTTGATATTCGGGATAAAACCCTTACTGTAAGCTTCTTCTCTGACAGCGCCCGCGAGAAGGCGAAAAGGCTCAAGGGTAATTTTGAAAACATCGCTGACATTAACGAAAGCGACCAGTCTCTTAGTTTCACACTTAAAGACCAGTATATAAAAGAGACACAGGTAAAGGCCATTGATCAGGTAAAAGAAACGATAGAGAACCGCATAAACGAGTTCGGCGTGGTTGAGCCGATTGTGCAGAAAATCGGCACAGACAGGATTGTAATTCAAGTCCCTGGAGCCAAGCCGTCAGATAGAGAGAGGATTATAAACATAATAAAGCGGGCTGCGGTGCTTGAATTTAAAATCGTGAAGGACGCGGGACCAAACGAGGAAACACTCCTTGCCAAATACGGTGCTAAATCTCCCGATGATCTTCTTGCCCAGGGGCTCAAGCTCTATCCAGGTGAGGCTACAGGCGCCGGCCGCGAGAATGAGAGGTTTTTTATCGCAGAGCGCGACTCGCAGGTTACGGGTCAGTATCTCTCGGATGCAAGGCTCATATTCGATGAATATGGAAGACCTGCTGTGGGCTTCAGTTTTAACCCTCAAGGAGCCTCCAAATTTGGAAAACTTACCGGAGACAATATCGGCAAGAGGCTTGCTATAGTGCTCGACGGGGTCGTAAAATCGGCGCCAGTCATTCAGGAGAGAATATCTTCTCAGGGAAGAATTACGGGGAACTTTACAATTGACGAGGCAAAGGATCTATCCCTTGTTCTCCGCTCGGGCGCGCTTCAGGTGCCTGTGGACATCGAGCAGGAGCAAACCGTTGGACCTTCCCTTGGCAGGGATTCGATTCGGAAGGGAGAGCTTTCAATGGTTGTGGGCGCAATTGCCGTTTTCTTTTTCATGATTATCTTCTACAGGCTTCAGGGGCTCATTGCGGACGTTGCATTGGCATTTAATATGTTCTTTATAATGGGGTTTCTTTCCGCGTTCGGTGTGACATTAACGCTTCCCGGAATAGCGGGGCTTGTCCTTACTCTGGGAATGGCAGTGGATGGAAACATACTCATATTCGAGAGGATAAAAGAAGAACTTCGTGCGGGGAAATCTCCCATTGCCTCAATTGATGCCGGATACGAGAGGTCTCTTTGGACCGTTATTGATACACACGTAACGACCCTTCTTACGGGCGTCATACTCTTCTGGTTTGGGACCGGTCCTATAAAGGGTTTTGCGGTAACCCTCTGCATTGGCATAGTCTCTACCCTCTTTAGCAATGTGATTGTGGCTCGTGTGATTACCGATTTGATTTATGGGGAAAGAAAGGTCGAGGCTTTAAGCATATAGAAAGATGCACTAACAATCGGGAGGTTTCAACAACTTGGATTTAATTAAGCCTGATATCAACATTAATTTTGTAGGAAAGATGAAGACTGCGGTTTTTATCTCATGGGTATTGATTCTTATAGGTGTCGGCTCTTTTATATACCATAAGGGTCCGAACTGGGGCGTGGAGTTTGTCGGTGGAACGGAGGTTCACGTGAAATTTGCAAAGGATATAAAACCGGATGATATAAGAGGCGCGTTGAACTCCGCCGGATACCCTGCCGAATCGCTTCAGCAGCTGGGGCTTCCTCAGGACAATGAGTATCTCGTAAGGTTTTCTCATGAGTTGGTACCATTTGAAAAAATCCAGGAATTCCGGGGAAGGCTGGAGGGAATATTTGAGAGCGTTGTTGGGAAAAACGGGGCAAATATCCTGAGAATTGATTACATAGGCCCCAAGGTTGGAAGGGAACTCATACAGAAGGCGATAATATCGGTCGTACTCGGCTGGATTGTAATACTCCTGTATCTGATGATTAGATTTGAATTTGAATTTGCCCTTGGCGCCGTGATTGCAATCATACACGATATATTCATAACAATCGGGGCGATCTCCCTTTTAAATAAGGAGTTTACGCTTACCATAGTTGCTGCGATTCTTACGGTAATCGGGTATTCAGTAAACGATACAATCGTGATCTTTGATAGGATCAGGGAGAATCTGAAAAAGGTTACGAAGGTCGGATTCAGGCAGCTTGTAAATGAAAGTGTCAACCAAACGTTATCGAGAACCACTTTAACGGTTGTAACCGTTTTCCTCGTTCTGGTTGCGCTATTTCTCTTAGGCGGATCGGTGATTCATGATTTCGCTTTTACGTTGATTGTCGGTGTTGTGACCGGAACCTATTCATCTATATTCATAGCAAGCGCGTTCGTGGTCTACTGGAAATATAAAAAGGGCGTGCTTACTTAGGAAAGAGGTAACCCATTGTTTTTCAAACATGCTCATTAAGAGGTGGGGTAATCCAATTGATGTGTGTAATTCCAAGAAATGGAATCAAGGATTGTGGAACGAGGATGGATTTATTTCCTTTCTCTTCGGGTGGGCTTTAGTCACTGTAGTATTTTTGGTTGTCCTCCTTTTTCAGCTCCTAAGCTTTTCTACGCCCTCTGATATAAAACAGTTGAGGGGTCAAGGTACGGTGCGAATCTACTATTTTCCTTATAATAGGGTTTTTGGTGTTTCTATTAGTGTGATAAATGAGAGGGGGCTTGCAATCGTAGAATCAAACAAAGAAGAGGGATACATAATTGCTTCTGAAGATTCGGGCTTTTTCTATGATGGGAGAATAATCGCTTTATTTTTCACGTCTGAATCTTCAACAAATCATACGCAAGTAGAGGTTGTAAGCAAATTTATGGCCCTACCCCCTCTGAAGGAACTGGTATGGCCGAGAAATCCGGCTTCCCAGGTTCTCAATGACATGGGTAAACATTTGGAGAGTGCAAAGGGGATGAGTAGCTTGTTATAGGTTTGTATTCGGTTGTTACATAATTTCAAAATCCCCCTTTCGGTCCTTAACTTTTTATGGAAAGTTATGTAGGATACTATGAGTTAAATTGAGACCGGAAACAACGAGCAGGAGATAGAATGGAAAAGACTTACGGATTCATTATTTCATCTTTTTTTACTGATGGTTTACCCTTTAGCACATATCTTGAAGAGCCCTTATAAACCACAAGTGCTTAACAGTTTTCTAAGAGGAGAAATGCATTATATTATTTTCATACTCTTTCTCATTGTAGCGCTCATAGGTCTAATCTCCCTTATATTCGGGTTTCCAGGGAATTTTATTATACTTGCCGATTCGGTGCTCTATGGCTGGTATGGAGGATTTAGAGAGGTTACATTAAAAATCGTTATGGTATTAGTCCTTTTAGCGATCCTTGGAGAGATATTTGAATTTGCCCTTGGTGTAGTTGGGGCAAAAAGGCACGGGGCGAGCAAGGGAGCAATTGCCGGTTCAATCGCAGGCGGAATCGTTGGCGGTATTTGTGGCGCTCCTTTTCTTTTTGGAATCGGTTCAATTCTCGGCGCTTTTTTGGGTGCCTTTGGCGGGGCCTTTTTGGTTGAATTCTTTCGTGGAAAGGGATTGGATCAGGCGATGGAATCAGGGCTTGGGGCTTTCATTGGAAGGGTAGGGGGAACAATTACAAAGGGCGCTATAGGTGTGGCAATGATTGCAATAACTGTAGTATCCGTAGTGAGAAATTGAAGCGTATTCCGTGTAATTGTAGGGGTATTTTAGCGAAGCGAGCTACCCTTACTGTTCTTTCTTCGTCATTGCGAACGGAGTGAAGCAATCCCCATTTGAGATTGCTTTGTCGTTTCTCTTCTTGCAGTGACGGACAATGAATTTCGCTTAGTTGTATATTGCTTTATGAAAGGAGTCAAAAAACAGATGAAAGGAAGGCTCGAAGAGATAAAGATTGAAGCGGAAAAGGAATTGAAAGGGGCTTCCGATGAGGTTTCTCTCCAAAATGTGAAGGCGAAATTTCTCGGAAGGAAGGGAGTCATCACGGAGTTTCTAAAAAGAATGCCTGAGGTTCCGGAGGCGGAGAGGCCTGATATGGGGCGGCTTATAAACGAAGCAAAGAGGTTTATAGAAGACTTTTTTGATAGGAGGTTCGAGGAGATAAAAGAAGAGAAAAAGAACCTTGTGCTTCTCAAAGAGCGTGTGGATATTACGCTTCCGGGGCGCGGGATTCGCCTTGGAGGGGAACATCCGGTAACCCAGGTAATGGAAGAGATTATATCCATTTTTGAGAGAATGGGGTTTGATGTTGCAGAAGGCCCGGAGGTCGAGCTTGACTACTATAACTTTGAAGCCCTCAACATACCAAAAGACCATCCGGCAAGGGATATGCAGGATACGTTTTACATATCAGATGAGGTAGTCCTTAGAACCCATACGTCTCCCGTTCAAATCAGGGTCATGGAAAAACAGAAGCCTCCTGTAAAGATAATCGCACCCGGCAAGGTCTATAGGTGCGATAGCGATGTATCTCATACCCCTATGTTTCATCAGATAGAGGGGCTTCTGGTTGATGAGCACATAACGTTTGGTGACCTGAAGGGAGTACTTATCGAATTTGCAAGGCTCACATTTGGCTCAAATACGGGGGTTAGGTTCAGGCCAAGCTTCTTTCCTTTCACAGAGCCAAGCGCTGAGGTGGACATCGAGTGTGTAATATGCGGGGGAAAAGGGTGCAGGGTGTGCAAGAACTCTGGATGGCTTGAGATTCTCGGATGCGGGATGGTAGACCCCGAGGTGTTTAAAAGCGTGGGTTACGATCCGGAACGATACACGGGGTTTGCGTTTGGAATGGGCATTGAGAGAATCACCATGCTTAAATTCGGCATAAACGACATCAGACTATTTTTTGAGAATGATATTAGGTTCCTGAGGCAGTTTACTTAGGTTTATATCTTATTTATCGTTCTTTTCAATCACCACTGAGTTAGAGCGAAATTAGATGGATCATCCTTACCCCCTGTCTTAATGGGTTCTACATGGTCTATATCTATTGCGTTTTGATGTAGTTTTAGATCGATTTCTCGCTCGCAGATAAAACAAATTCCATTCTGAGAACTCCATAGTCGGTGTTCTAACTCTCCTCTTTGCTCGATAGATAGACCTGATAGATAGAGCGAGCCCATTTAGATTTCCTCCTTTTATAGATTAATACAGTTGACAATTCCATATAACTCCTCATATCCAGGTTCGCTTTTTATCCCATTTGTGAGTGTATCTGAACTTCAGACATATGTTTCTGATAAGTGTTTCAGTCCTTTTGTTCACACCTGATTTTACAAAATCTTTGGATTCTTTACAATGAGGGTTATTTCTTCACTCTCTTCCCTTAGCCACTATAATCTCAAATTTCTAGTTAAGAAGAAAGCGAGACAAATAGCGGATTACAGGCGTAGCAAGTATATTAGCTGCCCTGCCGTCTCCAAAGGTTCAGGTTATAGAAGGCATTTGTCAACGGCAAACCGGACTGTTCAATATGGGTAACTGCCTGAGTAATTTGCTGGAAGTTCATGTCACGGACGGGATTGTTTTCCCGATAAACAATGAGAATTCCATGGTGTTCACGCTGTTCACGCTGTTGAGCCATCCACTCATGGTGCAAATCAATAAAATCCGCAGCATTTGCCGTAAGCAGGACTAACTCATGAGTAGCTGCATAGTGGAGATGCTTCGCATCAGTTACACCGCGATTTCCCACGGACCTGGGCGAAACTACTTCGTGCCCAGCTTGCCGCAACAAACCAATGAGGGCATTCGAATCAAGGTCGTCATCAAGATAAACCCTCATAGGCGGTCGGGCGAGCGTTCTTCGAAGAAGCCCTTCTGCTCCAAGTGTTGTCGTTCGAGGTCCTTCTCATGACAGATTAACTCCCAATTCTCCTGACAATATGCGAGCGCCTCGTAGACCGCCCCTACGGAAATATCACGGTCTTTCGCAATCTGCTTTGGGGAGAGTCTAGACACATAGCGGTCGTGCCATACTGTTGAGGCTCGGATACCTGTACCACGTACAAAAAGCTCCTGCGACCGTTTATCAGGACGCTTTTCAAGGTGTTGATACTTTACCTTGGTGGTCATGTTCTCTCCTTACCCAGTATTTTATAAGAAACTCGATTCCTTTACAATTTCTCATTTTTTCAAATCTCAGCGTTATTTTGGGGCATAATATATAAAGCAGAATTTAGGGAGGCTTCAATTGTCCTGGGTTCTAAGGGCTGTTCTATTCTTATCCGCCATTATGGTCTTGGTAAGCTCATACGTTGGCTGGAGGGTGACAGGCGCGCTTGGCCAGGTTACTGGCTGGAACCAATTTTATATAAAGTGGGTGGTGATTGCCGTTGTTATCTATCTATCCATATATCCAATTCTCGGTTTATTCGGTGGTTTATTCAATGTGCAAGGGATTATTTATGCTATGCAAGGCGGGAACAAGGTTATTGATTATCTTTTCATGTATCCGTTCTGGTTCGGACTGGTTTTTGTCTCCCAACTTGGAATCTTACTTTTCGGTTTAGAGATTCTAAGGTTTCTGATCTCCCTTGTATATAAATCACATTTTATTCAGTTGAAAATGGCTCATGCCTGGCTCGTATTAATCGTTACCGGCGCGACTGCGGTTTACGTTACGGCAAAAATCTATCTCGATACAAAGACGGTTGAGACCGTAGAGGTTAAATTAAAAATTCCAAATCTGCCCGATGACCTGCGCGGGTTTAGAATAGTCCATATAAGCGACATTCAGGCTGATAACCGGACAGTAGAATCGAGAATGGAAAGATATATAAACGCGGTCAACAAACTTAAGCCGGACATCGTGGTTTTTACGGGTGACCTAGTAACCTATGGTACTGAACATATACAAATTGGCGCAGAGATGATGGGAAGAATTAAATCGAGATATGGAGTATATGCCTGCCTTGGCGACCACGACTACTGGTCTCGCCCGAAATTGATTACCCGGAGTCTAAAGGAGCACGGTGTAGTGATTCTTGAAGACAGAGACATCCCGATTGGAATAGGGTCCTCAACGGTTTATATGACTTTAGTGACAAACATATACAGTAAGCACCCCAATGGAGAAGTATTAAAAACTCTGGCAAGCCAGATCAATGGATCACCTCTTAAGATTTTCATCACCCACCAGCCATCGCCTCGTCTTATTGAATTTGCGTCAAAAAACCACTACGACATCTTTCTTGCCGGGCACACTCACGGCGGGCAGGTTGCTCTTTGGCTGTTTGGGATCAAGCTGGCTCCGGCGCTCTTCGAAACGGGTTATTTGTCAGGCCAATACCGATTGGGTTCAATGTTTATTAATGTAAATAACGGCCTCGGCCTTACGCTTGCGCCTATTAGGTATAATGCTCCGGCGAGTGTTACGCTTATAGAACTGGAGCCGCAGGGGTATTTCGCGAAACGCCACCACTCGCCGGTTCTTTAACTAATCGTATATTCCTGTATATTTATAGTCATGAAATCCATTAACCCCTATTCACTCTCAGTAGCTCTGATTTGTGTGTTTATAGTTTCCTGTACTGTTCCGATTCAGAAATCGGAAAAGGTTCCTGAGCGAGTTCCGGTGAAATCTACTGGGGTAAATGTAAAGACAATCGCATTGATACCGTTTGCGTCTGAAGAGGGAGTTGCATCTGAGAAAGAAGGGTTCTTGACCAGTGGCTTGCATAATGAGCTATTATCCAAAATAAAGGGGGTTGGCATAATTTCTCTTGATAATTCGATCTCGAAATTTGAAGATGTAAAAAAGAAAAATCCGGAGCTAACATACAGAGAAGCTGCCCTCAAAACGGGTAAAGACCTTGGTGCCGACGCTATTTTGATTGGAAACATATTTGTGTATAGAGAGAGGGAGGGAACAGGATTATCAGTAGTCTCTCCTGCATCTGTTGCGTTTGGTGTTCAATTAATGAATACCGCAGACGGAGAAGTGGTCTGGGATACCTATTTTACCGAGACTCAAAAGCCGCTTTTCGAGAATGTTGCCGAGGTTGGAAAGTTCTTTAAAAGAAAGGGACAGTGGGTAACGGCTGATGAAATTGCAACGGAGGGAATCCATGAGGTTGCGGATAATCTCAGTAAATTTCTGGAGCAAAAGTAAGTGCTTATCATTCCCGCCATTGATTTAAAAAACGGAAAATGCGTGAGGCTTTTTAAGGGGGAAGAGGGAACCGAAACGGTTTTCTCTGAAAGCCCTCTGGAAATTGCAAGGCAGTGGCAGGATTGTGGAGCCGGGCTAATCCATGTTGTTGACCTTGACGGGGCGTTTTCGGGCGAGCCAAGGAATTTCGATATAATAAGGGGGATTGTGAATTCCATTTCCGCTCGTGTTCAGGTTGGGGGCGGGATAAGGAATATTAAAACGATTGAAAGGTATTTAGAATCAGGGGTAAACAGGGTTATACTCGGCACGGCGGCGTTCCACAACCGGGAATTTTTAACCGAGGTGTGCAAGAGGTTTCCTCAAATGATAGCTGTAGGAATTGATACCAAAATGGGAAGGATCGCAGTAAAGGGATGGAAGGAAGTGATAGACTTGGACACTGAGTCCGTCCTCAATAGTCTAGAAGCGGCTGGTGTTTCCCTTGTTATTCACACAGACATTGATCGCGATGGAACTATGGGTGGAATCAACCTAAATTCTATTGAGAGGTTCGTTAAATCCTCTCCTATCCCGGTTATAGCATCGGGCGGCATATCCTCTTTGGAGGATATAGAAAAACTCTCTTCACTTGAGAATGTCGGCCTTGCGGGCGTTATTCTCGGTAAGTCAATCTACACGGGAAAGATCAATCTAAAGGAAGCGATACGGAGATTTTCGTAATGCTTGCAAAAAGAATAATTCCCTGCCTTGATGTAAAAGACGGGAGAGTCGTAAAGGGAGTGAAGTTCTTAAACCTCCGGGACGCGGGAGACCCCGTTGAAATTGCAAAGCACTATAGCCAAGAGGGAGCAGATGAAATTACGTTTCTCGACATCACGGCTTCTTTTGAAGAGAGAAAAACAATGATTGACGTTGTAGAGCGCACGGCGGGAGAGGTCTTTGTTCCACTTACAGTCGGAGGCGGAGTTAGAACATTGGATGATATTAGGCAACTCCTCCTTGCTGGAGCCGATAAGGTTTCAATAAATACGGCGGCTGTAAAGGACCCTGATTTTGTCAAAAGGGCCTCGGACAGGTTTGGAAGCCAGTGTACAGTGGTTGCAATTGACGCAAAGATGGTTTCTCAGTCTAAATGGGAGGTCTTTACTCATGGCGGAAGAAACCCTACCGGGATAGACGCTGTAGAGTGGGCGCAAAAAATGGAGGGGTTTGGGGCGGGAGAGATTCTTCTTACAAGCATGGACAAGGACGGCACAAAGGCGGGGTATGATTTAGGGCTTACAAAGGCTGTATCTCGGTCTGTTGGAATTCCCGTAATTGCCTCAGGGGGTGCGGGAAATCTGTACCATATCTATGAGGGGTTGACCTCAGGAGAGGCTGATGCCGCGCTCGTCGCTTCCATTTTTCATTATGGCGAGTATTCTATCCGGGAAGCGAAGGAGTTTCTGAGGCAAAAGGGGGTTCGGATTAGAATATAGAGGCTTTGGATTGACAATAAGAGAAGAGCTTGAGGAAATAGAAAGAAAAGTATTTTCTCCTTTTGCCGCTCTGAGTTCTGAGACAAAAGGGAGAATGAAGCCTGAGGATCCGTGTCCTATCCGGCCTGCGTTTCAGAGGGACAGGGACAGAATAATACACTCAAAATCCTTCCGAAGACTGAAGCATAAGACTCAGGTCTTTCTCTCTCCAACAGGAGACCACTATAGAACTAGGCTTACACACGTAATAGAGGTCTCTCAGATTGCGAGAACGATTTCAAAGGCTCTTCGGCTCAACGAAGACCTGACTGAGGCGATTGCGTTGGGGCATGATTTAGGACATACGCCATTTGGACATGCCGGTGAGGCGGCGCTTAATGAAATATTTCCTGGCGGATTCAAGCACGTAATCCACAGCCTCCGCGTTGTGGACGTCCTCGAAAAAGACGGTCAGGGACTGAATCTGACATACGAGGTGAGAGACGGAATATCAAAACATTCAAAGGGCATGGGGCCACTCGATAATCCGAAATACCGTCCTGAAACAATGGAAGGGCAGGTTGTAAGGCTCTCGGATTTAGTGGCTTATGCTAATCACGATGTTGATGACGCAATAAGGGCGGGAATTATTACAATTGACGATGTGCCAAAGGGATGTGTGAATGTTCTTGGCAAGACTAATTCTGAGAGGATTAACAGAATGGTTACAGATATTATATTTGAAACCAAAAAGCTCGGTGAAAAAAAGGTGATTATGAGCAGGGAGGTTGAAGAGGCAATAGTTGAGCTTCGCGGCTATCTTTTTGAGACCGTTTATATGAATAAAAAAATAAGGGAAAATTTCCTTAAGGCTACAAAAATGATGAAGGAGATCTACCAATATTTCTGTGATAATCCCGAAGAGTTCTGGAAAATTTATGGGAAGAGTTCTCAAAGAGGCGAATCGCTTGAGCGCACCGTGTGCGATTTCATAGCCGGTATGACGGATTCATACGCAGTCTCAATCTACGAGAGGATATTTCTGCCAAAGAGGTGGCAGGGGGATTTAAGTACATTTTAGGGTGTTTATAAGGGCGTATTGCACAATACGCTCCTACAAATAAATAGGAGAAATGGATTTGATTAAACTCGGCTCTGTGCCTTTTTTGAATGTTAAGCCATTGATTTTTCCACTGGAGGAAAGGCTCGTAAACCATGATTTTGAGGTCTCATATACGCCGCCATCTGGCTTGTCCAGGATGCTCTTTGAAAGGAAGGTTGACGTCGGACTTATCCCAGTCGCTGAGCTGCTTAAAAGAGGAACTTATACCATTGTGCCCAATATCTCAATCTCGTCTTGTGGAAAGGTGGATAGCGTTATCCTTGTATCGAGATCCGAGATAAAGAGGGTTAAAACCGTTGCGGTTGATGCAAGGTCACAGAGTTCTGCTGCGCTACTGAGGGTGATTCTGGAGGTTTTTAATGAACTCTCTCCCAATTATATAAACAGAGAGCCTGACAACAGATTCCTGGACGGCGTAGATGGGGGAATGTTAATAGGCAATTTGGGACTCAAATTCAGATACTCTCCTCCTCTCGGATACAGGGTTTTTGATCTCGGCGAGATTTGGACATCTGAAACTGGGCTTCCTTTCGTCTATGCAATCTACGGTGTAAACAGTGG
>Ga0070741_10009565_pt1 | contig 18735 bp, 18 predicted proteins | sample Coa_R1_4_FD_66440 | JGI IMG/M metagenome (GOLD analysis project Ga0070741, IMG submission 66440) | Surface soil microbial communities from Centralia Pennsylvania, which are recovering from an underground coalmine fire - Coalmine... | ecosystem: Environmental > Terrestrial > Soil > Unclassified ...
GCGGCAGGCGTTGCAGCCGCTACCGCTCGCACGCGAAACTTCGCGCGGTCGCCATCGTCGGCGACATCTCCCGGGAGCCGTCCGATGACTCGGCGCAAAGTGCTGCTGCTCAGCGTCTCTGCAGGCGCGGGTCACGTGCGTGCGGCCGATGCGCTCACGGCCTGCGCCGAGAACGAACTGCCCGATGTCGAGGCGCTGCATCTCGACGTCATGGACTACGCGTCGAAGACGTTCCGCAAACTCTATGCGGACGCTTACCTCAAGCTCATCAACAAACATCCCGCGCTCTGGGGCATGCTCTACCAGATGACCGCGGACGCACGTTCCGACGCGACGCTGCACAAGATGCGCCGCTCGATCGAGCGTCTCAACACGCGCGCGCTGCGCCGGCGCATCGCCGAGTTCGCGCCCGACGCGATCGTCTGCACGCATTTCCTGCCGGCCGAGATCCTCATGCATGAGATCCGCCGCGGACGCATGAGCGTGCCGGTGTGGGTGCAAGTCACCGATTTCGATTTGCACCGCATGTGGGTCATTCCGCACATGACGGGCTATTTCGCCGCCAACGACGAGATCGGCTTCCGCATGCGCGCGATCGGTATGGCAGGCGCTTCCGTGCACGTGGTAGGCATCCCGATCATGCCGCCGTTCGCCCGACCGCCGGGCCGCGGCGAGTGCGCGCACGAGCTCGGGCTCGATCCGGAGCGCCGCACGCTGCTGCTCATGGGCGGCGGGGCGGGGGTGGGCCATCTCGAGCAGGTGGCCGAGAATCTGCTGACGCTGCCCGGCGATTTCCAGCTCATCGTGCTCGCCGGCAAGAACGTGGCTGCCCTCGAGGCGCTCAAGGCGATGGCCGCGCGTTTTCCGGGCCGGCTCGCGCCGCATGGTTACACGCAGCGCGTCGAACGTCTCATGGTGTGCGCGGATCTCGTGATCACGAAGCCCGGCGGATTGACGAGCTCCGAGTGCCTGGCGATCGGCGTGCCCATGGTCGTGCACTCGCCGATTCCCGGACAAGAGGAACGGAACGCCGATTACTTGCTCGAACAAGGCGCGGCGCTCAAAGCCGTCGATCCGGTCGGCCTGCTGTACCGCGTGGGCGAGCTGCTCGAGTCCCCGGAACGCCTCGCCGCCATGCGCGCGCGCACGCGCGCGCTCGCGCGTCCGCACGCGGCGCGGGCGGTGCTCGACGTCGTGCTCGCGCACGCGGAGAATCCGCGCGCATGACCGACACGGGACGTTTCCGCTGGCTGCTGCTGCCGACCATCGTCGGCGTGCTGCTCATCGCGTATTTCCTGGCCAACGTCGAGATCCAGATCGAAGGCGCAGCCGGATGGGCGGCGAATCTGCCGACCTGGCGCGTCGCGCCGAATTGGATGCTCGATCTCTTCTGGGGCGGGCGGGAGATGACGGGCTACCACGCCTGGATGTTCCCGTGCATTGCGCTTTTTTTCCATTTTCCACTTGTATTCTTCGGCCACTGGTCCTGGCGCGGCGAAGCGCGCGTGCTCGGCTGCATACTGCTGTTCTGGATCGCCGAGGACTTCCTCTGGTTCGTGCTCAATCCGGCGTTCGGACTCGGCAAGTTCTCGCCGGGCAACATCCCGTGGCACGTGCATTGGTGGGGGCCCGCACCGACGGACTACTGGGTCTTCCTGAGTATCGCCGCTGCGCTGTTTTCGCTATCCTGCGCGGCGCCTAGGCGCGGCGCGTCGCGCCGCTTGTTCATCCGCTCCGACCGACCATGACGATGAGCCGCAATGCGGACGCCTGGCAGGCGCTCGCGACGCACCACGAAACGATGCGCAGCGCGCACTTGCGCGACCTGTTCGCTGCCGATCCGCGCCGCGGCGAGCGCTACGTTGCCGAAGCCGCAGGACTCTACTTCGATTATTCGAAGAACCGCGTCAACGATGAAACCTTGCGCTTGCTGTTCGCGCTCGCGCGAGACAGCGGCGTTCGCGAGCGCATCGACGCCATGTTCCGCGGCGAGAGGATCAATACGACCGAAGGCCGCGCCGTGCTGCACGTGGCGCTGCGCGCGCCGCGCGAGGAGACGATCCGCGTCGACGGCACGAACGTCGTTGCCGCCGTGCACGACGTGCTCGACCGCATGTCCGCTTTCGCGACGCGCGTGCGCAGCGGCGCTTGGATGGGACACACGGGCAAGCGCATCCGCAACGTCGTCAACATCGGCATCGGCGGTTCCGACCTGGGCCCGGTCATGGCCTACGAAGCGCTGCGCCATTACAGCCTGCGCGAGCTCGCGTTCCGCTTCGTGTCGAACGTCGACGGCACCGATTTCAGCGAAGCGGTGCGCGATTTCGATCCGGCCGAGACGCTGTTCATCGTCTCCTCGAAGACGTTCACGACGCAGGAGACGCTGGCCAACGCGCATGCCGCGCGCGCGTGGGTCTTGGCTGCGCTCGGCGATCCGCGCGCGATCGCGCGGCACTTCGTCGCGGTATCGACGAACGCCACCGAAGTCGCGAAGTTCGGCATCGACACGGACAACATGTTCGGTTTTTGGGAGTGGGTGGGCGGACGCTATTCGATGGGCTCGGCGATCGGGCTCTCGACGATGCTCGCGATCGGTCCCGAGAACTTCCGCGGGATGCTGGCCGGTTTCCATGCCATGGACGAGCATTTCCGCAGCGCGCCGTTGGAGCGCAACTTGCCGGTGATCCTCGGCTTGCTCACGATCTGGTACGGGAATTTCTTCGATGTCGGCAGCATCGCCGTGCTGCCCTACGATCAATACTTGAAGCGCTTCCCCGCGTATCTGCAGCAGCTCGTCATGGAAAGCAACGGCAAGTACGTGACGCACGAAGGCGACGTCGTCGCATACCATACGAGCCCCGTGTATTGGGGCGAGCCCGGCACGAACGGACAGCACTCGTTTTTCCAATTGTTGCATCAGGGCACGCGGCTCGTGCCTTGCGATTTCATCGGCTTCTTGCGCAGCTTGAATCCGCTCGGCCGCCAGCACGATCTGCTGATGGCCAACCTGTTCGCGCAAGCCGAAGCGCTTGCGTTCGGCAAGACCGCCGAGCAGGTGCGCGCCGAAGGCACGCCCGAAGCGCTCGTGCCGCACCGCACGTTCGAGGGCAATCGGCCGAGCAACATGATCCTCGCCGACACGCTCACGCCGGCGACGCTCGGCGCGCTCGTGGCGCTTTACGAGCACAAGGTTTTCGTCCAGGGCTGCATCTGGGACATCGATTCGTTCGATCAGTGGGGCGTGGAGCTCGGCAAGCAGCTCGCGTCGCGCATCGTGCCCGAGCTCGGCGCGCCCGCCGGTTCGGCGCTCGGACACGACAGTTCGACGAACGCGCTCATCGAGCGCTACCGTCGCGCCCGCCAGAGTTGACGGTTTCGCGACTCCTGTACGCGGCCGCGCCGGCATCGCATAATCCGTCGCCCGCCGGTTCCCAGGAGATCGCCATGGAGCTCGAAAAAGTGCTCTACACCGCGCACGCCACGGCCACGGGAGGTCGCGATGGCCGCGCCCGCTCGTCCGACGGTCGCATCGACGTCGTGCTGAAACCTCCGAAAGAGATGGGCGGGACGGGCGAGGGCGTGAATCCCGAACAGCTGTTCGCGGCAGGCTACGCGGCGTGCTTCATCGGTGCGATCAAGTTCGTGGCCGGGCAGGAAAAGGTGCAGGTGCCCGCCGACACGTCGATCGAAAGCTCGGTGGGCATCGGCCCGATCCCGCAGGGTTTCGGCATCCAGGTCGCACTGAAGGTATCGATGCCGGGCGTCGATCGCGCCGTTGCGCAGTCGTTGATCGAAAAGGCGCACAAAGTATGTCCTTACTCGAATGCGACGCGCGGCAACATCGACGTGGCGTTGAGTTTGGCATGAACAGCGCGACGTCCGCGGGGGCGGCCGTCGCAGATGAACTCGAATCGGGGAGATCCATGTTTGCAATCGTCAACGCGCGCGAAGATCGCGCGCGCCGCGGGGTGGGATTTCATCTGGCGCCACTCGCCGCCGCGATCGGTCTGAGCTTCTCTGGCGCCGCAAGCGCCGCGACCATCACGGTCAACAACGGCGGCAGCACGAGCGTCGCCGGAAGCTGCACGATCGTCGATGCGGTCGCATCGATCAACCAAGGCAGCCTTGTCGTCGGAAGCAATTGCGCGAACGTCGGCACGTTCGGATCCTCCGATACTATCGAGTTCGACGCCGACTACGACATCGTTTTTTCCACCTCGGCTAATGGCCGCAGCGCGCTCGTGCTGACCAAGCCGTTGACGATCAAGGGTGCCGTCGACGCGAACGGCAAGCCGCTAGTGACGATCCGCCGCAGCAGCGTCTCGGGCACTGCGCATTTCCGCGTGCTCGAGACCAACTCGGACCTCACGCTCTACGGCGTGACGATCAGCAACGGTTACAGCGACGGCAGCGTCGACACGAGCGCGTCCGGCGGCGACGGCGGCGGCGTGCTTGCGTCGGGACGCGACAGCACTATCACGATCACGAACTCGGTGCTCTCGGGCAACATCGCGCGGAGTGGCGGCAACGACGGTCTCGGCGGCGGCATTTACGCGATCACGGGCAGCACGCTGTCGCTGACCGATTCGAGCATCACGGGCAACATGGCCTCGGTGCTCGGCGGCGGCATCAATTCGCATGGATCGATCACGGCCGTGGGCTCGACGATATCGGGCAACGTCGTGCCAGGCGGTCTCGGCGGCGGCATCTACGCCTCGGGCGCGGTCGGCCTCAGCAATACCACCGTCAGCGGCAATACGGCCTATTCGGGCGGCGGCGGCGTTTACGCCGGCACGGCGACGCTGACGTTCTGCACGATCGCCAACAACCGTCTGCATGCCGCCAACTATCCTGGTGCGGGCGTGCTCGTGCAGGCGAACTCCTCTGCGACCGCAACCTTGATCACGGGCAACGGACCCGGCAAGGACCTCGACGGCGCCAACGCCGGGCTCACGCTCGGCGGCGATCACGACCTCATCGGCACGCACGGGGCGACCATCGGTGTGCCTGCAGACACGAAGACGTGCGATCCCTACTTGGGTCCGTTGTTCGACAACGGCGGTCCGACGTTGACGCAGCCGCTGTTCGCGGGCTCGTGCGCACTCGACGCGGGGCCTGCCGATCCGGTGCTGCTCGTCGATCAACGCGGGCTGCCGCGCAAGATCGGCGCGTTCGCCGACATCGGCGCGTTCGAGCGGCAAGGGCCAGGCGATCCGCCGGACCTGATTTTCGTCAGCGGCTTCGAGCCTTGAGGTATAGTCCTCCCGCAGCATCCGGCGACGGAGCACGGGCATGGAGCACCGGTACGACTATCTGATCGTCGGCGGCGGCATGAGCGCCGACGCGGCGGCCAAGGCGATCCGCCAGCACGATGCGGAAGCGCGAATCGGCATCGTCGGCACTGAAACGCGGCCGCCTTACGAACGGCCGCCGCTCTCGAAGGCGCTCTGGAAAGGCGACAAGGCCGTCGACTCCGTCGACCTCGCCACCGCGACGAGCGGCGCGACCCTGCATCTCGGACGCCGCGTCGAATCTCTCGATCGCGTCGAACATGTCGTGCGCGACGCCCAGGGCGATGCGTACCGTTATGCGAAGCTTCTGCTCGCGACCGGCGCCGAGCCGCGCCGCTTGCCCATGCCGGCCAGCGAGCGCGTGATCCATTTCCGCACACTCGACGATTATCTCGCGCTGCGCCGCTACGCGGCGCCGGGTGCCCACATCGGCGTCGTCGGCGGCGGCTTCATCGGCAGCGAGCTCGCAGCGTCGCTCGCGGGCGCGGGCTGCAAAGTGACGATGCTGTTCCCGGGCGAATCGATCGGCGCCGGCCGCTTTCCGGCCACGCTCGCCGAATTCGTCGATGCGTATTTCTGCGAGCGCGGCGTGGAACTCTCGCCGGGCGTGAAGGTGGCCGACGGCCATGCGCTCTCCGACGGCGTGGAACTCGCGTTGTCCGACGGGACGACGCGCCGCTTCGACGCCGTCGTCGCTGGCCTCGGCGTCGTGCCCAATGTCGCACTCGCCGAGCGCGCCGGGCTCACTGTCGACAACGGCATCGTCGTCGACGGCCGGTTGGCGAGCTCCGATCCCGACGTTTTCGCCGCCGGCGACGTGGCAAATTTCCACAATGCAGCGTTGGGCATGCGCCTGCGCGTCGAGCACGAGAACGCGGCAATCAGCATGGGTCACCACGCCGGCCGCGCGATGACCGGAGCACACGACATCTACACGACGCTGCCCTTTTTCTACTCCGATCTGTTCGATCTCGGCTACGAAGCCGTGGGTCTGCTCGACGCACGCTTCGACGTCGTCGAGCAATGGACCGTGCCGTATCGCGAAAGCGTCGTCTATTATCTCGACGCCGGACGCGTGCGCGGCGTGCTGCTCTGGAACACGTGGGGCCAGGTCGAAGCCGCACGCGACCTTGTCGCGGAGCCGGGACCGTTCGATGCTGAAAACGTGCGCGGCCGGCTGCCGCGGTTGGCGTAGCGAGAAGGCGACGCGCTATTCGAGCGGCGTGAACAGTCGATCGCCTCGCGGGCGGTACCAATGTTCCGCATCGAGCGAGTAGGCGACCTCGAACGCCCGACCGACGATGCTGTCGCGCGGTACGAAGCCGATATAGCGCGAATCCTCGCTGTTGTCGCGGCTGTCGCCGAGCACCAGGTAGCGATCCGCGGGCACGTGCACCGGGCCGAACGAGCGCATCGCCGGCCGCGCCGGCAACAGCATGACGGCATGCGGCCGCTCGCCGAGCCGTTCGGTCGCATAACGATGCGGTTCCGCGCGCGTCGCGCTCGGCAGATCGGCGTCGGCGGCCGATTCGGCCGGCGCATAGCTCACGGCCTGGCCGTCGATGAAGAGCTGCTCGCCGCGCATCTCGACGGTTTCGCCGGGAAGCCCGATCACGCGCTTGATGAGCGTCGTTCCGTCCTTGGGCGAAGGGAAGATCACGATATCGCCGCGCTTGGGGTCTTCTCCGCGGGTGAGCCGCACGGTCGTGAACGGGATGCGCAGGCCGTAGATTTCCTTGTCGACGAGGACGCGGTCGCCTTCGACGATCGTCGGGTTCATCGAACCACTCGGCACGTACATCCAGTCCGCGAGTGCGGAACGAAAGACGAGCATGAGCCCGATGAAGATGAGCAGCGATTTGTTGTTGCGGACGGCGTTCTTCGCGAACCGAACGAGGCGCATCGGCGTACTCCGTATCGAGACGATACAGCATGACCCGGCCGGGCGGCCCAAGTTCCGCCGACTGGCGATGCGTTCGACCAATGAACGCTTGAACGGCGGCGCCATGGCGTGCAGGCTAGGTTCCCTAGGATTTTGCGACGAGGAGATTTCCGATGGCCGGACGAGTAGCGGCTTGCGCCGCATTGATAGCCTGCACCGCGGCGCTGGTGCACGCCGCGCCTTCTGCGGACGAGGCGGCGTTTCGCGGCCTCTACAAGGAACTCGTCGAGATCAACACCACGCTCTCCGCCGGCAACTGCACGCGTGCCGCCGAAGCGATGCGCGCGCGCCTGCTCGCGGCGGGCATGCCGAAGGACGACGCGCAGCTTTTCGTGCCCCAGGAGCGGCCGAAGGAGGGCGCCTTGATCGCCGTATTGCACGGCAAGGATCCGAGCCTCGCGCCGATTCTGCTGCTCGCGCACATCGACGTCGTCGAAGCCAGACGCGAGGATTGGCAGCGCGACCCGTTCACGCTCGTCGAAGAGAACGGCTGGTTCTACGCACGCGGGTCGAGCGACGACAAAGCGATGGCTTCGGTGTTCACCGACAGCCTGATCCGCTATCTGCACGACGGTTTCAAGCCGCGCCGCAGCATCAAGCTCGCGCTGACGTGCGGCGAGGAAACGCCGAACGTCTTCAACGGCGTGCGCTGGCTGCTGCAGACCAAGCCTGAAGCCTTGCGCGCCGCCTTCGCGCTCAACGAAGGCGCGGGCGGCGAACTCGACGCGAACGGCAAGCCGGCAGCGCTGCAAATACAGGCTGGTGAAAAAGTATACCAAGACTTCGAGCTCGCGGCCGAGGACGTCGGCGGCCACAGCTCGCGCCCGACGCACGAGAATCCGATCGTGCGGTTGAGCGCGGGCCTCGCGAAGCTCGGCGCCTACGAGTTCCCCGTGCGCCTGAACGACACGACGCGCGCGTATTTCAAGGCCGAACAGGAGCTCGAACCGCCGCAGATCGCCGCCGACATGCGCGCGGTGCTCGCCGACCCTACCGACGAGCAAGCCGTGCAGCGCCTCTGGAATGCCAATCCGGGCTGGAACGGCGTGCTCCGTACGACTTGCGTACCGACCGAGATCGAAGGCGGGCACGCACCGAACGCATTGCCGCAGCACGTCCACGCGAACGTGAATTGCCGCATCCTGCCCGACACGCCCGTGGCCGATGTGCAGAAGCAGATCGTGGCCGTGATGGGCGACGCGAAGATCGCGGTCAAGCCGATAGGCGGTCCGGAACCCTCCACGCCGCCGCCGCCGCTGACGCCGCAGATCATGAAGCCCGTGCGCGAAGTCGCCGATCGCATCTGGCCCGGCGTCGCGATCATTCCGACCATGTCGACCGGCGCGACCGATGGCCGTTATCTCAACGCCGCGGGCATTCCGACCTATGGTCTTTCGGGGATGTTCCACGACGCCGAAGGCAGCCACGCGCACGGCTTGAACGAGCGCATCCGCGTCAAATCGCTGATGGACGGACGACGGTTCCTTTACGAGATCGTGCAGATCTACGCGAATCAGGAGGACTGAGGCGAACGCGGTTCGACCTTGCGCAGGATTTCCTTGCGCGTGGGCAGCGTCTTGAGATCGTAGGCGGCCTGCAAGTTCAGCCAGGACAAGGCATCGCCGCCGAAATAGCGGGCCAGCCGTTCGGCGGTGTCGGCTGTGATGCCGCGACGTTCATTGACGATTTCATGGATGCGCGTCGCCGGCACGCTCAGCGCCATCGCCAACGCATGCGCGCTCATGCCGATCGGCGCGAGATAGTCTTCGCGCAGGATCTCGCCGGGATGAACAGGACGCATACGGTTGATCGGAAGACTCATTATGGGCTCAGTGGTAATCGACGATTTCGACATTTTCCGGTCCGGCGGCGGTCCAGACGAAGCACACGCGCCATTGTCGGTTGATGCGTATGCTGTGTTGACAAAAGCGGTCGTGCCGTAGAGCTTCGAGTTGGTTGCCGGGTGGCGACTTGAGGAATTCCAACGTCGCCGCCGCGTCGAGTTGCGCGAGCTTACGGACCGCCACTTCCTTGAAGGCGCGAAACCGTTTCGGATCGCCGCCTTCGAACAACTCGCGCGTGTCCTTGCAGCGGAAGCTCCGAATCATGGAGGTAAGCGTATTACGTTTTGCGTAATACGTCAACCAGTGCGAACGCGCCGCTACACCGCTTCGAAAATCCCGGCCGCTCCCATGCCCGTGCCGATGCACATCGTGACCATGCCGTACTTCTGCTTGCGCCGGCGCAGGCCGTGCAGCAGGGTAGCCACGCGGATGGCGCCCGTCGCGCCGAGCGGGTGGCCGAGTGCGATCGCACCGCCGAGCGGATTCACCTTCGACGCGTCGAGACCGATGTCCTTGATGACGGCGAGCGCCTGTGCGGCGAAGGCTTCGTTGAGTTCGATCCAATCGAGGGCGTCCTGTTTGATGCCGGCCTGCTTGCAGACTTTCGGAATCGCCGCCTTGGGGCCGATGCCCATGATCTCGGGCGGCACGCCGGCGACGGCGAAACCGACGAAACGCGCAAGAGGCTTCAAGCCGTAATCCTTGATCGCCCGCTCGCTTGCGAGCAGCACGGCGGCGGCGCCGTCGGACATTTGCGAAGCGTTGCCGGCCGTCACGCTGCCGCCCATGCGGAACACGGGTTTCAGCTTGGCCAGCGTTTCGGGCGTCGTGCCCGGGCGCGGGCCTTCGTCGTTCTTGATCGCGCGCCCATCGTCCAAGACGCCGCGCGTGCGCAGGTCTGGATAGCGGTCGGCGAGCGTATATGGCGCGATCTCGTCGGCGAATTCGCCGCTCGCGATGCCGGCGAGCGCCTTGGCGTGGCTCGCCGCGGCGAATTCGTCCTGCTGATCGCGCGTGATCTGCCATTGTTCGGCGACCTTTTCGGCGGTAATGCCCATCCCGTAGGCGATGCCGATGTGTTCGTTATCGAAAATGCGCGGATTGAACACCGGGTGATAGCCCATCATCGGCACCATGCTCATGCTTTCGGTGCCGCCGGCGAGCATGAGGTCGGCTTCGCCGAGGCGGATGCGGTCGGCGGCCATCGCCACGGCCTGCAGACCGGAGGAACAGAAGCGGTTCACGGTGACGGCCGATACGACGTTCGGCAGCCCGGCCAGCAGAACGCCGATGCGCGCGACGTTCATGCCTTGCTCGGCTTCGGGCATCGCGCAGCCGATCACGGCGTCGTCGATACGGGATTTGTCCACAGATGGACATTTTGACAATGTCGCGTCGATCGCGAACGCGAGCATGTCGTCGGGACGCGTATTGCGGAACACGCCGCGCGGCGCCTTGCCGACCGGCGTGCGCTGGGCAGCGACGATGTAGGCGTCTTGGATTTGGCGGGTCATGTGCTTTCTCCGAGGAAGATTTTGGATTGGCGATTCGGGATTGCGAACGAGATACGCTTTGCGAATCCCGAATCTCCAATCCCGAATCCCGGTTTTTCAATTGCGCAACGGCTTTCCTGTCGTCAGCGTGTGCGCGATGCGTTCTTGCGTTTTCGCCATCTGCGCGAGCGCGACGAAGTGCTTGCGCTCGAGATCGAGCAGCCATTGTTCGTCGACGGTCGAGCCGCGTTCGATTTGCCCGCCGCAAAGCACGTCGGCGATGCGGCTCGCGACTTCCATGTCGTGCGCCGAGATGAAGCGGCCCTCGAGCATGTTGACGAGACTCGCCTTGAACGTCGCGGTGCCCACGTCGCCCGCGACGACGATCTGGCGGGCCGGCAACGGCGGGCGCCAGCCCGACTCGGCCAGTGCATTCGCTTCGGCCTTGGCCACGTAGAGGAGTTCGTTCGCGTGGAACACGACGACGTCGCTCGCGCGCAACAGGCCCATTTCCTTGGCTTCGAGTGCGCTGCCGGAGACCTTCGCCATCGCCACCGTCTCGAAGATGCTCTTGAGCTGCGTGAACACGTCGCCGCCGATCGCTGCCTGCGCCGCGCGCAGCGCGAGTTCTTTCAGGCCGCCGCCCGCAGGCAATAGGCCCACGCCGGCTTCGACGAGCCCGATGTAGCTTTCGAGCGCCGCCACCGTGCGCGCCGAATGCATCTGGAACTCGCAGCCGCCGCCGAACGCCATGCCGCGGACCGCTGCCACGACGGGCACGAGCGCGTGCTTGATGCGCATGCTCGTCTGCTGGAAGCGATCGATGAAACCCTCGAACTCGGCGATCTTGCCCGCTTGCAGCGATGCTCCGGCTTCCTTGAGATTGGCGCCGGCACTGAACGGCTCGCTGTCCTGCCAGATCACCATCGCCTTGAAGCCGCGCTCGGATTCGTCGATCGCGCGGTGGATCGCGTCGATCACGCCGGCGCCGATCGTGTGCATCTTGGTCTTGAACGAAAGGATCGCGATGTCGTCGCCGCCGAGGTTCCAGAGCCGCGCATCGTCGGTTTCGAAGACGGTCTTGCCCGTGTCGAGGCGCGTGCCCAGCACGGTTTCCGGAAACAGCTGACGCTTGTAGACCGGCGCCGACGAACGGGGCACTTGCTTCCCCGTCGCGGCGGAGTACGAGCCCTGGTCGTCGTGCACCCCCTTGCGTTTGCCGTCGGCCGCCCAGGCGGGCAGCGGCGTCTTGCCCATAGCCTTGCCGGCCGCGATGTCTTCGGCGATCCATTTGGCGACGTCGGCCCAGCCCGCGGCCTGCCAGGTTTCGAACGGTCCGAGCTTCCAGCCGTAGCCCCAGCGCATGGCGAAGTCGACGTCGCGCGCGGAATCGGCGATGTCGCCGAGGAAAAATGCCGCATAGTGGAAAAGGTCGCGATGGATTGCCCACAGGAACTGCGCTTGCGGATCGGCGCTCGCGCGCAATTTCGCGAACTGTTCGGCAGGGTTCTTGAGCTTCAGGATCGCGGCCACTTCGTCGCTGACCTTGCCCGTCTGCGGCACGTAATCCGCCTTCGCGGGATCGAGCACGAGGATGTCCTTGCCAACCTTGCGGAAGAAGCCGGCGCCAGCCTTCTGACCGAGTGCGCCTTTGCCGATGAGCGCCTGCAGCACCTTGGGCGGCTTGAAGTAGTCGTGCCACGGGTCTTTCGGCAGGGTGTCGTCCATGGTCTTGATGACGTGGCCCATGGTGTCGAGACCGACCACGTCGGCGGTGCGGTACGTGGCGCTCTTCGGGTGGCCGATCGCTGGGCCGGTCAAGGCATCGACGACGTCATAGCTCAGTTTGAATTGTTCGGTATGGTGCATCGTGGCCAGCATCGAGAACACGCCGATGCGGTTGCCGATGAAGTTCGGCGTGTCCTTGGCGAAGACCACGCCTTTGCCGAGCGTGGTGGTCAGGAATGCCTCGAGGCCTTCGAGCACTTCGCGATCCGTAGCGGCGCACGGGATGATTTCGACCAGGTGCATGTAGCGCGGCGGATTGAAGAAATGCACGCCACAGAACCGATGGTGAAGTTCTCTGTCAAGAACATCAGCTAACGCATTGATGCTTAAGCCAGATGTGTTGCTGGCCAGAATCGCATTCTTGGCCACGTAGGGCCCGACTTTCGCATACAGATCGCGTTTCCAGTCGAGCCGTTCGGCGATGGCTTCGATGATGAGGTCGCAGCCTCTCAGCAGTTCGAGATGTTGATCGTAGTTCGCGGGCACGATGGCGCCGGCACGCGACTTGTCGGCCAGCGGTGTCGGCGAGAGCTTCTTCAAGTTCTCGATGGCCTTGAGGACGATCCCGTTCGGATCGCCTTCTTTGGCGGGCAGATCGAACAGCACGGTTTCGACGTCGGCGTTCGTGAGGTGCGCAGCGATCTGCGCGCCCATGACGCCAGCGCCGAGCACGGCGGCCTTGCGGATGCGAAGAGGCGTGGACATGCGGTGAGGCTCCATTCTCGAAGGGCAGAGGCTTGAACCGGGGGGTGCGGGCGGTCGAGGCCGGCGGCCTCAACTCGCCTTCAAGCCCGCGGCGGCGAACTTGATCAGGTGTTCTGCGGTGAGATCGCGGTGTTGCTGTTCGGAGACGCCGCGGCGCTTGATCATGCCGAAGTCGGCCATGGCATAGGTCAGCGCGCCGCTTACGATATCCAGGCGCCAATAGAGCTCCTGCTTGTCGAGTTGCGGCAGGAAACGCGCAAATGCGGCGGCGAAGCGCTTCAGCGCCGGACCGTAGTTGTCGTGCAGGAACTTGCGCAGCTGCTCGTTGTGCTCGGCATAGGCGCGTGCGAGCACCCGCACGAAGCCCGAGCCGCCTTTTTGGTCCTGGGACAAGGCGAGCGCGGGGCGCACGAAGGCATCCAGAATGTCCTCGAGCCTGCATTCGGGGCGCGCTTCAGCCGCTTCGAGGGCAGCCAGGCGCTGGGCGTTGAGTTCGTCTAGCCGGCGCCGGAACACTTCGTTGATGAGGTTTTCCTTGGAACCGAAGTGGTAGTTCACGGCTGCTAGGTTCACGTTGGCCGACGCCGTCACCTGGCGCAAGGAAGCGCCTGCGAAGCCGTGTCTGGCGAACAGGGCTTCGGCCGAATCGAGTATGCGCTGCTTGGTCGAGAAATGCGGGACGTTCACGCGAATGGATATCCTTGATGCCGTCCGGGGCGGCTCCGCCCGAACGGGCGGTACTCAAACGAGCGTTTGAAGCATAGGCGGTGCCGGCGCATCGGTCAACAAAAGCGCGAGCGTACCACCAAGCCGGCGCCGTGGCCGGCAGGCTGTGTTCGGCAGCCGTGAAGACCAACTAGAATTCATCGATATTTTGTGAGCTAAACCCGTGGATTTCCGCGCGTTTAATGTTACGATTCACCTGTTTCGCTGGTTTGCCCCCTGACAACAACAATCTCGACCCGGAGATGCAGCACATGGCGCTGGAGCGCACCCTTTCCATTATTAAACCGGATGCCGTCGCGAAGAACGTGATCGGCGAGATCTACGCACGTTTCGAAAAAGCCGGTCTCAAGATCATCGCCGCGAAAATGAAACGTCTCTCGCGTGCGGAAGCCGAAGGCTTTTACGCGGTGCATCGCGAACGTCCGTTCTTCAAGCCGCTCGTCGAGTTCATGATCTCGGGGCCGGTCATGATCCAAGTGCTCGAAGGCGAGGGCGCGATCCTCAAGAACCGCGATCTCATGGGCGCCACCGACCCGAAGAAGGCCGCGCCGGGCACGATCCGCGCGGATTTCGCGCAGTCCATCGACGCCAACGCAGTGCACGGCTCCGATGCGCCGGAAACTGCACAAGTGGAAATTGCGTACTTTTTCTCAGGTACGGAGATTTGTGCGCGATAACGTCGGCCGCACTCGAGAAGCGATGAGCACCGCCAAAGTCAACCTGCTCGACTACGACCGCCAGGGCCTGCGCGATCTGCTCGCCTCGCTCGGCGAAAAGCCGTATCGCGCGGATCAGGTGATGAAGTGGATCTACCATCGCCACGTCACCGATTTCGCCGCGATGACCGACGTCGGCAAGGCGCTGCGCACGAAGCTCGAGCAAGCGGCAGTGATCGTGCCGCCGAAAACGCTCTTCGAGAAGCAGTCCGCGGACGCCACGTACAAGTGGCTGCTCGGCATGGACGGCGGCAACGCGATCGAGACGGTGTTCATTCCGGAATCGAACCGCGGCACGCTTTGCGTGTCGTCGCAGGTGGGCTGCGGCCTCAATTGCCGCTTCTGCTCGACAGGCACGCAGGGCTTCAATCGCAACCTGTCGACCGCCGAGATCGTCGGCCAGGTGTTCGTGGCTGCGAAGCATCTCGGCAACGTGCCGCACCAGCAGCGCAAGCTCACCAACGTCGTGATGATGGGGATGGGCGAGCCGCTGCTGAATTTCGACAACGTCGTGCGCGCGATGAGCGTGATGCGCGACGATCTCGGCTTCGGCCTCGCGAACAAGCGCGTCACGCTGTCGACGGCGGGGCTCGTGCCGATGATCGACCGGCTCAGCGACGCGAGCGACGTCTCGCTCGCGGTCTCGCTGCATGCGCCGAACGACGAGCTGCGCACCGAGATCGTGCCGCTCAACAAGAAATATCCGATCGCCGAGCTCATGGCGGCTTGCCAGCGCTATGCCGCACGGCGGCCGCGCACCTCGATCACGTTCGAGTACACGATGCTCAAGGACGTCAACGATCGTCCCGAGCATGCGCGCCAGCTCATCAAGCTCATGCGCCAGGTGCCGAGCAAGGTGAACCTGATCCCGTTCAACACGTTTGCCGGCACGCAGTTCGAGCGCTCGGACGAAACCACGATCCGCAGCTTCCAGAAGACCCTGCTCGACGCCGGCGTGCTGACGATGGTGCGGCGTACGCGCGGCGACGACATCGACGCGGCTTGCGGCCAGCTCAAAGGGCAAGTGCTCGACCGCACGCGTCGCCAGGCGGAGTTCCGCCGCCGGCTCGAGGAAGGAGCCAAACATGCGGCCTAGCACCACGAAGCTCGCATGTGCGGCGTTGCTGGCAGCTCTCATGGCGGGCTGCATGGCGACCGGCGGTACGCGAGTTTCCGACAACAAGAACGAAAAGCGCGAAGACGCCGCGCGCGTGCGCACGGAACTCGGCGAACGCTACATGCAGCAGGCGAAGTACGAGCTTGCGCTCGAGAATTTGCAGAAGGCGCTCGAGTACGACCCGAACTACGTCGACGCCCACACCGTCATGGCCGTGCTCTACGAGCGGCTCGGCAACACGAAGGAAGCAGGCGATCACTACGCGCGCGCGGCGGATTTGGCGCCGAAGTCGGGTGCGGCGAACAACAATTACGGCCAGTTCCTGTGCGCGTCGGGCCGCTTCACCGAGGCGCAGAAGTATTTCTCGCGGGCCATGGAAGACCCGTTCTACAAGACGCCCGACGTGCTCTACACGAACGCCGGCATGTGCTTGATCGATCACGACGGCAGCCAAGTCGACCAGGCCGAGACCGATTTCCGCAAGGCGCTAGAGGCGAATCCGAAGAACGCGGCGGCGCTTTACTACATGGCGAAAACGCTCTACGCGAAGAACGACTACTTCCGCGCACGCGCTTTCATCCAGCGCTTCGAAGCGGTCGGCCATCCTTCGCCGGATGCCTTGCTGCTTGCGCGCAACATCGAGAGCAAGCTCGGCAACACCGAAGGCGCCCGCGAATACGCGCAGCGCCTGCACGAGCAGTTCCCGGACTCCGAACAAACCCATTCCCTCGACAACCTGACACCGGCCTCGCACTGAATATGGGACGCACCGATCACGCCCCCGACGACGCCGGAAAGCCAGCGGATGGCACCGACGCTCCCGCCTCCGGAAATGCGGAGCGGGCGCAGATGTCGTTCTTCGACTCCGACGTGCCCCCGACCATGAACTCAGACAACCATAATTCCGACGACGAGCAGGTCCAGTGCGGCGACACATCCAAATTGGACGCGCTGGCGATCGACGCAGCTCCCGGCGCCACGCCCGACGCGTTACCGAAGGAAGAGGCCTCGCCAGCCGAATCGGCTCTGCCCGAAGGGAACGCCGAGACTGAAATCTCTGCGGACGAGCCGCAGGCCGACGCTCTGGCCGAGCACATGGGACAGGCCGACGAGCCGCTCCGCTACGTCGAGAAGACCGCAGTCGATGTTTCCGAAAGCCTCGGTCAGCGCCTACGCGCTGCGCGTGAAGCGCGCGGCTGGCGCGGCGAAGACGTCGCGCAGCGCCTGAAGCTTCCGCTCAGCACGATCCAAGCGCTCGAAGGCGACTGCTACGATCGCATCGGACACGGGATCTATCTGCGCAGCTACGTGACGAAGTACCTGCGTCTGCTCGATTTGCCGCAGGTGCTCGCCGAACGTGCGCTCGGGCAGGAAGTGGAGCTTCCGCCGCTCGTGACGTCGGGCACGATTTCGCGCCCGCGATACCTGTTCCAGCGCTATTCCGTTTCGGCGCTCTACCTCATTCTCACCGGTGTCATCATCGTTCCGGCCGTGCTGCTCGCGATGCGAGCGGGTTTCGAGCCGAATCTCGCGCAGATCACGTCGCTCGATGCGCCGGAACCGGCGGCGACGGCGGTGTCTGCGCCGAATGCCGCTGCGACGCCGGCCGAATCGGCGAATCCGTCGGCGTCCGCCAAGCCGGCGGAGACGCCGCTCGTGGCGTCGCTGGCGCCGTTCCCGCCCATCGCGCACGAATCGACCGAAGCCGAGCCGAGCGAGAAAGCGGCCGAATCCACACCGCCGGTGCAGGCACCTGCCGCACACGGTCTGCGTCTCAAACTCGCCGAGGAAAGCTGGGTCGAGGTCGTCGCCGTCGACGGCGAAAAGCTCGAGTACGGCTTGTTGCCGGCAGGTGCCGTACGCACCTATGCGAGCGCCAAGCCGATCGACGTGCGCCTCGGCAACGCCGACGGCGCCACGGTGGAACTCAACGGCAAGCCGCAGGACCTGACGGCGTTCCGCCACGGCAACATCGCCCATTTCAAACTCGCCGCCGGCGATACGACACTTTCGCATAGCGGCAACTGAATGGACGATGCGGATGCGCGCACGCGCACCCGCGTTCCTGCTACCCTAGGCAGCCCCGCGCGCCGGGCGGGCCTATCCGCGCCCGCGATCCGCGCATGCGGGCGGCGATCCCACGCTTATCTTCCAGGTGATACGAAATGGCTTTCGACGTATTGGACGAACACGAACAGGGTGAACTGGTTCAGAAGTGGCTGCGCGAAAACGCGTTTTCGATTCTGATCGGCGTCGGCCTCGGCCTGGTGCTGATCTTCGGCTGGCAACAGTGGCAGGGACATCGCTCGACGCATCGCCTGGATGCGGCCACGCAGTACGGTGTCTTCACGACCGATTTGGACCACAAGGATTTCGATGCCGCCAAGGCGATCGCGGCGAAGCTGCAGAGCGACTTCGGCGACACGCCGTATGCGACGCTCGCCGATCTGCGCATCGCCGACGCGGCGGTGGCACGCGGCGATCAGGCTGGCGCCGATACCGCGCTCGAACACGCCTACCAGCATGCCGGCATCGACGCGCTCAAGACGCTGAGCGGACTCTATCTCGCCCGCGCCGAAATCGCCCAGAACAAAGCGAAGGAGGCGCTCGAGCTCATCGACAAACTGCCGCAGGGCGGCTATGCCTCGTTGCGCAACGAGCTTCGCGGCGACGCCCTCGCCGCGCTCGGCCGTAAGGACGAAGCACGCACGGCGTACACGGACGCGCTCACGACTCTCGATGCGAACGCGCCGAACCACGCCTTCCTCGAAATGAAGCTGAACGATCTCGGCAACGCGGAGAAGAAAAGCTCATGAAGCGCGCGCTGATCCTGCTGCTCGCGGCCGGCGCCGCGACCGGTTGCTCGACCATCAAGAATTTCTTCAACGATACCAAGAAGGAAAATATCGAGCCGCCGACGCCGCTCACGGCGATCACGCCGACGGTAACCGTGCAGAAGCTCTGGGAGGAACGCGTCGGCAAGGGCGCAGGTCGCAGCGGCGCACGCATGGCGCCCGCTTATGCCGACGGCAAGATCTACGCTGCAAGCGTCGACGGCACGGTCGAAGCGCTCGATGCCGGGAACGGCCGCACGCTCTGGCAAAAACACCTCG
>Ga0070741_10009566_pt1 | contig 18734 bp, 35 predicted proteins | sample Coa_R1_4_FD_66440 | JGI IMG/M metagenome (GOLD analysis project Ga0070741, IMG submission 66440) | Surface soil microbial communities from Centralia Pennsylvania, which are recovering from an underground coalmine fire - Coalmine... | ecosystem: Environmental > Terrestrial > Soil > Unclassified ...
CCAACCAGGTGATCGGCAACGGTAAGCCGTGGAACAGCGAGCTGAAGATCGTCGTCGGCACCGGCGTCGCGGCCGCGCTGCTCGCGCTGTTCGAGCACGCCTCCCGGCCGCTGGCCGTCGGCATCGCCTGGATCGCCCTGGTCACATCGCTGCTGGTCACCCCGAAGGGCGGCCGGTCGGCCGTCGAGAACGCAACCCGGCTGACCGGGCTTTAGGAGGACACGTGAGCACCGTCGAAAAGATCGCGCTCGGCATCGTCGGCATCGGCATGGCCACCGCGGTGCTGCTGCCCGGCCGGCAGACCGTCCCGGTGATCAACGCGCTGCGCAAGCTGTTCCAGGGCAGCCTGAACACCGCCATCAAGGGCTAACCCGTGGCCGACTCGTTCTCGTTCGACGCCGAGACCGCCGCCCGCAACGGCGCGGCCGGCCAGGCCGAGCTGCCACCCGAACTCGCCGTCGAGGGGCACCTGTGGCCCATCCCGGCCGACCTGATCTCCAACCACGCGGCCGAAGGCGCCCCCTACCTCCCCACCGCCCGCGACATCCCCACCGACCCGCCGCAGGGGCCGCTGTGGGCCGCCAACCACGACGGCCCCACTGTCCCCGCGGTCAGCCCTGACAACCAGGCAGCGGCCCCGTCCGGGGCGCACGCGGGCAGCCAGGGCAAGGGCCGGTACGGGCTGCTGGACATCGGCCGGCCGTTCACCGCGCAGGTGACCCGGTTCGTCCGCCACCTGGCCACCGACATCTGGGACTCCACCGGCAAGCGCGTCAGCCCCACCGACGCGCCATCGGCACCGGTGCAGATCTACGGCAGCGAGCACAACACCCGCCCCCGCATGATCGAGGCCAAGCTCGGGCCGCTGTTCGGCTGGAACTGGCCGGCCGGGCAGCAGTTCTCGGTCAACCCCGGCTACCTGGGTGTCAACGCCGGCGTCCCGGACTACGCGCAGCGGCCGGCCGGGGCGGTGGCCGCGCAGGAACCCGACGACCCGTTCGTCGCCGCCGCGGCGGGGCAGCCGCGGCCGGCCGGGCCCGTCATCGACTACGACCTGGGGATCTGACATGGCTGGGACGGTCAAGCTGCCGGTGATCGGGCAGGTCAAGACCACCTGGGTCTGGGTGGGCGGCCTGGCCGTGGTGGGGATCGTCGGGTACGCCTACATCCGGCACCGCAACACCGCGGCCGCCAGCTCGAGCTCGGGCTACGACACCACCACCGCCGACACCACCGCGGCCGACCTATCGGGAACTTCCGATATCGACCCCGCCACCGGGCTGCCCTACGACGAAGAGTCCGCCCTGTCCGACTACGGCGCCTACGGCGATTACGGCGCCGGGTTCGGCGGCGGGTTCTTCAGCCCCGGGCCGGCCTCCGTCGCCGGCGGCATCGCCGCGGTGCCCTCGGTGATCGGCGCCTCGCAGGCCAACGCGATCTCCGCGATCCAAGGCGCCGGGCTGATCCCGTTCCCCAGCTCGGTCGAGAGCGGTATGGGCAACGTCATCTCCCAGTCGCCGGCGGCCGGGTCGCAGGTCGACGTGGGCACCACCGTGTACTGGCAGCCAGAGGCCGGGACCGGGTCCACCGGCGGCGGCGGCGGGTCCGGGCACGCGGTCAACCCGGTGTCCGGGCTGCACGTGACCCGCACCGGCTACACGTCGGTGGGGGTCGCCTGGCACGCCGCCCGCGGCGCTACCGGCTACGAGGTGACCGTCACCGGCCCGTCGGCGCCGCCGCCGGTCCACGTCACCGGCACCGGCGCCCGGATCGGGTCGCTGGAGCGCAAGAAGCACTACGACATCAAGGTCCGCGCCCAGCCCGGCGGGACCGGCGGCACCGACGCCCACGTGGGCGTGACCACCAAGTGAGGAACCGATGGCACTGAAGCAAGAAGACGCGCTGCTCACCGGCCTCGCGACGGCCGCCGTGGTGTACGCGGTGTACCAGACCCACCTGCCCACCGTCGCCGGCGCCCGCGCGTCCAAGGCGGGCAACAAGCACATGGAGACCGGCCGCAAGCAGGCCACCATCATCGCCGTCGGCGTCGTCGCCGGCATCAGCCTGCTCGCCCGCTCGCCCACGGTGTTCGTCATCGGCGGCGCCATGGTCATCGCCCTCGACACCGTCCACCGGATGGCCAACGCCACCGACAACCAGACCGGCACCGTGGTCCCAGCGGACGGCGACTCCACCGCGGCGCCGGTGGCGGGCTGATGCCCTGGTTCTACAACTCCCACTCCGGGGATGCGGCCAGCGAATCCGGCGTCGCCGCCCTGGCGTACGAGGCTGCCCTGCACACCGGCACCGGATGGCACGAGTACCCCACCCAGGCCGCGATGCTCGCCGCGATCAAGGCCAACGGGTGGCCGGCGCCGACCGGCGTGCTGGGCGGCCTCGGCAACGCCGGCAAGGGCGCCGCCGGCGCGGCCGGGAACGCGGTCACCGGCGGCATCACCGACCTGCTGACCCAGCGGACGCTGTGGGTGCGGATCGTCAAGGTCGTGCTCGGCCTGGGCCTGGTCGTCATCGGCATCATCCAGCTCGCCGGCCCGTCGCGGGCGGCGGGCACGATCGTGAAAGCAGCTGTGGCATGAGCGACGACCAGGACCTCGACGACCTCGACGGCGAGTACGGCTACACCCAGGATGTTCCCCCGGCGCCGGGGGTGCCGCAGGTGCCGCCGGTGGCGGTCCGCGCGACCGCGCCGCCGCTGGCCGCCTCGCACGGGGCGTTCGCCACCGTGGTCGTCGACACCGGCGTCAACCCGGTGCGGCGGCTGCTCCCTCGCGACCCGCAGCGCACCGAGGCGATCGTCATCGTCGCCGACGAGCCGGTGGTGCTGGCCCAGTCCAAGGAGATGGCCGAAAACCCCGCCAACGCGAACCAGGGCACCGCGGCCGACGGCAACCCGCCGGTCGGCGCCTACCTCCCCGCGTCGTGGGTGGTGCGGATCTCCCACCGCGACGCCGTCTGGGTCGCCGCGACCAGCTCGACCCCGGGCCGGGTGTCGGCGATCATCTCCCGCGAAGGCCCCCCGGAGGACCCCGGGTGACCAATCACAGCCTGTTCGCTGGCAACGGGCCGGCCGCCGGGATCGGCCCCGGCACCGGCCCGTTTCTGGCCGGGGTGGTGATCAAGGTCACGCAGGGCGGCTGTTTCCTGACCGCCTACCGGCACTGGGTACCGGCCACCGCCAGCGACACCACCGCCCGTAAGTTCGCCCTATGGGCCATCAGCGGCGCCGGGACCGGGGTGCACCTGCCTGCCGGTGACGTGATGTCCGGGGTGCTGACCGCCGGGGCATGGAACGTGGTCCCGCTGGCCAGCCCGGTGCCTTTGGCCATCGGGATGGCCTATGTGCTGGCCACCGGCTGGAACGTGGTGGGCGGCTTCCCCGACTCTGACACCGGCGGCGCCGGCCTGGGGGCGGCCGACAGCTTCGGCACCGGCGGCCACGTCAACGGCATCACCTCGGGCCCGCTGTTCGCGTTCAGCGACCAGGCCGGCGGCGGCGGCCTGGCGCCCGAGCCGTTCGGCACCGGCCAGGGACTGTTCTCGGTGGCCGGGTCCGACCCCACCGCGATGATGCCCAACGGGGTGTCCAACTCGGGGAACTTCTACATGGACGGGGTGATCAGCGACACCACCCCGCCCGGCTACTCCGGGACCTACCGGCTGTGGCCCAACAGCGTGGTGGCCAGCGCGTCGACGGTGGCCGATTCGACGGTGACCGATGACGTGGCGACCCGGGTCACCCTGTCGCAGAAGTTCGCGGTCAGCCGGGTGTGGTACTGGTCACCGCCAGGCGTGACCCAGCTCGCCACGGCGGTCAGCATCTACGCCGTGACCGGCGGCGGCCTCACCGGCACGCTGGCCTACAACAACGCCGCGCCGGCCTGGTCGGGCGCCGCGGGGTCGGGGTGGATCTCGTGCCCGGTGGCGGTGACGCTGCCGCCGGGGACCTACTCGGTCGGCGTTTACAACGGCAGCGCGGCCGAGGCGACCGGCAAGGACAGCCAGCTCGACTACTGGCGCACCGGCCCCGGCGGCAACGGGATCACGTGGGGGCCGCTGACCGCGCCGAGCCTGGCCGCGGCGCCGCTGGCCTGGACCTATAACGGCAACCCGGCCGGCAACCCGCCCTACTCCGACGGCACCACCCAGAAAGGCCAGCCGGTTTTCAGCCAGGGGCCGCCGGATCAGTACCAGTACCTGTTCGCCCCGGTGGCCACGCCGAGCCCCGGGTCGACACAGGTCTACTGGATGGATCTTGAGGGGCTTCCGGTGGCCGGGGGGCTGCCCGAGTGCTGCGTGATGGCGGCGCTATGAGCACCACCCTCAACCTGAAGGCCTCGGCCAGCGTGGTGCTCGACGGCAACGGCGACGGCGCCGTCGGGATCGGCCCCGCGCTGCCCGGCGTGTCCTGGCAGCCGTCCTCGATCGCAGTATCGGTTTCGACCAATACCAACGAGGCCCAGGCCAACATCTACCTGGGCATCGCCCCCGGCGCCGGTGATCTGCTGGCCGCCACCTCGACCGGGTCCACCGGTGATTCCACCGACTGCAACGAGACGGTCTGGCCGGGCCAGCAGGTGATCGCGCAGTGGACCGGCGGCGACCCCGGCGCGGTAGCCACCATGTCCGTCTTCGGCACCAGGCAGGTCCCATGACCGAGCCCACCATCTACCGGGGCAGCTCCCCCTACACGCGGGCACCCGCGCCCGACCCGCCGTTCCCCCCCGACCAGATCGGCACCGCCCAGACCCAGGCGCGCTCCCAGCTGGGCCCCGACTGGTTCAACGTGGCCCGGTTCATCGGCCCGTGGGCCGGCGACGGCCAGACCGACGTCGCCTCGAACTTCAACACCGCCCTGGGCGCTGCCGGCTCGGGGACGGTGTTCGTCCCGGCCGGGATCTACTACCTCGGCTCGACCGTCACCGTGCCCGAGGCCACCAGCCTGGTCATGGACCCCCAGGCGGTCCTGATGTATCACGGCACGGGCGCTTGCCTGTCTCACCACGGCAGCAACGACAGCTTCACCCCGACGTTCGCCCGGCCCGGCCGCATCTGCGGCGGCATCATCGACGGCACCAGCGCCGCCGCGGGTGCGGCCGGCCTCGACGCCGGCGACGGCCGCTACCACGACGTGAGCGGGCTGCTGATCCGCCACTTCAACGGCGCCGCCTCGATCGGCGCCTACCTGGTCAACCGCAACACCTTCACCGAAGACTCCGACTTCCAGATCCACCTCGCCGACTGCACCCAGCACATCGTGCTGGACGCCGCAGGCGGCCTGACCTCGCACATGTACTCGAATTACGACTTCACGATCTTCGCCAACACCAGCCAAGACGGCCTGGTCGTTCAAGGCGGGTCGCAGCCGTCGCGGTGCCGGTTCCGGCTCCGGGGCAACTTCCAGTCCGGCGCGGTCAACACCGGCGCCGTCATCCGCATCACCGGCGCCGGCAGCTCAATCGCGCAGAGCTTCTGGGACCTCGGCGTCGAATCCGACGGCAACGGCGCCGTCGGCCACCAGACGTTCGTCACCGCCGCCGCCGGGAACACCTTCACCACCCAGACCGGCATCCTGGCCTACCTCAACCCCGCCGGCGCCACCGCGTTCAGCCCCGCCAGCCTGGCCGACAACTGGAACTTCACCGGCCCCATCGCCGGCGACGCCACCCTGTCCAACCCGGCCACCCCCGCCGTGCCCGCCTCCGGCACCACGCTCACCAACCACTCCAACGGCGCCATGGTCTACATCACCGGCGGCGCCGTCACCGGCATCTCCATCGACGGCAACCCCACCGGCCTCACCTCCGGCTCCTTCCACGTCGACGCCAACTCCGGCACGATCAAGCTCACCTACACCGCGGCACCGGCCTGGGTGTGGGTCTGGGACACCCAGTAATGCCGTTCGCCAACCAGGTCGCCGCCGGCAAGCAGCTGGTCCGCCGGGTGCTCCAGTCCGCCGGGTTCGTCGCCGGCGTCACCGGATGGCAGCTGCAGCGCAACGGCGACGCCGAGTTCAACGACCTGACCGCCCGCGGCACCATCATCGGCGCCACCATCGAAAACTCCGCCACCGACCCCAAAACCTCCATCAACCCCGACGGATCGATCACCATCACCAACGCCGCCGGCGGCGTGATCTTCGACCTCGCCGCCAACGGCGTCATGACCTGGTCCGACCCGGCCGGGAACCCCCTAGTGCGGATCAACCCCGGCACCGCCACCATCATCGTCGAGAACACCTCCCAGCTGCGCTTCCCCACCAACGCGGCCTTCGAAAACCAGGTCGCCAACCTCACCAGCGACGTCGTCGGCTCCCCACCCGCCGACTTCGCCCAGACCGTCATCTCCGGGCCCTCCACCACCACCGCCGGCGCCCACGACTGGGTACAGATCCAGCTCAACTCCGCCGCCGCCGACAACAGCAGCTCAGCGAACATGGAGTTCATCTACGTCGACACCGGCGGCACCCCCCACCTGTTCGCCCACATGGACTCCACCGGATTCCACATCCCATGACCGCCCAGTGGCTAGCCACCACCATCGGCGCCAGCATGGCGGCCGCGGCCGCCGCCGCGGCGATCTGGCGCGGCGGCCGCCGCGACGGCAAGATCGACGCCGTCCTCGAACGGCTCACCAGCATCACCGAGGACCACGAAGACCGGCTCCGCGTCATCGAGCTGCGCCCACCACGCCGGCACCGCTAACCCTCCGGTTAGCTCAGCTGGCTTGGCGGCAGGGCGCCAGCCCGGGGATGGCGAGGGCCTCGACGGTGGCCACCGCGTCGACGGCGGCGACCGCGGCGTACCCGGCGGTGGCGATCGGGGTGCGGTGGCCCATCAGCTCCTGCACCCGGCGCAGGTCGCGGCTGACCCGGTAGGTCTCGGTGCCGAACCGGTGCCGCAGCTGGTGCAGCGTCTCGCCGATCCCCAGATCGTGCAGGTAGGTGTTGGCCAGCCGGGAGACCCGGTTCGGGCTGTTGGGGCCCGGGACCCCGTCGGCGCGGGTGAACACCCAGCCGCGGCGCGGCAGCAGCGGGCCCAGCTCGGCGCGGACGAAGGTGCACATCGGGATCACATGCTCATACAGGCCCTTGGTGGCGTCGGCGGCGATCACGATGACCGGGTGGCGGGCGGTGTCGAGCACGTGCTCGCGCCGCAGCCAGGCGATCTCACAGGCGCGCAGCCCGGCCCAGCCGGCCAGCACCAGCCACGGCCGGATCCGCGGCGGCGCCGACGTCACCGCGGCCATCAGGCTAGCCTCGCCGATCGGGCGTGGCAGCCGGCGGCCGCACCGCGGCGACGGGATCAGCGCGGCCGGGTCCAGCGGCAGCAGCCCACGGGCATGAGCCCACCGGTAGAACTGCCGCACGTCGCTGATGTAGATCTTCGCCGCCTCCGGAGCGACGCGCAGCGCAGCCCGCCACGACTCCAGGTCCGCGGCCGAGGCCTGCAGCAGCGGCCGCCCCAGCCGCTTGCCGACCCACCCCAGCACGCGGCGCCGCCGGCTGATCGTCGCCGGCGCCAGCCGCCGCAGCCGCAGCCACTCCAGATGCTCGGTCAAGGCTGGATCCATACCCGCTCCCCACTCCGGTCCAGCCCTGCACCCAGGCTAGGAACGCCCGTACCCGGGCCCGGCGCCGCGCCAGCCGGGCCCGGTGCTGCTCCTCGAACCAGGCGTCAGTCGCGTTCACCGGGCACCAGACCGCCGCTCGCGTTCGCGCACGATCAGCGCCCACTCGGCCGGGGTCAGCAGCCGCTCGACCATCCCGGCCCGCCGGTGGCGCATGTACTCGGTGTGGCAGTCCTTCCGGTACCGCTGCCCCTCCCGGTCCCGCGGCCGCCCGCACCCGCACGAGCACGGTTTCACGGCGATGGTTTCCTGTGAAACGAGCGTCATCGCAGGTCAGCCCCCCGTTTCGGTTTCCGTGAAACCGCGCAGATTATAGGTCTGGTAGTCGTCGCAGTACCCCGGGCAGCCAAGCTCCCCGCAGTTCCAGCAGGCATGGCACGAGCAGAAACAGTCGACGCCTGGATCGCAGGACTGAACCTCGCTCAGCTCCTGGCACGTAAGGCAGCTCACGGCGCGGCCTGCTCGCGCACCGACCAGCCCGGCTTCCCATGCGCGCGCCACTGGCGTAGCTGCGATATCTGCAGCAGCCGGTACTCGAATGTCTCCGGCGCGGCGGCGGACAAGCTGGCGATCATGGAGCGCATCTCGTCGGGGGTGAGCCAGTTCAGGATCCTGCCGATGTCGACGTTGCCCGGCCGTTCGCTGTGGAGCGGCAAGCACGGCTCAATGCGCAGGTTGTGGTACTCGCCAAGCGCGGTTCGAATGGTGCGGTGGGTCTTCATGCGGCCACCGCCAGGGCGCCGCGGAGGCCTCCGGCAGCCGGTTTACTATGCAGCCGGCCCCCCTGGGAAAAGAACGCCGTTGGCGGGACCCCCAACACCGCGGCGATCTCCTCGAGGTCGTTGAGGTCGAATGACACCCGGCCATTGAGCCGACGCCACAGGTAGGTCTGGGTCCAGCCCAGCTCCAGTGCCACGTTGCTAGCCGAACGTCGTTGCCGGGCGATATGGGCGCGGACTTCGGCCGCGACGGTCTCCCGCAACGAGTCGTCTCTATCTGCCAAGTTCATGCGCTCATCGTATAGCTGTTGCGGAAATACCTGCAAGTCTTGCTTGCATCGCACTGCGGTCAGCGCATAGATTTTGCGGTCATGGAAGATAGTCTCAGCAAAATCACTGTCCGTGAGATCCGGGCGGAGATGGGCCGCCAGCACATCAGCCAGCGCGAGCTGGCCGACCGGCTGGAGTGGACCCAATCCCAGCTCAGCCGTCGCCTGTCCGGGGCGGTACGGCTCTCAATGGATGACGTTGAGGCGATCGCAAATGAGCTGAACGTAGGGATCTTGCAGCTGACCGTGCCGCGGGCGCGGGTCTGAGAGGGGAGCACGTGGACGGGTCGCAGATGGTGTTCTGGTGGTTGTGGCTGCCGCTGGCGGTGCTGGCCGGGGCCGGGTTAATGGCGGTGATCCAGCGGGCGTGGCCGCAGCGCAGCGCGGTGCTGGCGTTCGAGAACGGCTATGGCCGCGGCTGGGATAAGCGGGACGCGCTGGGCGGGCGCGACCGCGGGCAACAGGATGCGGAGGACTGGCGGAGGGCTGAGCTCGAGCCGTGGCCGCCGACGGATGCCCGGCGCCGCCCGGGCGGCCGCGCGCGGCCGGTGGGCCCGGTGCGGCAGCAGGCGCCGGATCTGGTCACGGCGTGGGAGAACATGCCCCCGCCGGTGCGCAGGCAGCGCAGCCGGCGGGACACCATGGACCTGGTGACCGACGCCTATCTGACCGGCAAAAGCGAGCGCGAGGCGGCGGGCGAGGTGCATCACGTGCCGGGCCCGGCCAGCGGGCAGCCACCGGCCCGGCTGGGCCGCGAGAGCCAGGACGCGCAGGACTGGGCGATGGCCGGGCTGCCGCCCGACCCGGCGCCGCGGTCGGTGCTGCGCGAGCTGGGCATCGAGCCGGGCCGGGTGTACCCGGGTGGCGGGTGGGAGTCCGGGGCGTGCGTCGACGGCCCGGAGCCCGCCGGTGGCGGTGCCTGATGACCTGCCCTGATTGCGACAAGGCCCAGGAGCACACGACGCTGATCTACCCGGTCCGGGTCGGCGCCGCCAACGTCGAGCTGCGGGGCTGCACCCAGCACGTGGGCGCCCTGATCACCCTCTACCGGCTGGGCATGCGGTTCCGGGACGAGCTGCTCCCGCTTATGAAGGGCGCGGAAACCGTGCTCAACGATCTGCTGCAGCCCGTGGAGCCGATCGGCGTCCGCGCCGGCGACGGAGAAGAGCCGGTGTGACGCTGCTGCTGTGGGCCGGTCGCGTCATCTCGGCTCTGCTGCTGGCCACCGTGGTCTTCGGGCTGCCGATCACGCGGTGGGTGGTGTGCGTGGCGTACGGCGCGCTGCTGGCGCAGTTCTGGACGATCGACATCTTGCGGCGCCAGGTGCGCGGCTGGCGGGCGATGGTGCGCGCGCAGACCGCGGCCCGGCCGATGGTGATCGGCGAAGTCCTTACCGAGGGTGACGGCGCGCCGTCCTGATCATGCGGGTGGCCTGCCCGATGATCACCGCAGGGCACCCGCGCCAAGCGGTCCCGCAAGGGGTGTGACGGGACCGAACCGGTCCCCCCAGAGCCCCTAGCCCGTGCTCTGGGGGGACCGTCCATATCCAGACGTTTGGGGAACGGTGATGCAGCCGCAGCCAGTACCGCGGTTCGAATTGGAGCGGCTCAGGCCGAAATTCGACTGGATGCGAACAATCGATGGCCTCCCGGCCAATGATTACCTGTTCTGCCACGAGCTGTGCGGCGGCCGGTGTTCACGCCAGGACAAGAAGCGCTCAGTCAGCTGGAGCCTGACCGCGGCGACCATCAGCCACGTGGCGATCACGATCGGACGGGCAGCCGACGAGGACGGCCGCAACGCCCACCTGGGCATCGACACGACCGCCGCCCGTGCGAAGCGGTCCCGCATCACCGTCATCAAGGCCATCGGCCACCTGGAGCGCGTCGGGCTGCTGATGCCCTCGGTCCGCGGCGGTACCGCCGGAGTGCCGCGGACCTGGGCGACGAACTATTACCTCAGCGTCCCCCCGGCCGAGGTGCTGCGGGAACAATTCAGCCGCCGCGGTGGGGAATCGGCCAGGATCTACGACTGGTTCGAGCACCAGCCCACGCAATGACCCTCTGACCAGCCCCGACTTATCCACAAGCCGCCCGGCGCCGGGCGGCTTTCCTTTGTCCACAGGCAGTCACTTAAAGTTATTGACAAAAACTTTACGCCGGCAATTGAGGTGTCGACTGTGCGATTGAGGTGTCGACAGCACCCTCAGCCGGTTATCCACAGGGCACTCACGATCTGTAGCTAGTGCTCACAGATCGCTCAACATTGAGGTGTCGACTGTGCGATTGAGGTGTCGACCGCACGAATTCCCTACTGACATGATTGAGTAGTCGACTGTGCGACTGAGGTGTCGACCGCACCTGATTGAGGTGTCGACCGGCACCACCACTAGCTTTAGTACTAACCCTCTTGTTCTGGTGACCGCAGTAACGGCGAACCGTGGAATGCGTATTGGCGCGGCTCGCGATTGTGTGGAAAACTCCGGATCGAATTCAGTCGTTGAAGGGGGAAATGCGATGACGACCGATCCGGCCGTGGCACCAGCAGCACCGGCGGCGCCGGTGGCGGCCGCGGTGACGCCGGGGAGCGACGTCTTCGAGGGCGTGCAGCCGCTGGAGTACGTCGAGATGCGCGACGCCGCCGATCCGCGGAACCTGGCCGGCTGGCATGGGCCTGTGGCCGGCTACCCGAACCGGATCCCGCCGTGGACGCCGGCTGACTTCCGGGCACATGCGGCGGCGGGGGTGATGCGGGTCTCGGTGTTCCCCGAGCCGCACTGGGCGCACATCTGCCGGGAGATCGACGTCGAGCGGTTCGCCGCCCAGCCGTGGCACGCCCCGCAGTTCATCCTGATGCGCGAGCATCTCGGCTTCACCGACGGCGGGGTGTACTTCTCGCTGTCGCGCTGGCCCGCGGTGCGCGCCCAGCTGGAGACGCACCAGATCACCCCGGACCGGGTCCGGCTGCGGGTCGCCGCGTGGGGGAAGCGGCCGCAGCAGTTCAACCTCGGCGGCGGCTACCTGGCGTGGGCGCACCAGTTCGACAGCCTGGCCGCGGGTTTCGACCGCAACGCCGTCTTCGGCCACCCCGAGTTCTCGCACCGGTGAGGTACCGGCTGCGGCTGAACATCAGCATCGACCAGGTCGGCGAGCACGGTGGCCTCTACAGCCCGGCCAACGGGACGCTGCAGGTCACCGAGGACATCGAGTTCATGGCCGGCAACTTCCTGGAGATCGCGAGCGTGCTGGCGCGGTTCCATGAGCTGGGCCAGGAGGTCCAGGCGGCCAGGTACTCCCAGCCCGAGGGCGGATAACTCGCATGAGCGAGCGGCAGCTGCTGGAGGCGGTCCTGGCGATGTGCGCGCGGCTGGGCCTGGCGGCGTATCACACCCACGATTCGCGGCGGTCGCGGCCGGGGTTCCCGGACCTGGTGATCGTGGGCGGCGGGGTGCTGTGGCGGGAGCTGAAGACCGATACCGGGGTGCTGCGGCCCGAGCAGCGTGAGTGGGGCTCGGTGCTGCAGCAGGCGGGGCAGGACTGGGCGATCTGGCGGCCGTCGGCGTGGCGCGGCGGCCGGATCGAGCTCGAGCTGCTGCACCTGCGCGGCTGAGAATTCATCCCCGGGGCGGTCCTTGCCTGCGGCCGTCCCAGTCCCCCAGGGGATGATTGCGCCGGTGCCCCCTTTCATGGAGCGGGGGCACCGGCGCCCCTCGCGCTGTCAGGGCTGGAAGAACCGCACCTGCTGGAAGAGGCCGAACGGCGCGTCGTCCGGCGGGGCGGCGAGCTGGTGGAGGACCTCGCCGGTCGGGCCGTGGATGATCAGGTTGCCCTCGTCGTCGTACACGCTGACCGTCTCGCCGACCGAGTCGAAGCTGGCGGCGTTGAACCGGGCGTTGTAGCCGGTGAGGGTGCACAGCGCCTGCAGCTCGCGCCGCAGCTGGGTCTCGTGCTCGCGGCGCTTTTCGGTCTGCTGCTGGTAATAGTCGCAGCGGGCCTTGAATTCCTCGACGTCGATCATTTTTGGATTTCCCTTCCGGTTTTTGCCTTCCTGCAGGTTAGAAAGGCGGGGTAAAGCTGCGTGGGCGAATATTCGCGGGCGGCCCAATTTTGGCCGCCCCCACGCCGCGCGCGGGGGTTTGGCCGAATCGAAACGGCTTTACCAGTGCCAGTTCGCGCTCTGGGAGCTGGTTTCGTGGTGCTCGGCCGGTGGTGGCGCCATCTCCGGCTCGGGATCCGGATCCGGCTCGGGCGCGTCCACCACGACGGTTTCCGGGTCGGGTGGCGGGTCGGGGGTCATCATGTCGATCGCCTCCGTCATGCCCTCGACGGTGGCCTCGGCCGCGACGACCTCGGCGGCCGCCTCGGTTTCGGCGATCTCGACCTCGGCCTCCATGATCTGCTCGGTTTCGCCGCGCGACAGCCGGGCGATCTCGACGTCGGCTTTCCGGTTGATCCGGGCGATCTCGACCTGAGCCTGGGCCTCGCTCATGCCGTCGGCGCCGGCGCATTCGTGCGGGGTGCCGCAATCGGGGCAGTACCTCACCGGTCCTCCTCCTTCAGCTTGTCGTAATGCAAATGCTCGCCGCGCGTTTTCTTGCCGCGCACGTAATCGCGTCCGTCGGCTTTCCGGAAAAGCCTGTATTCGACTTTCCAGCCGTCGCCGTCGGGCAGCACCTGGGGGCTGCAGGACACCCCGTGATGCCGGCAGCCCCGGAACAGCGAGCGGCCGAACTCCAGCGCGTCGGCCTGGCCGGCGAACCGCACGACGTGCAGCGTGCCGGGCGGCCGGCGGATCGCGTCGGCGATCCAGGGGTCGGCCCGGTCGTCGCGGCGCCCGCGCGCAAACCAGCGGCTCACACCCCCTGTTGTAAGGGTCCTTACGATGACGGCCATGGTGGGTTTGCGGCGGGCTCGCGAGGCGGTCGAGACCGGCGCCCGGACGGTCCAGAGCGCGATGGTGGTCGCTGTCGTAGCCCTGGCCACCGCGCTCCTGGCCGTACTGCTGGCCCTCGGCGGCCGCCGGTGATGCACTGCCTCCGGTGCGGCGAGCTGCTGCTCGAACCCCACTGTCAGTCGGTGAGCTGCCCGTGGTGGCGCTGCCCGGACTGCGGAGCGGTCCAGGGCGTCGTGGCGGGCGAGTGGAGGGTGAGGCCGTGACCGACACCGGCGTGGTCGATCAGACAGCCCTGGCAGCGTTCAACGGCGATCCCCCCACATCGCTGGACGCGGCGCCCCCGCCGAAGCTGCCGCCGCCCGACGGCGCAGATCCGGAGGCGCCGTTCGGCCGCAAAGCCGACGGGTCCCCGCGGAAGTCGCGGCCGGGCCCGGGCCGCGGCCACCGCGCCACCGGCGCGGACAAGCCGCGCACCGGCGAGCTGCCGGCCGAGGCGAAGAAACCAGCCAGGCAATCCGCTAGCGAGCCGGAGGACTACACCGGGGCGCTGCAGGACGCCGGGATGGCGATCTGGGTCGGGCTGTCATCGATGCCGTGGACCGGCGCGCACGCGGCGCTGTGGCGCTCGCACGTGCCCGGCCTGGCGGCCGCGCTGAACGCCGGCGCGCAGCAGAACCCGGCGGTGCGCCGCCAGGTGACCAAACTGACCGGAGAGGGTGGGTGGCTATGGGTGGTCCCGCTGGCGGCGAGCGTGTCGAGCCTGGCAGCCGGGAGCTGGCAGATCCTCAAGGACCAGCAGCTGCGCGGCGAGCTGAAGGCCAAGAACGACGAGATGTTCGTGGCGTTCGTGGAGGAGCAGGTCAAAGCGATGTCTCCGGATCCAGAGGCGGAGGAGATGCAGCCGGCCGCGTGATCGGCGCGGTCCTGGACGGCGTCGCGGCCCAGTTCTCGACCCCGGCCAAGCGGGCCGCCAGCATCGCCGGCATGACCACCGCGGTGATGTGCGCCCGCCGGCGGGTGCCGTTCCTGGTGGCGATGGTGCTGTCGTGGGTGGTGGCCGAGGGGGTCGAGCGGGCTTACGGCGCGGCCGCCGATGTCGCGGCGATCGCGGCCGCGGTGGAGACCGGCGATGGCGCTGGCACGGTTCACGAGGGCTGAGTTCCTGGCCGAGCGGTGGAACCACCAGCCCGGCGAGTCGGTGTTTTTCTGCCAGCCGTCGCAGGGCGGGAAAACCCACTGGGCTTTTGACCTGCTCGATCACACCCCGCACACGCGGCCGCCGGTGGCTTTGGTGATGAAACCCCGTGACCCGACCCCGGCGGAGTGGACCGCCCGGCTGGGGTGGAAGGAAACCCCGGTCTGGCCGCCGCCGCCGGTGCTGCCCTGGCAGGAGAAACCCCCGGGGTACACGCTGTGGCCCAAGCATTCGCTGTCGCTGGATCCGGCCTCGATCACCCGGACCAACGCGCACCTGAAGCGGCAGTTCGAGGCCTGCCTGATGGACGCCTACAAGCGCGGCGACCGGGTCGTGTTCGTGGATGAGATCTACGGGATGCTGGCCGAGCTGGGCATGGGCGAGACGGTCAACGCGCTGCTGACCCGGGGCATGGGGATGGGCGCGGGGCTGTGGTATGCGACCCAGAAACCCGGCGGCACGGTCGGGTCGCCGATGCCGGGGTTTGTTTTCAACTCCTGGATTCACGCGTTCTTCGGTTTTGACCCAGTCGCGCAAAACCGCAAAAGGTTCACCGAGGTTTCCGGTGTGAATACGGATCTGGTCGCGGAAACGGTTGGCGGGCTGCAGGTGTACCCGACGAAAACACCGCGGGGGCTCAAGCCGGTCAGCGAGCAGCTGTACGTCAACAAGAACGGGCCGCGCGGCGGCTACATGTGCATCATCGAGCCCTGGTAAGGGCTGTCATCATGGCAGCACCAGTCACGGTGCGTGAGCCAGGGGTGGGGAGTGAACAGCGAGTGGATCCTGCCGGAAGACGGCGACATTGACCAGGTAGCGGTGCGTGCGGCGATCGAGGACACCACCCCGGGCCGCAACATCAGGCTGACCCGCGGTGAGCAGATCGTGGCCGCCGCGCTGATGGCCGCCCGCGGCGCCGTCCCGTCGGCGATCGCCACCCGCCTGCACATGGCCCTCGGCGAGGCGATCCGGATCGTCGACTGCGCCAAACGCGCCGCATAACCGCAGGCCGGTAAGGGCCTTTAGCATCAGAATCTGACAGGGAGTGCCGGGCACGTGAGTGCCTTTCCGGCATTCCCTGTCGCCGTGCCCGGCCTCCCAGATATTCCCCTGTTCGGGAGGGCTGGGAATTGCAGGTATTCGGCGCCGCGCCGGTGCACAAAGACTCTGAGCTGTATGCGCTCAAAGAGGCCGGCAAGCGGATGGCCGACGCGCTCAACCTCCACATCGTGGCCGGCGTCACCCGCGGCTGGGTCGCGGTCAAGCTCGCCGACGGCCGCGCCGACCCCACGGTGTATGACACCCGCGATGACGCGATCCGCCACCAGCTGCACGAAACGCTCTGCTGGTACGAGCCGCTGCGGCCGCGGTCCTTCAGCGCCGATGAGTGCGCGCTGACCATCGCCTACGCCCGCGCAGCCTACGACCGCGGGTGGCGCAACCCCGCCGGCGCCCCGGCGCCGATCAAGCCGGTCCGGATCGAGGACTTCATCGGCAAGGCCCGCCAGCTTCGCCGCCATGCAAGGAGCAACTGACCCATGCCCACTGCCCCAGCACCAGCGTCCGCGCAGGCCCCCACCCCCACCGCGGGCGGCCCGAACGGCAAGCAGGCGCCTCCCTCGCCGCCGTTCCGGTGCGGCACCCAGGACACCACCAACCTCGACGGCTACTCCAACTCCTGGGTGCTGGGCACCGGCACGTCGCTGCCGAACTACGAGCCGTCGGTGAACTCCTACCTGCGCGGCTGCTGGATCCAGGTCGACATGGCCTGGAACAGCTCCAACGCCGCGGCGGTCGCCTACGCTGGCGACGGCCCGTTCAGCCTGCTGGCCCAGGTCGCGTTCCTGGACACCCAGCAGCGGCCGATCATCCAGGTCACCGGCTACCAGCTGGCCGAGATCATGAACAAGTTCGGCGGCTACTTCGCCGGCCCGTCGGGCGACCCGCGCGGCGACGTCAACTACACCGCCTCGACCGGCACCGGCGCCGGCAGCATCCACTTCACGCTGTGGCTGCCGCTGGAGATCAACATGCGCACCGGCGTCGGCTCCGCGCTGAACAAGAACTCCAGCCAGACCTACACGCTGTCGGTCTCCCCGGCGCTGACCGTGGCCGCCGTCTTCTCCACCGGCCCCACCGCCGCGGACATCACCACCAACCCCACGGTGACCATCAGCGAAGACGGCTGGTGGCAGCCGCAGGCCACCGACGTCTCCGGCGCCCCCGCCACCCAGGCGCCGCCGGCGCCGAACACCTGGTCGTACTGGCTGCAGTCGTCCTACACCGGCATGAACGGCGCGGTGCAGGAGCAGCTGACCACGGGTTTGGGCAACAGCTTGCGGATCGTCGCGTTCAACATCTACGACCAGAGCAACGGCACCCGCGCCACCGGCGAGACCGACTTCCCGAACCAGATCCAGCTGATCTACAAGGGCACCAACCTCAAAAACTGGCCCAAGAACCTGTGGAAGACCCTCATGGGACGGGCCTACCAGCTGCGGTCGGGCACCGCCGACTCCGCCGCCGGCCCCGAGAACGGCGTGTACGTGCTGTGGCAGTTCGCCCAGGACTTCGGGTTCGACGTCGGCAACGGCCTCAACTACGCCCTGCTCAACACCGACCAGGGCGACCAGTTCCAGATGCTCGGCAGCTTCAACGGCGCCGCGAACATGTTCGAGCTGGTCAACTACATCGCCACCGTCGGCAACCCGGCCGTCCTCCGCCAGCAGCGCTAACCCAGCAACCCGGCGGCGCGGCAGCCCGCCCGAGAGGTGGAAACCCCCCATGTCCCTGCCCCAGAAAGTCCTCGACGGCCTGGAGTCGTTCTTCCGCGACCACCCCGAGCTGATGACCGAGGCCGAGAAGGCCGGCGAGGCCGCCGTCAAGGCCGCGACCACGCCGTTCACCTTCTACGACGTGGTCCGCGAGCTGGCCAAGCTCGCCGGCATCACCGGCGGCCCCGACGTCGCGCTCGGCGAGAAGGTCGCCGCGGCGATCGCCGAGCACGAAGCCGCCCACTTCCACCTGCTCAAGCAGGTGGGGCCACCGCCCGCACCGGCGCCAGCTGCGGCGCCCGACACCGCCCCGGAGGCGTGAGATGTCGTTCCTGAAGGAACACCCGCTGGTCGCGGTGGCGATCGGCGTCGGCATCGGCCTGGCGTTCGGCAGCCAGCTGCGCCGCCTGCCCGGGATCAACAAGATCCCCCAGGCATGAGACCGTGCCGGGCCGTGGGATCTCCGGGCTGGCCGTCGCCGAGATAGGCGCCGGCCTGGTCCTGGCATGGAGCGGGATCGAGAACGTCCCGGTCAGCCAGACCCTGAAATCCCTCGTCACCGGCAAGCTGCCCGCCCCCGGCCCCGGAACTGCCCCTTCCGCCGGGGCCGGGGGCGCGGCCGGCGGCACGTTCGGCTCGACCGAATCGGTGCTGGCCAACGACATGCTCCGCTATGTCCACGTGGTGCCCTACACCTGGGGCGGCGCGAACCCGCAGACCGGCTGGGATTGCTCGGGAGCGGTGAACTACTGCGCCAACCTCGACGTCGGCCTGCCGATCCCCGGCTACGCGCCCAGCAGCCGCCCGGTCGACGTGCACGGCCCGCCGACCCTGCAGTGGATGGCCTGGGCGCCGCTGCATATGCAGAGCCTGACAGCGGCCGAGGTCGCGCCGGGCGATATCTGCCTGTGGCAGACCCACATGGGGGTCGCGACCAGCAACACCCAGTACGTCTCCGCCTACGACACCGCGGAGGGCACCGTCGTGCACGCGATCCATGGCGGCGGCCCGGTGGGCGAGGTCGCGACGTTCTGGCGCTACCGCCAGGCCGGCATCCCCGGGCAGGGCCTGATCCCGCACAAGGGGCGCTGACATGGCCGGCTCAACCGCACCGATCCTGATCACCGGCGCCATCACCTACGCCAACCAGGTGATCGGCAACGGCAAGCCGTGGAAC
>Ga0070741_10009567_pt1 | contig 18731 bp, 14 predicted proteins | sample Coa_R1_4_FD_66440 | JGI IMG/M metagenome (GOLD analysis project Ga0070741, IMG submission 66440) | Surface soil microbial communities from Centralia Pennsylvania, which are recovering from an underground coalmine fire - Coalmine... | ecosystem: Environmental > Terrestrial > Soil > Unclassified ...
CGCGAGGCGCTCTACGCGAAGATGCGGCGCCTCGGGATCGCGAGCGGGAACGGTCGAGGCTGATCGTCAGAGCTCGGGAGCGTCGACGAACGCGCCACTGGGCGAGCCGGTGGCGAAGATGCCGAGCCGCTTCCGCGGCGCCGGATTGGTGATGATACTCGCCTTGAAGGCGATCCGTCCGCCGGGACTCATGGCGGGCGGATAGTAGACGTACCGCCAGTACTGATCCGGGTCCGGCGCGGGTTGATCCAACAGGGCGATCGCCTCGATCTGTCCGGCCGCCGTCCGCCGGTATACCCCCTGCGAAAGGCCGCGAAGCTGGTCGCGCACGCGGGCGCTGAACGCGATGTCGTGGGCACCATCGATGCCAGGAGGCGTGAACGACAGGATGGGCCCGGTCCCGGAGGGCGAGGTCGGGGCGAGCTGTCCCCGCTCCACGACCGCATCTGCCGGCGCGGGGGGACAGCCGGTTGCACACACGTACTGCGCGCTCGTCGACACCGACCCCGCTGCCGAAGCGAGAAACGCGACCGCCCCCCCGTTCTCGATCGCGGGCGCGCCGCTGAACGCGGCGTACGTGGTCCCCGACGGGTTCGAGGTCTCGCCCATGAGCGCGATCGTCTCGATCGGGCCGACGCTGGGCTTTCGGAAAATTCCTTCGAGCGGGCCCGAGTTCATCGAGCAATCGGGCTTCGTGATCGCCCGGAAGACGATTGCCGAGTTGCTGGCGGCAAGCGCCGAGAAACTGCAGAGCTTACGCCCCACCCGGTCGGGAACCGGATCGCCGGCGAGCACGACGGTCGCGAGCGTACCCGGCACGTCGTGACAGTTCTGGCCAGCGGGACAGACGAAGATCCCCTGGTCGACCGTTCCCCCGCTGATGGTTCCGAGGAAGAAGATGTTGCCCAAATCGGTCACGCGCGCGGACGTGAGTATCTTCAGCGTTCCCGTGCCGGGCGTGGGGACGGGATCGCCGAGGAGCGCGATCGTCGCGGACCCATTTCGAAAGACCCCGGTGTACCCGAAGCTCAGCTGCGACGAGAAAGCGACGTCTCCGCTGGCATTTATGGATGGATCGCCGAGACGACGGTAGGCGCGGCTGTTGTCGGGCGTGGGGAAATGCTCGCAGGCGATCGTCGAGCCCGCGGTCGGCGCGTCGGGATCGACGCGGAAGATGCAGCGCCGTCCGCCGGGCATGCTGCTGTAGAAGGCGACGTGCTGTCCGGCGGCATCGGAAACGACCGGCGGGTTGAACTTCCGGTAGAAGTAGCCCTGCTGCGGCGATTCCTCGGGCTGGATCGCGACGGTTTTGACCGTCTCGGCGTGACAAGGCACAGCGCACAGCGCGTATGCGATGCCGACTGCGAGGATCCTGATCTGGGTCTTCATCGTTGGCGCTCCTTCGCGACGGTACCGCACTGGAGTCGGACCTGGATGCGCCGCAGAAAGGCCACCCGCCGGCGCAGCCAGGCTCGCCGTCGGTACTCTCCGGGCTTCGCTTCTGTCAAGCGTGTTGTGGAGAGACGACCCCGTCGCTTGCCGTGTCGCGCTCGAGCACCCAGTCGATGAGCCGCGCCAGCGCGTCCGACGGCGTGGCGATGTGGCAGCGCGCGCCACCATGCACGAGACCGACGATCCGGCCGGCACCGTCGACGAGCGGCGCGCCCGAGTCGCCGGGCACGCCCGCGATGCTCGTGAAGAGCGCGTTCGGCAGGTCCGGGAGTGACGGACATCGCCCCAGGCGATCGAGGCGCGCGCTCTGGAAGCGCGGCTTCTTCGGGTTGCCCTCGAAGTAGAGGACGGTCCCGGGGACCTGCCGTCGGCGGACGACGGGGAGCGGCTCGACGCGCGCGGGCTCCTCGAGGAAGAGCACGGCCTGGTCGCTGGCGTCGCTGGTCGCGACGACCCACGCTTTGTGCTCCTCGCCGGTCGAGAGTCGGACCTGGAGGGTCGGTCCCTGGATGCAGTGCTTGGCGGTCGCGATGAGCTGCCGGCTCTCCGCGACGACGCCGGTGCACCCGGTGGTCTCGACGACGACGCTGGCGGCGGCGAGCGCCTGACGGACCGCCCGGTCGCCGCCGACGGGCTCGGCGTCCGCCACGGCAACGGAGACGGCGAGCAGGACGAGCGCGGCGCGGACACGGGACATGACGCGTGCGTACCACGTCTTCGACGGCCCGTCGCCGCCGTCTATTCGCGGGGCCGGATCTTCGCGAAGTCGAAGCTCTCCACGCGGGTCGCGTCGATCCGGTAGGTCACCCGGCCGCCCGCCGCACCCGTCGCCACGGCGGTCCCGTGCACGGCGACACCCTTGATCTCGGCGTACGACGGAAACTCCTCCACCGAGCAGACGACGCGCGCGTCGGCCCCGAGGTGCCGATGCATGGGGCCATCCGCGTCGACCTCGAACTGAATCGCGCCGTCGCGCCACGCGAACTGGACGGGTTCGGCATCCGGCGCGCCGTCCCCGTCGAGCGTACCGACGACCGCGAGCGCCTTCCGCGCGAGGAAGGCCGCCACCTCGTCCGGCGTCATGGCGATCCGCTCGCGCGGCATCAGGCGTCCTCCCCGACGAGGCGGACGTCGTCGGGCACGACGCGAACCAGGACGCGCTTCCCCGACGCGAGGCGCGCCTGCACGAGCCGGACGACGTCGGTGCCGACGCCCTCCGGCCGGTCGCTGGAGGACTCCGTCTGCGGAAACGGCGTGCCCGGCGGCAGGACCTCGGCACGACCTTTGACGACGACCCCGCGGAAGCGCGCGTCGCCGTCGTCGGTCACGACGACGCATGCGACGCGCGCGTCGTGCGCGATGTTCCGGACCTTGGCGCTCTTCCGGTACGTGTTCAGGTAGAGCGCGCCGTTGCGATAGAAGGCGACCATCGGGTGACACGTCGGCGCGCCGTCCGGGCGGACGGTCACGAGGAACGTCCGCGTGTGCTCGCGGAGGAAGCGGTCGGCCGCCGGCGGGATCACGACACGAGCCGCCCGGCGTCGCGCAGCGCGCGGATCGTCTCGTCGGCGATCTCGCGCACGATCTCCGCGGCGGGCTGGACGCGGTGGACGAGCCCGGCGCTCTGCCCCGCGTAGTGGACGAGACGGTCGAGGTCGCCGGCCATGCCGGGCAGCGGCGGGACGTCGCTGTAGCGGGCGACCGGTCCGCCGTCGGGCAGCGTCGCGATCACGTCGCCCTCGCCGGGCCGCCGGCCGCTCGCGGGCCGGCCGGCCGCTTCCCAGTCCGCGACCGTCGCATTTCGGAGCGTCCGGTGCGGCGCGTCCGGCCACCCGCCGTCGAACAGCGTCGTGTAGTACGTGTCGGTCTCGCGGGCCGCGACGACACGCTCGCGATACGCGGGATGGATGAAGATCTCCTCGCTGGCGAGAAAGCGCGTGCCGAGCCAGGCGCCCGCGGCGCCGAGCATGAGCGCCGCGGCGACGCCGCGTCCGTCCGCGATGCCGCCCGCCGCGATCACCGGCGTCGGGCGCACGGCGTCCACCACGCACGGGACGAGCGGCAGCGTCGCGACCTCTCCCCAGACGTGTCCGCCCGCTTCCCAGCCTTGTGCGACGACGACGTCGGCGCCGGCGGCGACCGCGCGCCGCGCTTCCTCGGCGCTGCCCACGGTCTGCAAGAGGATCGCGCCCGCGGAATGGATCGCGTCGACGTACGGCGTCGGATCGCCCCAGAACAGCGAGACGATCCGCGCGCCGGCGTCGAGGCAGATGTGGAGGTGCTCCTCCTGCGGCCAGGCGAGCGCCAGGTTGACGCCGAACGGCCGATCGGTGAGCCGCTGCGTCTCGCGCACGAAGTCGCGCATCATGTCGCGATCGAGCCACGAGACGCCGAGCATGCCGAGCCCGCCGGCGTTGGAGACCGCCGCGGCCAGCGCCGGCACGGCGCACGTCCCCATCGGCGCCTGCACGATCGGGACGTCGATCCCGAGGAGCCGGCAGAGCGGCGTGTCGATGCGCGGCGCCATCGCGGTGAGCCCGGTCTCTTGCGCCGTGCGTCTCGCCCGTCAAGACCGTCGGATCGGCCGCCCCCCGGCCGGTTTGCCGTCGACCGCCCTCAGCGTCCCCGCCGCGCTCGACGCGCCCCCCTAGCACCTTCCTTTCCGAGGGCGGTGCGCGTCCTCTTCGGGAGCTTCTTCAACGTCTGCTTCCGGCGGGCGGCGGCGATCGCCTTCCGGACGTTCTTCCGCGCAGCCTGCCGCTGCTTCGCGGTCGCCATCGATGTCAGCGCCCGCCGACGCTCGACGCGAACGTGTTCGGCTCGGAGACCTTGCCGACCACCTCGATCGTCGTATCGCGCGGCGCCTTCCGCGCGAGGTCCGCCTGCGACACGATCCCGACGCATTTCCCATCTTCGTCGACGACGGGGAGCCGCCGGATCTGGTACTGCTCCATGAGCCGGGCGCAGTCCTCGACCGGCATGTCGACCCTGGCGGTGATCGTCGGGCTCGACATGCAATCCTCGACCTTGGCCTCGAGCGGATTCTGCCGCTTCGCGACGATCCGGCACACGATGTCGCGGTCGGTCACCACGCCGATCGGCTTTCCCCCCTCGTCGCGCACGGGAATCTCGCCGCAGTCCTCGGCGACCATCATCACCGCCACGTCGTAGATGCTGGTGTTCGGCCCGCAGCAGGCCGGATTCGAGGACATGATCTCTCTCGCTTGCATGACGGCACCTCCTCGTCTGCGCCGCGCCGGCGCGGCGCGTCTCTTCGACGTGTCGCGCGGAACGCATGTCCAGACCATCCCGAGTTGGCGCCGAAGCGCATCCCGCTGGTACGCGAGAGCGAAACCGATCCCGTGTGCACCGGTGCTCCGGGACGCGATCGCCGCGCTCAGCCGACGTCGATCGCGAGACGCGTCCCGGGCGCGAGCGCCGTCGGTCCGAGCGTCTGCTCGTGCTCGCGTCCGGCGACGTCGCGCCGCACGATGCGCTCGACGACGATCGGCTCGCCGAAGACGCGCACGATTTCGACCGTGGCTCGTGCCGCGCCCGGTGAGTAGTCGAGCGTCGCCCAGAAGCGCGGAAAGAAGACGGGGCACCGGAGGGTGGGGATCTCGCCGCCGACGCGCGGCGAGAGATGGAGTGTCCGACCCGGCACGTCGAGCGCCGCGCCCGTGAGCGCGTTGAGCGTCGCCCAGGCGACCGGGTGCGTCATGTAGACGGAGTCGGCGTTGCCCTGGAGGCCGGCGCTCCACGCGTTCCCCGCGTGCCAGATGCGGTCGTAGATCATCCGCAGCGTCTCGAGCCCGGCGCCGACCTGGCCGACGTAGATCTGCTCCATCCCCTGGTAGGCGAGGACCTGCCACACGTAGGTCATGTCCTCGCCCTCGCCGAGGCCGCTCGCCATGCGATGGACGATCGGTGTTCCGTCGAATCGGGCTTCCGCGCGCGGCATCGGCCGGAGACGACCGCCGGCGGCACGGAGCGGCGCCTCGACGAGCACCCGGTGCTGGTGTCGCAGGTGGCTCGCGGCGCGCGCCGGATCGACGACCGGCGCGAGACCGGCATGGCGCGCCGCCCAGTCGCCCGCGAGCGCGGCCGTGAAGATCGTGTCGCACGTCTCCGAGGTCTGGTAGTAGCCGCGCGCGTTCCAGAGCTCCTCCTCGACGCGGCGGGCGCAGCGCGCGTAGCGGTCGCGGTAACCGGCGACGCGTTCGGGATCGATCCGCGCCGCGACGTCGATCATCGTCGCGAGCGTCGCGAGGTAGACGGTCGCGCTGTAGACGAACGCGCCCGGGAAGTCCCAGATGTCGTACGTCGTGCCGCCTTCCGGCACGCCGTGCGGCGCGAGCCCGTCCAGGTACTCCATCCCGCGGACGAGTGCCGGCCAGAACGCGTCGATGAGGTCCCGGCGGCCCGTCATCCGCCAAAGCTTTCCGACCTGGATGACGAACGACATCGTGAGGTCGGTCCATTCCTTCGCGGGGAGGAGGTCCTTCACGACCAGGGGCCATCCGTACGGCACGTCGGTCGATCCCAGCGCGAGGTCGGCGTTGCCGTTGCCGTGCGGGATGGCGCCACGCCCGTCGGCGAGCCGACGGAACGCATCGAGCTCGCGCCGGTCGAGCTCCGTGAAGAACACCGACGTATATGGATGCGCGGAGAGGCGCTGATCCATCGTGCCCGTGAGCGCGCCCATGGGCCAGTGCCAGTCCATGCCTTCGAGCGTGTAGAGGTCTCCGCTGCGTGGCACGACGGTGTTGCAGATGGTCGAGTCGATCGAGTTGACGATCGCGCGGACGAGCCAGCGGGGCAGCGACGACTCCGCGACGAGCCGTTGCAGGTCGGTCGACGCGGCCTCCAGGCGGCCGCGCTCGTCGAGGACGTGCGCCGCGACGTCGTCGGTCGTCGCGAACCAGTTCTCGTACACGTGCCCGACGCGGACGCCGCGGTGCGGGCCCGCGGGGCGGTCGCGGGCGAGGTCCGGCTCGGTCACGTGGTCGGGCGTCCACCAGACGAGCGCAAAGACGATCTCGCGCGTCGATCCCGGCGCCACCGTGACCGCGGCGGCCACCGCAGCCGCCGGACGGTAGACGCCGTCGACGCCGCGCCGGGCGCCGTCCCGCGACCGGATGCGCCCATCCCGCGCGAAGTCGTCGAGGAGCAGGGGACGGACGTCATCCGCGTTCCAGCCGTCGCAGACCGTGACGTCGATGCCCGGGCCGGTTTCCGCGACGAGGAGGTATTCGCCCATGACGCCGCGCCGGTGCGATGCCCGGTCGTACGCTTGCGTCGTCCGGAAGCGCACGCCGCGGCGGGTACCAACGGTCGCTTCCTCCTGGAAGTTCCCGGTGACGCTGTCGTACACGACGCGCTCGCGCACGCCCCGCATCTCCTGCTCGGCGCCGAGGACGAGCCCGAGGTTGCCGCTGCCACCGCGCCCGAGCACGTTCTCGAACGAGAAGAGGACCGCCGCGGGCACCGCCGCTCCGGCGCGATTCGTCACAGAGAAGCGGAAGACGGCGGCGGGCAGCGTCGACTCGCGCACGTCGTGTGGCACGTGCGGCGTGAACCCCGAGAGCTCGACGTCGAGCGGCAGGTCGTCGTCGTACCGGAGCGTGAACGCGGGCAGCAGACCGACGAACGACGTCCCCCGCACGTTCCGCACGCCCGCATACTCGCGCTCCGCGGCCGCGCGACGGAGCATCACCGTTCCGGCCGGCGTGAACAGCGCGTGGAAGCACGCCCGCGCGCCGCGCACCGGGCACATCCAGTTGTTGTTCAGGCGGAGCTCGCCGAAGCTGCCGTCCGTGTTGAACCCGAAGCCGCCCGCGCCGATGCCGCCCAGCGGAAAGCCGCGCGCGACCGCCGTGTCGACGTACGCGCCGGTCGCCGGGTCGAAGCCCATCACTGCGCGGCGCGGACGCGGAGGCGATCGAGCTCGTCGAGGATCCGGTCGAGCCGGCTCGTGATCTCCTGGTGGCGGAGCGTCTCGGGAGCGGGTCTCCTCGCGAAGAACGAGATGCTGCCGCCGGGCTCGAGCACGGCGCGCTCGATCTCGTCGAGCGACGCGAAGCCCTGCTTGTGCGCCGCCGACTCGAGCTCGGGCAGCGTGATGAGCTCCCGCCGGAGGCGATCGGGACGGACCCGGCCGTCCTCGATCAGCACGTCGGCCTCGCCCTCGACGAGCCGGTCGAGCCCCTCGTGGCCGTAGAGGAACCGGACGACCAGATAGTTGACGACGAGGAGCGTCGTCGCGCCGACGATGCCACCCGTCACCGAGTTGTCATCGCCGATGATCGCGTTCTGCACGGCGTTCGACAGCGTGAGGAGCACCACGAGGTCGAACGGGTTCAGCTGCGCGAGCTCCCGCTTCCCGGCGAGCCGGAGACCGCCGACGAGGAAGCCGTAGACCACGACGGCGCGGAGGATCTTCTCGATCACCGGCACGCCGAGGTGAAACATGTCGCGCCACACGCTCGCGTCCATGGTGCGAGTCTAGTGCCCGGTCGTCCGGCGTCGCAATCGACGTCGCGCGCGGAAGGCGGGGCGGGAGGCGTGACCTCCCGCCCCGCGCGTCTCAGAGCGCCGGAACGACGAGCGCCTTGGGTGCGCCGGGCGTGAACGAGCCGGCGCCGAACTGGTCGGTGACGCCGACCGGCGGCAAGGTCCCCTTCGGGCACTTCAGGTTGTAGTACAGGAACTTCTCGCCCGAGTTCGGCCCCGGCCCGGGGCCGCCGCCCGGCGGAGGCAGCTGGACGTTCTGCTTCGTCACCTGCACGCAGAGCTGCTTCGCGCCGAGCTTGACCGTGCAGCCGAGCTCGTTCGTGAACCCAGCGACGCCCGCGATCAAGTCCATCGTGTACGGCACCTTCGGCCGCAGGTCCTTCGTCTTGTAGCACTTGAAGTGGTCGTTGGCCGGACCGGGCAGCGCCGGCACGAGGAGCTGGCTCGGCGTGCCGACGGTGAAGGAGCCCCCGCCGAATTGATCCGTGAACGGTGTCGGCGCGACGGTCTGCTTCGGGCACTTGATCTTGTACGAGAGGAACACCGAGCCCCCGTTCGGCGGGATGACCGGCCCGCCGCCCGGCGGGGACGGGGCCACGTTCTGCTTCGTGACCTCGACGCAGATCAGCTTCGCGCCGAGCTTGAGGCTACAGCCGAGCTCGTTCAGGAAGCCAGGAAGGTTGGCGATCAGGTCGAGCGTGTAGCTCGCCTTCACCCGCGGGTCTTTTGTCTTGTAGCACTTGAGGTGCCCGACAGACGTCACGAGCGTCGTCGTCGTGCTGCTCGTGGTCGTCGACGTCGAGGTCGTCGTGGTCGTGGGTCCCGTGATCAGGTCGTAGCCGACGACGTCGACATTGATGCCCTCGGGCGAAGTCTGCGTCACATCTGACGCTTGGTTCGCGCAACCGAACGCATTCTGCACGTAGGGGTTCACTTGCGGGCAGGACCCACTCAGCCAGTCGCCGAAGTCCCCACTCGGGTTCTGATTGAACCCGACGATGTTGGTCGTGCCACCATCGATCGAAAAATAGCGTGTGCCGCTGGACGTCACGTTCCTCGTACCGGGAGCCGACCAGCTGAACAGATCCTGCGGCCGGAGATCGCTAATGAAGTTAATACTGGATCCGAGACCCAGTACCTCATCCATCTCGTGTTCGGTCGTTCGCAGGGCATCGAACATGCCGCTGCTGGGGGGACGCGTAAATTTGAATGGTTGACTGGAATTGAGGGTGACGATCCCGTCATACGGCCCGCCGGCACCTATGCTGCCATCGGCGAACATCGCCGGCGGGGTATTCAGGCCGACCGCTCTCCCGTCCGCACTGGATGGCTCGATGTTCGTGGTCAGGGCGCTCCCTGGCAGACTGGCATTCGCGGTGGCGTCATTCGCCGTCGTCGCGTCCGCCGTCAGCGCACCAATGTATGTATTCCATGGTATGGCATAGCTAACGGAGAAGCTCAGTGCGAGAGCCCCGCCTGGCAGAGGCGCCCCAGTAGGATCGGTCGTCGCATACCGAAACAGGATGGACACGGTTATGGGATCGTTGAACTGTGCCTCGTAGATGCTGACGGCGTCGTTGATCATGGCCTCTATCGCCGCAGCGTTCGGATCGCCCGTGATCGAACTGTCGAACGTGGCATTGATGACGAGGGCACCCGAAACACCAACCACCGGAGTCACTGCGGTCGCGCCTCGATATGACGCCGCCGCGGCATCGCCGCGGACGTCGGTGGATGCGTAGCTGACATGCCCGGCACGGTCGAGCGGGAACGGCGCGCCGCCTCCCCCACCGGATGTTGCGCCTTGGGCATCGGCTATGCCTTGGCCAACCGTCATCGCGACGGCGAGCGCGAGCGTCATCCCGAAATTCAGGCTGAGCCGACGGGCGTGCGGCCGTTCCATATCACCTCCATCTCGCCGCTTGTAAGCGACTTCGCCGCTTGTAGGCGACATTCCCTAGGTAGAGCGAAGGCCCCCTCTGAGTGGTCCCTAGCCCCCCTGAGAGTGATCTGGCAAGCGATTTCTGGCTCCTTGTAGCGAGATTCGAGGGGGCCGCTGCCGACGCGGCGCGCCACGGCGGCTCTTATCCTCCGGCTCGCAGTCGGCGGATGTCCCACGGACTCATGGTCATGGGGCCTCCCTCGCCGGCTCACTAGGCTAGCGGGCGGGACCATCCACGACGCGATCGGAAGGGCCGCCGATACCGTCGGTACAGCGGGGGCTCCCGGACCGTCAAGGAAAAATCCGATGGGGCGTTGGTGCCGCCGCGCTACCCGGCCCGGCGTTCCAGCCAGCGCGCGACGCCGGGCGCCGTCCGGCGCCGGAGCTCGGCGTTCAGGCGGAAGACCTCGACCGCCTGCTTGACGGCGCGGGTCGCCTCGGGGACCGGGTGTGCGCGGAAGAAGCTCGCGACGTCGCGAGCGTACCGCGGCTCGCGGAGGGCCGGGGTCGACTCGACCAGGCGCGAGATCATGAGCGGCGGGATGCGGCGACGGAGCGCCACCCACTTCCGGGTGGTGAAGTTCCACGCGTCGGCGCGGGCGGCCGGATTCCCGTAGAGCCGCATCAGCACGAAGGCGACGTCCTGGGTCGGGATGTCGGGCGTCAGGAGCGCGGCGAGCGTCCGGCGGATCGTGTCCGGCGTCCGGAACGAGCCGAGGTTCAGCAGGAAGCGCCGCCGCTCCTGCGGCGTGTCGGCCGTCGCGACCACGCCCCGGTAGCGCTCGTAGAGCGCCTCGTCGCCGACGCGCGCCGCGAGTGCGACGACCGGATCGGCGAGGTTCGGGTCGAGCGCGCGTCGATCCGCGAGGTACTCGTCGACGCGGCGACGCGCCTCCTCGAGGACGGCGGGCGTCTCCGCGACACCGCCAATGAGCCGCACGATCGCGGCGCGCCGGAGCCGCGTCGGATCGTCCTCGTCGGCCGCCGGTGTCCAGCCGAGACGCTCGAGCTGTGCCCCGAAGCGTCGCGCGATCCAGGCGCGGAACCGGCCCTGGTCGGCGCTGCCGGGCGCCAGGATCTGGTCCTCGATCAGGTCGAGCGGGCCCCCGATGCCGTCGAGCACGTCGTAGTCGGTCTCCTCGCCGAGGGCAGCGGCGACGTCGAGGAACGTATCGATCGTCGCCTTCGCGCCGCGGACGAGCGCCCACTGGTCGCCCGCGAGCGCCAGACGCTCGACCGGCGTCAGGGCGTCGGCGAGATGCGCGAGGAGCGCCACCCGGTCCGCGGTGTCGTGGAGGACGCGGTAGAACCCGCCGGCGTCGGCGTTGGCGAAGTACCATTCGAGCTGGGCGGCGTGGGGCAGCGTGATCGTGTCCGTCGCCTTGTCGAGGAGGAAGCGCTCGACGGCCGTCCCGCCCCGATCGTGCCAGCGGACGACGAGCGGCACGGGCCAGCGCGCCCGGCGGCGGCCGGCGGGCACGCGGGGATCCGCGAAGAACCGCTCCTGACGGACCGCGAAGACGCCCTCGGCCTTCCCGCGCGCCGGCGCCGCCGTGACCAGCGGAAACCCCGGCTGCGCGATCCACGACTGCGCGACGCGCGTCACCTCGCGCCCCGACGCCTCCTCGAGCGCGCGCCAGAGATCCGCCGCGACCGTATTCCCCTCGCGATGGCGCTGCATGTAGATGCGCACGCCGTCGCGGAACGCTTCCGCGCCGAGGTAGCGCTCGATCATCCGCACGACGGCGGCGCCCTTCTCGTACGTGATCGCGTCGAAGTTCTCGGTCGCCTCGGCGACGCTCCGGACGTCGGCGTAGATCGGGTGCGTATTGGTGAGCGCGTCGAGGGCGAGCGCGCTCGTCCGGTCGTGCTCGAAACCCTGCCACATGCGCCACTCGGGCCGCCATTCGTCGACGACGCGGTACGCCATCCAGGTGGCGAACGCCTCGTTCAGCCAGAGGTCGTCCCACCACGCCATCGTCACGAGGTCGCCGTACCACATGTGCGCGAGCTCGTGGGCGATCACCTCGGCCGCGCGCTTGCGCTCGTTGAGCGACGCCGTGGCGGGATCGAGGAGCAGGAGGGTCTCGCGGAAGAAGACGGCCCCGGCGTTCTCCATCGCGCCGGCCTCGAAGTCGGGCACCGCGACGAGGTCGAGCTTCCCGTAGGGATACGGGATCCCGAAGTAGCTCTCGAGGCGGGCGAGCGCCTCGGCCGCCGCCTCGAGCCCGATCTCGGTGAGATGTCCCTTCCCGGGGACGTGCCAGGTGCGGATCGGCGTCGATCCGAGCATGCGCGGCGGCGACGCCTCGAGCGGCCCGATCGCGAGCGCGAGGAGATAGGTCGAGAGCGGGGGCGTCACGCCGAAGTAGACGATCCGTCCGCCGGGCACCGGCTCCTCGCGCTCGACGGGGCCGTTCGAGACGGCGAGCTCGCCGTCGCGCACCGTGACGGCGACGCGGAAGCGCGCCTTGAACGCCGGCTCGTCGAAGCACGGGAGGATGCGCCGCGCGTCCGCGGCCTCGCACTGCGAGAAGGCATAGCGGCGCCCGTCCGCGGACGCGGCGTAGAGCCCGCGAAGATGGGGGTTCAGCCGACCGGTGAAGCGGAGGACGAGCACGCCGTCGCCTGCCGGAAGCGGACGCGCGAAGCGGAGCGTGATCGTCTCGTCGGCGCGCTGGACGCTCGTCCGCGCCGGGAACTCCGCCTGGTTCGCGGCACGCGCGACCGCGCGCTCGATCGCGAGGTCCGCGGCGTGCAGCACGATCTCGTTCCGCGGCCGCTCGAGGCGCACGGCGATCCGGACGTTGCCGGCGAACGTCCCGGCGTCGAGGTCGGGCTCGAGGTGGAGGTCGTATTCCGTCGGGCGGACGTCGGTCGGGAGACGGAAGCGCGAGGGACGTTTCGGTTGCGGCATCGGACCTCCGAGAAGGAATCCGCCGCTCCTAGCGGGCGTCCCGACGCGTTGCAACGTGAGGCAGGCGGCCGTCCGTGACATCGCGTGAAAACTTTGCCGCCGTACCGGGATCTCGCGCGGAAAAAGGCTTTGCTTTCCACCGAGCCGGCGGTAGACGTTCGCACCATGTCGTCGGCTGCGATCCTCTTGTCGATCCTCCTCGCCGCCTGGCCGCGCGCGTCGCTCGCGGCACCGCCCGAAGCCGTCACGATCTTGCGCGACAAATGGGGCGTCCCGCACGTCTTCACCGACGGGCCGGGCGCGCGCGACCGCGGCGCGTACGGCGAGGGCTACGCGCAGGCGGAGGATCGCCTCTTCCAGATGGACGTCCTCCGGCGCGCGGCGACGGGACATCTCGCCGAGATGCTCGGTCCCGATTTCCTGCTCATGGACGAGGTCGTCCGCCGCGACGGCTTCACCACGGACGAGCTCGAGCACTTCTTCCGCGCGCTCCCGACCGGCGACCAGCGCTCGCTCGAGGCGTACCGCGACGGCGTGAACGCCTTCATCGAGAAGGTGACGCTGCAACACCGGCTGCTGCCGTTCGAGTTCCTCGGCAAGCCGCCCGCGCCGTGGCAGGCGACCGACTCGGTGGCGATCGCCGTGCTCCAGTTCCAGGTGTTCGGCGCCGGCGGCGGCCACGAGGTGCTGAACGCCGCGTACCTGCTCGAGCTGCTCGACCGGTATCCCGAAGGGGAGGCGCGCGGCATCTTCGACGACCTCACCTGGATCGACGACCCGGCGGCGCCGGTAACGATCGCGGACGCGACGGCCGGGGATTTCGATCAGATCGAGCGCTTCGCGCCGGCGCAGATGGCGCTCGTCCGGAACAATGCGGCGAGCATCCGGCGCGCGGCGGCGTCGCTCGTGAAGGAATCCGGGCTGAGCGGCGGCCTCGGGCGCGCGCTCGGCATTCCGTTCCCGCGCGCGCCGCACGCGAGCAACGCGATCCTCGTCGGGCCGGCGCTGTCGGCGACCGGCCAGCCGATCCTCCTCGGCGGGCCGCAGACGGGGCTCAACGTGCCGAACTTCTTCTGGGAGGTCGGCGTGCACGGCGGCGGCTTCGACGCGGAGGGCGTGACGGCGCCGGCGGGGCCCGGCGTCCTGATCGGGCGGTGTCGCGGCTGCGCGATGACGATCACCTCCGGCATCGACGACAACGTCGACACGTTCATCGAAAAGATCGACCCCGGGTCGCCCGGTCGGTATCTCTTCCGCGGGCGCTCCCTGCTCTTCGACCGGCGGACGGAGGTGTTCCACGTCTCCGGCGGACCGGACGTCGTGCAGGAGGTCCTGCGGACGGTCCACGGGCCGGTCTTCTTCCTCGACTCCGAGGCGGGCCTCGCCTACAGCCGGAAGGCGTCGTTCGCGGGGAAGGAGCTCGCGTCGGCGTCCGCGATCCTCCACCTCGGGTTCGTGCGCGACCTGCGCGACTTCCGCCGGATCGCGAACCGGGTGTCGGCGTCGCTGAACCTCCACTACGCCGACACCGCCGGGAACATCGCGTACTTTCACCGCGGCATCCTGCCGCTCCGCGCGCGCCACACGGATCCACGCCTGCCGTTCGACGGCACCGGGACCATGGAATGGCGCGGACGGATCTCGCCGCGGCGCATGCCCGAGGTCGTCAACCCGGCGCAGGGCTTCATCACGAACTGGAACAACAAGCCGATCGCCGGCTGGTCGGCGGGCGAGCAGCCGGAGCTCTGGGGGATCGTCGACCGCGTCCAGGTCTTCATCGACGGGCTCGAGGCCGCGCGCGCCGCGGGCACGCCGCTCACGTCGGCCGACGTGAGCAACCTCATGCGCCGCGCCGCAACGTCGGACATCTTCGCGCACCGGATCCTGCCGTTCCTCGAGGACGCGGTTGCGGGAGAGACGGGGCCGCGCGCCGACGCGGTCGCGCACGTGCACGCGTGGGTCGACGCCGGCGCCCCGCTCGTCGCCGTGAACGGCGTCATTCCCGACCCCGGCGCCGCGATCTACACGGAGTTCCGGACGCAGGCGCAGGCGGCGGTCTTCGCCGGCGACCTCGGCAGCGCCTATCGCGGCATGGATTATCCGGTCCTCAACGAAGGTAACCAGGAAGACGATCACGGCTCCCTCAACAGCCCCGACGCGCTTTTCCTCCGCGTTCTCTTCTCCGCCGGCGCGGTCGCGGGCGCGCCGCTCCCGGCCGCGCTGTTGCCGGTCTCGCGCGACTACTTCGCCGGCTCAGGCACCCCGACGCCGGCGGAGCGGACGACCGTGCTCCTCGCGGCGCTCGACGCCGCGCTCGCGACGCTTTCCGGCCGCTTCGGGACGACGGACCAGTCGCAGTGGCAGATGGCGGCGCTTCGCGAGAGCTACCGCGAGCTCGGCGTCATCAACGACATCTTCGGGCCGACGGAGATGGCGCGCGAGAACCGCGGCTCGTTCAACGTCCTCGTCGATCTCGCGCCGTCGCCGACGGGTCAGATCATCGTCCCGCCCGGCGAATCGGGGTCGTTCACGGCGGCGAACCTCGCGAACGAGCCGCCGCATCTCCGCGACCAGCTTCCGGTCTACGAGGCGTTCGCCTACCGGCGGCAGGCGTTCACGGAAGCCGACCTGGAGCCGCCGGTCACGAGCGAGACGGTTCCGATCGTACGCTGACGCGCGGGGCGCGCGGGTCGGCGGCGCCCCTACGACGGGACGGCACGATGCTCCGCGGCCGGCGTCGCGCCGGCACCGAGCGCGCGTGCAAGCCGCGGACCGTAGAGCCGCAGGCAGTTGCCACCGAGAAGCTTGCCGAGCTGGCCGGCCGGATATGGCCGCGTCGCCGCCACGCGTTTCACGCAGTCCGTGAGCACGCCGTCCCAGTGGCCGTAGTCGCCGCTGAAGCAGGCGAGGCCCTCGCCGAGCTCGCCGAGTGCTTCCCGGAGATAGGCCGGCGCGGGATCGTCCGGCTCGAAGCTCGCGAACACCTGGCCGCGGCGGAAGTAGTCGGTCGGGTCGTGGTCGAGCTCGCGATGCTCGAAGATGAACGCGTCGCGATCCGCGGTCCGCTGCTCGCGCTCGGCGTGAACGAGGAGGTCGTAGATGCCGCGCGCCTTGCCGATGAGGTTCAGCTTGCCGTCGCGGCCGCCGCGCTCGCGCACGAGCTCGCGGGTGAACTCGGCCATCGAGATGCGGACGTCCGGATCGAAGTCGCGGATGCGCTTCTCCCAGTGCTCGTGGAAAGCGTGGATCAGGTCGGGCAGCCAACCGCATCCGGCTTCGAGGAACCCCATCCGCACCGTCGGGAAGCGGTCGAACACGCCGGAGAACACGCACGCCGCGAGCGCCATCTGCATCTGATTCCGGTGGCCGAAGATGTGGGAGAGGATGAAGGTGTCGACCTGCTCCGCGATCCCGGACGGCAGATAGACGCCCGGGGAGCCGTGGACGCCGAGCGCGACGTCGAGCTCGACGGCGGCCTCGAAGATCGGATGGAAGTCGGGGTGGCAGACGTGCTTCGGCAACCGGATCATCGGGAACGCGTCGGGCGCGGCGGGGTGCGGGACGGGCACGCTCGGCGGCACGTGGACGCCGATCATGCCGAGCTGCTCGACCACGCGATGCATCTCACGCACCGCTTCGCCGACGTCGGCGAACGAGATGTAGCCGACCGGGAAGACCTTGCCCGCGTACGGGCGACAGTCGTCGGCGATGTAGTCGTTGTAGGCGCGCATGCACGCGATCGCGAGATCGCGGTCGAGGAGCGACTCGAAGCCGAGCGTCATCGAGCCGTAGATCACCTGGGCGTCGATCCCCTCGCGCGCCATGTGCTCGAGGCGGATGCGGTTGAAGACGGCACCGATCGCAGTCTCGGGATGGATCGCCGCGTAGGCGCCCTTCCCCGGTCCGTCGGGCTGCGGGAAGAGGCGCTCCAGGTCGTGCGCGCGCGTCGTCGGGTTCCAGTCGCGGACGACGAGCCGCTGCTGTCCGTAGCGGTCGGTGCGCGAGGAGAGCCGGTCGCGGAATGGCGCGTCGATGTAGTCGAAGAAGAGGACCGGGTTCTCCATCTTGTGGGAGTCGGCGTCGATGACGAGGTGTCCGTCGTACATGGGCGGACGAATAGGCGATCGGCGCCGCCCCGGTCAACGCACGGCGGGACCGCATCTGGACGCCCGGCGGGCGGGTGTGCGAGTTCTCGAGTTCGGTGACGACGGAGCCGTCGATCGTGTCGGCCGATTCTCACGTCGTCGAGCCCGCCGACGTGTGGACGTCGCGGCTCGCGCGGCGCTGGGGCGATCGCGTGCCGCGCGTGGTCGTCGGCCACGAGGGTCGCACCGGGGCGTTCTTCGTCTGCGAGGACGTTCCGCCCTTCGGCATCGCGGCGTTCTCGGGCGCGGACATCCCGCCCGAGGAGCTGCCGGCGCACTTCACGGCGGGTTACGAGCGCGTCCGGCCGGGCGGCTGGGATCCGGTCGTCCGCCTCCGCGATCAGGACCGCGACGGCGTCCGCGCCGAGGTGATCTACCCGAGCCTCGCGCTTCAGCTCTTTCGCATCCGGGACCCCGAGCTCCAGGCGGCGACGTTCCGCGCCTACAACGACTGGCTCGCCGAGTTCTGCGCGTACGCCCCGGATCGGCTGGCGGGCGTGGCGATGATTCCGCTGCACGACGTCGCCGGCGGAATCGCGGAGCTCGAGCGCGCGGGCCGGCTCGGTCTTCGCGGCGGGCTCATCTGGTCGTCGGCACCCGACGACCGGTCCTACGGCGACCCGGTCTACGAGCCCTTCTGGGCGGCAGCCGAGTCGGCGCGACTACCGCTCAGTCTCCACCTCGGCACCGGCGCCGTCCCGCTCGCCGGGACCGCGGGCGTCCTCGCCGTCGCGTACATGTTCACGCATCACGCCGCGCAGCGATCGATCGCGCAGATGGTCTTCGGTGGCGTGTTCGAGCGACATCCGGGCCTCCGCGTCGTCTCCGTCGAGAACGACATCGGATGGATCCCGCATTACCTCGACCGTCTCGATCACGCCGGCGAGAAGTTCCGCGCCTTCCATCCGCAGCTCTCCCGCAAGCCGAGCGACTACTTCCGTGCGCAGGTCGCGGCGACGTTCCAGGAAGATCGCCTCGGGATCGCGCTCCGCGATGCGATCGGCAGCCGGAGCCTCCTCTGGGCGTCCGACTACCCGCATACCGACTCGACGTGGCCGCGCTCGCGCGAGGTGATCGCGCGCGACTTCGCCGGCGTGCCGGCGGACGACCTCCGCCGGATGACGTCCGACAACGCGACGCGACTGTACTGGCCGTAGCTAGCGGGTACGCCGTTCACGACGGGCCGTCGGGCGCGGCAGGCCGATCGAGGCGTGATCGACGAGGTAGCGCCACTTCCCATCCTGCTTCACCAGCACCTCGGTCGAGCGCACGTCGCGCGTGACGCGCGCCCCGCCCGGCCGCGTCGTCGTGTCGTCCCAGTGGGCGACGGTCGCGAGGTGCGTGTCGCCGAGCGGGATGCCCTGCACCGACCGGAGCGTGAACTGACCGCCCGCCTGCGGCTTGCAGAGCCCGGCGACGAGCTTCTCGATGTCGGCCTTCCCCTTGGCCTCCATCCCCTGCCCCGGCCAGACGACGACGGCGTCGTCGGCGTAGAGGTCCATGACGGCTTTCACGTCGCCGGCGTTGCACGCGCGGGCAAACGCTTCCTCGTGCGCGCGCGCATCGGCGGCCGGGTCGGCGAAGGCGGGGACGGCGAGGCAGCAGGCGGCGACGACCAGGAGCGCGAGTCTCGTCATGGTTTCCCTCCTCGCATGCGGTGTGCGGTGAATCGACGTCCGGGTCAAGCGTGGACCCGCTTCGGCACGCCGTGTTAGACGCCCGCGGGGATGCCGGTCGACCTCGCCGCGCTCCTCGATCCCGC
>Ga0070741_10009568_pt1 | contig 18728 bp, 17 predicted proteins | sample Coa_R1_4_FD_66440 | JGI IMG/M metagenome (GOLD analysis project Ga0070741, IMG submission 66440) | Surface soil microbial communities from Centralia Pennsylvania, which are recovering from an underground coalmine fire - Coalmine... | ecosystem: Environmental > Terrestrial > Soil > Unclassified ...
CAACGGGCACCGGCACTGAGGCGCCACGCCATCCCGCGCCAAGCCGCTCCAGCTCTTGATCTGCGGGTGGTTCACCGTGCTCGAAGAGCAGCACGACCGCGCCGAGCGAGAGAATGTCACCAGGCTGCAATTTCGTGCGGCCGGCGATCGGTTTGTTATCGACGCGAGTGCCCCACTGGCTGCCGAGATCCTCGACGAAACATTCTCGGCCATCCCACGTGATGCGGCAATGCTGCCGCGAGACCTCGAGATGTTCGAGGTGAAAATCGACAGTCGGCGCGCGCCCGACGACAAAGCTTCCGCTCGCGAGTTTAAAGACTTTCACCGGCAAACCAGCGATGACTGCGACGTAGGCGGGGTGGTGGACGACGTCCATTAAAGGCAAAACTCAAAAAGCAAAATGCAAAATGGAAAACCGGACGATTGCGGCGCAGCAGAAGCGTTTGCGTTTTGCATTTTGACTAACGCTGTTCAAGGCAGCACTGCCCAAATCTCCGCGACGCGATTTTTTTCTGCGCCCTGTTCATCAAACAGATTCGAGCCGCCCATCGCGACGGCGTGCATCACATTGATGACTCCTCCTTTATCGCGCAGGGTGTTTAACACGCTTTGCGCGCGTTCCTGCGAGATACGCAGGTTCGTTTTCTCGTCACCCTTCGTGTCGGCGAAGCCCAGAATCACAAATACGCACGTCGGGTCTTGCAGCAACTGCTGGAGCTGCGGCGAATTGATTTCCGTCTTCAGCTTTTCCACGTCACCCGGCGCGAGGGTCGTTTTGCCGGACGCAAAACCGATTGTCATGATCTTGCCCATTTTTTTAGCGCGCTCGACGCTGACATAGAGCTTGTCCTTGTTGTCGGCGGAAATGGTCGGCATCAAATCGATGCGCTTTAGCACCTCGGCTTTCACTTGCTGGTTTTCCTTGTTCTCCAAATCGAGATTTGGCGCAGAAGTCGCGGTGACCGGCAACGGCGCGGCTTCCTCCGGCGGAGGTGAACTAGCTTGTTTGCGCGGCGGCATCAAAGTGCCTTGATTTTGTAGCGCCATCTCGGCCGCGAGCGCCTGTTCACGCGTCGTCACAGGCTTTTGCTGCATCCGCTTCGCCTGCGTCCAGACCGCTGCGGCACTCATCAGCACGAGCACCACGATTCCGCCGACAATCAGCGTCGGAATCAACTTCGGCGAGCTTCTCCCCGCCTCGGCGATGGGCATAAGCGGTTGCTTGCATTCGGGGCAAACGAATTCGCCCTCGGAAATCGTGATCGTCTCGTTGCGATACGCGAGCAGACAGCCCGCGTAATTGGCGCACTTGCCCTGTTTCATGCGCACGATTCAAGCATCCAGCACGCGATGTTCAAAGCTGCAACTTTTACCGGAGACCGCGCCGCACGATCAGCCGCAAGAAAATACCGCCGTAAAAATTTCCTAAAAAATGGTTGCGCGAATCCCTAGTGAAATAGTATGGATTGAATGTCGACCGATTCAGTAGACATTATATGAACGCCAATACTCGCGCCACTAATTCCGCTCAATGGCTGAACCTGGTTCAGCAAAAAGTGCAGACGCTCCGCTTCGGAGTCGTCCAGATCGTCGTCCATGAGGGGCAGGTGGTGCAGATCGATCGCACTGAGAAGACGCGCATCGACCGGCGCGAAGCGACCGACTTTGCGCCCTCGCAAGATTGATTTTTTCATTGGCTGCCGGACCACCGGTGCCTTCACCAAACAAACCCACTAAACCGGACCACCGGAAAATTATGAACAGCCAAAATGAAATTACTCACGACCACTTTGCTCGCACTCCTCGCATTCGCAGGCGTCACGCACGCCGCGAAAGTCGAGTTGCTCAACGTCTCCTACGATCCGACGCGCGAGCTCTACCAGGAATACAACAAAGCTTTCATCCAGTATTGGAAGGGAAAGACCGGACAGGACGTTAGCATCCAGCAATCGCACGGCGGCTCTGGTAAACAGGCTCGCGCGGTGCTCGATGGGCTCGAAGCCGATGTGGTAACGCTCGGCCTCGGCTACGACATCGACATTCTCGCTGACAGAGGTCTCGTCGGGAAAGACTGGCAAAGCGTCTTCCCGCACAATAGCTCGCCCTACACCTCGACGATCGTTTTTCTCGTTCGCAAAGGTAATCCGAAAGGCATCAAGGACTGGAACGACCTGGTTAAGCCCGGCATTTCCGTGATCACGCCGAATCCGAAGACGTCCGGCGGCGCACGCTGGAACTATCTAGCCGCCTGGGCTTTTGCCGAACAGAAGGTCGGCAAAGAAGAAGGCAGGATCCGCGAATGGATCAAGTCGCTTTACAAAAACGTGCCCGTGCTCGACAGCGGCGCGCGCGGTTCGACAATCACCTTTGCACAACGCGGTATCGGCGACGTATTGATCGCTTGGGAAAATGAGGCGCATCTGGCCTTGCAAGAGTTTGGCAGCAAGTTCGATATCGTTACTCCATCGCAAAGTATTTTGGCCGAACCGCCGGTAGCGGTAGTAAGCCGCGTGGCTGGCAAGAAAGGAACCTATGATATAGCGCATGCTTATCTGGAGTATCTCTACTCGGATGAAGGACAGGACATCATTGGAAAGAATTTCTACAGACCTCGCTCACAAGCAGTGGCAGCGAAGTATGCGAGTAACTTTCCAAAACTAAAGCTGGTTACTATTGCTGACTTCGGCGGGTGGCGCGCTGCGCAGTCGAAGCACTTCAACGACGGCGGCGTGTTCGACCAAATCTACAAACCCTCCAAGTAACATTTACTGACCGGCAACAACCGGAGGTTTACCCAACCAACATTGGCTTGGCCCAGCGGATTACCGCAGGCATGGCCGACTTTACTTCAAAAATACATGAAACGATTTATTACAATATTGCTCTCGGCGACCTTGCTATTCTCAGCGGCACGAGCACAGGAGGTAGGCGCGCTTGTCGATGCACTCGTCGATAAGAAGGTGCTGTCTCCGGCAGAAGCTGAAAGAATCCGCGCCAAGCTTGCAAAAGAAGAAGCGGAAACTTCCGCGGGAAAACTAAAGCTATCCAACTCAATCACGGAGCTGAAACTCTATGGTGATGCGCGCTTGCGTTATCAATATGACCAGGCGGATGCGCAGTTATATTTTCCTGCTGCGGCAGGTTCCGCCTCGGCGACTCCGGGATCAAATGCAAACGTCGCGCAACGTTCGCGCTGGCGGTTGCGTCTGCGAATTGGCGCCGACTTCAAGCTGGGCGATCAGTTCTTCGGCGGGTTGCTGCTGACCACGAATCAGGCTGCGGATAGTGATAACCAGACGCTCGGCAACGGCTTTGACAAATACGGAATCTATTTGAGCAAGGCCTTTCTCGGCTGGACGCCGACTAACTGGCTCACACTCGTCGTCGGCAAGCAGGCGAATCCGTTTTACACGACCGATTTGCTATGGGATCCGGATATCAACCCGCAAGGCGCAGTGGAAATTGTCGATATCGGCAAAGCGTTGTTTCCCGATAGCAAGCTCTCGGTGCAGCTCATTGCGGGACAGCTATTGTTCTTCGATAACGATGAGTTCCGACTCGGCCATGATAACAGCACCGATGCATGGTTATTCCAGGAGCAGGTTAAGCTGACTTACAAGTTCAATAGTGATACCAGCCTGACCTTTGCTCCGGGTATCTTGAACTACACCGCAGCGAGTCTAAGCGGGTTGCTCAACACTCGTGCGTTTAGTGCGCCGCAGGATAACCTTGGCGGGCTGAACTTCACTCCGGTGCAAACCACGACAACTGATCAGCGTCAAGCTGCAATCCAGATCAAGTATGACAAGACCGGTGTCCCTACGGTTACAGTCACACCTACGGATATTCAGACAACGACGCAGGTCACGACGCCGGCGACAGGATCTCCGCGCGTGGTCACAACCACCGGCAGCAGAGTGCAACAAAGTTACACGGCAAATCCAAACGGTGCTGGAAACGTAGTGGCCGACCCTGCGCATGGCGTGCCGTTTGTGGCAAAAAACGCTGCGCTTAAAAATCAGACGATCACGACGACGAAGATCCTTAGCAACGGAACGACGGTCGTAACCAGCGCGCCGACAGTGGGCGTAGGTGGAGAAACACGCGATCTAAGTATCCTTACATTACCCGGCGATTTTTCGTTTAAGGTCGGCGGATTAAAGAGCAAGCTCTACTGGGACGTCGCGTATAACTTCGACGGTGGAAAACGTTACAGCGATATCTATCTGCTCAAGTCGCCTTACGCGCCGCAGACGGATCGACATAGCTCACAGGATGACCTCGCGTGGCTCGTTGGGTTGCAGGTAGGCGATAATAAACGCGCCGGCGATTGGTCACTCTTCGCTAACTATCGCGAGGTGGGTATTTCGTCGATCGATCCGAACATCAACGACTCCGACATTGCACTGAGTGCTTTGAACATTCGCGCCATTCGGACGGGTCTCACCTACAATCTTACCGATTGGTTAACGGGTAGCCTGACGTATTCGCACGCGTGGAACTTGAAGAAAAACGTCATCGGCGGCGAAGCCACGGGCGGCGCTGCGATCGCGGACCTCAACGACGTGGATGTCGTGCAGGTTGACCTGAACTGGAAGTTCTAATCGCCCATGCAACGGAGCCCTGTGCGATACGCGCAGGGCTCCCGGGCGATCCGAAGCAGACACGATGAACTCTACTATCGCGATAGACATTCGGCTGCGCGACCTCGTATCGAGGCTGGACGTGGCGCCGCAGCGATTTCATCGTTACCGCGTGCAAAAGCCGCGACCGACGATCAAGGAGTTGCTGCTGCCGCTCTTTATCCAGGTCGGCAGCTCGACGACTTTGCGCGCGGATTCGCTCGGCTTCTGGCGCCTCGGCGATGAGCGCTACTGGCTGCCGCGTTTTGTTTTTCAGCGCACGCAAGTGGTAAAGCCGCGCATCACCATCGGCGTCTTCGCAGGCGTTCACGGCGACGAGCCGGCGGGCGTTCTCGGGCTGATCGATTTTCTGCGTGATCTCGACATGAACCCGGAGCTAGGCCGCGATTTTCAGCTCTGGATTTATCCGCTGTGCAATCCGAGCGGCTACGTCGACGGCACACGCCATTCGCGCGCGGGCAAGGACTTGAACCGCGAGTTTTGGAAAGACTCGCCCGAACCCGAGGTAAAGCTGATCGAAGAGGAAATTCGCAGGCGCAAATTCGACGGAATCATCTCGCTGCACTCCGATGACACGAGCGACGGCGTTTACGGTTTTGTGCGCGGCGCGACGCTCACGAAGCACCTGCTCGCGCCTGCACTCGCCGCCGCCGAGCACGCGCTTCCGCGAAACAAAAACGATCACATCGACGGCTTCTACGCAATCGAAGGCATCATCCACTCCGGTTACGGCGGCATCCTTTCCGCGCCGCCGGATCAACATCCCGCGCCATTCGAGATCGTGCTGGAGACACCGCACCTCGCGCCGATGGAATTGCAACAAAAGGCCTTTCTGCTCGCGCTCGAGGCGATCCTTTCCGAATACCGCCGTCTCATTTCCTACGCGGCAGACATCTAGCCGAATGCGACGTCACATCCTGCCGGGATTCGGCATCACGCTTGGATTTGCGCTGTTTTACCTCTCGCTGCTCGTGCTGCTCCCGCTCAGCGCGCTTTGCGCGAAATCATTCGGCGGCTCGCTGGAGCATTTTTGGAATGCGGTCACCGACGAGCGCGTCGTCGCGTCTTACAAGCTCAGCTTCGGCGCGTCGTTCGTGGCCGCGTTGATCAACGGCATGTTCGGCTTATTAACGGCGTGGGTTTTGTCGCGTTACCGCTTTCCCGGACGCCGCATCATCGACGCGCTGGTCGATCTGCCGTTCGCGCTGCCGACAGCGGTTGCGGGCATCGCGCTGACCGCGCTTTACGCGCCGAACGGACTCATCGGTGAGTTTCTCGGAAAATTCGGCGTGCAGGCCGCGTTCACCCCGCTCGGCGTGTTGATTGCGCTCGTGTTCATCGGGTTTCCGTTCGTCGTCCGCACGCTCCAGCCGGTCATTGCGTCGCTCTCAGCCGATGTCGAGGAAGCCGCGGCCTGCCTCGGCTCGACGCGATGGCAGACATTCCGGCGAGTCATTTTCCCGGCGGTGCTTCCCGCGCTGCTCACGGGAATCATGCTCGCGTTCGGCCGCGCGGTCGGCGAATACGGCTCGATCGTTTTCATCTCGGGGAATCTTCCTTTTAAAACCGAAATCACACCGCTGCTCATCGTCGCGAAGCTCGAGCAATACGACTACCACGGCGCGGCGGCGATCGGGTTCGTGATGGTGCTCGCGTCGCTGGCGATCCTGCTGCTCGTCAATGCGCTGCAATGGTGGAGCGCGCGCCGCACGGGACACGCGCACAGTTGATCATGGCTGGCGCGACACAAACACTCACTCTCCCGCGCTTCGCAGCGACGCGTCCCGCGACTGAGGAATCGCGCGCCGTGCAATGGCTTCTCATCGCCATCGTGCTCCTTTTCTTCGCCGCGTTTTTGCTGCTGCCCCTTGCGATGGTTTTTGTCGAGGCGTTCCGCAAAGGCATGCGCGTTTATTTTGAAACGCTGCGCGATCCGGACACAGTGGCCGCCATCTGGCTCACGCTGAAAACCGCCGCCATCGCAGTTCCGCTCAACACGACCTTCGGCCTTGCCGCCGCGTGGGCAATCGCCCGTTTCCAGTTTCCCGGAAAGCGCCTGCTGACCAATCTCATCGACCTTCCGCTCTGGATTTCGCCCGTGATCGGCGGACTCATCTACGTTTTGCTTTTCGGCTCGCAAGGCTGGTTCGGCGATTGGCTGATCGGGCACGACATCAAGATCATCTTCGCGCAGCCCGGCATCGTGCTCGCGACCATTTTCGTCACGTTCCCATTCGTCGCACGCGGGCTGATTCCACTGATGCAATCGCAAGGCCAGCTCGAGGAGGAAGCCGCGCTCACGCTCGGCGCGAGCGGCTGGCAGGTCTTCCGGCGTGTGACATTGCCGAAAATCAAATGGGGCCTCATCTACGGCGTGATCCTCTGCAACGCCCGCGCGATGGGCGAATTCGGCGCGGTCTCCGTCGTCTCCGGCCACGTGCGCGGACGCACGAACACCATGCCGCTGCACATCGAGATTCTTTACAACGACTACGCCATCTCCGCCGCATTCGCCGTCGCCTCGGTGCTCTCGCTCCTCGCGCTGATGACACTCGCGTTAAAAACGATCACCGAATGGCGGGCGCAGCGTCAGTTCCGGCGCGCGCTGCATTGACTTTCCAAAAACATGAGCATCGAAATTCGCAACCTCAGCAAAACCTTTGGCCGCTTCCCCGCGCTAAAAGAAACCAGCCTCGTCGTCCACACCGGCGAGCTCGTCGCGCTGCTCGGCCCGAGCGGTTCCGGCAAAACCACGCTGCTGCGCATCATCGCCGGGCTCGAATTTGCCGATACCGGCGACGTTTTTTTTGAAAAGGAAAACGTCACGCACAAAAGCGCGTATCAGCGCCGCGCCGGCTTCGTGTTCCAGCAATACGCGCTCTTCGAGCACATGACCGTCGCCAAAAACATCGCCTTCGGCCTCGAAGTCCGCCCGCGCAAATCGCGTCCGTCGAAAAACGAAATAGCCGCGCGTGTCGCCGGCTTGCTGCGGCTCGTCCAGCTCGAAAACTTCGCGCAGCGTTTTCCCGCGCAGCTTTCCGGCGGGCAACGCCAGCGCGTCGCCTTCGCGCGCGCACTCGCCATCGAGCCTCGCGTCCTGCTGCTCGACGAGCCATTTGGCGCGCTCGACTCGAAGGTGCGCAAGGAGCTCCGCCGCTGGCTCCGACAGTTTCACGACAAGACGCAGCTCACCACGCTCTTCGTCACGCACGACCAGGACGAAGCGTTTGAAGTCGCCGACCGCGTCGTCATTTTAAACGAAGGCGCGATCCAGCAAATCGGCGCGCCCTCGGCCATCCAAAGCGAACCCGCGAATGCGTTCGTCGAGGATTTTCTCGGCCTGCCACAGTGCGCGGGGTTCTAAGAGAATGACTAAATAACAGATGGCTATTTATCTTTTCGCCGCGGGAAATCGCAGCAGCGTGATCGAGTGCGGCGCAAAGGTGCGCGTGAAGCTGGCCGCTGCATTGGTCAGCGGCTCTTCCTTTGGCGCGACGTTGGCGGGTTTGTCGACCGTGTTCACAGCGTCAAGCTCACCTGCGATCACGATGGCTTTGCCTTTCGGCGCGACTTGCGTTGCGCCTTGCACATTGATCTGCGTCTCCATCGGCTCGGCGCTGGTGTTGACAACTTTTACGATGATTTCGCGGCTTTGATTGATGTAGGAGGCCGTGGCAAAGGCATAGGCGCTATTCTGCGCGGACGACTCGTCGCTTGTTTCGATGACTAGCTGGTCGTCGATGAACCCGCGCATGTTATGGCCGCTAATCTCAAGCCGAAGGTCATACCAGCGATTCGGCTCGACCTGAAATGGTGTGCCGGGGCCGTAAGGTCCGCGGCTGCCGTCCTCGGCGAGTTCGCAACGCGACTGCGTGTTACCCCATCCGCCGATGTTCCACCAGCGGTAGTTATTTCCATCAGCCGCGTGCCAGAGGATGAGGAAGCCTTCCTCGCCGCTTAGTTTGCGGGCGCGGAGAGTGATGTTGTAGTTATCCCATTTCGGATCGCCGGCAAGCGCCCAGCCCGTGGGAACATCTCCGACTGACTTGATGCTTCCATCTTTCACAGCCCATTCGCCATTCGCGAACTGCCAGGGGCTTTTATCGTCGAGCAGATTGTCGGCGGATAGCTTTTTGCCGTCGGCCCCGGTGACGACGATGTCCTGGTATTCGACCTGTGTGCGCCAGGAGCCGACGCCGATCATTCCATGCGGACTAGCTTCGAGGGTGTTAACCGGCGGGGCATCGAGCTTGGCAGGGATCACTACGTCGCCTCTGTTTTGTCCAAACGCGGCGAGCACGTGATAGCTGGGAGAACCAAAGCTCTGCAGCGCATCGTAGCCGATAAGGTTTGTGCCCCATTGCCATGCGCCCGGGTTCACATTTGCAAATAGCGGCGCGTAACACTGCATGGTGACCGCATCGGAGTTGCGTTCGAGAGCCATGGCAAAGACCGCGTCACCTAATGCGCCTTTTAAGTTAGGTGTAGGTTTGCCTGATTGAGTCGCCCATTCGCCCATGAAGGTGTGGATGCCATCTTGTGTAAGCCGGCCATTCCATCCTCCGCCAGAGAAGGTGGGCGCAGGTGCGCCAGCGGGTCGCGGGTTATAACGATCCCATTGATCGAGCATCACTTTTAAGTTCGCGTAGAGATGGTCGTCGTATAGGTCAGGCTTAAAGCTGGTGACCGGCGCAGTCGCGATGATCTTTAGGTTGGGATACTTCGCGCGGATAGCTTTTGCGATTTGCGTGAAGCGGCCATCGTAGCTGCCGGAGCGATCAAACCAATCTTCATTACCTATCTCGACATAATGCAGCGGGAAAGGCTCTGCAAAGCCGTCCGCGGCGCGCTTCGAGCCCCATTCGCTGCTGGCAGGGCCGGCGACATACTCTATCTCCTGGAGTGCTTCCGTAGTGTAAATAGCTAACTCCGGACTACCCGCATTGACGTGTTCGCCATTCAAAGTATAACCCGCAAAAACAGCAAGCACCGGCTCCGCGCCGAGTTGCTTGCACCAAAGCAGATACTCGGGAAGCCCAAACCCGTCACTACTGCGATAACTCCAGCAACCCATGTGGCCGGGACGATGGTCTGCAGGCCCGATCATCTTTTTCCAGTCGAAGCGATCGGGAAAGCGACTGCCTTCAACATAGTTTCCGCCCGGCAGCCGGATAAAGGCCGGACGCATATCGGCCAATAGCCTCATGATATCGACACGCAAACCATTCGGGACATTTTGATAAGTCGGCGGAAAGAGCGAGACAAAGCTGAAATCGATGTTGCCGGTGCCTTTTGCGGATAACACAAACTTTGCGTCCGCAGTAGTCGCAGCATTGCCGGCGGTCGTAAGCTTAAGCGTGTATTTCTTCCACTGGTTGCTTATCGGCAGGGTATCCGCCTTGGCGACTGAAGTGTTTCCCGCATTGGTAACCAGCGATGCAGTTACCGCGCTGCTAAAGCCATCCGCAGCCTTTGCGTAGAAGTTGACGGTGTAAGTAGTGTTAGGCCAGATCGGAATACCCCAGTAGCCATCGTTGGCTACTCCTCCGGTATCTCCAGTTAGGTTAAGTCTTAGATTGATCGGCAAAGCCTCGTTTACAGGAGAATCCCTATTCGTCGAAACCTTACCTGCGCCAAACGAGGACCAATGCGCCGGAACATCATTCTGTGCACCGGGATCTTGAAACGTGCGGTTCTGAATTAGCTCCGCAAACAATCCGCCGTCATAGCTGTGATTGATCTCCTCGGTCATCAATCCGTAAAAGATCGGCGGAATCGCCGCACCGGGGTGACCTAGATCGATATCGAGCTTTGCTGCGGCGCGCGAGTCCGCTGTCGGCAGCATGGTTAAAGATAGAATGGCTGAAAGAGTTAGCGTGCCGAGGGTCGTTTTCATGAATGAGGGGTGAAATGGAAACTGCACCAGCGGCAGTTTCCACGGGCAAGCGAAATGTGCGACGGTTCGGTTGTATTTTTACCGATATTCCCTGCGCACCGAAACGGAGTGGTCAGTTTCCATCCGGGGCTTCAATGCACCTGCTGCGATCCTGTCCGCTTCGCGTGCAATTCAAAGTCCGCGCAGGTGCCAAGGCGCAGCGCGGATTGTTTATGCGCGCAGTTGCGGCGCTGCCGGCAGTGGCACGCGCAGAATTTTTTGAAGCGGTGAATTTGCACGAGCGTCGGCGGCGCGATTTTTTGCAAATGAAACCCGCCGCTGTCGCAGTAGCCATACGGCGCGAAGTGCATCAGACCGAGAACAGCGAGCGCGAGTGTCGTCCAACAAGCAGCAAGGATCAGGATGACCATGCATGGATTGTGCAGACGAAAGCCGGTTTGCTCTCCGTCGAATTTGCGAATGTCTGTGCGTTTATTGCCGCGCATTTTTTCCGTCACAGAAACGTCACAGAAAAGATATTGCCAGCGGGCGGGTGGAGTTCTTATGTTGACCGCTCCAGTAGACAAAAGAATGAAAATTTCCAAACGAGGCGAATACGCACTACGCGCGCTGATCGACATCGGCATCGCGCAGGAACTCGGCCGCGAACTCGTGCAAATCAACGAGCTCGCGCAGCAGGAGCGTCTGCCGATCAAGTTTCTCGAGCAAATCCTCACGCAACTCAAGGAAGCCGGCTATGTCGATAGCAAGCGCGGCAAACTGGGCGGTTACTTTTTGGCGAAGCCGATGAAGAAGATCAAATTTGGCGCGGTCATTCGTCTCATCGACGGCCCGCTCGCGCCGATCTCATGCGTGAGCGTCACGGCATACGAGCGCTGCACGTGCCCTGATGAAGCGCATTGCGGGCTGCGCATGTTGATGCTCGATGTGCGCAACTCGATCGCCGCAATCCTCGATCGCTACACGCTTGCAGACACGGTCGAGGTGACGTTGCGCAAAATGCGGCGGGATAAGGTCGCGCTGCCGTTCCTCGGCGGAATTTTGCGCGCGCAGTTGCCTGCGCCGCTGGAATTCGTGAAGCAAAACGCAAAATCAAAACGAAAAACCAAATGAAACTTGTGCTAAAATTGATCGCATTTTTTGCAACGGCAGCTTCGCTGCTCGGGGCGGACAAAACCGTTTTGCGCGTCGGACATTTTCCGAACATCACGCACGCGCAAGGCGTAATCGCGCATGCTTTGTCGCGCCAGGGCAAAGGCTGGTTCGAGCAACGGCTCGGGCCGGATGTGGAGATTCAGTGGTTCGTTTACAACGCCGGCCCAAGTGCGACGGAGGCGATCTTCGCGAAATCGATCGATCTGACTTATGTCGGCCCCGGGCCGGCGTTAAACGCCTACACCCGGTCGCAGGGCGAAGAGATTCGTCTCATCGCGGGCGCGGCCAATGGCGGCGCGGCGCTGGTCGTGCAGCCGGACCAGAATTTGAATGCGCCCGCCGATTTCAAAGGCAAACGCATCGCGACCCCGCAGCTCGGCAACACGCAGGACATCGCGTGCCGTGCGTGGCTGTCGGCAGGCGGATTGAAAATCACGCAACTCGGCGGCGATGCACAGGTGCTGCCGACGCAAAATCCGGATCAACTTTCGCTTTTTCAGCAAAAGAAAATCGATGCGGTGTGGACGGTCGAGCCGTGGGTCTCGCGCCTCGAGCGCGAGGCCGGTGGCAAGGTGCTCGTCGATGAGCGCGACTCGGCGACGACCGTGCTCGTCTCGAGCGCGCTGTTTTTAAATCAAAAGCGCGACCTCGCGAAAAAATTCGCGCAAGCGCACGCGGAGCTCACTGATTGGATCAAGGCGAATCCCGACGAAGCGCAGAAGCTTTTCAAAGCCGAGCTGCTGGAGGAAACGCGCAACGACATGAAGGCCGAGTTGATCGCGCAAGCGTGGAAACGGATCGTTTTCACTGCCGAAACACCACGCGCCGCGGTCGAAGGTTTCGTGCAGAATTCGCTGAAGTCCGGCTTCATCAAAAGCGCGCCTGATTTAAAACGGCTATTTGAAACGCCGTAACGGTCGCTGTTGCATCTGCCAAAATCCAAATCTCCGTTGCGCCGCCCCATGACGCTTACCGAAGAACTGCAAGTCATCCAGCCATCGAAACTCGCCGTCGAGGGAGTTTCGAAGGAGTTTGTCGCGAGCGGGCGCGTCATCAAGGCGCTCGATAATGTTTCGCTGAATGTTGAGGAGGGAGAATTCGTCTGCCTCGTCGGCCCGAGTGGCTGTGGAAAATCGACGCTGCTAAATATCATCGCCGGACTCGAAAAGCCCGACAGCGGCCAGGTCCTCGCCGATGGCAAACCGGTCGCCACACCAGGACGCGACCGCATGGTGATGTTCCAGGAATCGGCGCTCTTTCCGTGGCTCGATGTGATGGGCAACGTCATGTTCGGACTGAAGCTGAAGCCGAATTTGAAAGACCACGAGCGGCGCGAGGTCGCGAAATTTTACCTCAAGCTCGTCGGCCTCGAAAAATTCATGCATGCAAACATCCACGAGTTGAGCGGCGGTATGAAACAACGCGTCGCACTCGCACGAGCACTTGCTCCGAACCCGCGCGTGCTCTTGATGGACGAGCCGTTCGCCGCGCTCGATGCGCTCACACGCGAGCAGCTTTACGGCGACATCCAGAAAATCTGGGCCGCGCGGAAAAAAACAATCGTTTTTGTTACGCACAATGTTCGCGAAGCCGCGTGTCTCGGCAATCGAGTGGTTTTGTTTTCGCCGCATCCCGGCCGCATTCGCGAGGAATTCAAAGTCGAGCTCCCGCGTCCGCGCGATATCAACAGCGTCGAGCTCGCGAGCTATTCGACCGAAATCACGCGTGCGCTAAAAGGCTACGTCGCCCCGGAGGTCGCTGAATGAAACGCGCCGTTCTTTCCATTTTGTTTTTTGCGGGATTGCTGTTTGCGTGGCACCTGCTCGTGCTCGCAAAGATCTGGTCGCCCGTTTTGCTGCCCGATCCGAAAAGCGTCGGCGAATATCTTTTGTCCGCGACGCAGGACGGCACATTGCTCCAAGCCGCGCTCGTGACGATGAAACGGCTGCTGCTTGGCTATTTCATAGGCATCGTTGTCGGGCTGCCGCTCGGCTTGTTGACGGCGCGCTGGAAATTCGTCGAGGATACGCTCGGAGTGATGGCGCTGGGTTTACAAACGCTGCCGAGCGTTTGTTGGGTGCCGCTCGCGCTTTTGTGGTTCGGACAAACGGAAGCGGCGATGCTTTTCGTCGTCATCATGGGCACGCTCTGGTCGGTAATTATCGCGACCGACAACGGCGTGCGCAACGTGCCGCCGATCTTCGCGCGCGCCGCGAAGACGATGGGCTCAAAACGGCTCCACACCTGGCTTCGCGTCATTTTGCCGGCGTCGCTGCCGTTCATTGTCAGCGGCATGAAACAAGGTTGGGCATTCGCGTGGCGCTCGCTGATGGCTGCGGAAATTTACGTCACGATTTTAACCGGCTTCGGGCTTGGCCATTTGCTGCACTACGGTCGCGAGCTGAATGCGATGGACCAGGTCATCGGCATCATGTTCGTTATCGTCGTCATCGGTTTACTCGCGGACAAAATCCTCTTCTCGCCGTGGGAGCGCTTTTTGCACCGGCGCTGGGGAACAGGGCGCGCCTAAATATCGAAAGCGAGCGCGCTGTTATCCGGTGTGAGCTTTAGCAAATCGTCGATCGTGCGGTGATCGAGGATCGCGTTCAGCTCCTCGCGCACTTCCGTCATCAGCAAACGCAATGCGCACGTGCGCGGGTCGGGACACGAACAGCGCTCGACCGGATTTTTCGCCGCGCATGGCACAGGCGCAATCGCGCCTTCCATTAGCGCGATGATTTCGCCGACAGTGATTTCCGCGGGCGGCACGCGCAACGTGTAGCCGCCGCCGACGCCGCGCTTGCTCGTGAGGTAACCGCCGCGTCGCAATGCGAGCAGGATTTGCTCGAGAAATTTTACGGGAATATTTGCGATCCGCGAAAGCTCATGAATTTGAGCCGAGCGCTGCTGCCGCGCGATCGCGATGAGCGCGCGGATTGCGTATTCGGATTTTCGCGAGAGGCGCATGAAAGGGCAACTTAGCGCAAACGCACGCGCGCCGCTACATCAGCGCATCACGTGCACGCGTTCGCCCGCGCGCTGCACATCACTGCGGATGTTTGGATTCTCCTCGCCTTCCATGATGATCCGCGCGGACGACTTTGGCTGATGGTGCGCACATGCTGTCAAACAACAGCCAGCCAAAATGGCGAGCAGCGGGAACACTTTCATCGCGCGAGCTTATGTTTGCGTTTTGGAAAAAGTCGCGTAAATTCTCGTCTCCCAAAAAAACGGGGGCGCACTGGTTTCGACTTATGGTCTGAAGCACAGGCGGCATGTCGAGGATGACTCGTTGGCCTCGTAAAACTCCCGGGTCAAAAAAATAAACGCAGATTACGAAGATCTCGCTCTCGCGGCTTAATTGACCGCGACGTTTCCCACCGGACGCCCGCTACGGTGACGAAGCGACGACAGCAGGCTGGCTCATCGGTGGCGTGACCGCGCTGATGGGTGAATCGATTACGTGGTCGCTAAGGCCAAAGCAACTCGCCGATCAGCAGCCGCGGCCCGACAATCCATGACCGGCTAAACATGTAGAAGCTTGCGTAGATGATGATAAGGACAGGGGTTCAACTCCCCTCGCCTCCATTATAATGATTAACAGCGACTTACGATTTAGCGAGAGGCTTACTAATACTTTGGCTAATACAATGGACGCCGCCGTATCCAGTGCTGACAACGCGGCGCACTTAAACAGCCGAAGGAAACCGATGAATGAACCGATCGAGCGCGCACGGCGCGGCAGCTTTGCGTGAGAAATGCCCGAACCTGAACGTCGCGGCGCACAGCGGGCTTTTTCTCGGGCAGGTGCGGGAACTCTCCTGTCTCTGCCATTTCTGCGAGTGCCGATGGCTGGAGCTGGCGTTAACTTAAGGATTCACGGCATCGGCTGCAGGCCTTCGCATTTTACTTTCCAGGTGCCGTCCTGTGGAAAGCCGGGCGCGTTGACTTTTGGCGCTCCGTCCCAGCCCGCCGCCATCAATGCAATGGCGCTTAGTAACGACGCGTTTGCGGGCAGGTAGGCGGGGCAGGTCTTTGGTTCCTTCGGACGCGGCACGTGGCCGTTGTTGAGGAACCGGGCGGGCGGCGCATCGTTGGTTAAAATCGCGACTGCTTTATCCGGCTCGTCGACGCGCGCGGCAGTCATGGCGGCTTTGCCCATCGCCCAGCTCACCCAGCCATCCATTCCGTTGTGCGCGCAGAGTTCGTCAAATGTCGCGCGCATGACTTCGGGATCGACCTTCGGCGTTTGTGGTAGAAAACCGAGCGCCATGAGAGTGGATGCTCCTGTTTTTTCATCGCGCTTCGCAGGAGTCGGTGAATTTTTCCCCGTCGAAATATCCGCTTCCGGCTCGACTTCCAGATATCTGCCGTCGGCGATCGGCAGCTCGGAAAGTTTCGCGATCACGTCGGCCCAGTGTGGCTCGGGCTCCATGCCGAGGCGCGTGCGCCATGTCTGCGCGACATTCAATGCGTAATACCAATACGCCAGCTCGAAAGTCGGATTTTGCGTTCTGCTCACGTCGGAATCTTCCGTGACGGTTTGCAGCGGCGGCCCGAGCACGTAGCGATCTGTCGGCTTGTCATAAAAAGCGTAGGATGCGAGGAACTGCGCCGTCTCGAAAACGAGCTCGCGATATCTCTCCAGTGTCGCGCGCTGCGGGTGCGCACGATAAACCAGCTCGCAGAGGTAGATAGGATTCGGAAAATTCCAGATGATGAATGGATTGATCCCACCCGGCCCCGTCCGTCCGTCGATGCCCGTCATCTTCGGCCAGCGTGCGCCATCAAAGCCTTTGGACGCTGCGTCTTGTTTTGCGAGCGGCAGGATTTTTCGATACCACGCGAGGTTCTTTTCGAGGAGATCGGTGTGGCCCCATTGGTAAAACTGCGCGGCATGCCAAAAAACCATTTCCGAGTTATGCTTGCCGAACCAGCTCAGGTGCGTGAGTCCGCTTTCCTGTGGTGGAAATGAGCCGGCGTAGTTGACCTTCATCAGGTATTGCGAGAGGACCACCCGCCGCTCCAGTTCCTTCGCGCGCGGGTCGGTGCACGCGGAGAAATCGATCGCCCCGCCGCGCGTCCAGTAATCCCTCCATGCATCGGCGCTTGCGGCTTTCGTCGCGGGGAAATCCGGCGGAGGTTCGCCCAGCGTGGCCGGACTAAACTCGCAGCTAAAAGTCTGTGCATCTGAATTCGCACGTAGCGCAAACTCATGCGGCGCGGTTTGGGTAAACCCGCCCGCACCTTTCCCGATGTTCACGAAATAGCGGCTGCCGTCGATGACTCGTTCCAGCACGACAAGCGGCTGCCTTCTGATGTCTGTTTTTTCCAGGTTCGCGGAGTGAAGCGCCGTTTGGTGCTTATCGGACTGGTTCCAGATTAGCGGCGGTTTGGTTTTCGCAGCACGAACATCGTAGGCATAGGCAAACCGCATGCGCACTTCGAGTGATCCATTTTCGAGCAGCGGCGAATGGATTTCGAATGCGACCAGAGCGCGCGATGGATGCGCGACGGTTTCCACCGTCACCGGCTGGCCATCCAATTTGAAGGAACTGTAAATGACTCCCGACCACAGCTCCAGTCGCTGAGCGATCTCCGCGATCGCGTCCGGTTTCAACGGCTCGCCTTTGTAAAAAAACGCAATCTCGCCGAGCGGCAGCGGCTGCGGATTTTCGCGAAAGTATTTTCCTGCCGGGCTATTCTGAAGACTGTCGTAGCGAATCGTGCGGCCGTGGAATGGATACTCTTTCATCGCATCCTCGCGCCGCAGATTCTCCGTGTTCGGAAACGAATGCCAGGCCCACGGCAGCGACGAGAGCGTTTCGGTCGGCATGCCATCGCGGAAATAGAGATCGGCGAAGGATTGCAGTCCCGTCACATCCGCCGTAAACGCAAAATCGCCATTGCCGACGCTCAAAGGACTCAAAGGATCGAGCGTGCGAACCCGCGCGTCATGCCGGCTCACCAGCGCGTGCCGGTCGATTGGTTCGGCGCGCGCTACGCCGCAGCCGTTTACAAGTAACAGCAAAACCGCGCAAACAGCGGGTTGGATAGACAAGCGACTAGGGGGCTGTTCCGGTCCAAGCCAGCGGTTACGTTCCGGTAAACTCGCGGATGAGGACGTCGTGGGTGGTGGTTTGCGAAATGCGGAAGTTGTCGTTTCCGTTGCCGACTTGCAGCGGCAGGGCGACGCCGCCGGTTTTTATCGAGCCGATCAACTGCGCCTCGATGGCGAAATCGTCTCCGCTGCCGACGGTGCCGGCGATTTGCCCGGCGACGGTGATGCTCGCGATTTTTGCGAGGATGGCGGCGGTGTTGTGCTTGGAAATCACGGCGTCGGTCACGTCGCCGAAGCCATTCGCGCCGGGATCGATCCCCGCGCCGATGCTGGTGGCGATGAGGTCGCCGCCGATTTTAATCGCGCCGATGCTCGCGTCGCCATCGACTGCTTTGCCGGTGCTGTCGAATCCGGTTTCGATGAGTGCGTTGTTCACCGTGCCGGCAACGGTGAGGCTCTTGATTACAGTGTCGTTGGAAGGTTTCACCGCGGCGCCAGCGAAGCCGCCGCCGGATATGACGACCGGCGTGGCGGTGTTCCCGATGACATCGCCGCCGATTTTCACGGTGCCCAAAAATTCGTCGGCTTGAACGGATGCGCTGAATTGCAGGACGCCGCCGCCCGTTTCCAGGCCGGAAATCAGCGAGCCGCCGATGGTGACGGTCGTAATGTCCTTTGCGGAAACAAACGCGGCTTGTTTGAAATTGTTCGCATTCGAGAAATCGATGCCGCGCAAATCGTTTGTCACTTTCACGCTGGCGATGGTCGTTGCGGCTTCGATGCCGCCGGTCTCGCTGTTGGTTCCCCCGACGAGCGAGCCGCCGACGGTCGCCTTGCCGATGCTCGTAGCCGCGCGGATCAGGCCGGTGCGGAAATCCGTTCCGCCGACAATATCGCCGAGCACGCTGACCGAGCCGATGCCTGCGCCGCCATCGATGATGCCGGTTTGGTTGTTCGTGCCGCCCTGGATCGA
>Ga0070741_10009569_pt1 | contig 18727 bp, 14 predicted proteins | sample Coa_R1_4_FD_66440 | JGI IMG/M metagenome (GOLD analysis project Ga0070741, IMG submission 66440) | Surface soil microbial communities from Centralia Pennsylvania, which are recovering from an underground coalmine fire - Coalmine... | ecosystem: Environmental > Terrestrial > Soil > Unclassified ...
TCGTCATATACCACCAGGTTTTGCAGATCGAATCCGGGCCGGGGCAGCAGCCGCAGGTGTACCGACCCTATATCCACGGATCGTCCAACGCCCGCGCTGATGGAATAGATGATGCGCGATTTGAGGCGCGAGGCGCCGGGCCGGACAATGAAAAGCGACAACAGGATAACTGCTGCCGCCGCCACGCCCCGCTTGGAAGAGAAGAACTTCACTTTGCCCTCACTGAAGGTACGAGGGTCTTCATCGCACAAACTGGAGCGTCCGCTTCCAGCGTGTTTCGTCGAAAAAATGAATCACGACTCTGCCCAGGAACAGAGCCCGATCGCTCCATGCGGTCTTGCGATACTGGTCGTCGGGAGTTTCAAACGACCAGTAGATGAACATCGGCCGCCCAATGACATTTTCCTTGGGGATGAATCCCCAATAGCGGCTGTCCAGGCTCACACCGCGGTGATCGCCCATGGCGAAGTAATGATCGGGAGGGACCACAATATCGTCGCCATGGATGTAGGACGGCAGGTCCACGGCCCAGCTCGACCATACATTGGGATCGTCAGTCGGCGCCACCGCGGGAAAATTGTTGCGGTAGGGGTCCGCCGTATCGCGGTCATGCAGCACGTAAGGTTCATCCAAAGGCTGGCCGTTGCGGTACACCACCCCATTGCGCAGGTGAATGCGATCCCCGGGAACCCCGATGATCCTCTTCACCACGTAAAGACCGGGAGTCTCCGGAGACAAGAACACCACGATATCGCGGAAATGCACCTCGCGGTAGGGAAGCAGCGGCCCGATCCAGTTGCTCCGGGGAGCAAACTGAATGCGATTGACGAATACGTGATCGCCGATCAGCAGCGTATTTTCCATCGAACTCGACGGAATCTCGAATGCCTGGACCACAAAAGTGATGATGAAGAGGCCGGTCACCAGCACAGCTGCCAGCGATGCCAGAAATTCGACGGTGGTTTCTTTCGGCTTCTCTTCGGCTGCCTTCTTTTCCGCGATGTCGTCTTTCCTGGCCACTTTTGCTCTTTCGACTGTCTTGAATCCTCGCGCCACGTACTCAGTGTATCAGCCGCAACGTCCGGTTCCAGCGGGTGTTCTGAAACAGATGGGTGAGGGCATAGGCGAACCGGTAAGCCCGTCCGCCTGGCGTTTCATCGTCCAGCGTCTTCACCGACCAGTAGATCAGCAGAGGCCTGCCGATGATGTTTTCCCGCGGCACGAATCCCCAATAGCGGCTGTCCTGGCTGTCATCGCGGTTGTCACCCATCACAAAATAGCTGCCTTGCGGAATGATGAGCTCGCCATCCTCGACCAGCTTGCGCATCTCCAGCCACCACTTGCCTTCCATGCCGTAAATCACCGGCATATCGGTGCGGGGAAAATTATCCCGGAACAAATTGCTCGGCGGCTCGATGAACCGCACGTAAGGTTCAACCAGCGGTTTGCCGTTGATGTAGACCGTCTTGTTCACCATACGCAAGCGTTCTCCGGGCACGCCGATCACCCGCTTTACGAAATGCTGCTTGGGATCCACGGGATAGTGAAACACAATGACATCGCCGCGCGCGATTCTCTGGTACGGCATCAGGTGGTCGCCCAGTCCCTGCCCGCCATAGCAAAGCTTATCCACCAACAGGTAGTCGCCCACCAGCAGCGTGTTCTCCATGGACTCGGAGGGAATCTGAAAGGCCTGGACGATAAACGTGATCACGAAGATCGCAATCACGATCGTTCCCATCAGGGACTGAACGGAACTCACCACGTCGTTCCCCAGGTTGCTGTCGGCGCGCCGGGGACATTCTGGCGCAGTCTGCTCGCCGACGGCGGAAGGTTGCTGCCCGGGTGCGGCACCGGCCGGTTCGGGTGGCGGAACTGTTTCCCCCGCCGGCACGACAACCGTAGAAGGCTGCGGCTGGCTGGGTGCGACAATGGGCTGGTTGGAAGAATCCATGGACTTCTACTTATCGGATGTATGCGGTTCCCGTACCGCTGCTTTACCTTCGAGGATTTTCGGTCTCGATGCCAGGAAGGTTAATACTTGACGCGCCGCATCCTGCTCTGCGGTCTTTTTTGTCGAACCTTTTGCGCGTCCCACAAAATCCCCGTCTTTGGCCTTTGTCTGTAGCCGGGCCTCAACGGTGAAGGTCTTGCTGTGTTCCGGTCCGGCTTCCTCAACCATGACGTAGGCAGGCTGCGGCAGCCCCAGGCTCTGCACCGCTTCCTGCAGCGCGGATTTGAAGTCGGTAATCGGAAGCGTGCCGCCTCCGCGCTCCATGCGCTCCAATTCGGGCGCAATCACGTTGCGCAGGACAAATTCCCGCGCCACCTCCAGCCCGCCATCCAGGTAGATCGCCGCTAAGATCGCTTCCAGCGCATCGACCAGCAGCGCGGTCTTGCCCCGGCCTCCGCTCTTCTCCTCGCCGCGCCCCAGCCGCAGGTAGTGTCCCAGTTCCAGCTGTTGAGCCACCTGAATCAGGTGCCGCTCGCTGACCAGATGGGCGCGCAATTTGGAGAGCTCGCCCTCGCGAAATTGCGGAAAGCGCTGAAACAATTCTTCGCTTGTCACCAAGGCCAGAACCGCATCTCCCAGGAACTCCAGCTGCTCGTTGTCGCGAACCTTGTACTTGCTCTCTCCCGCCTGCTGCGCTTCCTGCTCGCGCGCCTGCGAGCTGTGGGTCACCGCCTGCTCAATGACGGCTCGCCGCCGGAAATGGTAACCCAGCCCCTCCTCTAACGCCGCTATTTCCCGTTCCTTCATAGAAAACAAATGCCGCACCGCCGTATCGTGTGGAGACGGCCGCCGTGGGCGGTGCGAGCTAAGCTCGACTCTGTGGCGGAGGGTGACTGGAAAGATCTAGTTCTTGGGCGGTGCCGTGCTCTGTCCCGGCGCCGATCCGCTGCTCAGCCTGGTCAGGCGGTCCTGCTCGGACCTTGCCGCTTTGCCCGCCGGAGAATCTGGCTGGTTCTTAGTGAGATCCACCGCCTGATTTGCGTACTTCAAAGCATCCGGATACTTGTTCTGCATATCCAGCGCGATCGCCAACCGCAATACGGCGACAGGATCCACCTGCTCGGGAAAAGCCTCGATCGACTTGCGCAGGTTGGTCTCCGCCTCGGGATAATTCTTGGCATTCGATGCCAGCGAGCCCAGAATCGCGTACGCCTCAGAGCGTACGAACCGCTTGAACTGGTCGATCTTCTCGGGCGGGAAGCCGGATGTGGGCACGTCGCTGTCCACGGTCGCCAGCGCGCGTTCCGCGTCCTTCTTGGCTTCCGCCAGTTTCTGGTCCCGATCCAGGTCGGTGTCGCGGGTCCGCTCCGCTAGTACTTGCGACGCCGTCACTAACGCTTCCGGATCGTCGGGATCCAGGGCGAGCGCTTTCTGGGCCATCTCCAGGATTTTTTCTGCATTCGACTGGTATTTCTGCATTGCCGACTTGTAGAGCACGACGCGCAATTCGCTGTCGGGAAATTTCGCCGCAAAGTCATCCGCCGCCTTTTCCGCCGCAGCCGCGTCGGTCAACTGTACAGCCGCCCGGTAGGCGTCAAACTCGGGCTGGGTCTTGGCTGCCGGCGCTCGTTTCCCCTGGGGCGCTGCCGCGGCCTGTCCGGCAGGGGCAGCCTGTGCCGGCTTGTCTTGGCCCACCGTCCACACGCACATCCCCAGCACTGCGATCACTATCGCTGCTCGCTTCATAGCTCTCCTCGACCTGCGTCCTGGATTTCCTGGCACTCCGCATTCTATCGCAGCAGGATGCCTGTCGCCGTTGCCTTTGCCTGCTCTAACTTACTGCGGCTTGGCCGGAGGCTCGTAGGCCTGCTGAAGTCCGCGCTCCGCTGCCGCCCTCACCTCCGGCAAATCTGCGCCCGCGGTCAACGCCGCCCGATATTCATTCATGGCCGCTTCGCGCTGCTCCTTCATGTCCATGATCCTTCCCAGATACACGTGCGACCAGGCAACGACTTGCGGATCTTTCGTGGCCTGGATCGCCCGCTGGAAATTCTCCGCCGCCCCCTCCCGATTCTTGTTAGCGACCGCAACCTGCGCCAGGATGAATAAGGCCCGTCCCTCATCGCCGATCTTCTTGTCCAGCGCCTGTTGCGCCAGTTCCTGCGCTCCCTTAGGATCGCCGGCCGCCAGCCGCTTCTCCGCCGTGATCAGCATGCGCCGGTCTTCGATGCGCGACAGCTGAACCAGTTCCGGCGCGGACGAGCGCGCGAATTGCACTTCGCCGGCCGCCTTCTCCTGTTGCTTCACGTCGATGGCGGCCAGCATGTCCGAATACTCGGTGCGCAGGCCCGCCGGATCCTTCTCGAATGTCAGCAGCGAAGTGTAGAAGTACTTCGTCAGGATGTATCCCTGCCTGACCGCGTCATCGACCGCCTGCAGTCGCATCGCTTCGGCCGTCTGCTTGCTTCCGCTGGTCCGGATCTCGATCGCGCGCACCAGGCACTCGGTAACCAGCAGGAAAATGTCGGTCTTGAAATTCTCGTCCAGGGGCGCGCGTTTCACCGACTGCAAGAGCGGTTCCAGCCGCTTCACCACGCTGAAATGCTTCTCCGCCATCGGATCCAGCAGATAGTGCAGATAGGTATGCCGGATCTGCGGCAGCTTCAGTGGATCGGGGGCATTCGGGTCCGGCGATGGGAACACCACGACGTAGTAGTCGTTTCCGTAGTTGCGGGCGTTCGTTTCATTGGGATCGCCCAGGAAATCGAGAAACACCGTGAACGTCTTTCCCAGATACCCGCCGGATTGCAGCCTGAGGTAAATGTCGGTGTCAAAGACCATCTTGGCCAGCGGCTCGTGATAGCGGTTGACCAGGGCCGCATAGTTCGGACGGTGCCGTTCCCAGATCGCGTGCAGCTGCGCTTTATCGTAAAAGCGCTCCAGCAACGCGCCGAAAGGGGCCAGCGGCGCGGCATCCGGAGGCATCTCGTCTTCCTTCACCCGCGGCAAGAAGTGAGGAGGCCCCTGCAGGTAGAGCGAAAGGGACACAAATTGCGAGAGGTCGTGCTGCGGATCTTTTCCGCGATGCGTCCCATACCACTCGCACAACGTCTTCAGCGTTCCTTGCGCTTCCTCCGAGTCGCGCAGATTCTTCTGCACCTCGGCCCGGATATTCAACCGCTGGGCGTCAGACGCGTTCAGATTGACGTCATAGCCGCATGAGTTCAGCGCAGTCAGTACGGCGAACAGCGTCTCATTCGTGTCCAGCGTGATGGCCGAAGTCTGCGCCGCGCACCACGGCGCCAGCAGCCCCAGCGATGCCGCCAGAATCCAATTTCGAAGCCTACAACCCAGGAAACGACTCAGGAATCCCTCCCGCAGGAATGGCCACTCGGCAGGCCATCAATCCAAGATAGGCGGAGAACACATTAAGTTTAAGGGCTTGCCGCAAGGGGGTCAAACCGTCCTGGGTCAGGTAGGCGTTCGGTTTTAAGGTCTTTGGATGCGGTCACGGTTGCTCCTCCGGGTTTCCACAGTGCGCGCGGAGGAGATCCTTTATCCGTTGACAAGTCTCTGCATTGAGAAGATGCTTCCTACGCCGAGGTGGGGAGCAGCTTCAATCCCATCATCCTTGCTAGCGTGATATGGGCTTGTAGACCGCCGGCCCTCTCCGCCCTGACGCCTCGTTCCCAGCGCGAGTCTTTCTCTAAAGAGGGTGCAGTACAGTGGCCAGGGGAGTCCCGAACTTGTCGAGGGGAACTCTCCTGGCAGAGCGCAAGAACACCGTGAGACATTCGCGAATTATCGTCACCCACTACGGCGGGCCCGATGCGCTTCGGGTGCTGGAAGAAGAACGTCCGGAGCCCAGGCGTGGTGAAGTGCGGGTAAGAGTGCTGGCCGCAGGCGTCTCGTTGCCGGACATCATGGCCCGTGAAGGCATTCATCCCGAGACGCCCCCGGTGCCCTTCACGCCCGGCTGGGACCTGGTTGGGGTAGTGGAACGGCTCGGGGACGGTGTTTCTGCATTCGAACCAGGGCAGATGGTTGCGGCGATGCCGATCAGCGGCGCATACGCGGAGTTTGTCTGCCTGCCGGAGCATGAACTGGTTCCAGTCCCATCCGGCCTCGACGCCGCCGAGGCGGTCAGCCTGGTATTGAACTACATCACCGCGTACCAGATGCTGCATCGTTCCGCCAAGGTCAAAACGGGCCAGAGGGTGCTGGTCCACGGAGCGGCAGGCGGAGTTGGCACGGCACTCCTGCAACTCGGGCGACTGGCCGGGCTCGAGATGTACGGCACCTGTTCCTTGCCCGGGGCGCACGCCGTTTCTGATCTGGGCGGGATCCCCATCGATTACCGGCAGGTGGACTTCGTGGAAGAAATTCATCGTCTGACACGCGAGGGAGTGGACGTCATCTTTGACAGCATCGGCGGCGCGCACATCTGGCGTTCCCGCAGGGCGCTCCGTCCTGGCGGCATGGTTGTGGCCTATGGTCTGACGGGCTCGCTGCGCGGAGGACGATTGGCGTCAGGCCGTTCCGGGGGGCGTCATCGCTTTCGGGCAATCGCCATCTTCGGTGTATACATCGCCGGCGGCTGGCTGCTCCCCGGCCGCAAGCGGGTTGTCCCCTACAGCATTCAGACACTTAAGCGGTTAAGACCTGCATTGTTCCGCCAGGATCTGATCGCACTGTTTGATCTGCTCAAAGAGAAAAAGATCAAACCGCTCATCGCCCATCGATTTCCTCTTGCCGAGGCGAGAGGGGCTCACGAGATGCTCGGCAAGGGAGGGGTGACAGGGAAGATCGTGCTCATGTGCGACGCGTTCCCGCTTACCGCCAGCGGAAACTCTCATGACCCTACATTGTGAGCGCCAAACTGCCGAGCGTATACTTCGGTCGCCCGACTCGTCAGGACTCTGAACATTCCAAGATCGGCGGCCTGACTGCCGGCCAACCGGAGGAGGCCCCTTGCCTACCCGTCGCGATGTTCTCAAAGCCAGCCTGCTGGCGCCGGCGGCCGTAGCCGCTGCCAAGGCAATCAATCCTTTCCACGCAACGATGCCTTCGCTTGCGGAGAATGCCAGCCCTTTTCCTGACGACAGCCAGCTCGCCTCTCCTACTCCCGGCGCCGGCCGCGAGCGCCTGCTCCTCGACTTTGGCTGGCGGTTTCATTTCGGACACGCCGATGATCCCAGCAAGGACTTCGGCTACGGCGGCTCCACCTGGGGCAATTTCCAGAAGACGGGAAACTTCATGCCCGCCGGCGCACTTGCCTATGACGACAGCGAGTGGCGCAGTCTCGACCTTCCCCACGACTGGGCCGTCGAGTTGCCCTTCGAAAACGATCCCGACCTGGTGAACAAAGGTTTCTATCCGCTCGGCCGGAAATATCCAGCCACCAGCGTGGGCTGGTACCGGCGCGTGTTCGACCTGCCTGCGGAGGACGCCGGCAAGCGCATCACCCTTGAATTTGACGGCGCCTACCGCGAGACCATGGTCGTTCTCAACGGCTTCTACATCGGGCGCCACAGCGGCGGTTACGATCCGTTCACCTTCGACGTTTCCGATTTCGCGCATACCGGCCAGCGCAATGTCCTGCTGGTGCGCGTCGATGCCACCCAGAGCGACGGCTGGTTCTACGAAGGCGCAGGCATCTACCGGCACGTATGGCTGGTGAAGACCAATCCCCTGCACGTGAAGCAGTGGGGCACGTTGGTGAAGCCGCAACTCCGCCCCGGCGAAGCCTCGCTCTCGATTCTCACCGAAGTGAGCAATGATGGAACTGCGGACCATCAGGTGCGCGTGATTTCTACTGTCCTCGACCCCTCAGGACAGCCCGCCGGAAAGAGCACGGCCTCGCCCGCATCCATCCCCGCGGGCGCGGATCAGAGTTTTACCCAGCAGGTCGTGGTGAAGCAGCCCCGCCTGTGGTCTCTCGAGGAAAGGAATCTCTACAAGCTGGTCACCGAGATTCAGGCTGACGGTCAAGTCGTCGATCGCTACGAAACTCCCTTCGGCATCCGGACTGTGGCATTCGATGCCGCCAAGGGTTTCCTGCTGAATGGCCAGCCGGTCAAGCTGAAGGGCACGTGCAACCATCAGGATCACGCCGGCATAGGCGCCGCTCTCCCCGATTCCGTGCAGTACTACCGCATCGGCAAGCTGCAGGAGATGGGCTGCAACTCGATCCGCACCTCGCACAACCCGCCCACGCCCGAGTTGCTGGTTGCCTGCGACCAGCTCGGTGTCCTGGTTTTCGATGAAACCCGCATGATGTCTTCGAATCCCGAAGGCCTCAGCCAGTTTGAAAATCTCGTTCGCCGAGACCGCAATCACCCCAGTGTCTTCATGTACTCAATGGGGAACGAAGAAGGCCAGGCGAATACGGCGCGCGGTACTCTCATCCTCACGGCGATGAAGGCGGTCGCGACTAAGCACGACGGCTCGCGTCCAGTTTCCATTGCGCCCGCGGGAGCTATTGGAACGGGCGGTCTCGCGGTTGGAGACGTGGCGGGCTACAACTACATGGACCCGGGTGCCGAAGAGTTCCATAAGAAGCATCCTGAAAAGCCGGTGATGGGCACCGAAACCGTAAGCGCGGTAGGCACGCGCGGAATCTACGTTACGGATGCCACCAGGGGTTTCGTCAGTTCTTACGATCCTTACACCACTACGGGACGGGCTTCCGCGGAAGGCTGGTGGCGTTTCTGCAATGCGCGCCCGTGGCTCTCCGGCGGATTTGTCTGGACCGGCTTCGACTATCGCGGGGAGCCCTCGCCCTACCAGTGGCCGAACATCAGCTCGCAATATGGAATTATCGATACCTGCGGTTTTCCCAAGGATTCGTTCTATTACTACCAATCCTGGTGGACCAGCAAACCCGTGCTCCACCTCTTCCCCCACTGGAATTGGCCGGGAATGGAAGGGAAAGAAATCGCGGTGTGGGTCTACTCGAACCTTGACCGCGTGGAGCTATTCCAGAACGGCCAGAGCCTGGGCGCAAAAGACGTCAAAAAAGATTCGCACGTAGCCTGGGTCGTGAAGTACGCTCCCGGATCCCTGGAAGCCCGCGGTTTCAAAGATGGCAAGCAGGTAATGACCGCCCGGCGAGACACAACCGGTCCCGCCGCCAAGCTGATGCTCACTTCGGATCGCAACGAAATCAACGCCGACGGGGAGCAGGTCGCCATGTTCGCCATCGAAGTGCAGGACGCCCAGGGCCGTACCGTTCCCGTCACCGACAATGAAGTCATGTTCCGCGTTTCGGGTGCGGGCAAGCTGATTGGCCTGGGCAACGGGGATCCGACCGACCATGACTCCGACAAAGGCATGTCGCGAAAAGCGTTCTGCGGATTCTGCATGGCGCTGGTGCAGTCTTCGAAGACTGCGGGCAGTATTACGTTAGAAGCCGCTTCCCCGGGGCTTCCTCCGGCCAGCCTGACCATCGCCGCCAAGCCGGTCAGACTCCGTCCGCAGGTTCCGGTATGGGAGCGTGAGGTTCCGGCCGGCGCCGGCATCACCGGCTTGTGGAGACCTGTTCCCTCCGGCTCCTCCAACGATTTCGTTTCCATGATTGTAGGCACCAACACGGTGTTCACCATTCGTCAGGACGGCGGCAAACTGACGGGAACGGTGGAAGGCGGTGCCGGGTTCTTCGGCGGCGACGATGTGCCCACTGAAATCGTCGAAGGCAGCGTGAACGGGGATCGTGTCGCTTTCAAATCAGGAGACAGCAGCTACACCGGCACGATCAAGGGCGATCGCATCGAACTGCAGCGCTCGTTCAATCTCCCGTGGGAGACTCCTGCTCCCCCGAAGCCGGACCCGAATCGCCCTGCCATCGGCCCCGCGCCGGATGGTTCCGACCCGTCCATCGACACGACTTGGGAAGTGCCCTCCTCAATCCCGGTAGTCCTGAGGAGAGCGCAAAGATAAAAAAGATGAAGAGAAGGTCAAGAATGAATCCGGATGCCCCCACCTTCGTTCGCGTGCTTTGCGAAAGAGGGGTGAGTTTTTGACTTCCGTTTCTATATTGTCCAAGCCCCAGCAAAATCAGCATGTTGGCCCGCTGTTGTGAGTAACCTCCCAGAGTGACCACAGTACATTGCGACGCCGATTCTCCTGCCCTAATGTCAGTGAGGTCACCCGTATGCCCAAGCACCATTCACCCGCAAGATCTGCTGCACACATTTCACCTCTGCTCCGCAATAGCCTGGGCAAGCGCCGCAGCACTAGAATGGGCCTTCACGCCGCGGTGGGCCTCTCAGGACACGACCGCCATAAAGCTTCCTTCACCACGGACGCGAAAGCCACCAACTTGAACAAGCATGGAGCCGCCGTGCAATTGCAGCGCGAACTGCCTGTCGGATCGACCATCACTCTGCGGAACAAGCTGGGAGTTCAGGTTTCGGCGCGGGTGGTTTCGCAAATCAGTGCGGTCGAAGGTCTGCGCACCTACGGGGTGGAATTCCTCGTACAGGATGAGCAGGCAAAGCAGTTCTGGGGAATCTCCTTCCCCAGCGCGTAAGTTGAGTAACTCGCGCTCTGCCGGACGTCATGCGTCGCTCACTCGCGCCGCGGGCAACCTCCAGGAGTCCAATGGGTGGCGCACTTTGGCGCTTGTTTCCACCTCTCAGCCCAATTAGCTTCAAATCTATCGATACAGAGAGCTGCTTTGATGCTGCAAAATAAACAGATGAGTTCGGACACTGCAGAGATGAAAGTCAGACCGGGCACGAACCCAAGAAACGCTCAGATACGACAACTGCAAGACGAGATCGACAAGCTGGCTTTACTGGTGAATGAAGCAAAGCGGCAGAGCGATAGAATTCAGGCTGCTGCCGATGCTCTTGGCGATGCTGTGTTGATTCAGTTCGAGGACGCCCCTCCCAATGGCAATGAAAAGCGCCGCCTGAGAAGTATGCATAGCTAAATCTGCGCTGCCCGCGCGGCTCCCCGTATGTAACGAACGTCAGCCAGAGGACCGTTGTTTTTACTTCCCTTTCTCCCTTGGACTAGAATTGTCCGCCTTAAGCCCACATCTCAATCTGTTGGCTTGTCGAGTAGAGTTCCGATGCCAACGTCAAGAAAGACGTCTCGATCGATCAGGAAATCCGACGTGACCGGAGCGAAGGGTCGAGGCAAGAAGGCCCGGAGCCAGGTCGCGGAGAAGGACTCGACCGAAGAGCAGGAGACCCGCGCCAGCTTTCCGATCGTCGCGATTGGGGCGTCGGCCGGCGGATTGGAAGCTTTCAGCAACCTGCTGCGTGCTCTGCCGTCCGACCCCGGGATGGCTTTAGTGTTCATTCCCCATCTGGATCCCACGCACGAGAGCGCGATGGCCGAACTGTTGGCGCGCGTCACAAGCTTGCCGGTGCATCAGGCGGATGAAGGGGCGCGGGTTCGGCCCAACTGCGTCTACGTCCTGCCGCCGAATTGCGACATGACCATCTACGATGGCGTTTTGCATCTGGCCAAACGTGAAGTTGGGCGCGGCCAGCACATGCCCGTCGACACTTTCTTTCGCTCTCTTGCCGAAGACCAGGCTACCAATGCCATCGGCGTGATCCTCTCTGGGACTGCCAGTGACGGCACTCTCGGCCTGTCGGCTATCAAGAGCAGTGGCGGCGTAACCTTCGTCCAGGATTTCGAATCCGCCAAGTATGACGGCATGCCCCGTAGCGCGGTGGAAGCCGGGGTTGCCGATTATGTTCTTCCCCCTGCGCGCATTGCGCAGGAACTGCTTCGCATCCAACGGCAGCCCGCGCCGCGCGAGCCGCATGACGATGTCTTTGAGGGCAAGGAACGCCTGTTGCAGGAAGTCTTTCGCCTGCTCAAGAGCCACAGCAAGGTAGATTTTGTCGATTACAAGGTGGGCACGATCCGCCGGCGCATTCTCCGGCGTATGAACATTCACCACGTCACCGATCTCGGGGACTATGTCAAGACCCTGCACCGCAGTCCCGAGGAAACCGAAGCCCTGTACCGCGACGTTCTCATTAACGTCACAAGCTTCTTCCGCAACCCGGAGATCTTTGACAGCCTGCGCGAAGTCGTTTACCCCCAGATCCTCACCAACCGGTCCAGTTCCGATCCGGTGCGCGTTTGGGTTCCGGGATGTTCCAGCGGCGAGGAAGCCTACTCGCACGCTATTTCTCTGGTCGAAGCGCTATCCGAATTGCGCATCGAAGTTCCCGTCCAGATCTTCGGCACCGATCTCAGTGAAAGCGCAATTCAGCGCGCCCGTACCGGTATCTACAAAGACGCCATTGCCCGCGAAGTCTCTGAAATCCGCTTGCGCCGCTTTTTTCACCGGGTCAGCGGCGGCGGTTATCAGATCTCGAAATCCATTCGCGACATATGCGTCTTCGCGCGGCAGAACGTTTTCAGCGATCCGCCGTTCTCCCGCATGGACCTGATCAGTTGCCGCAACGTTCTGATTTACCTCAGCCCGGTTTTGCAGAAAAAGGTCATTCCAATTTTCCACTATGCGTTGAACCCAGGGGGATACCTGCTGGTGGGCAGCACCGAAGGCTTGCTGGGAGCCGGAGCCGAGATTTTTAGCCTGGTGGACCGTCGCAGCAAAATTTACCAGAAAAAGGCGGTCCCATCCCCTGTGACCTTCGGGCTGAGCGTCAACGCACACGCCTCCGTTCCGCCCCCGCCGCGGAGTCTGGCCCGTCCAGCGCCTGAGGAGGAGCAGTCGAAGACTCCGGCCGACGTGCAGCGCGAGGCTGACCGCTTGCTGCTCACCCGTTATGTTCCCTCGGCGGTCGTGGTGAATGATTCACTGGAAATCCTTCAGACCCGCGGACGGACCAGCCGTTATCTTGAGCTGCCCACCGGCAAGGCCACCCTCAACCTGCTCAAGATGGTGCGTCCCGGCATGCTGCACGAACTTCGCGGGTTAATCGAAAAGGCGCGCAGAACTGGCATTCCCGCCTGCAAAGACGGCCTCGCGGTTGACGATGGTGACTCCTCCCTCACCCTGAAGGTAGAGGTCGTTCCTTTCCATACACCGGCGCGCGACGAGCGCCACCTGCTGATTCTTTTCGAAGAGACATCTCCGCCAAGGCCTATGCCTGAACGCAAAAAGAGTTCCAGGCGCTCGACCAGAGAAATTTCCGACTTCAAAGATGTCCAGATCGCCCAGCTCAAGCAGGACCTGGCCAGCACCAAGGAATATCTGCAATCCATTATTGAGGGCCAGGAAGCCTCCAATGAGGAGCTGCAGTCGGCCAATGAAGAAATTCAGTCCGGCAACGAAGAGCTCCAAAGTACAAATGAGGAACTGCAAACTTCCAAAGAGGAACTGGAATCCGCCAATGAAGAGCTGAACACCGTCAATGAAGAGATCCAGCATCGCAACCAGCAGCTTGCCCAATTGAGCAATGACCTGATCAATCTGCTCAACAGCACCACAATCCCCATGATTATGCTGGGAGAAGATCTGCACATTCGGCGTTACACCCCGGAAGCCGAGCGTGCTTTTGGACTGAACCAGCACGATGTTGGCAAGGCCCTCACGCATGTCGTTCTCAAGCTGGAGATTCCCGAACTGGAGCGGTGGATGCTGGACGTGATGCGGGACGTCAGAATCCGCACCGAACATGTCCATGGCCCGGACGGCAAGGCCTACAACCTGCGCATCACGCCTTATCGCACGCTGGAAAACAAAATCGATGGCGTGGTTCTGGCGCTGCTCGACATCACCGAACTGCTCGGCCCGGCGCCGGGCAAAAAGATGGGCCGCGCCGATGCGAAAAAATAGCGTCCGGCACGTCCGGTCTGGAAACCGGATATGGACTAGATCAGATTTGCTCATCCCGGCACAATGCGGAGCATGGATCCCCGGGCCGCAACCTTCGGAGCAGTAAAGCGCCGCAGATCACGATTCGGCTGCTTAGGGTGCCTGCCGCAAGTTTTACTCATCCTCGCGCTGGGTGGTGTCCTCCTCCTGGCCATTACGGCGGCGTTCGCTCCCTGGAGCTTCTATTTGGGGGGAAACTTTCACTGGCTTCCGCAGTGGCAAGGGTTTGGCACGATGCAATCCAAGAGCGGCAAGTACGTTGTATATGTGTACTTCTACCCGACGCCCTCGGGACAAAGGATCGTGCCCGAATCCGCCCTAAGCGGACAGGCCTACCTGTGTTCGCCCCGTCACGAAATCTTCCGAATGACCCTGGGCGGCAGCATGCGTCGAGGCCTGAATCTCAACACCGACGGAGAGAAGATCGGGCTGTACATGCATTACGTCCCGCTATTTACCTTTAGCCAGGGATACGACCACAGACCAAGGCTCGAATTACGGGGACACTGGCAAAATCCAAACCTCGTCATGGACGACCACAGCAGCATCCAGCGCAACTTTGACCCTGATGGCACCGTTTATCGCGGAGGAGGTAAGGAGCGTCCGTACATGGGAGAGATCGTTCCCGTAACGCTTCAACCCGGTTCGTATTCCGATTTCCAGGCGGCCTGCAAAGCTCCCTAGAGCTTTCTGTGCACCCGCGTAGGCCGAGGTGCCCGAGTCTTCCCACAAGTTCGAGGTTCGTCTCCCGGCCTCGTTCCAACTCAAAAAGTTGCCGCAACCTCAAGCATCCACAGGTCATCTAAAACTTGACAACGATTCACTCAAGTTCTAGTATCGTAATCGGCGCAATCATATACACGTTGATTATAAAGCACTTAAAAGTTTATTAGGAGGCAGCACCCATGGCAAAGATTATCGGAATTGACCTTGGCACCACCAACTCCTGCGTGGCAGTGATGGAAGGTGGGGAACCCAAGGTTATTGCCAATGAAGAGGGAGGCCGGACCACCCCTTCCGTCGTTGGCTTCACCAAGACCGGCGAGCGCCTGGTAGGCCAGGTCGCCAAGCGGCAGGCAATTACCAATCCGGAGAATACCGTCTACTCCATCAAGCGGTTTATGGGACGCCGCTATGACGAGGTTACAGAAGAAATCAAGATGGTGCCCTACAAGGTCGTGCAGTCTGGCGACCACGTCGCGGTCCTGGCGCAGGGCAAGGAATATACCCCGCCTCAGATCTCGGCCCTGATACTGCAAAAGCTGAAGAAGGCTGCGGAAGATTATCTTGGAGAAAAAGTCACGGAAGCAGTCATCACCGTTCCCGCGTACTTTAACGACGCGCAGCGGCAGGCAACCAAGGATGCCGGGCAGATCGCCGGCCTGGAAGTGAAGCGCATCATCAATGAGCCTACGGCGGCAGCCCTGGCCTACGGTCTGGACAAAGGCAAGGACGAAACGATCGCGGTTTACGATTTCGGCGGCGGCACCTTCGATATCTCGATTCTCGAAGTCGGCGAAGGCGTGATCGAAGTCAAGGCGACTAACGGCGATACCCACCTGGGCGGCGACAACATCGACCAGCGCCTGGTGGATTGGCTCATCGACGAATTCAAGAAGGACGAAGGCCTGGACCTGCGCGGCAAGGGCAACGAGATGGCCTTGCAGCGGCTGCGCGACGCGGCCGAGCGCGCCAAGATCGAGCTCTCCACCACCATGGAGACGGAAATCAATCTGCCGTTCATCACGGCTGATGCGGGCGGACCCAAGCACCTGGTGAAGAAGCTGACCCGCGCCAAGCTCGAGTCGATGGTCGAAGACATCATTCAGAAGTCGGTCGGCCCCTGCAAGCAGTGCATGAAAGACGCGGGCGTCGATACCAGCAAGATCAACGAAGTCGTGCTGGTGGGCGGACAGACGCGCATGCCCCGCATCCAGCAGCTGGTGAAAGAACTGTTCGGGCGCGAAGGCCACAAGGGTGTCAACCCGGATGAAGTGGTCGCAGTGGGCGCCGGAATCCAGGGCGGCGTGCTCAAGGGCGAAGTGAAGGACCTGCTTCTGCTCGACGTGACTCCGCTGACGTTGTCGATCGAGACGCTGGGCGGCGTTTCCACGCCGATGATCCCGCGCAACACCACGATTCCGACCAAGAAGACCGAGACCTTCTCGACTGCGGCCGACAGCCAGACCTCGGTCGAAGTTCACGTGCTGCAGGGCGAACGCCCGCTGGCGGCGCAGAACCGGACTCTGGGCAAGTTTCACCTGACTGGAATTCCGCCCGCACCCCGTGGCGTGCCCCAGATCGAAGTGACGTTCGACATCGACGCCAACGGCATTCTGAACGTGACCGCGAAAGACACGGCCACGCAGAAAGACCAGAAGATCACGATCACATCGTCTTCCGGCCTGTCGAAGGAAGAGGTCGAGCGCATGGCCAAGGAAGCCGACGCGCACGCCGCGGAAGACAAGGCGCAGCGCGAATCGATCGAGGCAAAAAATCAGCTTGACTCGATGGTTTACAACATCGAGAAGATGCTGCGCGAGCATGGGGACAAGATCTCCGGCTCCGAACGGGGCGATGTCGAAAATGCGGTGGCCGATGCCAAGAAGGCGCTGGAGTCGAACGACAAAGCGCAGATGGATAAGGCCCGCGAGAAACTGACCGCGGCCTCGCACAAGCTGGCTGAGCAGATGTACAAAGCGGCTCAACCGGCAGGCGGAGCGCAGCCAGGAGCGGGCGCCGGCCCCTCTGCCGGACCTGAGCCCGGCGCAGATGGCGGAGGCCAGAAGAAAGACGAAGGCGTGATCGACGCCGAATACGTCGACGTCGAACCGAAGAAGTAAAGACGGAACAGGGCAAGTCTCAGGCGATGTCATCCTGAGTGAGCGCGTCAACTCCGCTCAGGATGACATCGCGATTTAGAGCATCAGGACAAGGGAGAATTGCATTGGACTTCCAGGTAAACAGCGAGACCTACTACATCGACCTCGCGGACGAGCAGGGCCAGTGGCTCGTCTTCGCGCAGACTCCCACCGGAATGCGTCGCATCCCAGTGTACGTCGATGCGCCAGCCGCTGACCACGATCTGCCGCTGCTGGTAGAAGACAAAAACAGGCGCAAGATAGTGAACTAAGACAACGACCCGGGGGGGTGCCCCATGTCTCGCCGATTTTGCGAGACATGGGAGTGCGCAGACGATGCCTCAATCCAGGGAAGCCCTATGAAGATCGCGCGGATCACAATCCGAATGGGACGCGCCGATCTACACTGAGATTGACAGACGATTGTTGAAGTATTGACTCATGGCGACTGCGACCAAAAAGGACTACTACGAAATCCTCGGTGTGAAGAAATCCGCCTCCACCGAGGACATTCGCAAAGCCTTCCGCAAACTTGCGCGCAAATATCATCCTGACGTCAATCCCGGCGACAAGTCCGCCGAAGAAAAGTTCAAAGCCATTTCCGAAGCCAACGAGGTTCTCAGCGATCCCAAGAAGCGCAAGATTTACGACCAGGTCGGGTTTTATTCAGACAATATCGATCCCGCTACCGCGGAAGCTTACGCCCGCGCTGGTGGTCCCGGAGGAGGCTTTGGCGGCGGGTTTCCGCCGGGAGCGCAGCCAGGCGGGGGACAAGGCGTCCACTTCGATTTCGGCGGATTCGACTTTTCCGACTTCATCAACAACGCCGGCCGGGGACAGAAAAGTTCGCAAGCTGGAGGCAGTTTCCGCGACATCTTCTCGGGAATTTTCGGCGGAGGACGAGGCTCCTCCGCAACCGACGAAGGCCCCGAGCCGGGTACCGATCTCGAGTATCAGGTCAGCGTTCCTTTCTGGACGGCGATTCGCGGCGGCGTCATGCGCCTGAATATTCAGCGCAGCGACGTATGCTCCCACTGCCAGGGTCAGGGTGCCCTGGAAGCCCCGGGAAAATGTCCGGAGTGCAATGGGTCCGGGCAGATCACCCAGACCGGCGGGCGCATGAAATTCAACGTGCAGTGCCCGCGCTGTCACGGTACGGGAAAGAATCTGACCATGTGCCCGACCTGTCACGGCCAGGGCACCATCTCAAAGACCGAGCCGCTGGAAGTCCGCATCAAGGCCGGGACCCGCGATGGTCAGCGCATCCGCCTGCCCGGCAAGGGCAACGCCGGAAATCATGGCGGCACTCTGGGAGATTTGTACGTGATCATTCGTACCGAGAGCCATCCCGTGTTCCAGCGGGACGGGGACGATATTTCCCTGACGGTTCCGGTGAGCGCGACCGAAGCGGCCCTGGGGGCAAAAATCGAAGTTCCTACTATCGATGGCCGGGCCCTGCTGAAGATTCCGCCGGGCACGCAGTCCGGCCAGAAGCTTCGTCTGCGGGAGAAGGGAGTGCCGTCAGCGACGAGAGAGGGCGCGCGCGGCGACGAAATCGTAGAAATTACGGTGCACGTTCCCATGCCCAGAGATGAACGCACCAAAGAACTGCTGCGCGAGCTGGCGAAACTAAACCCGGAAGACCCCAGAGCCGAACTCTGGTCGAAGGTTTAGATTGTGTAGGGGCGGCCGCCTTCGTCCGCCCTGGGTCGCACGCGACGCATTGCGATCAGGCCTGAATGCAGGGCGAATCCATCGCGCTACGCGCGACCCCGGACGAGGCGTCCGGGGCTACATGTCTCTGACGAAGGCTAAGTTTGTGTAGGGGCGGACGCCTTCGTCCGCCCTGGGTCGCGCGCGACGCATTGCGATCAGGCCTGAATGCAGGGCGAATTCATCGCGCTACGCGCGACCCCGGACGAGGCGTCCGGGGCTACATGTCTCTGACGAAGGCTAATGTTTGTGTAGGGGCGGACGCCTTCGTCCGCCCTGGGTCGCGTGCGACGCATTGCGATCAGGCCTGAATGCAGGGCGAATCCATCGCGCTACGCGCGACCCCGGACGAGGCGTCCGGGGCTACATGTCTCTGACGAAGGCTAA
>Ga0070741_10009571_pt1 | contig 18725 bp, 18 predicted proteins | sample Coa_R1_4_FD_66440 | JGI IMG/M metagenome (GOLD analysis project Ga0070741, IMG submission 66440) | Surface soil microbial communities from Centralia Pennsylvania, which are recovering from an underground coalmine fire - Coalmine... | ecosystem: Environmental > Terrestrial > Soil > Unclassified ...
CTGTGCCGCGCCCTGCGCCAGCAGCGGTCGCTTCGGGGAGCGGTGCCCGGTCCGATGGAGACGTTCCTCGCGATCCGGGGGCTGCGGTCGTTGGGCGTGCGGCTGGAGCGGGCGGCGGCGAACGCGCAGGAGCTCGCGCGGCGCCTGCGCCACCATCCCGACGTCGAGCACGTGCGGTACCCCGGCCTTCCCGACGATCCGGGTCACGAGCGGGCGGCCGCGCAGATGGACGGCTTCGGCGCGATGGTGGCGTTCGAGGTACGGGGCGGCGCCGCGCCTGCCGAGGCGACGGCGCGGGCCACGCGGCTCATCGTGCACGCGACCAGCCTGGGCGGGATCGAGACCACGATGGAGCGTCGGGCCCGCTGGGCCGACGAGGGCGATCGGCTCCCGCCCGGCCTCCTCCGCCTCAGCGTCGGCTGCGAGCACGTCGACGACCTGTGGGACGACCTCGCCCACGCGCTCCACATCGGTTCCCTCGTCCGCTGACCCGTCGACTGTTGGGTTTCCTGCGGAGAGCGCAGGAAACCGCACAAACGCGGGGGTGGCGCGGAGGGCACCGCGGAGGTCACCGCCGAGGTGATGCGGAGGCGTGTGAGTCAGTCGACGAGGCCGAGAGCGCGGGCCCATTCGAGGTTGAGGCGGGCGGAGCCGACGTGGGCGATGTGGACGACGTGGCCTTCGCCCTGGTTCGGGTCACCGTCGATGATCGGACCCGACCCGGCGCGCTCGGCTTCGGTCGCCAGGCGGTCGAGGCGCTGCCAGTACTCGATCTCGGCGGCCGTGGGCGTGAAGATCTCGTGGACGAGCGGGATGTGGCGCCGCTCACCGAGCATCATCCCGTAGTACCCCATGTCGCGCAGCTGCACCGCCCACGCGCGCAACCCGTCCTCGTCGTCGGTCGCGCCGCCCCACATGCCGCTGATCGGGTAGCGGATACCGGCGGCGCGCGCGTCGACGAGCACCTTGCCCCGCAGGTAGAGGGTCTCGTCGCCCTGGGCCGTCCACCGGTAGCCGAGCGCCTGGTGGATGTCGCCGAAACGCGACACCGCGCCGCCCATGTACGCGACGCGTGGTGATGCCATCGCGAGGTCGTACGCGATGCGGATGGCCTGGGCCGTCTCGAGGATCGGGTACATGACGGTCGTCCCGATCGGGACGCCGAAGTCGACCTCCGCCGCGGCCAGCAGCGCGCCCATCGCGTGCAGGTCGGCCGGGCTCGTCACCTTCGGCACGAGGACGCCGTACAGCCGGCCGCCCATGACCGCGCGCAGGTCCTTCATGGTCTGACCGGTCGCCGCCGGCTGGACACGGGTGAAGACCAACGGCGTCGACCCGTCGGCCGGCAGCTCGTCGACGAACTCGCGCACCACGAGCCGCGCCTTCTCCCGCTCGGCCTCCGGGAACGGCGTGCGCGGCTCCTCGAGGTCGATCACGATCGAGTCGGCGCCCGAGGCGACGGCCTTCTCGAGCCCCCCGCGCTCGTGCCCGGCGACGAACAGCACCGACCGGAGCGGACGTGCGGCCACGCGTTCCATCAGGTCTCCTCGAATCCGGCGGCGACGACCTCGGCCACCGCGGCCTCGACGCGCGTCCCCTCGAAGAAGCGTGGGTTCATCTCCGCGTGCAGGCGCACCGGGTTGAGGAACGTCAGCTCGCGGAACTCGCGCGGCCCGATGAGGCCGCGCTCCACGAGCTCGTACGCCTCGGCCACCGGTTCGGTCATGTCGGGAACGTCCCAGTGCGCGATGTCGGAGCCGAACACGGGCCGCAGCCGCGCGCCGAGCGGGTTGACGTCGTCGCGGAACGCCCAGGTGAGGAGGGGATCGTCGGCTTCGCAGCCGAAGTAGAACCGGTCGGCGAACAGCGCGCGCAGGTCGTCGGCCCGGTCGATCTTGCAGGCCGCGAACTCGTCGGTCTGGGCCGGCCGGGCGCCGGGCCGGCCGAAGTACTCCCGCAGCCGGTCGAGGTTGGCGGTCACGGTCTCGTCGCCGTACTCGCCGAGGTAGCGGACCATCTCGTCGACGTCGAGGTTGTCGGGGTCGAGATCGCCGATGCGGTCCGCGTTGCGCTTCTCCCAGTGCCCGACCAGGTCCGCGAAAAGGCTGCACGCCCAGGCGACGCCACCCTCGAGGAAGCCGACGCGCAACTCGGGGAACCGGCGGGTGACACCGCCGAGGAACAGCGACTTCGCGAGCGCCTCGTGCGACTGCGACAACCCGCTGATGTGGTTGAACACGTAGTTCGAGATCGACCGTGTCACGCGGTGGTACTGGACCGCGCTGTGTGAGACCGGCGCGACCCCGAGCTCGACGCACGTCGCCCAGAACACGTCGTAGTCGTAGTCGCTGTCGATCCCGTAGGTGTCGAGGCGGTACGGGAAGGTGGAGCCGGCGAGCACCGCGGGCGCGAGCGGGCGACGGGCGTGGCCGGCGATCAGCGCCGTTTTCAGCCCGAGCTCGCGCACTGCGAACAGCAGCTCGTCGACCGCGTGCTCGGGCGTCTGCATCGGGATCAGCGCGCCGACGGCCATGCGGTCGGCGTAGGGAGCGAAGAGCCGGGCGTGGTACCGGTTCACGGAGCGGCACACCGCCGACGCCAGCTCGGCGTCGACGCCGTCCAGGTACGACAGGCTCATCGACGGGTACAGCACGGTGAAGTCGATGCCGAACTCGTCGAGCCGCTCGTCGAGCAGACGCGGGAGATGTGACGTGGCGCGGTCGCGCACGTTGCGCGTCGGCCAACCCCACCACGACGGCATCGCCCGCCACTGGTCACGCACGGTGACGTCGTCGCGGTTGGCCAGGATCGACGACGTGTCGGTCGGCGCCAGGCCGCTGGCGAGGAACCGGTCGCGCAGGGCCGGGCCGCCGAGCTCCTCGATCGACGTGAGCACCTCGTCGTTCAGCAACGGCCCGATCTCGACGAAGTGCCCGTCGGCATCCACGATCGGGTGCCCGACCTCGGCCCTGACCTCCGCGGCTCTCGTCGATGCAGGTGTTCGCGTCGTCATGCCGTGCAAGCTACCCCTCGGCTACCCGGCCGGGTTCACCTTCACCGTGACGACGTTCGACTTCTTGCAGTCGAACGTTGCGGGCTTCTTCGGATACACCCGGACGAACTTCCCGCCCTTGACCTGGAGCAGGGCGAAGCAGGTGCCGAAGACCTTCCCGCCCACGTCCAGCGGGCCGATGATGCCGTCCGCGGTGAACCTGTGGATCGTGCGGGCCGCGGCGATGAAGTTGGCGCGGGTCAGGCCGTTGACGCCCTTCGACGCGACGACCTGCTTCACGGCATCGCGGAAGAACAACGCCGGCACCCACGCCTCGACGCCGAACGACGAGGCGTTCGACACGCCGCCCACGGCCTTGATGTAGGTGGCGACGGCCTTGTTGTACTTCGCCTCCTCGAACGGGACGAACAGCGTCTGCACGTACTGGCCCTCGGCGGCGTTCCCGGCGAGCTGCAGGAAGCGCGGCGTGTAGCACGCGATCCCGCAGTCCCAGACCTTCACCGACGTGACACCCTGGACCTGCGCCTCCTTGCGCATGTACGCCATCGCGACGTCGTTGCTGTTGACGTTCGCGAACGTCGAGCCGTGCTCCTTGATGGCCTGTGCCCACGGGAGGTACTTGTCCTGCGGGTCGGTGCCGTGCACGTCGAACTGGAGGTCCTTCTTGATCCCGGCGACGCCCGCCCCCGCGATCAGGACGAGCCCCGCGGTCTGGGTCGACTTCAGGTCCGCCGCGGTCCCGAAGACGCCGTGCAGGTCCTTGTCGACGTTCTTGCGGTACCACTTCAGCTGCCCGATCTGCACGTGGTACGTCGTGTTGGTCGGGTCGGAGAGGACGAGCTGCGGCACGAGCGTCGGGAACGAGGTCGTGACGCGCGCGTGAGTCGGGTCGGTGAGGAGCTGCGGGACGTCGGGCAGTCCCGTCGTGTTGCCCGCCTGGTCCTTGCAGTTGACCATGTCATCGACGTTGTTGAGGAACAGGGCCGTCGTCCCGACCGTCGCGAAGTCGTTCGCGCACGCCTGGATGATCGCGTTGCGTGTCTCGTCGGGACTGAGCTTCGAGTCGATGAAGTCGACCTGGACCTTGCGGCCGGCGAGGCCCCCGTGGGCGTTGATGTACTTGCCCCACGCCTCGACGGCATCGGGCGCCGCCTTGAAGAGACCGGGCGCCAGCGGCGTGTTGACGTCGGCGATCACCGCGATCCGGATGGTGTCGGCCGTGACGCCGATCTCGGTCGCCTTGGGCTGCTCCTTCGCCTGCGCCCGCCGCCCCGAGGCGCGATCGGCCCCGGCGGACGGTGCGACCGTGATGGCCGTCGCAAGAGCCAGGACGACGACCGCGCAGACCGCGGTCCGATGACGACGACGCATGGTGCCTCTCCCCCCGATCGACGACCGTGCTCGTAGTAGAACCTGTTCCGGTTCCGTCGGTCGAAGTATGCCGGAAGGATGCGATGCGCGCATGGCGGGTCCACGACGTCGGCGAGCCGGAGGCGGTCTTCGTCCTCGAGGACGTCGACGAGCCGACGGCGGAAGCCCTCGCGCCCATGGGCATGACGATGGCCGGATGGGCGCCGCTCGCCGACGGCGCCACACCGGCACCCGACTGGGCGATCCTCGACGTGCGGGTCGCCGCCCTCGCCCTCCCCGACGTGACAATGGCGCGCGGCACCTATCCGGTCCCGGTGACCCGCCCCTACATCTCGGGTCAGGAAGGCGTCGGGATCGTCCGCGAGACGTCGCAGAGCCTGCGCGACCTCGTCGGGAAGCGGGTCGTCGGCGTGTGCATCCAACCGTGGGGCAGCCTCGCCGACGTCGCGGTCGCCGTCGGGAGCAGCCTCTTCGTCGCGCCGCCGCAGCTGAGCGACGAGGAGGCGGCCGCGTTCCTCATCCCCGCCCACACCGGCTACCACGCGGTCTACCGCCGCGGCCAGGTCGCGGCGGGCGAGACCGTCCTCGTGCTCGGCGCGGCCGGCGGCCTCGGGTCCGCGTGCGTGCAACTCGCCGCCGCACGCGGTGCCCGCGTCGTCGCCGCGGTCGGCAACGCGGCGAAGGCGGAGCACTGCCGGGCGCTCGGCGCGGACGCGACGGTCGACCACTCGGCCGTCGACCTGGTCGAAGGCGTCCGTGCCGTGACCGACGGGCGCGGCGTCGACGTCGTCATCGACCCGGTGCAGGGCGAGCTCGGCGCCGCGGCACGGACGCTCCTCGTGCCCGACGGCCGCGACGTCCTCTGCGGGCACGCAGGCGGGCTCGTCCCGATCGACCCGCACTTCTACGTCGGCAACGTCACGCTCGTCGGTGCAACGCTCGGCGGCTACGCCCCCGAGCTGATGCGCCAGATGTTCCTCGACGCGGAGCGCGACCTGCTGGCGATGCTCGACGCGGGCACGTTCCGACCGACGCCGACCCAGACCGTCGACTTCGGCGACGTCCCCGCCGTCCTCACCGAGATGGCCGCCCGCCGCACCGTCGGCCGTCCCGTCGTGCGCGTCGCGGACTGATTCCGCGCACGCTTCGCGTCGGAAAGCGACGCGGATCGTTCAGAGAACGGAGAAGAGGCCGCCGCGACTCAGCGGGTGTTCTTGATGCAGCGGCGGACGAAGTCGTGGATGCGGTCGTTGACGGCGCGCGCCATGGCGGTCGGGAACATGGTGAAGCCGTGGGGCGACTCGGGGCACACGATCAGCTCCGCGTCGTTGCCCGCGGCCTCCCAGCGAGCGGCCATGAACAGCGTGTCGTCGAGCAGCGGGTCGTCGGTCCCGACGGTGAACAGCGCCGGCGGCAGGTCGTGCAGGTCGGCGTAGAGCGCCGAGATCCCGGGATCACGCAGCCCCTCGGCGTCGACTCCCTGGAAGACCCACGGGACGACCTGGCGGATGGTCTCGGCGTCGATGATGAGCGTGTCCTCCCGGCGCCGTTGCGACGGCGTGCGGGAGATGTCGTAGGCGCCGAACACGAGGTTCGCGCCCGCGAAGCGCTCGATCGCGTCGAGACGGTCGCGGACCCGCAGGAGCGTGATCGCGGACAGTGTCGCCCCCGCCGAGGCGCCGCCGATCAGCAGGCGATCGGTGCCGAACTCGGCGGCCGCGTGCTCCAGCAGCCACGCGACCACGGCCTCGCAGTCGTCGGCGCCGGCGGGCCAGGGGTGCTCGGGCGCCAGCCTGTACTCGATGCTCACGGTCGCGACGTTGCACGCAGCCGCGAGGCGCGTGTTCTCGGGATCCATCATCGCCGCCGAGCCGATGATCCACGCGCCGCCGTGGATGTCGACGTAGACCGCGTCGATCGTGTCGGGGCACGCGACGCGGATGGGGATGTCGCCCGCGGGGCCGGGCACCGTGCGCTCCTCGACGGGGAGGACGGCCGATCCGACGAACGCGGCGAACGGGCCCTCGGGGTCGCCCTCCATGCGCCGGATGGTCTCGATGTCCTCACGGGTCGCGAGGCGCAGCGGTGGCGACACGTCGGCGATCACGGCGTTGATCGCACGTGCCTCGGCGACGTGGTCGTCGAACTCCCGGGTCCGGATCACGGCGTCCCCCCTCGTTCGCCGGCGACGAGGTCGAGGATACGGCTCGGCGACAGGTGCCGCTCGGTGACGCGGACGCCGAAGGGAGCGAGCGCGTCCTCGATCGCGTTGGCGACCGCGGCCGGCGACCCGATGGCGCCGTTCTCGCCGACCCCTCGGAAGTCGATCGGCCCCTGCGGCGGCGAGTCGAGGTGCACGATCTCGATCTCGGGAACCTCGGCGGCCGTGGGGAGCAGGTAGTCGAGGAGCGTGGTGGTGAGCGGTTGGCCCGAGTCGTCGTAGACGAAGCGTTCGTACAGGACGCTGCCGATGCCCTGCACGACCCCGCCGGCCACCTGGCCGTCGACGATCGCGGGGTTGATCATCGAGCCGCAGTCCTCGACGACGAGATAACGAAGGATGCGCACGACGCCCGTGTCGACGTCGACCTCGACCCAGCAGGAGTGCGTCGCCTGCGACCAGCCGCCTTCGGGGATCGCGAAGTCGTGGCTCGCCGCCAGCCCGGGCACCTCGGCGGCGAGCCGCGCGAGTTCCCAGGCCGACGCGGGCACGCCCCGCACCCGCACGGAGCCGTCGACCATCTCGACGTCGCCGGCATCGACCTCGTGGAGCCGGGCGTACTCGTCGATCACCCGCTCGCGCAGCGCCGCGACCGCGCCGACCACTGCGCCGCTCGCGAGGGTCGCGGCCCGGCTCCCGCCGGTCCCGACGAGGTTGAAGGGCGTCACGTCGGTGTCGCCGTGGACGACGCGCACCTGCGCGTGGCCGACCGCGAGCCCGTCGGCGGCGAGCTGCGCGAGCGTCGTCTCGTGGCCCTGCCCATGGGGCTGCTGGCTCGTGAAGACGGTGACGGTGCCGTCGGGCTCGAGCCGGGCCTCGGCGCTCTGCGCGGAGCGCGGTGACGCGCTGCCGCCGAGCGCCGCGCTGTAGTCGGGCGGGCCGGGTGACGCCTCGACGAAGGTGGCGACGCCGACGCCGAGGTAGCGCCCGTCGGCGCGGGCCGCAGCCTGCTCGGCGCGGAACCGGGGAAGGTCGGCGAGGTCGGCCGCGCGCTCCAACGTCTCGCGGGCCGTGACGAACGCGAGGGTCGGGCCCGTGACCATCCGGGTGGGCAGCTCGTCGGGCCCGAGCAGGTTCCGCAGGCGGACGTCGACCGGATCGAGCCCGAGCTCGCGCGCGATCACGTCCATCAGGCGCTCCCTCGCCCACGTCTCCGACTCCCACGGTCCGCGGTAGGCGACGTAGGTGGCCTTGTTCGTCGCGACGACCGTCGACGTGAAGGCGTAGTCACGGATGCGGTACGCGTTCGGGAAGAGGACCCGGGCGAGCGTCGCGTACACCGTGCTCGGCAGCGTCGTCAGTTGGTACGCACCCTGGTCGACGGTCATGCGGACGCGCACCCCGAGGATCGTCCCCTCGTCGGTGACGGCCGCTTCGAGGTCGAGGACGTCGTCGCGCGCGTGCCCGGCCGCGAGCAGGTTCTCGGCCCGGTCCTCGATCCACTTCACGGGACGGCCGAGCCGCCGTGCCGCGACGCACACGCACACGTCCTCGCGCATCGTGTACGCCTTCTGCCCGAACGACCCGCCGATGTCGCCGCAGCGGATCGTGAACCGCTCGAGCGGCTCGCGCATCAGTGCGCTCAGGCTCGCCCGGATCGCGTGGGGGTTCTGGTGGGCGACGTGGTACGTGAGCTCGCCGGCGCCCGGCCCCGGCTCCGCGAGCCCGGCCCGTCCCTCGAGCGGCACGTTGGCGACGCGCTGGTTCGCGATGTGCAGCGTCACGACGCGGTCGGCGCGCCCGAACGCCGAGTCGGGGTCCCCGTAGACGTGCTCGTCGTGGAAGACGACGTTGGTCCCGAGCTCCTCGAACACGGCCGGTGCCGACGGGTCGAGCGCGGCGTCGATCCCGGTGACGGCCCGGAGCGGCTCCACGTCGACCTCGACCAGCTCGCACGCGTCCTCGGCGAGCGCGCGGCTCTCGGCGACGACGATCGCGATCGGCTCGCCGGCATAGCGGACCTTGCCGCTGGCGAGCGGTGGGTAGCCCGGCTTCGCGAGCCCCTCGGGACCGCCGGGCTGGAACCAGCCGGCTTCCGCGGCGAGATCGTCGGCGGTGAGGACGAGCAGGACGCCCGGCGCGCGGCGCGCCTCCCCGGCGTCGACGCCGAGCAGGCGGCCGTGCGGCACCTGGCTGCGCACGAACGCGGCGTGCACGGTGCCCCGGAGGTCGAGGTCGTCGACGTAGCGACCGCGCCCGGTGAGCAGGCGGGCGTCCTCGACGCGGGGCGTCCGCTCCCCCACGTAGCGCGTCTCCGTCACGCGAGTCCCTCGAGCGTGCGCAGGTCGAGGTCGTCGATCATCGTCGAGCGGATCCGCGCCGCGGTCGCGTCGTCGACCGGCAGTCGCGGCCGCCGGGGCAGCCCGCCCGGCAGGCCGAGGATCGCGAGCGCCCCCTTCGTCGCGACGATCCCGCCGCAGTCGCGCGTCGCGGTGAACAGCCGCATGAGCGTGCGGTAGGCGGCGTTGCAGCCGGCGAGGTCACCGGCGACGAATCGCTCGATCACCGACGCGCACAGGCGAGGCGCCAGGTTCGCGTCGGAGCTCAGGTAGCCCTGCCCGCCGAGGGCGAGACAGGTGAGGGCGTGCATCGGGCCGCCGACGTGCACGTCGACCCGCCGGTCCACCGCCTCCAGCACCCGCAGCAGGTAGGTCTGGTCGGGGCTCGTGCAGTTCACGCCGACGACGTGGTCGTAGTCGGTGACGATCGCGCCGATCAGGTCGGCGGGGATGAAGTAGCCGACGCTCTGGTGCGACGACAGCACCGCGGGCACGTGGATCCCCTCGAGGACGTCGCGCAGGTAGCGCTCGAGCTCCACGCGGGTGGGTTGGTTCCCGTGGCCCTGGTCGAGGGAGTAGACCTGCATGCCGTCGAGGCCGGCGTCGGCGACGCGCCGGCCCAGCTCGATCATCTGCGCGGCGGTGCGCGGCTCGACGCCCATCGCGAGCACGGGGACCTTCCCTCGGAGCTCTTCGCGCCCGATCGCGAAGATCCGGTCGAGTTCGTCGTCGCCGAGCGTGTAGCCCTCGCCGCTGCCGCTCCCCCCGAGGTACACACCGACGCCGGCCGCGGCCATGCGACGCAGGTGCCCCCGCAGAGCCTCCTCGTCGAGCCGGTCGTCCGCGTCGAAGGGGGTCAGACTGATCACGTAGGTGCTGGGCGCACCGGCGGGGCGGGTCACTGCTCGCTCGCGATCACGCCGGGATTCTACGGACGGCGGCGCGTGGGTACCCTTGGGCGCATGACCGTCCAGCGCGAGTACCGACTGATCTCGGCCGACAGCCACGTCAACGAGCCGCCCGACCTGTGGACGAGCCGCGTCCCCGCGGGGTTGCGCGACCGCGCCCCCCGCATCGAGCACTTCGAAGAGGGTGACGCCTGGGTCATCGAGGGCGTCGCCGACCCGATCAACTTCGGGATGAACGCGTGCGCCGGGCTCGAACCCGAGGACATGAAGGGCTGGGTGCGCTTCGAGGAGATCCGCCGCGGCGGCTACGACCCCGCAGTGCGGGTCGCCGAGATGGACCGCGACGGTGTCGACGCCGAGGTTCTCTACCCGACCCCACGCCTTTCCCAGGCGATCATCGCGAACCCGGACGCCGCGTACCGCGAAGCGATGGTGCGCGCCTACAACGACTGGCTGTCGGAGTACGTCGAGTACGCGCCCGAGCGCTTCGGCGGCCTCGCGATGCTGCCGAGCACCGGCGCCGAGGCGACCGTGGCCGAGATCGACCGCGTCCTCGACCGTCCGGGAATGCGCGGCGTCGTCATGGGCTGCTACCCGAACGGCACGCTGTCGATCGAGTCGGAGGACGACAAGGTGTGGGCCCGGCTCGCCGAGCGCGGGGTCCCGCTCGGGATCCACGTGAGCCTGAGCCTGACGATGCCTGCCGCGCACCGGGCGAAGCTTCCCGGGTACGGCCGCTTCTACGACGCGCCGAACCGCATGATCGAGCTCGTCTTCGCGGGGGTCTTCGACCGGTTCCCCGACCTCGACGTCGTGTTCGCCGAGGTCGACTTCGGCTGGGTCCCCTACGCCAAGGAGCAGATCGACAACAACTACCACCGGCTCGAGCCGCTGAGCCGGTTCGGTCTGCAGGCGCCGCCGAGCGAGTACATCGAGCGCCACTTCCACTTCGGGTTCATGACCGACACGTTCGGGATCCACAACCGGCAGTACGTCGGCGTGGAGCGGATCCTCTGGTCGAACGACTACCCGCACATCAGCGCGGACTGGCCGACCTCGTGGCGGACCATCCAGGCCGCGTTCAGCGGCGTGCCCGCCGCGGAGCGGCGGGCGATCCTCGCCGGCAACGCGCAACGCCTCTACGGGTTCGGTCGCTGACCCACACCGCGCTCGCGCGTCGGGCCGTCGGACATGCGTCGCTCCGGCCCCGCGCTTCGAGCGTCAGGGCCGGAGCGACGCGTCCCCGGAGCCCGGCCCGTCGCCACCCGGCGCGGGTACCGGGCCCGTTGCTCTCCCCCTCCGGGTCGGTTGCGGTGCGGCTCCCTTCAGACGGTCGCGTGCTCGATGACGAGACGTGGCATCACCGCGTTGTGTCCGGCACCGACGATGAAGATGCCCTCGTCACACTTGATGCAGTGGACGGGGAGCATCTCGTCCTCGGAGATCGTGAACACGACCCGGGTCATGCCGCAGGTCGGACACCGGATGGTGTCTCCCTCGTCGATCCAGACCGTCTCTTCCACGGGCTTCATTGAGCCACGAACGACCGTGCCTGCCCAGGGACGAAGGGCCTGACACGCCGGGGCGACCGTCACGGACGACTACGGTGCCCGAGCGCTCGTGCCTGCGGTGAACTACGCGCGGCGCGCCACGCCTCGTCCTGCCCCCGTGCGCCCTGTCTACGATGCGCGCGGCACGGGGGCGGGGGTGAGGCCGGTTCGCGATCATGGACGTCGAAGAGCTCACCCGATTCGACCGGGAGCTGCTGCGCACACTCCTCGACACGATCGACGACGCGGTCGTCGCCACCGACACCGAGGGAACGATCGTCGCGTGGAACGCGGGCGCCGAACGGCTCTTCGGCCGTCCGGCGGCGGAGGCGATCGGACGAACGGACGACATCACACGCCGACGCGACGGCTCGCCGCGCGACCTGCACTCGAGCGCGTCGCCGCTCCGTGGCCGTGACGGGCGACTGCTGGGCACCCTGACGGTCGTCCGTGACGAGACCCGGTCGAAGGTGGCCAACGAGGCCCAGGCCCAGCTCGCGGCGATCGTGACCTCGTCGGAGCTCGCGATCATCTCGGAGGACCTCGACGGCACCATCCGAACGTGGAACCGGGGTGCCGAGCTGCTCTACGGCTGGACGGCCGAAGAGGCCGTCGGCCGGCACATCACGATGGTCGTCCCCGAAGAGCTCGTCGGCGAGCTCGAGGCGATGTTCGGCCGCGTCGCGCGCGGCGAGCGACCCGAGCCGTTCGAGGCGAGGCGGCGGCGCAAGGACGGGACCATCCGCGACGTCGCGATCCTGCTGTCACCGATCGTCGACGACGCAGGAACCGTGACGGGCTTCTCGGCCATCACCCGCGACGTGACGGAGGAACGGCGACGCGAGCGTCACGAGACCGAGCTCGAGCTCCGGCTCGCCAACGTGCAACGGCTCGAGAGCCTCGGGCGGCTGGCGGGCGGCGTCGCCCACGACTTCAACAACCTGCTCGCGGTGATGCTCAACTCGACGGCGTTCGTCCGCGAGGCGATCGAGGAGTGGTCGAGGTCGGGCGCGGGCGACCCGCCCGCGCTGCTGCTCGGCGACCTCGACGAGATCCACCGCGCCGCCCAACGGGCCGCGAGCCTGACCCGCCAACTGCTCACCTTCGGGCGCCGCGACCACCTCCGCCCCGAACCGCTCGACCTGAACCGGGTGCTCCGCGACCTGCAGTCGCTGCTCGGGCGCACCCTCGGGAGCGACATCACCCTCGAGATCGACCTGCAGACCCCCATCCCCTACGTCGTGTTCGACCAGACGCAGCTGGAACACCTCGTGTTGAACCTCGCGGCGAACGCGCGCGATGCGATGCCACGCGGCGGCACGCTCACGATCTCGACCCGGCACCCGGCGACCGTCGACGGCGACGAGGCCCGCGGCTTCGTGACCATGACCGTGCGCGACACCGGTTCGGGCATGACGCCCGAGATCCGGTCGCGCGCGTTCGAGCCGTTCTTCACGACGAAGGAGCAGGGCAAGGGCACCGGCCTCGGGCTCGCGACCGCGTACGGCGTCGTAACCCAGGGGTCGGCGGCACGATCGAGCTCGACTCCGACGTCGGAGCCGGGACGCGGGTCCACGTGCACCTTCCGGCCACGACCGTCGCGCCCGAGACGTCCGCACCCGCGCCGGCGCCGAACCTCCGGGGCCAGGGGGAGACGATCCTCGTCGCCGAGGACGTCGAGGCGATGCGGGAGCTCGTGCGCCGCCTGCTCGTGCGCAACGGGTACCACGTGATCACGGCGTCGGACGGGATCGAGGCACTGGGCGTCATCGAACGCGACCCCGGCGCCGTCGACCTCGTCGTGAGCGACATCGTGATGCCGCGGCTCCGCGGCGACGAGCTCGAGTCCGCCGCCCGCTCGTGGCGGGACGACCTTCCGGTGCTGCTGATGTCGGGCTTCGCGCACGTTCCCGCCGGCGGGGCGCCGCCCGGCCCGTCGCTGCCGAACGTGCTCGGCAAGCCCTTCACCGAGACGGCGCTCCTCGAGCACGTGCGCGAACTGCTCGACGCCGCGCGCTGACCGGCCGGCGGTCAGCGGAGCACGAGGCGGCGCCCGCTGATGACCCGCGGGTGGATCTCGACGAGGTGCATCTTCTCGCCGGGCGGGAACGGGTGGACCTCGAGGGCCTGCAACTCGACGGACCGCGGGTCGATCGCGCCGCCGATCTCGGTCGCGACGCCCTCGACGACGACGCTCCATCCGGTGCCCTCGTCCGGGTCGATGGCGTCGATCTCGAACGCGACCCGCTGCAGTACTGACGCGTCGAGCTTGGTGCCGGGGTCGGTCCGGAACACGACCCGGTCACCGCCGATCGCGTAGTTGACGGGGAAGATCGCGGGGCCGTCGGGCGTCGAGACCGCGAGCCGGCCGACCCGCTGGGTCCGCAGCAGCTCCAGGCACTCGTCGACGGGCAGGTCGTCGATCTCGACTCGGGGTTCGGCCGCCATCTCCCCAATGTAGGCAGCGGCGGCGCCGGCGCCGCCCGGCGCGAGGGGCACCGTCGCACGGCGCCGGTCACCGGAAGTTGCCCGGCTGTTGGCATGGCGTTCACCGCAGAGCGTGTGATAGACCACCGCCGGGCAGCCACTCAGGGTGGCGGGCACCCGCGGCAGCGGGGAAGCGGAGACAGAAACGTGGGGGCAGGAATGCGCACCTCTTCTCGTATTCGGCGTGTCGTCGCGGCGTCGGCGCTGGCACTGGCGGTGGGCGGGCTGGCCGCCTGCACCCCCAAGCCGGGGACCACGCCCCCACCGGCTCCGGCCCCGCCGGCGCCCCCGCCGCCGAGCGCGCATCTCACGGTCACGCCCGCGTCGGACTCGCTCTCGTTGGAGGCCACCTACGTCGTCAACGACACGCACGCCTTCACGGTGAAGAACGACGGCCAGGCGACGTCCGAACCCGTCGCGATCGACCTGAGCGGGCTGACCAACGCCTACATCAACTGGGTCGTCCCGATGGACTTCTGCACCGGGAAAACGCTGGCGGTCGGCGACACGTGCACGTTCCTGCTCGAGCCGCACCCGCTCAAGTACTGGCCCGCGACGACCGGCCCGGCCGACCTCGCGGTCACCGCGGGTGCCGGCGTGTCGGCGACGGCGAGCATCACCGGGCACTTGACCAGCGATCTGAAAGTGGCGGCGTCGAACGTGCCCCTCGTGTTCAGCGCCAGCGCGGCCGGTGGCGGCTCGGACACGATGGTGTTCCACATCGACAACGTGAGCGGGCACGCGGTCGGCCCGCTCAACTACTCGGTCACCGGCAGCGTGGGTGGCACCGGGATGTGGGCGCTGAACACGACCGGTCTGGGGACGCCCTGCCAGGCGGGCGTCTCGCTCGCGGCGGGCACGGGCTGCGACCTGAACCTCGTGTACACGAACAACACGGGCGCGGGCAGCAGCACCGGGGTCGTGTCGATCGACGGCGACGACGGCGCCCACGCCAGCGGCGCGGGCATCGGCTTCGGGACCGCGTAGTACCCACCCGCACGCAGACGACGGGGGAGGTCGGCAATCTGCCGGCCCCCGCCGTCTTCCTTCGCTCGCCGCGGCCCCGCGACGGGTCTGGGAAGATGGGGCGCGTGACGACGACGTGGCTCCCGGGCCTCCCGGCCGGCGACACCGACTGGGACCGGTTCGCCGCGCTCTGGCCCGAGGCGTTCGACGCCCTCGCCCAACTCGTGGCCGCGGCCTGGGCCGAGAGCGATCCGGTGCTGCTCGAGCTGTGCCGCGTGCGCATGGCGACGCTGCTCGGCTCCCCGGCCGAGGCGGCGCGGCGCACGCAGCGGGCGCGGGCCGCCGGTCTGGACGACGAGAAGCTGGCCGAGCTCCCCGCGTGGCCGTCGTCGAGCCGTTTCACGGATGCCGAGCGCGCGTGCCTCGCGCTCGCCGAGCAGTTCGTCGCCGACGCCAACGGCGTCACCGACGAGGTGCTCGCGGCGGTCGCCGGTCATCTCGGCCCGACCGGGTGCTACGCGTTCGTCGAGGCCCTCTCCGCGCTCGAGGCCTTCCAGCGCACGTGCCTGACCCTCGGGATCGAAACCGTGCCCGAGGCCGTCCACTCGCCGAACCCGGAGTTGCCATGGTGACCCCGCGCATCGACCTGCCGACGGGTGAGCCGAACCGCTTCGGCCTCCCCGACACGACCGGCCTCGCGCCCGCGATCACAGCCGCACGGGCGCGCATCAGGAAGCTCGCGCACCGGCGGGGTGAGCTCGATCCGGTCACGACCGAGCTCGTCCGCATCCGCAACGCGCGCCACCAGACCTGTTACTTCTGAATGAGCGCCCGCGGCGCAGTTGCGCAGCAGCAGGGTGTCGACGACGAGATGCTCGCGAAGATCGACGACTACGAGCGGAGCGACCTGTCGCCCGAACAGCAGGCGGCGCTCCGACTCGCCGACGCCTACCTGAGCGCGCCGGCCGCGATGACCGGCGCCACCCGCGACGACATCGCCCGCCACCTCACGCCGCTCCAGATCGTGGAGACCGTTCTCAAGGTCGGCGGCTACAGCAGCGACAAGGTGATGGTCGCCCTCGGCCTCGACCTCGACGAGGTACGCCCCTTCACGCTGTGACGACCACGCGACGGAGGTGGGCGATGAGGGACTCGAACCCCCGACCTCCGCCGTGTGAAGGCGGCGCTCTAACCATCTGAGCCAATCGCCCGGGCGCTCGGAGAGCGGCTTCCCAGGGCGGCAAGGATACGCGCGGTCCGACGCGGGACGCCGACTCGTTGTCCCGCCCAGACGGCCGGAGGGATCGCTCGCCTGGTCCGGCTACGACCCCGCGCCTTGCTGGCGGCTCATCCCTTCCGCCATCGCCCGCTCGGTCTCGTCGAGCTTGTCGGTCGGACTGAACTGCAACAACTCCGTGCCGGCGTCGACGTAGGGCCGGTGGCCGGGTGGCTGGTAGAAGGCGTCGCCCGCCTCGTAGACCTCTTCGTGGTCATCGAACACGAAGCGCATCCGTCCTGCGATGACATAGCCCCAATGCGGACACGGACACGCACCGCCGGGGAGCGCTTGCAGCGGACCGTCGAGGTCGGCGTCGGCGGCGAAAGACACGAAGTTGACGGTGTAGCCACCCAGGTCTTCGCGTCGATCGGTGACCGGACCCATCTCTCGAACGTTCGATGCAGTCTCCCTCGACACCTTCGGCATGAGCCATCCCCCCTCGCGCCACCCGTCTCTCGCCGAGTCGTTCGGACAGAGTGCAACAGACCCGAGTGTTTGTCTACCGATACGCGTGGTCCGACGCCGGGCGCCGATCCGTCGCCGCGGCCCCGCGCAGGCCGTGACGCTACGGACTCAGCGCGGGCGCGGTGCCGAGCGCGACGGATGCGACGCTGCCGGCCCGCGTCTGGTCCTGGCCTTCCTGGCCGGCGGCGAACGAGGCGTAGATCGCCTTCGTCGATCCGTCGGGCGCGGTGAAGAAGCTCAATCCGCCGACGCCGGTCCGCCCGTTGCCCGACGCGAGCCAGGGACCGTTCGGGTTCGAGGTGCAGAGCCCGAGCGGGGTCGAGCAGCGCGCGAGACCGGTCGAGTAGCCGGGCGTCCACCAGTCGCCAGCAGAGTACGCGAGGAGGTAGGTGCGCGTCGTGGGGTCGTAGGTCATCGACGGGTTCTCGATGAAGCGCCCCTCCCACGGGAAGTTCTTCCCGAGCACGGGCAGACCCCAGTAGCCGGCCTGGCCGTCGGCTCTCCAACCGGTCGGGTCGCCGGTGGGCGTGAGCGCGATCGCGTAGATCGGGTTCGGCGTCCCGGAGAACGCGGCGTACAGGAAGATGCGTCCGTCGGGGACGAAGAAGATCGCCGGGTCGAGGGCGCCGCGCCAACCGTCGAGGCCGCAACTGAACGGCGCCGCGTCGGGCACGTACGGCCCGTCGGGCGCCGATGCGAACGCACGCCCGATGCACTGGCGGTTCGCCGGGTCCGGCGCGCCGATCCGGTTCGCGGCGAAGAACAGCACGTACCGGCCGCCGAACTTCGCCACCGTCGGGGCCCAGAGCGTGTCGTCGACCGCCCACGCCGGGCGGGTCGGCATCCCCTCCTTCGTCGCGGCGAACCACTCCCCGACCGAATACGTCCTGTCGAGGGAGTCGACCTTCGCGATCGGGAGACGGGCGAAGGAGTTCGACCCGAAGACGTAGGAGCTCCCGCCGTCGGCGAGCACCGTCGGATCGCCGATGATCGGGTACTTCGGCGCCGAGACGGGCTGCGCCGCGACCGGCCCGAGCGGCGGCGCGGGAAGGCAGGCGGCCAGCAGGAGCGCGGCTGCGACTCCGCCGATCATCCAGGCCGCGCCGCGTCGCCGTCCTCGCTTCACCTCGCCCCCTCGCCCCGCGCCCGCTCCGGCCCGACGAGGCTAGGCGCCGTCAGCCCACCTGGAACAGGCCGACCGCGCCCCTGGTCGCGTCGTCGAACTTGTGGGTGACGAAGGCGTAGGTCCCGGGCTCCGTCGGCGTGAACTCGACGAAGCCGCCCTGCGCGGCCTGCAGGTCGAGGGCCTGGCTGCCGCCCTGCCCCGGGCCGGGCTGCAGCAGGTACGCACCTTCCTTGTAGACGGTGTCGAAGATCGTCCCGATGACGTGGAACGACGAGCTCTGCGACGGACCTTCGTCGAGCACCCACACGCGGATCCGCTGGCCGGGCGAGACCTTGATCGGTGCGAACTTGTACTGGCCGACGTAGCCGTTGAACACCACCGCGTCGTACTGCTCGTTCACGAGCTTCGACATCTCGGGAACCGCGCCGCCCTTGCCGGTGTAGAGCTCCGACTGGAGCATCACGTACTCGTGGTCGACGGGCCGTAGCCCCGGCGGGTCGATGATCACGGCGCCGTACATGCCCTGCGCGATGTGCATGAGCACCGGCGGCGTCCCGCAGTGGTACATGTAGATGCCCGCGTGCTGCGCGACGAAGCGGTACGTGTGCGACTGCCCGGGCTGGATCGGCACCATCGCGGTGCTCGGCGACACCATGCCGGCGTGGAAGTCGAGCGAGTGCGTCATCTTGCCGTCGTTGACGATCGTGAAGTTGAAGGTGTCGCCGACGTGCCCGCGGTACACCGGTCCGGGGACCTCACCGTCGAAGGTCCACAACGTCTGGCTCACACCCGGCGCGATCTCGACCTGCTTCTCGACGATGTGGAGCGTGATGTCGTGCACGGTCCCGGGCAGCGGTGCCGGCGCCTCCGGGCTGCGCGCCTTGAATCCCGCGTCGGGCGACGCGTTGAAGTCGATCGTCTGCCCGCTCGGTGCCGCGGTCGCGCTTGCGGCTGACGCCTTCGTCGTCGTCGAGGTATGGCGCAACGCGATGGCGACGATGCTGATCAGCAACGCCACGATCGCGGTGATCGTCACCGCCGCCGTCCACCACCAGACCTC
>Ga0070741_10009572_pt1 | contig 18724 bp, 20 predicted proteins | sample Coa_R1_4_FD_66440 | JGI IMG/M metagenome (GOLD analysis project Ga0070741, IMG submission 66440) | Surface soil microbial communities from Centralia Pennsylvania, which are recovering from an underground coalmine fire - Coalmine... | ecosystem: Environmental > Terrestrial > Soil > Unclassified ...
AAACAGCGCTTCGCCCGGAAAGTTCTGCAGCAGATGCGGCGTAAAGTGCACCGCCGGGGCAAGCTCTTGTGGGACGACGACATGGCGCAACACATCTGGCAAACGCGTTTCTACGACTTCGACGTGTGGACGGCGCACAAGGAGAGGGAGAAGCTGCGCTACATGCATCGCAATCCGGTGAAGCGCGGATTGGTGCTGGAACCGCAGCAGTGGCGGTGGAGCAGTTTCCGGTCCTATGCCTACGGAGAACGCGGAATCGTTCTGATCAACGCTCCCGGATCGGCGAAGTTAAAGATGCGAACTGCAGCAGCGTGATGACTTTCGTGCCCACCCTTTCGCAAAAAGCGCGAAAGGATGGGGCACCCCCCGCCTGAGAATTTTCGTGCCCACCCTTTCGCAAAAAACGCGAAAGGATGGGGCACCCCCAATTCATACTCCATCGCGGAAGGCTGGGCCACTCGCCTTTCAGCAGATTCTCCGACGCTTTACAATCCCGTGTTGCAGAATTGTCCGCAACCTGTCGGGCGGAGGTTCCCATGAGCGCCACAGCCAGCGTCGCTTTGCCAAGGTTCAAATCGCCGGATGTCGTTTATCAAGAGGCATACGAGGGCAGGCAATTCGACGCAGTGTACTTCGCCATGCTGATCTTCGCCTGCCTGATTGCTTTGATGGGCCTATTGCTAAACAGCCCGGCGGTGATCATTGGCGCAATGCTTATCTCGCCGCTGATGGGCCCAATTCTGGCCTGCGGTCTCGCGCTGACTACTGCCGAGTGGTCGCTGGGAAAAAAGGCGGTGAGGAACCTTGTGCTGAGCGTCGGGGAGGTAGTCGTGATTGCTGTGGTCGCGACATATCTTTCACCGCTGCGCGAGGCGACTCCGGAAATCCTGGCGCGCACGAACCCCAATCTGATGGACCTGCTGATCGCCTTTTTCTCGGGACTGGCAGGCACGGTCGCACTTGCCTCGCGAAAAACGGCATTCACGATTTTGCCGGGTGTCGCAATCGCGACGGCGGTGATGCCACCGCTCGCCACCGTGGGTTACGGGCTGGGCACGCGCCAGTGGATGATCGCGCGCGGCGCCTTCATGCTGTTCTGCACCAACTTCACCGCCATCGTGCTCAGCGCCAGTCTGGTGTTTTTGCTGATCGGGTTGCGTCCGCAGGCGGAACGACGGGGAGAGAGCCACCCTGTGCTCATACGCTGGCGGATCGCGATTGCCGCGGCGGTTCTGTTGGTCATTTCCATTCCCCTGATGCGCACCCTCATTGAGGCCGCTCAGCAAGCCGACATTCGTGGCCGTGTACAAGACACTCTGAAAGGAGCCGTGCAGTCTCACCCGAACCGGCAGCTGGATTCAGTGAAAGTCGAGCTCCACCGGGGGTGGGTTGTCGTCGCCGCAACGGTGGAGACGGCGGACTACATGGACGCAACGGTAATCGAGCAATTTCAATCTGCCGTCGAGAAACGAATCGGCATGCCAGTGCGTCTGCAGGTTCAGCAACTCCAACTGGCGCGGAAAACGGCCACCACCCAGCAGGTGATCCAGGATTTCCTTGCCGCGGGCCTGATCCGGCCGGCCCCTGTGCAGAAACCGCCTTCTCCCGACACGGAGATTCAAAGTGCCCAGGACAAGCTGGAGACCACGCTGAGCATGCTGGTCGGGGCGGCGGGTGTGACCCCGAAAGTCAGTTCCGTGGGCAAAGCGCCCGACGGGGCTGTAGTGGTCAATACATTCGCCAACTCTCCACAACTGACTTCTGCCGACATGTGGAATGTCGCCGCGGCGGCCATGGCCCATGAAATGTCCGCGCGGGTGCGAATCAACGCGACAGTGGCGGTCAGCGGGGCGGCGCTGGAGATGCTCTACCGGAGCAATAGCGTGCGACCTTCCACCGCCGAGTCGCGGCGGATTCGCGAGTTCACCCGCAAACTTCCTTCCGACGTGAGGATCGCATTTAAGCCGTCCGCAGACATTGATCCGGCACTTGCGGCCAAGCGCATCGCGCAACTGCGCCGGCTGATTTCCAGGGACGCGGCGGAAGCGGAATTGGCGCCACCTGCGGCGTCCGACGTGATTTCCATCGTGCCCATGCAGACGATCTCTGCTGAATCTCGGGAGATCGGGGCGCCCAAGGGCCAAGGCGCTGAGGCAGCGGCATCACGATGAGTGCGACGCCGACTCGCCCCGGGGTTCATTTTGGCGGCAGGTTAGCCTGTGCTCGGTCTGCCGACATCAAACTTGTTCAGCGCAGTCAGAATGGCAAAGCCCGTGCCGATTCAGAAACGTAAAGTCACATCGGCGGAAGAGCCGTAAATGGAGGGTACCGGGCTGGCTGGCCCACCCTTTCATCTCCTCAAGTCCTAGTGAGACTCAGAGCCGGATTCCACCGCCGACCAGCAATTCCTCGCCGGTGATCCATCCCGAGTCTTCGGAAGCCAGGAAAAGAGCGGCCTTGGCAATGTCTTCCCCCGTGCCCATACGCCCCAGAGGCGTGCGGGCAACTGCCATCTCCTCGAAGCCGTTCTTGAACTCGGTCAATGACCGCACCCCTTCGGTCTCAGTGGCTCCTGGAGAAAGCGAATTGACGCGGATGTTGCGAGGCGCCAGTTCCAACGCCAAAGCTCGCGAAATCACATCCACGGCTCCCTTCGTGGCGCTGTACACAGAGCTATTCACGGCCGGCGTTTTGGCGGCAATGGAGCTCACGTTAATCACGCTTCCGCCCTGACCGTTCATATGGCCCACAGCTTCTTTGGTGGTCAGCAGCAGACCCAGCACGTTCAAATCGAAGATCTTGCGAAAGTGTTCTTCATCGATGGCGTCCAGGGACCGGAATTCGTACACTCCGGCGTTGTTAACGAGGATGTCCACGTTGCCGAAAGTGCGTGTGGCCTCGACGAACAGTTGCTTGATGTCCGCTTCCCGGGAAACGTCGGCTTGAACTGCGATAGCCGTCCCACCGGATTTCTTGATTTTTTCGATGACTCTCTCGGCGCCTGCTTTGTCGCGGCCATAATTCACAACCACTTTGGCGCCTTCGGAACCCAGTTTTTCGGCGATCGCTGCCCCGATGCCCTTCGATGCGCCCGTAACAACCGCCACTTTGCCGCTCAGTTTTGCCATATGCCACCTTTTCCTCAAAATTTAGCAATCCTAAACTTCGATGGTTCGATAATCATCTAACATAGAGGCGGCATGCGAGGCGAAGGATTCATAATTTCGCGCTGGTTACAGTTTGTTCAAGCGGGAGAGATATTGCCGCCACACATTGCGCCGCAACTTCAGGTGGGCGAACTGGCCTTGTCTCCGCATTTCAACTAGACCGGCGTTGACCAGTTCTTTGACATGGTGCGACAAAGTCGCCGCTGTGATCGGCAACCCGCAGCGAAGATCGCTGCACGCGAGTTCCCGGCAATTCGAGATTCGTGACAGGATTTCGTAGCGGCGCGGGTCGGCAAGCGCCTTGCTAATCCGCCGAAATTGTTGGCTGTCCATGGTCGATACAGCTCTAGAGTATCCCACGGGCTAGATAAGTAAACCCGAGCTGAGTAGAGAGCGGTCCCACTCTTGCCGTACCTTTTCGCCTTTCGCCCGGACGAAATCTGATTCTGCCATGTTGCAGTTCGGGGGATGCGTCTTCAGGCATTTGTAGCGCCCCTTGTAGGGAAGGGGCTGAAGCCCTGCCCTTGCGAAACATGTGACCTCAGGGGCTAAAGCCCATTTCTTAAGATCCGCTGTACGGCAGGGCTGAAGCCCTGCCCTTCCGAAAGATGTGACCCAGGGGCTAGACGCGGTTGTTGATTCTCACTCGCGCCGCGCGGGGTTTAAAAACTGATTTTTAGGATGCGGCCGTTGGTTCCGACCAGCCATCCGGCTTTCGGACTGGCGAAGGCGACGGCCCAATAGCCGGTGACGCCTGGGAGAGTGGACCAGGTGTTGCCCTCGTCGGGGGACCAGGCAGCGCCACCGTCGTTGGCGGTGATCACCACGGTACGGCCGTTATCGTCGGAGTCGTGGCCGTTCTCATGGCCGCCGTTTCCTGCCGGGCCAATGTAGCTCAATCCAAAAATTGCGCCGGTGACGGGTGGTTTATTGGTGAGGATCCAGGTCTTGCCGCCGTCGCTGGAAGTGGCGGTCGCGGCGCTGTTCGGATCGTTGGGATCGAGATCACCGCCGCCCACGATGCCGCGCGAGGGAGTGCGGAAGGCCACGGTAAATGCGCCGGCAGAGGGCGAACTGACGAGAGGCGTGTCGTAGGCGTTCCAGGTATCGCCGCCGTCGCGGGTGGCAAGGATGCGAGCCAGGCTAGAGCCGCCGGTCGCGATCCAGGCATTTCTGCCGCCCTGAGTCGCGACGCAGGTGCCGCTGGCGGCAAAGGAAGCTTCGCCGGGCAGGGCTGGAGGCATGTTGGCGCTGATGTCCTGCCAGTTGGCGCCGTCGGTGGTGCGCAGATCGGGGAAAACTCCGTTGACGGAATCGCTGTGGGCAATGCCACGGCGCGGGGTCCAGAAGGCGAAGCAATCGTAGAACGCGCCGGGATTCTGGTTGGTGAACTGGATGGTCCAGTGGGCGCCGCCGTCGATGGTTTTGTAGATGCGAAAGTCACTGGGTCCATTGGATCCGATAGAGAGGAGATAGGCCACACGATCGCTGACGCCTTGCACATCACGGAACTGCAGACTCTCGGCTCCGGGGACAACGCCGGCGCGCCAGTGGTTGCCGCCGTCGGTGGTGACGACAAATGTGCCACCGCGTCCCGAGGCCCAGACGACGCGGGGATTCACGGGGCTGACCGCGATCAAGCCCTGAGTAGTGCCGCTGTTCTGAGGAGTGAGCGTGGGCTGGCGATGCCTGGGATTCTGCTGGGCAAGGGCGAGGCTCACAAGAGTCAGGCTGATCAAGAAAGAAGGAAGAGCACGACGGAACATGGGGGGACCTCCCGGGGCGGAATTCGCGGCGTGGAGCGCAGTATAGGCATCGCGGCAATGGGCTGTCAAACCCGCCAGTCAGGCCGGCGATTGAGACGTTCGATGCAGGATGTCAAAAGATCTGCGGTGTAAGTGCAAATAGTTGCGAGGCAAACGAGGATACAGAGCGGATTTGCCCACGATGCCAAGACGTTATGTTGGAGATCAACGTGCACACGTGGGCGCGATGTTCGGTCTGTGGGCCCCACCCGCAAGCTTGAACTGTTGGACTTCACAAGGAGGTAAGGATGAGCTCCATTTCGCGCAAGACTGGCGTACTCGCGATGGCGATTCTGATCAGCGCCATGGTTTTTTCCGTGAGCGCGTCGGCTGACGTTCTGTACACGACCCTAGGACCAAGCGATCAGTACGACACGGGCAGTGGTTATTTTGTGGATGGCAGTAACTTTTTCAACCAGGTCATGGCGAACCCATTCACACTGGGCACGGGCGCCACGATCACGGACGCGGTATTGGCGATGGGCAACTATCAGGGCGGCAACAGCCCGGTGAGCGTTTATCTGGCCGCAGATAATGGCGGACTGCCGGGAACGATCCTGGCGCAGTTGACGCAGCAGGGCACGATCCAGTCATGGTTTAACGGGAGCGGTGGTGGGCTGGTAACGTTTAACTGCTCCGGCAACGGCTGCCAACTGGGAGCCGGCAATTATTGGGTGATTGCTCTGGAATCGGATCCCAACACCGAGCAGGTGTGGGACTTCGCATATCAGGACAGCGCCAATAACATCGCATTCAACCAGCAAGGAAGCCAGAATGGGCCGTGGAATCCTTTCTTTGGAACCCAGGACGGATTCAGGATCGATGGGTGCACCGGTAACTGCGGCGGAGGCGTACCTGAGCCAGCTTCGCTGATGTTGCTGGGATCTGGATTGCTGGGCATCGGTGGAACCATTCGCCGTCGGCTCAAGAAGTAACTGCCAGCAGCTTTGTTTTTTCAAAGCCGCCTTTTAGGGCGGCTTTTTTATTTGAGCGAGCACCCGATGCCATCAACCGCGGCTACCAAGTGTTTGGCGTGTTCTATGCGAACATAAAAAAGGCATTCGCAGGTAAAATTGTCGGATGATCCGTAACCTGGTTCTGTCTCTGCTGGTGTTGTGTCCGATTTTTTCGTCGGCTCAAATGCAGTCCAAGGCGTTTGCGGGCACGAATGAATGGAAAGCGTCGCTGGCGGCGGCCAACATCAATTCACTCAAGAACCTGTACTCCACGAATCCGCCAGCACGGTTCGTGGACAAGGACAAGAAAGCGACGCCCGACATTTTGCCGGAAACGACTTTCTGGCAGCAGATTCTCGCCTCGGAGGCAAGCAACCTTACTGTACGCACAACAGGCGAGCGGGAGGAGCAGGGATTGCACGTGGTCGGGTTGGAGATTTCCATGAAAACGAAAACCCCGCACGGCGTGCGCACGAGGTACGTGACGGAACAACAGGCGTGGCAACAACAGGGCGGGCATTGGCGCATTGTCATCGCCAGTCACTCCGACGTTCTGAAAATGAAGCCGGCCCTAAAGCCCAATCCCAACCTTTATGACAAGAATGCGGATGCGAGAAGCGAGATCAAGGAAGCAGTCGAGCGTGCGGGGAAAGATCATCAGCGGGTGATCCTGGTGTTTGGCGCGAACTGGTGCTACGACTGCCATGTCCTTGACCAGGCATTTCATCAAGAGGACATCGCGCCGCTTCTGAAGAAGAATTTCGAGGTGGTGCACGTGGATATCGGGGACGACGGCAAGAAGAACAACGACCTAGCCCAGCAGTACGCCGTGCCGCTGGAACGCGGTGTGCCCGCGCTGGCGATTCTCGGCCCCGACGGCAAGCTGCTCTACTCGCAGAAGAATGGGGAATTCGAGAAAGCGAGGTCCATGGACCCGGACGACGTCATAGCATTTCTCAATCAATGGAAGCCATAGGCAGATACCCACTGGAATAGCCGAACAGCTCATGCTGGAACTCAGTCGTGAACAGTTCTGTCCTGCAGGCCGGGGCGCGAGCGAGCAACCTAGCTCTCCAGTAGTAGCCCTCATTTAAAAACAGGATTAGAGGTGATTCGCAGAGTCGTTAGGGTGTTTCACCTATCGAGGCAGAGTTGATGTGTCCCTAGGGTGAAGGAAATCCTCCGTCAGGAGTCCAGCCCCATGAAGTTGTTTGCAGCCGTTCTCGGCAATCTACTAGCGTTGTCATCCGCCAGTGTGGCGGCAATGCCACCGAGCCAGCACGTTTTCCTAGTGGTGGAAGAAAACCACAGCTACTCGAGCGTAATCGGCAGCCCATCCATGCCGTATCTCAACAGTCTCGCGAACAGATATGGCCTGGCGACACACTACTACGCGAACACTCATCCCTCGATTGGCAACTACTTCATGCTCACCACGGGACAGATTGTCACCAACGATGACTATTACACTGGGGTAACGAATGTGGATAACATCGTGGCGCACCTGCTGACCGCGGGAAAGACGTGGAAGTCGTACGCGGAGAGTCTGCCGTATGCCGGATACACGGGAGGCAACAGCGGGTCGTACGTGAAGCGGCATAACCCGTTCGCGTACTTTTCGGACGTGGTGCACAGCAACGAAAAATTCAACCTGGTGCCGTTCACGAAATTCGCCAGCGACTTGTCCAATAACCAGCTGCCAAACTTTTCCTTCATCGTGCCCAACGTGCTGCACGACGCGCACAACGGTACGTTGGGGCAGGCGGATGCGTGGCTGTCGCAGCATATCGCGCCGTTGCTGGCCAGTTCGACGTTCCGGCGGGACGGGATACTGATTATCGTGTTCGATGAGAGCAAAAATTCGGACGGACAGGGCGGGGGTGGGCACGTGGCAGCGCTGGTTATTGGACCGCAAGTACACGCCGGGTACAGATCCACGGCTACGTATCAACATCAAAGCACGCTAAAGTCACTGCTGCAGGCACTGGGACTGACGAGTTTCCCCGGGGCGGCGCAGAACGCGCCCAACATGGGTGAATTTTTTAGCGGGAGTTCCCAAGGAAGCGTGACCGTGAGTTCTCCGGCGAATAACTCGGTGGTGAGCTCGCCGGTTCACTACGTGGCCTCGTCAACGACAACTTGTCCTCGGGGCATCTCGGCAATCGGCATTTACACATCGCCGGGACATCTTGCGTACTGGGTGCACGGCGCGCAACTGGACCACTATCTTTCCCTGAGTCCGGGGGGTTACGAGACGACAGTGCAGGCGTGGGATAACTGTTCCAATGCGTTCAAGAAGCACATCGCCATCACGGTTCGATGAAGGAATGGAACGGGCGGCGAGTTCGCGCCTGAGAACCGCCGCCTGCTGAGCATAAGCAGGTTATTTCGTAGGCAAGTTAGTGTTCAATGTGGTGGTAGCGACGCGAGTTACCGCGCGGATCACGGAAGTTTGAAAAGCCGTGTTATTCCAGCCCGAGGGGTACTCGGCATAGCGAACGTGATCGATGTCCTGGACGTCGACCTCATCATTATTCAAGGATTGGAGGCGGTAATTAATGCCCACCCAGGCCAGTTCTTGACGTTCCCTCTTCTCATCGGGACCCATTTCCTGGGAGAACTGGCGGGTACTGAAGTCCACGGCCGCGCCACGAATTTCTACGACATCGATTTGCAGCAGGTAATCGCATGCCTGTTTCCGGGCTGCGGCGGGCGCGTCTAGCGGCGGGCCGATGAGGGCAATTGCCCTGATCTGCTTACGGCGCTGCGGGATCGCCTTGACCACGGAGTCACGAATCAGAGGAAGAAAATCGGTAATTCGATCATAGTTGGAGCCGAGACTGACGCCGACGGTGGTTCCCTTCTGTGGCTTGGCGGCGTTGGTCTGGGCGTGCGCTCCCAGACCGGCGATCACGACGATGGCAAGACAAAGGGACCGGCAAGCATTCGGCATAGAGACTTTCCTACTGCAGCTAACACCGAAACGATGAGAAGGTTTCGGTCAGCACCGAGATAGATGGTGGCCGTCCAACATCGCATTGCGCCCAAAAATAAAAAGCCGGGGCTGTAAGGCCCCGGCGCGACAAGAGAAACGAGTCTTAATTACCTTTTACGACGGAGCTTTCCGGCCAAGCCCAGAAGACCGCTGCCCAGCAACATCAGGGAAGCCGGCTCAGGAACGCCGCCGCCTCCGGGTGAGGTAAGCACGTCAAATGCGCCGAGCGTTTCGCCGTTGAATGAGTTCCAACCGTTGCCGCTATCCTGCAGCAGCAATCCATTGACACCCTGGGTATTCATGTTCCAGGCATCCCAGGTGGTGCTGGCGCCCTCAACCACGAGGAAGTACGCATCGCCCGCGGTCAGTGAAATGCCAGGTCCAACTAAAATGGTGGCCAATATGTCGCTGGTGCTCCCGAAGTTGGGTTGGTTCGAAATGCCCCAAGTCCCAAGCATGGTTCCGGGAAGGTTGTTGACACTCGTCCATAGGCTAATGGTGGCGGCATTCTCACCCGTCACCCAGCCCAAACCCACGTCAATTTGAGTTACCTGACCACTTGTGAGGGAAGTGAACTGGTTGGCATCGCGAACCAATCCAACAACCGAATTTTGTCCGCCCACAGTCCAACCTGAGCAGCAGTTATAGTTCACCGGATTACCCAAATCGCTGAATGCAGTGTCGTCTGCCATTGCGGACACAGTGGCAAGACTCATGGCGATCAGAGCGATTAACGCGAAAGCAGCAAGTTTTCTCACTCAAGTTCCTCCTGATCGTTCTACCGGTACAACGGTCGAGCCGAGTGGCGCTGCTCTTTCTTGCCCGCGTCTACCTCCCGCCGAAAAAACCGGGAAGTAGTTGTCGCGCGATAGGATAGACGCGCCTCGGCCTTGGGATTCAATTTGCAAACAGATAACCAATTGTATGTGGCTGAATGTAAAGGTCGTCTGGGAATCAACTGCAAACTTCTTCAGAGCGGAGTGACAAACACCTGCACATTCCTCGTGGCGCTTTGGGTGGAAGAGAGAGTGTCCAAGAAGGTCATCGGATCAGAATCGCCAGCACGATTCCGAAGGCAGCCACGCCGAAGGTAAGGAATGCTACGTAATCGCCCACGTGACCGCTATGGGCTTTGCGCAGCGTGGCGACCACAAGAACAAAGGGACGGGAGAAGAAGCCTTTCTTTGGCCAATACCTGGAGATAGCGAACATGCCAAAGGCGAAGGCGAGCACGGTAACGACAGTCGAACGAGCCAGGCTGGCGACCTCACTTCTGGGAGTTTCTTTCGCCTCGATGACCGGCAGCCAGGCGTGATCGAGCACGCGCGCCTGATACCCCGCACGATCCTGCATCAGTAAGGCCGCAGTGTCGGCTTCGTGCTCGAGACCCGGAATCATCCCAACAGCAATGGCAAGGGCTACCAGCACGGCGGCGGCAAAATGCATTTCGAAGGGCCGGGGGTGGCCTCGGCGAGTCTCCCGCAGATCGTGAATTTTCTTAGCACCCTTCTTTTCCGCTGCACCGACCTTGCCCCAGCCGCGATAAACGTGCGCCCAAACCCGGAACACAGCACCCGCTGTAAGTATGGCCGCAAGGTAGAAGACTATGGAGATCCAGCCCAAGCCGAGGGCCTCAGCGCTGTGCTCGATCTGCGATTCGCCGAGGAAGGTGCCGAACGGGGGTAAGCCGGCGAGGCCGAGTCCGGCAATCAGGAAAATGGTAGTGGAGATGGGCATATCGGTGGCGTGGCCGTGCAGCTCAATCTCGTCCACTGTTCCCAGCCGATGCAAGAGGATGCCGGCAAGGATGAACAGGGCACCTTTTATCAGCCCGTGTCCGATCACGTAGAGGGCGAGTCCGGCGAGGGCCTCAGGCTTGAGCAGCGCGAACCCAATCACCATCAGCCCCATGTGGCTGACGGTGGAGAAGGCCAGCAAACGTTTGATGTGACGCTGTCCGAAACAAATGATGCCGCCGAGCAGCGCGGTGATCGTCCCTACGACAAGCAGCATGGCGCGCAATTCTGAGCGATAAGGAGCGAAGGCGCCGTCCATCACTACCCAATACACGCGCACGACGGCGTACAGGCCCAGTTCCACCATCACGCCGGAGAAGAGCACGCATACCGGAGTGGGAGCAACGGCATGGGCGTCGGCCAGCCAGAAATGGAAGGGGAACACCGCCGCCTTAATGAAGAAGCCAGCCATGATGAATACGAACGCAGTGACCACGAGCCCATCAGCATGCTGGCCGAGAGCGCGACCAATTTGCGCCATATTCAGCGCCCCGGTGCGTCCATAGAGCAGGGCAATGCCGCTGAGCACGAGAAATGCGCCAATGGTATTTGTGATGGCGAAGTTGAGGCTGCCCTGCAGTGACTCCGGTTCCTCGATTTTGTAGCCGCAAAGCGAGAATGCAGAGGCGCTCATCATCTCGAAAAAGACGAACATGTTGAACAGGTCGCCGGTGAGGCAGAAGCCGCACATGGCACCGAGGAAGACGAGCATGAGCACGTGGTAGAGGGTGCCGATCGATTCGAAGTAGCGAAGAGAAAAAATCAGCGCGGCCAAAACCATGAGACTGACCAGGGCAGCGAAGCAGGCGGAGATGGGATCAATGGCAAATGAGATTCCCAAAGACACGCCCGCGCGTGGCGTCCAACCGCCGAACCAATAAACAAGCGGCTGCACGCGCGAGATGGAGGCGAGTTCGAGGCTGACAGCGCCCGCGGTAAGGGTGGCCGCAATGGCAAAGATGTCAGCCAGCCTGCGGCCCACAAACTTGTTGAGCGCAGCCAGGATGGCAGCAGCGGAGAGTGGCACGACGACCGGCAACGGAACCAGGTAGTACCCGTTCATCAGCCCTCCAAAGCTTCCAGTTCGTCAGGATTCAGAGTGCGGGTGTTCTTGTGCAATTGCACGGCAAGCGCGAGCAGGAGAGCGACCACAGTGGCCTCAACCACGATGTCGGTCAACATGAGCGCTTGCACGACGGGATCAACGGCGGGGGTCCCCACCACAGGCGGGCCAGCGAATACAGGCGCGACGGCACCCCAGCGGTATCCGATTGAAAGCAGCAGTACATAGGTCGAGGACTGCAACACCGCCAGACACATGATGAGGTGGACAAAGTTTCGGCTGGTGACCACACCGTAGAGTCCCATCACAAACAACCAGGCAGCAACGGCGTACGGAAAGAAGCTCAAGAAGTGCATCATCGGCCGCCGCCTTTGAGGCGGATTTCCAAGGTTTGCTCGAGGAATCCGTACAGAAGGAGCACGAAGCCGGCGGCGACCTCGAGACCTGTGGCCAGACTGATGGCGAGAATCACGCCGCTGGAATTCACTTCTCCGGTCTTACCCAGAGGCAAAACGTTTTGGAGATAATGACCGCCCAGGATCAAGCCGAGAAAGCCGATGAGCAGAAATCCACCAGCACCGAGCGCTTCGGCAACTTCCATCAGAGTATGCGAGGTGACTTTCTTGAAGGTTTCAAAATCGCCGGCGAGGTAAATGAGCAGGGGCGCGGTCGCGAGGATGACGCCACCCTGAAATCCGCCACCCGGCGTGAGTTGCCCGTGAGAGACAATGTACAAGCCAAAGAGCACGAGCGGGCCAATGAGCGCCAAGGTGAAGGCGCGTGCGGCATCGCTGGGAGAAGGAGCATTTCGCTCCGGAGTTTCATCTTCCGCTCCGCCGTCTTCGGTTTCGCCTTTTTGGCGACGCAGCAGCAGAGTCGCGCCGACTACCGAAATAAAGAGAATGAATTCCTCGCCTAAAGTATCGAATGCCCGGTAGTCGAAATTGACTGCGCTGACGACGTCGGTGGCGTGGCGCTCGTAAACGGCAACCTTGTTGATGACGTCGCCATAGGGACCGGGATAGTGGCCGAAGGGAGAAAGACCGAGCAGTCCCCAAAGGTAAACTGCGAAGAATCCAGTCACCGAAAGAAGAAAGAATGCGATTCGGCCGCTGCGCTTCATGCCGCCTTCTTCTCCTGCCGATTCTTCTTCTGCTCGGCTTGGTCGTGATCGCGGCGAATGCGCGCCAGGGCGAGAAGAATCATGAGCGGAAGGGCCACGGCGCCAATCACGATTTGGGAGAGGGCAACGTCGGGAGCCTGAAAGATAAAGAACATTAGCGCCAGCAGCAGCCCGTAGAAACTGACGGCCACCACTTGATTCGAGGGAGCGCGCGTAAGGACCACGCCGGTGCCGGTCACCGCGACGAAAACAAGGATGGTCACCTGGATCAGCAACATGGTTGTATTCGTTTCTCGTTGGACAGCGCCGGTGAAAAATTCACCTCTTCCGCTCCGAGTCAACATGTTTCGGGAGTCCCGGAATGTCTTCTTTGGGATCGGCGGTCCAGTGTCCCAGCTTGTGGACCCGGTCAGCCCGGGCCGTGACATGAGCTAAGGTCGCATTCATAAAAAAAAGAACGAGCGCGATGACAATGGTCTTCAGCGTGGCCTGGCCCCAGCCTTCCTGCACCGTGACGGCAGCGAGAACGCAGAAAGTGGCGACTGTGCTGACCGGAGCCATGTAGTGCAGGCGCTCGTAGAAATCTTTCATGAGCAGGAGGGCGAGGCAGCAGATGAGCGCAACAACCACGGCCACGGCCAACAGCACGGTGACGGCAAGGTGGGCGGCTCCACTCATAGCCAGCGCTCCAGGAAACGGGCAAATACGAGGCCGCCGCCGAACGTCAGTAACGCCATGGCCAGTGCGAGATCGTAGAAGTTGGGATTATTCAAACCTTGCGCCAGGAACAGAAGAACCAGGGTTTCAATCAAGCCGGCCATTTCCAGGCCGACCAGGCGGTTGATGGCGTCGCGCGTGAAGACCACGATCCCACACGGGATGAGACCGAACATGAGAGCGGCGGCAGCGAGCAGCCAGAGATTCATTCGGTTGCTCCCAGGCGCTTGGCAATGAGAGGAGTGCCGCTGGGTGAAATGTAATGCGCCAGCATCACGTTTTTTTCGCGGTCAATTCCGATGGTGACCGTGTCGGGAGAGATCGTCGTCAAGATAATGGCCAAAGCGCGGCGTGCAGCCGATTCAGAATCCTGACCACCAGCATGGAACGGCACGGCACGCAATTCAATCTTCGGTCTCTTGCCGAGCAGGCGTTTTATCAAAGCTCCGAAGACGATCACGGTGCCCTTGAGCACATACCAAAGCTCCCAAAAAACCAGCAGCATGGTTTTGAGGTGAGGATAGAAGGTGGCGAATTTCTTGGCCTTCACGACGCCGTCAGCAAAGGCGGCGATGAGGGCGGCTGCGATGCCGACCAGCAACTCATCCAGTTTCGCCATGCTGACGAAAATCATCCAGAGCCCGAGCAGGAAGACAGACTCGGCACTGGACACCAGTGCTGCCCGAACGTCGAAACTCGTGGAGTGGCGCGCCATGGTGACTACTCGCTTCTACAAAGAGAGCTAATTCCATAGAGGAGGTTGCCCTTGCGCTGGCGCGACGTGCAGGCAAAGCACTTGCCTGCCGGCGTGTGGCATGGCTTGTGTTACAACGGCAATCTGAGCGACGCGCCAATGAGCGATGAGGGACGGGGATCAAGCAAGACCGCCGCAGTCGTGGTTGTGGCGGCGGCTCTGCTGGTGGTGCTGCCCTTTGCCTTCCTGGGCGTACCGTCGGGACATGATTTCGAGTTCCATCTCTCGTCGTGGATGGAAGCAGTAAGCCAGTGGGAGCAAGGGATCGTGTACCCGCGCTGGGCGGGGCTGGCGCATTTCGGGTACGGCGAACCGCGTTTTATCTTTTACCCACCGGCGTCATGGATGTTGGGGGCTCTGACCGGAGTCATCTTTCCGTGGGCAATCGCGCCCGCCGTCTTCATCTGGGTCGCACTGAGCCTGGGCGGCTACTCGATGTATCACCTGGCTCGGGAGTGGCTGCCGCCGCGTGAGGCTATTGCCGCCGCGGTGTTGTACGCGATCAACCCGTATCACGTCGTGGTGGTGTACTGGCGTAGCGCGTACGCCGAACTGCTCGCCGACGCATTGTTCCCGCTGCTGGTTCTTTGGACATGGCGCGCCAGAGCAGAGCCACGCCGGGCGATCGTGCCGTTATCGCTGATCATGGCCGGCATCTGGTTAGGTAATGCACCGGCTGCGGTCATCGCGACCTATTCGTTTGCGTTGTTGACATTCTTCTTCGCGGGATGGGAGAGGAACTGGCGGACACTTCTCTATGGTGCGATGGCGATCGTGCTCACACTGGGCCTGGCGACGTTCTACATCATTCCGGCGGCCTGGGAACAGAAGTGGGTGAACATCGCGCAGGTGCTTTCCCCGGGGGTGCGTCCGGAAGACAATTTTCTGTTCACCACGATTGCTGATCCAGAGCACACCGTCTTCAACTTACTGGTGTCGGTTGTGGCTGGCGTCGAGATAACGATCTTGGCCGTAGCCGTTTTTATCACGCGTGAACGGCGGCGGGAAATAGGCGAACGGTGGTGGGCGCTGGTGATCCTGGGGGCGGCATCGGCGGTGCTGATGTTCCGCATCACGGATGTGTTCTGGGAACAATTGCCCAAGCTGAAATTCGTGCAGATCCCGTGGCGCTGGCTGGTGCCGTTAAACGTGGCGTTTGCGATGATGGTGACCGCGGCGTTGAGGCGGTGGTCCCTGCGCGTGTTGTTCCTGGGCTTTGTAGTGTGCGGCTTCGTCGGACTCAGCAGTCACATCCTGCCGCCGTGGTGGGATCATGCGCAGGATATTGAAGAAATGCATCAGGGTGTCGTGAGCGGTAAAGGATATGAGGGCACCGATGAATATGTGCCGGTGGGAGGCGACGCTTACGAACTGAAGGAGGACGCGCCGAAGGTGGAAGTAATGTCCCGCGAGGGTGTGAAGGTAGCGGGTGCGACAATCAATATTGAACGATGGCGGCCCGAGGAGCGAACATTTACCGTGGATGTGAGTCAGCCATCGGAGCTGATTCTGAGGATGTTTAATTATCCTGCCTGGCGGGCGTCGGTGAATGGGCATGTGGTGGAGACCGGAACAGCCGATGTAACCGGCCAGATGATGATCCCCGTAGCCGCCGGGAGCAACCGAATCGTGCTGCGATTTATACGAACCAACGACCGGCTGGTGGGAATTATCACTTCGGTGGCATTTTCATTCATGATCCTTGTGCTTTTCTGGCGCTCGCGCCTGCGGCGGGGTATCGAAACTGTTCGGAATCCATGAAGCGTATCTACATAGCCAGTTCGAATCGCGGCAAGCTCCGCGATTTTGTTGGGGCCGCCCAGGGCACGGTGGAGATTTTGCCGGTTCCGGAGTTCTCTTCCCTGCCCCCTGTCGAAGAAGACGGCACGACGTTTGAGGAGAACGCACGCAAGAAGGCGGAATACTACAGCCGAATCGTGCCGGAAGAAATGGTGGTGGCGGATGATTCGGGATTGGAAGTAGAGGCGTTGGGCGGCGCTCCCGGGGTGCACTCGGCGCGGTACGCGACAGCCGACAAATCACAAAATGCAAGCGATGCCGCGAACAACGAGCGGCTGCTGCGTGAACTGTCGAATATGCCGGAGGAGGAGCGCAGGGCCCGGTTCGTTTGCGTGATCGCGGCGGCCCGTGACGGCAAGGCGGTGGCAACTTTTCGCGGAGAAGCGGAGGGGAGGATTTTGCATGCGGCACGAGGCAGCGGCGGTTTCGGGTACGATCCGCTGTTCCTTGTTCCAAGTCTGAGTAAGACGTTTGCCGAACTGACCGCAGAAGAAAAAGCGCGGGTAAGTCATCGGGGGCAGGCATTCAGCAAATTCCTGAACTGGATCACGCGATTAGGCATTGCTGGTGAGCGACATCGATCACGTCCAGCTTGCGGCTCCGGAGGGCTGCGAACCTGAGGCGCGCAATTTCTTCGGAGGTTTGCTGGGGTTGGAAGAAATCGAAAAGCCTGAATCTCTGCGGGGCCGGGGTGGTTGCTGGTTCAAAGTCGGCAGCAGGCAACTTCACATCGGAGTGGAGGAACTATTCCGGCCAGCGCTGAAGGCGCATGTGGCGTTCGCGGCGGAGGATGTAGGAGCAGTTTTTAACGCGCTGCAGAATGCCGGCGTCCCCTGCGCGTGGGACGAATCGATTCCAGGTGTTCACCGGTTTCACGCGACAGATCCGTGGGGCAATCGCCTGGAGTTCACAGAGCAGATGAGAAAGAAGTGAGCGTCATCACATCACGCGAAAAAGATTGCTGCACAGTACTGCCGGGTTCTTTTCTTGACTTCATTTCTCGCCGACGCCGATAATAATTAGTTTGCTTGCTGAATCCTGAAAGTACAGGAGTCGCTCGTGGCCACAGTGGCCAGTTCACCGGCTGAACGTTCCGCACGAAAGCTCGCCGGAGTCGCCCCTCTCCGCGCCGGACAGGGACACTCATTTCTGCTCCGCCGTTTGCAGTCACTGACCGGCATCGTTCCCATCGGCGCGTTCCTGGTGGAGCATTTTTTCTCGAACGCGTTCGCGGTCAACGGGCCGAACGCGTACAACGAAAACGTCCGGTTCCTGACGGGACTGCCGTTTGTTTTCTTCCTGGAGCTGTTTTTCATCTGGATTCCGATTGCGTATCACGCGGGGTATGGGTTTTACGTGTGGTACCGGGGAGAGTCGAACGCGGGCGAGTATCCGTGGACGGGCAACTGGCTGTACCTGGCGCAGCGCTGGACGGGCGCGATCGCGTTCTTCTACATGGGCTGGCACGTGTGGTCCATGCGCTTCAACGGCGTGCACCTGCTGACCAACTCGGCGGCCGCGTACTGGAAGGTGCAGAACGAATTCCATCATCCCTGGGCGGTGGTCTTCTACTTTGTGGGAATCATCGCTGCCTCGTGGCACTTCGGTTATGGAATCTGGTTGTTCGCGGCGAAGTGGGGATTCACCACCGGCGAAGAAGCGCGGCGAAAGTTCGGATACGTGTGTTTGCTGATTGCTGTGGTGTTCATCGTGGTGGGTTCGGCAACCATGGTGGCGTTTTTGACCTCGCCGCCGGTGCCTTTACCGCCGCTGAATCCCGCGGTGTTGCTGCCGTGGTAGAAGCTGGGCCTAAGTTGCCCAAAATTTTTATATGGCAATTACCCCAAAAATAGTCGTGGTAGGCGGCGGGCTGGCAGGCTTGTCCGCCGTGATCAAGATCGCGGAAATGGGCGGACAGGTGGACCTGTTCTCCATCGTGCCGGTGAAGCGATCGCACTCGGTGTGCGCGCAAGGGGGCATCAACGCCGCCAAAAACCTGAAGGGCGAAGGCGATTCGACCTGGCAGCATTTCGACGACACCATTTATGGTGGCGATTTTCTGGCTAACCAGCCGCCGGTAAAAGCGATGTGCGAAGCGGCGCCGGGGATCATTGATCTTCTCGACCGCATGGGCGTTCCCTTCAATCGCACGCCGGAAGGGCTGCTCGACTTTCGCCGTTTCGGGGGGACGTTGTATAACCGCACGGCGTTTGCGGGCGCGACCACCGGCCAGCAACTTCTTTACGCGCTGGATGAGCAGGTGCGGCGTCACGAAGCGGAAGGCAAAGTTAAAAAATACGAGCACTGGGAATTTTTGTCGGCGGTGCTCGATCAGAACGGCACGTGCCGAGGCATCTGCGCTCTCGACCTGCACTCGATGGAAGTGCGCACCTTCCCGGCCGATGCGGTGATCATCTGCACGGGCGGGATCGGCGCGATTTTCGGGAAGTCCACGAACTCGGTGGTGTGCACGGGGTCGGCGCAATCCGCGCTTTACCAGCAGGGCGCCTTTTATGCGAACGGCGAATTTATCCAGGTGCACCCGACG
>Ga0070741_10009573_pt1 | contig 18722 bp, 16 predicted proteins | sample Coa_R1_4_FD_66440 | JGI IMG/M metagenome (GOLD analysis project Ga0070741, IMG submission 66440) | Surface soil microbial communities from Centralia Pennsylvania, which are recovering from an underground coalmine fire - Coalmine... | ecosystem: Environmental > Terrestrial > Soil > Unclassified ...
AGCGCGAGATACGCGCCGTGGATAATGTGAGCATCACTATTAAGCGGCGCGAGATCGTCGGCATCCTGGGCGCCAACGGCTCGGGGAAATCAACCTTGATCCGTATCCTCTCGACGCTGCTCATCCCCGACGCGGGCCAGGTGACCGTCTTTGGCTACGATGTCGAGAAGGATGCGCGGGTCGTGCAGAAGCTGATTAATCGCGTAAGCGTGGAAGCCTCGTTCTTCAAGAAGCTCTCGCCGATGGAGAACCTGATCTATGCCGCGCGGCTCTACAATATGTCTGGAAGCGAAGCGCGCACCAAAATCAAAAGCATCCTGGCGCGTCTGGGGATCAAGCCCAGCCGCTTTGGAGCGCCGCTGGAAGATATGTCGCGCGGTATGCAGCAAAAGGTGGCGATTGCGCGCGCCTTCCTCACCGCCCCGGTTGTGTTGCTGCTGGATGAGCCGACAACGGGCCTGGACCCGCGCTCCAAGCTCGATGTGCAGAACTTCGTCAAAGAACTGCGTGAGGAGCACGACGCCACTATTCTGATCACTACCCATGATATGGAAGAGGCCGAGGAACTGTGTGATCGCGTGGCGATTATCGATCAGGGACGCATTGTGGCGCTGGGGCAGACGGAAGAGTTGAAGCGCCAGGTCACGGAGTTGATGGGACGCGAGACGCCCGCGACGATGAATGAAGTGTTTATGCATTACACGGCTTCTCAGCTCATCACGGAAGAGGATATCAAGCGTTATGGAAGCTGGGAAAAAGCCTTCGAGGCGCTTGAAGCAGAGCGCGAAGAAGAAGAATAAGGAGAATAACAGCTATGTCTAGCATGATGCACCGAGGACGCGCCACCTACGCCTTCTTTGAGCGCAACTGGAATCTCACCAAGCGCTATTGGGGCTGGGAGGTTGTCTGGTTTGTTTATAACGCGATTAACGCTCTAAGCGTGACGCTCATCAGTAAAAATACGTCGGTGTTGGGTAAAGTGAGTCAAGCTCAGGTGAACTCTCTCACGCTGTATCTCGTCATTGGTACCTCAGTGTGGTCCTATCTGAGCGTGACCTTCGATGGCATTACTGAGCTTGTGACCCTGGAACGTTGGGAAGGGACAATTGAGCATACCTTTATGGCTCCTATTTCCCGCTTTACCCATATGGTTGGAAGCTGCTGGTATGCAGTCCTGCATGGCCTGCTGTTTACCTTTGCCCAGCTAATCCTGGTCGCAGCGTTCTTTCAACTGGATTTGAGCCAGGCTAACTACCTGGCAGCGGTTTTTGTGTTGTTACTGGGCAGCATCTCATTTATTGGCTTTGGGATTGGAGCCTCTGTACTTCCTCTGCTCTTCACCGAGCGAGGCTCGCAGATGTCCTATATCGTCAAGGCGGTTATTCTGCTGATATCGGGCGTTTACTATCCAATCACCGTGTTACCTGGCTGGATGCAACCTGCTGCTCGTATTTCACCGGCAACTTACGTGTTAAATGGCCTGCGCGATGCTTTGCAGCACAATGCGCCGATCTGGTCACCGACAATCTGGGCGAGTACCTGGCCGTTGATCATTAGTGGCATCGTCAGCATTCCTCTGGGGCTGTGGATTTTCGGGATCGCTGAGCGGTATGCGAAACGTACCGGCAAGCTGAAGAGAAACGGTTAAGATGCGAGACGCAAACATCATCTAAGAAAGAGGCGACATCTCCACATTTTCGCCTCTTGTAAAGAATAAGTATATAACTCTGAGGAAAAGAAAATGATTACTGAGAAACTCCCACGAGGCTTGACGATGCGCCATCCAACAATGGCCGATCTGGAAGCAGTAACCGATGTGATTAGAAGCTGCGAAGTGGCTCTGGATGGGACGGCAGAGACGACGCTAGACGATATACGTACCGGCTGGCAGATGCCCGGCTTTGACCTGACAAAGGATGCCTGGCTCGTTTTCTCCGATGAAGGGAAAGTCGTCGGTCTGGCAGGAGTGGAGCATAGAGAACACGCCCGGCTCTACACCGGTGGCGAGGTCCACCCTGATTATCGCAATCGCGGCATCGGGACATATCTGTTGCATCTGGGCGAAGAGCGCGCTCGCCAACATATTCCGCTGGCACCATCAGGAGCGCGCGTGACGCTTAACTGTGGCGCAAACAGTAAGGACGAAGCAAAGATACGCTTGCTGGAAGAGCATGGCTTTACGCGTGTACGCTATTTCTGGCGCATGGCGATTGAGATGGATGCAGCGCCACCCACACCGCAGTGGGCCGAGGGGATTACGTTGCGCACCTTCACTCCTGAGATGACCCGTGCGGTCTATGAGGCGGATGAGGAGGCTTTTAAGGACCACTGGGGTCATGTGCGGTCGCCATTTGATGAGTGGGAGCACTGGACAGTGAAGCGTAAGGATTTTGATCCTACATTGTGGTTCCTGGCGATGGATGGCGATGAGATCGCGGGCATCTCGCTGTGTCAGGACGAGAAGGAGTCAGGCGGCTGGGTCCATGTGCTGGGCGTACGGCGTCCCTGGAGGCGCAAGGGAGTCGGGTTGGCGCTTTTGTATCACTCCTTTGGTGAGTTTTACAAACGGGATATTCGCAACGTCTACCTGGGGGTAGATGCGCAAAGCCTGACCGGTGCGACCCGCTTATATGAACGTGCTGGCATGCACGTTATTCGACAATACAACTCTTACGAGAAGGAATTGCGGGCAGGGAAAGAACTGAGTACGCAGTTTATAGACGGGAAGGGGTGATCCTTTCCCTGCCGATCTCTTCTCCATACGATAGATACGGGGACGCCGGTAACGCTCCCGGCGTCCCTTAGAAATGGAGAATGCCCCCATGATTGTGCGTTTACATAACCTATCGGCGCGCGCGCCTGTACTGGACGATCTGAGCGCGGTGGTTGACCTGATGATCAAGTCCGATATCGCTGAATCGTCCGGTGAGTCTATGGAAGCTGTGGAGGAGGACATACGCAATAGCTGGCAGGTGAGCGGCTTCAATTTGAAGACGGATGCCTGGGTTATTATGACCAACAGAGAGCAGATCGTCGGCTACGCCGATCTGCGCCAGGACGAGAATGGGCAGTTTATCATGGTGTTACGGGTTCATCCAGATTTCCGGGGGCGAGGCATTGGCACACTACTACTCTGGATGGTGGAAGAACGAGCGCGGCAATTAGTACAAAATGTCAGGAGTGATCTACGCGTAAGCTTACGCAGCACGCTCAGCAGCCTCAACCAGATCGGTCGCAGCCTGTTCGAGCGTGAGGGGTATGCGGTGGCGAATCGCTTCTGGCGCATTGTGATCGAGATGGATGAGATGCCTCCCCAATCGTTCGAGGAGCTTTCTCAGCGTGGGCGGCTCAAAGTAGATGTCGTGGTGGATTCGCAGACTGCGGTGGGACCAACGCAGCTCCAGAGGCGTACGGGGATGTACGTAGTATACCAGTACGAGGTCTACGAGAAAGAACTGCGGGCAGGCAAGGGAGCGCAGCAGGAAGAGGATCTGGCGGAAGAACAGGCGTGTCCTCTGACTGTGTAGCAGACCTCTCATCTATCGAGGGAAGCAACTTAGATGCCCGGTGATCTCACCGGGCATCTAAAATACGAGGATGCTGTCGAGCCAGTGACCGCTGTTTGTTACCTTTTTTTAAATTATAAAGTCCTAATGGTAGGGTTGTCAAAAAAGAGAGCTAACACTTCTACTAAAAAGTGCTGATGCAGGGAGGGTTGATTTCTTATGTCTGTTTTAACTCTGTTACTATTGCCCGCAGCAGGCAGCGATGGAATGCGCGTATTGCTGCTCATCTTGCTCCTGGTCGCAATTGCGTTGATTATCGCCGGTGGCGTTATCGCTGTGCTCACGCTGTTCAAACAACGCAGAGATGGAGCCATGCGTGTTGATAGAACGCCTGGAGAATCATAAGGAGCGTATGATGCATAGCGTTACTGCTGTAGCATGCTATAATGCCTGGATAAATTCCATGCGGTTGCCGAAGGGATCGCGTATCTCGAAACGCTGGTATCCCGGGATCGGCACACCTTCTAAAATCTCGATGCCATGTGCTTGTAGCCGCTTTCTCCACATCTCGGCGTCCGTCACCTGGTAGGCCAGATGCGCCTTCGTTGCCAGGCGATTGACGCCTTCCTCTGTTCCCACATGTACCTGCCGATCCCCAACCTGTAGCCAGAAGCCGCCGCGCCCCTGCAAAGAATCCGGCTTTGCGATTTCCGGCAGTCCCAGCACCTGGCAATAAAACAGGCGGCCCTGCTCTTCCGCTCCCTGGGGAATCGTAATTTGTGCGTGATGCAGACCGATAATGCTCATCCTGCGTCTCTCATCTCTAAGCGGGTGCATTGCGCTGGATATGGAACGTGCCCAGAACGCGCGCGATGATTTTACGCGCGTCTTCGTTGATGTTGTAGACGCTACACTCCAGCACGGCAGTCGAGCGGCCATGATGGACAAGCGTGGCCTCCGCCGAAATCTCACCCGTGCGCACCGGACGGATGTAGTTGATTTTGGCCTCAATAGTGCTGAATGGAGTGTTGGGCGGCAAGACCGACAGTAGCGCCATCGACATCGCTGTATCCGCCAATGTAAAAATCACCCCGCCGTGAACGATCTGCTGGCCGTGATAGAGGCGGGCATCGACGTGCAGGTGTACCGCGCCTGTGCCGTCCTGGACCTTGTCGATGCGGGTGCCGAGCAGTTGAAAAATGCCAGACTGGTAGGCGCGCTGGCGCACCTCTTCCAGGTCTGGCGGTTGCATAGGTTCGAAATCTGCCATGCGTTCTCTGTTTTACCTTCCGCGCACAATGCGCTCCATATCGCGCCTCACGTCGCGTTCGGCAATCGCTTCGCGTTTGTCATAGAGCTTTTTGCCGCGACAGAGGCCAAGTTCAATCTTTGCTCTTCCCCCTTTAAGGTACAGCTTGAGAGGGACCAGTGTCAAGCCTTTGGTCGCTACTCTGGTTACCAGTTGATTAATCTCGCGCTTGTGCAGGAGCAATTTGCGTTTTCTAAGCGGCTCGTGGTTATAGCGGTTGCCTTGCTCGTACGTGGCGATATGGGCGTTCTCCAGCCAGATCTCGCCGTTACGGGCTATCGCATACGAGCCGCGCAAGTTCACCTTGCCCTCGCGGATGGATTTAATTTCGGTGCCGACCAGGGAGATACCAGCTTCTATGGTACGCTCCACGATATAATCATGGTAAGCCTGCCGATTAACAGAGATTACTTTGATCGGCACATGGGTGGCCTGCGCCTGTTCCTTCTTCGCCGTTGTCTGTTTTGCCATAATTCATAAACTCCTTGCCGCAAGGACGCATATCTGCTGTATAGTATATAAAAGAGAAGCTCTTGCGCATCTTGAGTAGGTAGAACGCTTTTAGTACCTGCATCATACTACACCTGGGGCGATGAGTCGAGGGGGATGATTACCTTTTTTAACCCGATTGGTTGTCATAGAACCGGTACAACATTTTTAACAGAAAGGTCTTCCTGATGTTTTACCATCTGGGCAGGTTCGCCACCCGCTTTCACTGGTTGATTGTGGGTCTGTGGATGCTTGCTGCGGCTGTCGCGTTGCCATTCGCTCCTCAGGCGAGCCAGGTGCTACAATCCGGCGGTTTTATCAGTCCTGATGCCGAGTCACAGCGCGCCATTGATACGCTGACACGCAATCTTCACCTCGATCTGACCATCGTGCAGGTTATTTTTACCAGCCAGCGTTACAGTGTGGATGATGCGCAATTTGTGCAGCAGATGCAGCAATCGCTCTCAAAGCTCCAGAGGTGGTCAGAGGTTTCTCATATAGTGACCTTTATCGATAACCCGCGCCAGGTTTCGCTGGACCGACACGCCGCTTATGTCAATATTCAATTGAAATCTGATCCAGATACGGCTCCCAAACTCCTGCCACAGTTGCAGCAGCGGCTCCAGGCCGTGCCCGACCTGACGTATAAAATCGGCGGTGGCCCCGTCTTTTATGAGGATATCCAATCGGTGAGCGAGCGCGATCTGCGCCGGGCGGAACTGCTGGCCTTCCCCTTCGCCATCATTGCGCTGCTGTTCGTCTTTCGCTCGGTTATCGCTGCTGTGCTACCCGCGCTGGTCGGAGGGTGCGCGGTGGTGATCTCGCTCGCGCTGATTTTCGGACTTGGGCAGGTGACGCCGCTCTCCATCTTCGTGCTCAACATCACGACGCTATTTGGCCTCGGGCTAGGCGTGGACTACTCGCTGTTTATGGTAAGTCGTTTTCGGGAGGAGATAGGGCGTGGGCGTGACGTGCGGGAAGCGGTCATTCTCACCGTCGCTATTGCTGGAAGAGCCGTGGCGTTCTCCGGCTTGACAGTAGCGATTGGCCTTTTTGGCCTGACATTTTTCCATATTAATATGCTGCATTCGGTTGGCCTGGGTGGTATGCTGGTGGTGCTGCTGGCGGTCCTGGCGGCGCTCACCCTCCTACCCGCCGCGCTCTTTATTCTTGGCACAAGGGTCAACGCGTTGCCGGTGCGCTTCCCTCGTCTGCTGAAGCGACCTGCTGACGCGGCGCATGGGCAGCAAGCGCCGGCAGAGCTTCATCATGGCTTCTGGTACCGTTTATCCGAGTTTGTGATGCGCCACCCCTTGCGCGTATTCGTGCCCGTGCTCTGTTTATTGATCGGCTTTGGCCTGCCCTTCCTCGGCGTACGTTTCTCCGCACCCGACGCCTCAATTTTGCCCCAGGACGTGCCGTCGCGAGCCGCCTTCGATCTACTGGCGACGCGCTTCGATCAACGCGAAACCACCCCCATTCTGCTGGCGGTGCAGACCAGGGGCGACGTGATGACGCCGCAAAATATCCACAACCTCTATTATTATGTTAAACGCATCGAAGCTGATCCGCGCGTGGTCCGTGTAGACAGCCTTGTCAGCGCCGACCCGCGCATTACGCTGGAGCAATATCAACTGCTGTATAGCAACCCGCAATTGATCACCGATCCCTATTTGCAGGCACTGCTGAAAAGTTCGGTTAACGGCAATACCACCTTGATTCAAGTCATTAGTAAGTACAACATGGCAGACATTCATTCGCAAGAACTCGTGCTTACCATCCGCAATACGCCGCCGGGCAATGGTATCAGCGTCCTGGTCGATGGCGGCTCTGCTGGCGACCTCGACTACGTGAACTCGCTCTATACCGATTTTCCCCTGGCTGTACTGATAGTAGCGATTACCACCTATATTGTCCTGCTGCTATTGTTCCGCTCGGCGGTGCTGCCGTTGAAGGCCATTATCATGAACACGCTCTCGATCCTGGCAAGCTATGGGGCGCTGGTCGTCATCTTCCAGAATGGTTTTTTGCATCAGATATTGGGCTTCACGCCGCTGGGATTTGTGGAGGCATCCAGTCCTATTCTCCTCTTCTGCTCATTGTTTGGCCTCTCAATGGATTACGAGGTCTTCCTGCTCTCGCGCGTGCAGGAGGCATTCTGGCAGACGGGCGACAATACACGCGCGGTGGCGCTCGGATTGCAGCGCAGCGGGCGCATCATTACCAGCGCGGCTGTCATCGTCATTGTCGTCAGCGCCTGCTTTGCCACCGCTGATATGATCCTGGTCAAGGCGCTTGGTCTGGGCATGGCCCTCGCGGTCGTCATTGACGCGACCCTGGTGCGTGGTCTGCTGGTGCCATCAACGATGCGCCTGCTGGGAAATTGGAACTGGTGGCTGCCATTTGCTGGCGTCCAGCGCCATCCGCCCGCTTTAAAAGAGTATATAGAAGAGGCTGTATCTGATAGCTCTTTGCAGCATAGAGGTGACGAAGTGATGGAAGATATGCGTGCGGGAGGGAAGCGATGAACAAGCGTTTTGTTGCAGTAGGAGGCATCTCTCTGCTCTTGATATGTCTGCTCGCCTCCTGTGGTTTTCCCGGATTAGTCTCGACCTCAACGCGCTTACCACAGGTGAGTCAGACTCCCCAGACCACTCCGTTGCCTCCAATTCGTTTTCCTCAAGATGAGGGGGCGCATAATGATCTGACCGAGTGGTGGTACTATACAGGCCACCTGGACGCTCTGGCACCCGATGGCGGGCAGCATCATTATGGCTTCGAACTGGTCATATTTCAAGCATTGCGTAGCGATCTGCCCCCAATCTATGCCGCCCATTTTGCCGTCAGCGATATTACCCGTGGTCAGTTCCATTACGATCAACGTCGTCTTATCACGGCCAGCCCGCCCACACCTGACGGCACATCCGCGCAGGGGATCGATATCCAGGTTGGAGATTGGACCATGCGCGGCATCAACGGCCACGACCAGATCGCCGCTCAGATGAAAGATTACGCCATTGCGCTCGACTTAAAAGGACTCAAGCCTGTAAGTTTACATAATGGGAATGGTATTATCCCTTTTGGGCTAGGAGCATTCTCTTACTATTACTCGCGTACGCGGATGGCGGTATCGGGAACAATTTTGGATCATCATCAGTCATTACAGGTAACGGGACAGGCGTGGATGGATCATCAGTGGGGAAACTTCCTGCCCTTCGGCGATGGCGGCTGGGACTGGTTTAGCTTGCAATTAAATAACAACGCTGAAATAATGTTGTACATCGTCCGCGACGCCGGAGGCAAAGTTGTCTCAACTTATAGCGAGTATATTGATGCTCGTGGCCAGAACATCCTCATCCCGCAAAGCAGGGTCCGCGTGGTCGTACAGGACAGGTGGACCAGCCCCGGTACTGGGGTCAGCTATCCTTCCGGCTGGCGTCTGGAACTCAACGATCCCCGTTTGCAAATGACATTACTGCTCACCCCCCAATTGAAAAATCAGGAACTGATAACGTACAATTCAACTGGGAACGTCTATTGGGAAGGAGCTATTACTATTCAAGGACAAAGCAATCGTGAAGCAATTGCAGGCGAAGGGTATGTTGAGCTAACAGGATATACAAAATGAGCAAATGTAGACTCTTTTGCAGGAAATTACAGAAGACATACATAAGATTTTGTTAATAAGAACCTGAGTTAAAAAAAGCGAGCAGAAGCAATAGCGTCATTTGTTTTGACGATTCAACCATCAATGACAACATGTTTTGCATATTATGCGTATAAAAAAGACATCCTGTTGTTTCATCTGATCCATATTACGGAATATCAGGTCCTGTTATCGGCGAATAGTGTCTGATAGAAGTGGAGAGTGAGGAAAGAAGTGATAACATTTGTTATGGTACACTTGCAACATATTTTTGTTGAGAGTGAGCAAAATTGCTATCTTGTTGACGAAGTCAGGCCGGGATATGGTATACTTTGTTCCGGTGTTAAAAGGATATTGGGGTTGTATGTTGTGAAACGTGGATAATTCTCAGCAACATTCCGGCTTTCAATGTTTGCAGAATGTGAAACAATTGTGCAGCCGTGTGCCGACGTTGTAATATAGGAGATATATAAGAGATCGTCAGGCATGATGTTGTTGGGATCGTAACGCCAGCGGGGATTGGCAAGGAAGCGATGGAAGCGAGAACATACTCGTCTACATTAGAAGAATCGACAATTATTGAGCGTGTTGCGCGTATCGTCTCCAGCGTACGCGGGGCCAAGCCTGATTATGCGCGTCTGGCCGCAGAATTAGAGCAGGCCATTCCGTTCGATATTTTTGGCGTTGTGCTCCTGCGTCATGATCGCCAGGCGGTGCGCGTCATAGCCTGTCGCCGAGAAGCCGGTGCGTGGACAGTTTTTCATCATCAACATCCCCTGTCAGATTCCAAGCTAGAGCAAATGTTGCAAACGCCTGCTCTACTGGTAAAAGATTATCCTGATGGCCTCGATGGCGCCCCAGCTTTAAGTGGTGATGCGCTCAGCGGATACCACCAATTGCGTTCAACCGTCATTGTTCCCCTGGTGGTTGAGGAGCACATATTAGGAACGCTTGAGCTGGGCAGCACCGCCATCCATACCTACAGCGATAAAAACCTGCAACGCCTCATTAATGCAGTAGCGCATGTATTGGCGGCTGCGATAGAAAGCGCGCAATTGGGTGGTAGCGCCGAGATACAAAATCGCCAGCGCCAGGCGCTCAAGGATGTTTCCAGCGCCTTGGCCTCCAAGATGGATCTCCCCACCATTCTCAATCAAATTGTGGTTGGAGTAACAAAAGCCTTAAATGTCGCTTCCGCCATTATCATGCTTGACCGGCGGGATGGCAGGCTATATCTGGAAGCGCAATCTGGCCTCGACAGGGCTGCCTTGAACAGGATACTGGGTCATGGCGGTTGGCGCATGACCGACCAGTGTATTGTTGGGCGAACCCTGTTGCACCGCCAATCTTTTGTCTCGCAGGATATCGCTAACGACGAACGTTTCCCCGCGAGTCGTATCTTCAGCCGGGAACTGGGCGTTTACTCCATTCTCAGCCATCCATTAGTCACCGAGACAACGGTCTATGGCGCTCTGCTCCTCTGCTCGCCTGAGCCAGGCGGTTTTACGCCATTGAAGGCGGATATCCTTTCTCTCTTCGCCAGCCAGGCCACCGTCGCCATCCATAATGGCGTTCTTCTTGAAATTGCTCAGCAGCATAATCGTTTGCGAGAGGCGGTTGAGCAGCTCGAACAAGGCTACCAGCGCGACGCCTCTTTCCTCAATGGGAGTGACAGAAAGGTTGAACGCTTACAGGATGAGTACAAGTTATTTATGCGCGTGCGTGAGGAGGCGCAGCGTGCCTTTGGCATCAGCTTTGCCAATGTGCTGCACCTTATCAGTAACTTCCTCTTAACGACTCCCAACGAGCAAATGTTGCAGGCTGTGCTGCAAGCTAAAAGCGAGAAGGAAGAAAACGGAAAGTATACCTTTATTCCTGCTATCGCCCATCAACAAGAAGCGTCGGAAAATATACAGCCTAAAGCGCGGGGAGATCTCTACGCCGATACCCTCTCGCTACTGGCGCAGACAGCCGAGGCGGCGTTAGTGCGCGCCGGTATGGTGGGCGAGCTGAGCAAATTGCTCATGCAGTTAAAGCAATCGACCGATGGGGTAAAAGACGCCTGGTTTATGGTAAATCTCGATAGCGTCTGCTCCTATATGAATCCAGCGGCAGAGATTCTTTGCGGGGTAAAGCTGGATGATTTGACCGCCTACGATACTGGTTTTTCTGCGCTGATGCGCAAACAGGAGCGCGTGCTTACAATAGAGAATGTTTTCGAGAAGTTCCTGCCGCGCGTGCGCAATGCAGAAGAAGTGCGTAGCTATTTACAAAAGTTTGCCCAGGGAAGCATTTACCGGCAGGAATTGCGTTGTGTGCTTGCTGTAGAGCCGGTACGCAGTAATTTCGCGATCTCGTCCGCCACAAAAAACGGCAGCTCCTTGCAAGCGGAGAGCGCCCCTGGCGACCGTCATTACCACTTGATGCGGTATCCACTCTACAATCAGCAAGGACAATTAGAGGCCAGCGCCTTGCAGGTGCGTGATGTAACGGAGCAGGTGCGTGACGAGAAGAATCGCTCTGCCTTACTTTCATCAGTATCACATGATCTGCGCACCCCGCTGACAACGATCAAAGCAGCCGTCACCGGGCTGCTGCAAGCCGATATCGCCTGGTCGGAACAGGACCGCAAGGCCATGCTTGAAGATATTGATATCGAGACAGATCATCTCACTGTTCTGGTGAGCGCCCTGGTTGAACTTTCGCGCATCGAAATGGGAGCCTTGATTCTGGAAAGAGAATGGTGTGATATCGTTGAGGTAGCATACGGGGCTGTCGCCAAACTCAAACGCATGCTCGGCTCTCGTAGCGTGCGCATCCAGGTTCAGGCATCGCTGCCCTTAATTTTTATCGACCATGTGCAGATCGAACGGGTTTTTTACAACCTGATCGAGAATGCCGCTGATCGTAGCCCGGAAGAGGCGAGACTCCTGGTTGCTCTTGACGCTACCGTCTCCGAGCCTCGTATATTGCGGGTGAGCGTGGTGGATCGCGGCAAAACCATCCCCGAAGACGAGCGTGAACGGATCTTCACCTCGTTTCACAGCATGCAATCCTATAGTAAGGGCCTGGGATTGGCGATTTGCAAAGGCATCGTCGAAGCTCATCAAGGTCAGATCTGGGTGGAAGGGGCAGGGGAGGATGATACCTGTTTTATTTTCGAACTACCCGTTCATCCTTACTCCGCAACGCATAATCAGGCACAAGTAACTGTTTTCAGCAATCAAGGGCTATCCGGGGAGAAAGCGGGTGCGTTGCGCCTGGTCCAAGAAGACATGGGGGAACCGGCATGAAAGCAAAAGGAAAGCGAATTCTCGTCGTTGATGATGAGCCACCGATTCAACGAATTCTGCGGCGTAACCTCAGCATGAGTGGGTATGAGGTCCTGGTTGCTGAAAATGGGCAACAAGCACTGGAGAAGGTGCGTCTGCATCAACCCGATCTTATTTTGCTGGATCTCTGCATGCCCGGGGAACTCAACGGTCTGGATGTGTGTGCGAGGGTACGAGAGGCCGGTCATACGCCCATTATTGTGCTATCAGCAGTCAACGAGGAGAAGCAGAAAGTACGAGCGTTGGACCTGGGGGCAGACGATTATTTAACGAAGCCTTTTAGCAATGATGAACTGCAAGCCCGGGTGCGCGCCTGTCTACGCCGTGCCCAAACCACCGAGACAGCGGGCGAGCGAGAGCCAGAAATCCTCTCAAGCGAGGATGGCTATCTCTCGATGAATGTTGCGCGCCGCCAGGTGCGAGCGGGTGTGCAGGATGTGCGCCTGACGCCAACTGAATTTGAACTGCTGCGGCAGCTTATGCTCCATGCCGGCAAGGTGCTCACGCACCGCGCTCTGCTACGAGCGGTCTGGGGGCCTGAGTATGGGGAAGAAACAGACTATTTGCGAGTATATATACGACAGCTAAGACGAAAAGTTGAGGAGGACCCATCGAAGCCGCGCTACATTTTAACGGAGCCTGGTATTGGTTACGTGTTTCGCGTCAATGGTGAGGCCCCAAATATTTAATAGAAATTTAATGGAATAATGACGTTTTTAATAGGTATCTAATTCGATTTGTCTTATACTTTAAAAGAATGTGTACTTTTGCGTCCTTTTCTGGAGAAACTCATCGGTGTTGATGAGGTAGAAAAAGCCGGTAATACAGGGTGTTGATGTGTAGTGTAATGGTGCTGTTCTGGGCGCCGAGGGGATGAAATGTTATGGCGAAGCAAGGGCGACCCCTCAGGGTGTTGATAGTAGGTCGGCAGGATAACTTTAGTCGCGTGCTGGCCACTACCATTGAATACTGGGGACACGAAGTGATCATGTTACCCGCAGCAGTGACGTTGTATGATGATGAGAAAAACGTTGTTGAAGGTGACGTAGTATTATATGATCTGGATGAGTCATTTCGTGCTTTAACGATGGGGAAGGACGCGCCAACTGTCCAGCATGGGCTATTAGCCGCCGACTTTTTGCAAAGTTGGGGGCAGCACTGGTTGCGTGCCCGATTCATCATCGCGCTAAGCAGCCGCTCTGTGTCGCGCACGACATTGGAAGAGATCGGAGCGGTCGCGTTACTGCAAAAGCCGTTTGAGATGGGACGGCTGCAACGGTACCTGGATGTGCTACGGCGCGTGATTGGCTCTTATGCCGGTGTCAACAGGGAGGAGAAGTTGGAGGAAGTTGAGAGTAATGGTAATATACGTGTGCTGGTGGTAGATGATGACAGAGATGTGGCCCAGGCCATCAGTCAATGCCTGATCAGTGAGCAGGGGTATGAGGTGACAGTAGCTTATGATGGGCTGGAAGCGTTGGAGCGCTGCGTGGACTGGCGGCCACACTGTATCGTAACGGATCTCATCATGCCGTGGATGAATGGATATCAGGTAATGCGCTGCCTTTCGGCCAGTTCGTTGCAAACGATGCCCGCCTTTGTGGTAATGAGCGCATTGACCCAGCTAGAGGTTCCGGTGAAGCGCTCGTATTTAGACGGAAAAATGGTGGCGTACGTCGATAAGCCGTTCCATATCGATCACCTGCTGCATGCTATCAAGCAGGTATGTGCTGTATCGTGAGCGCGATATCATGGGCCGGGAGTGGACCGGAGACGATAAAAAGTGGTAGCTTGCAAGCTAATCTAATAAAGGAACTGGGAGAACAATGGAGCAGCAAGACCGTATCATGGATGGGGATTTACAGACGCTGGGTCTCCAATCCATCCTAAAAATGCTTGCGTTGAGTGGCAAAACCGGGAAGTTATTTGTGTCTTCAGGTCCCGAAACGCTTTCCATCAGTATGCGCAAGGGGCAAATTGTGGGGCTGCACGAGGATGGCGTTCCCCAACAAGATCTCCTGGGAATGTTATGTCTCATTAATAAGCTCGATCCGCCGCGCGCTCAGTCTGTGCGTGAGCTGGCGCAGGGAGATGTGCAACTGGCCCTGGCCATGCTGGTGGAGCGGGGCTGGATGGAGCCTGCTGAGATGCAGCGCCGCCTGGAATTTGCCGTTACTCAATCGATCAGCCATGCCATGCGCTGGGTCAATGGTCGTTTTGCTTTTCATCGTCAGCTCGTTCCTATGGATAGTCGAATGCAGCCTCTGGACGTGGACTCGGTCTTATTAGAAGCTCTGCGTCAGGCTGATGAGTGGGAGGAGGTAGTAGGCGAAGGGGCCATGCAAGTCACGCCGACCACCGTGGCTCGCTGGTTGCCTGAGGTGAGCAAGGATGTGCGCAGCCTCGGACTCAGCCCGGAGAGCATTGAAGTGCTCTGCCTCTCGAACGGAGAAATCCACCTGCAATCGGTTGCGCTCGTGCTAATGATGCCAGAGGCCCGCGTGGCTCGCATTATGGCGCGTCTGCTGGAACTTCACCTGATTGAGGTTGTGGACACGGCAATGGAGACGGAGTTACAGCAGGACCTCTCGAATGTCATCATTAAATGTCAGTATACGCTGGCGCAACAGCGCCAGGTCACTACCCCCGAACAACACCTGCTTAGCCTCATTACCACACTTTCCGAATGTATCAACGGCTTGCTCATTCATCATGGAAGGTACGCCAAGAGCTTGCGGGGACGAGGCCAGGTCCCACCAATGGAGGTTGTCCGCTACCTCGAGCGCCGTTTCGCGCAGTACCTGCATACCCTCGCCAAGCAGCAATATTCCATCCTTGATACCACGACCTTCTCTTATGGGCAGCTTGACTGTAATGATATTCTGACCCTCAACAAGCTAGTGAAGGGCGAGCAACTGGAAGAATTCTACTGGGAGGCTGTGCAGGGGTTGGCGGCCTTCCTGCGGGCCATCTTTGCGGACCTTTTAAAAGATGAAGTGGGGAACTCTCATACGGGTCGGCAGTTAAATGTGGCCTGGCGTATCTTCCTTTCAGAGATTGATCACGAAATCCAGCAATATCAGATATATCGCGCTCATCGTCACGCGCAAATGGCACGAGGCAATGAGCATGTATCACCGCCCGCGCTGGGCATTGTATCGAACTGGACCGGAGCCCTGGATGGCGATGGCTGGTCCCCTGAGACACAAAGGAGGTCAATATAGATGGCTGCTGAACCGACAGTACTGGTGGTGGATGACAGTCCTACCGTGCGGAAAATCGTTCAGATGACTTTGCAACGGGAACATATTAAGGTCATTACAGTCGGCGATGGCCTCAGTGCGCTTACCTCTGTGGCCGATGCGATGCCCGCGGTCATCCTCCTGGATATTCAGCTCCCGCGGATGGATGGGTACCAAATTTGCCAGATCATACGCAAACACTTGCAGTTTCGGCAGATACCCATTATTATGCTGAGTGGGAAGGATGGTATTTTTGACAAGATGCGAGGGCGTATGGCAGGCTCAACCGAATATTTGACAAAACCATTTGATTCAGTAGAGCTTGTACAGACCGTAAAAAAGCACCTCGTCAACTGGCAAGAACGTGTCCCTGTCCGGCAAGAGACAGCGCGGCCTCGTCTCCGCTATCGCGGCTAGGCCCTGTGAACGCAACGCCTGTTTCCTGCAAGTCACAGGGAGTATGCTAGGGAAATAGCCTGAATTTCCCATTCCACTAGTGAGGCTTGTTAGGAAAGGTTATAATTGGATGCCTGGACAGAAAATACTTGTTGTGGATGATAGCTGGACAGAGTTAACGATGATCGCGACCCCGCTGCGCAATAGCGGCTTCGAGGTTGTGACCGCGGTTGACGGCGATGAAGCCCTCGAAAAGGTCTTTCGGGAACGTCCACAATGCATCGTCCTGGACGTGGTTTTACCAAAGCAAAATGGTTTCCAGTTGTGTCGCAAGTTCAAAAGCATGGAGGCAAGCCGACACATCCCAATCATTTTGTTGACCAGCAAAAATACCCCGCTGGATAAAGCGTGGGGACTCAGGCAAGGGGCTGACATGTATATTACCAAGCCCTTTAATGGCGACGAGTTGGTGGCTAGTATACGACGCCTTGTATAGTGTGCAATTAGTGGGGATTCGGGTTAATCCTGAATGGAAGTGGTAGAGAGGCACCCAAAGGATGTCTTTCGGGAGTAGTTTTGTGTCCGGCGAAGATCTGAAAACATTACAACGTGATGCCTTTGCTGCGATTCAGCAGTTGATGTCGCAATCGCCATCTGTAGCCCAACTACAAATGCAATTGGCTCAAGGACAACTAGGGATAGGGGTCCCTTCAGGAGAATCCCTCCCTCAGCCTGTCGGTGAGCAGTACCTGGTATTTTCATTGGGTGACCGAGAGCTTGCCGTGAAAGCCGAACAGGTTCAGGGGGTAGAGCGTCTGGTAGATCTTACTCCCGTGCCAAATGTGGTGGCGTGGGTGAAGGGAATTATGAACTTACGCGGATCTATTGCCTCGGTGGTCGATCTGCGCATGTTTCTGGATCTAGAACCTATTCCCCCTACGCCGCGAACCCGCCTGTTGTCGTTGCAATACAATGAAATGGTGATTTGTTTTGTGGTGGACAATGTGAGCGAGATGCTTCCCGTTCCTGCCAATGCCGTCATCAATGGAAATATGCGCCAGGCTAATATTCCACCCTGGGCTATCCCCTATGCTACTGGGAGTGCGTTGCTGGCGAATCGTGCAATTGTTTTACTCGATGTAGCTCGTCTACTTTTCTCCGAAAAAATGCAGCGCTATGAAGCCCTTGGATAATGCTGTGGTGGCCAGGAGGCCATCCGATTTGACATAGATCGATTCTTTATCAACAGGAGGTCTGGCGGATGAATCCTGATCAAAATAGAAGCGGATGGACAGTCAATGCTTTGATGCAGACAGGGACAATTGTTTCAATTGTTATTTCTGTTCTCACTATTGCTCTGTTAGGTTTTGCTTCGTCTCAACTTGATCGCAATACCCTGATACTTGGTGTGCTTGGTTGTGCAATTATTGTGATCCTGGGTGTGCTTATCGTTAATTATCTGGTACAACGCAAGATTAAAGATCGAATATTGGAGCTTGTAGATGTATGTCGCGACTATGCTGGCGGCGACCGCACGATGCGCGCCCCGGTCAATGGCGATGATGGTTTCGCTATGCTCGCGACCTCCCTTAATATGCTGCTTGATAACCAGGGGAGCAGTCCCGTCGGCGGGGTTTCGCTGGGGAGCGGAGGCAGCGATGCTGCCGCCCTACAGGCCCAGATCGAGAAACTCCTGCAAGAGGTAAGCGCAGTCGGCGATGGCGATCTGCGCGTTCAGGCTGAAGTGACCCCCGATACGCTCGGCGTGCTGGCGGACTCTTTTAACTATATGATTGAAGAGTTGGCGAAGGTCGTCGGTCGCGTGCAATCGACGGCTGTGCAGGTCACGAACGCGACCCGCCGCATCCTTGATCGCTCAGCCGAGCTGGCCCAGGCTTCTGAGACTCAGGTGGGCCAGATTGCCCAGACGACGGAAGCGGTAGAAGCGCTGGCCGTCTTTATTCAAAACGTGGCCCGCAACGCTCAGTTAAGCGCCGAAGTGGCCCAGGAGGCGTTACGCAACGCCGCCAGTGGTCAGCAGGCTGTGCGTCAAAGTATTGACGGTATGATGCTCATCCGTGAGAACGTCCAGGAGACCTCGAAGAAAATTAAACGCCTGGGCGAACGCTCCAACGAGATTGGTGAAATCGTGCGTATCATTGAGGATATCGCCGATCAGACGAACCTGCTGGCATTGAATGCCGCTATTCAGTCCGCAATGGCCGGTGAGCATGGACGCGGATTTGCTGTCGTTGCCGATGAGATCCGTCTGCTGGCAGAACGTTCCACCGAGTCCACGAAACGTATCGCTACCCTGGTAAAAAGTATTCAGGGCGATACCTATGAAGCGGTCGTCGCTATGGAAGATAGCACGCAGGAAGTGGTAAAGGGGTCCCAACTGGCTGACGAAGCTGGTCGTTCGCTGAACTCTATTTATAGCGCCGTGGAGCGGCAGGCGCAAATGATCGAAAGTATTGCGCGCGCGGCCCACGAGCAGACCTCGGTCTCTGAAGCGGTGGCGGTCGCGATGAGCCGCATCTCCGAGATTACGCGCCAGACGGACGCCGGTACGCAGGAAGCAGCCGTAAGCGTGAGTTATCTTGCGGAACTCGCAGAGCAACTTCGTGCTTCCGTCTCAACATTCCGCCTGCCTGAGCGCACCAATGAGATGCTTGGCTCGTTCTCTAATATGCCATCGGCAGGCGATTTGCCCGGACCGAACGGCAACCCGATGTTCCCAGGGCAGCCCGCTCAAGTGTTCTCGGGCCAGCCTGCTCCAATGTTCTCGGCTCAGCCCGCGAG
>Ga0070741_10009574_pt1 | contig 18722 bp, 17 predicted proteins | sample Coa_R1_4_FD_66440 | JGI IMG/M metagenome (GOLD analysis project Ga0070741, IMG submission 66440) | Surface soil microbial communities from Centralia Pennsylvania, which are recovering from an underground coalmine fire - Coalmine... | ecosystem: Environmental > Terrestrial > Soil > Unclassified ...
CCTGGATGCCCATCAAGACCACCACCCAACTGCGCCCGCCGCCCACAACCTCCCTCAACAGACCCCACCCAGCCCTCACGACCCCCAGCCCGGACCTCTCTGCAATATCAGGGTCAGAGCGGTGGCATATGGCCTTGAGCGAGGCATCTCAGACTCCGTGACGGATCGTCGACGTCGATGCCGACCCGCCGTGGAGGCGCCCGTCCCCGACCACGAGACGACCTCGCTGCGACCGCAGTCGCAGCCGCAGCCGACGCCCGAACCGCAACCCCAACCGCTGGCCGGCACCAACCGCGGCTTCTTCCGCCGCAACTGGCTGTCGCTCGTCTTCCTCTTGTTTGGAGTCCGGTTTTTCATCGGCGGCGTGCAGCGCATGTGGAACGCCCACCGGTACAACCGGGCCCCGGTGTGCGGAAAGGTCGTCGGCCCCGACTGCCGCCGCTCGGTGGTGCTCAAGGTCGCCGACATCCGCCGGGAAAGCGGCTACTCCGCCCACAAGAGGACCCAGGTGGTGACCCTCGTCCCCGACGACCCGACGGGCTACCTGTTCCCGCAGGTCGGGTACGTCGACGTCCACCGCGTCACGGCGGCAGTCGTCTCACCAGGGCAGTCGGTGACGGCCGAGCTGTGGAACCGCCAAGTCATCGCGATCACCGTCGGCGACAGCGACCACCGGTACCAGAGCTACGCGGTGGAGCACGGCACCTGGTGGCTCATCCTTCTCGGGATCGTGCTCACGCTGTTCGGCGCGCTGACAGTGCGGTGGCGACGGCTTACGGAGGCGTCGCGCCGACCCCTTCCCCGAGCAGAAAGAAGGCCAGTCGGGTAGCGTCCCCGGTTTCCGCAGTGGGCGAGCTGACGGAGGGATGACCATGCCTGCACGGCACATCGGGCCCCGTACGTCTCTGATCCTTCTTCTCACCCTGTCGGCGGCCTGTGGGGGTGGAGGCTCCAGTAAGAGCTCGGCCGCCAAACCGGCGACGACCATCGCCACCACGGCGACTACCGCCCCGACGACCACGACCACCGCACCGAAACCCGACCAGACACCCAAGATGGCCAACCTGAATGACACGATCGCGGTGGGCGGCGCCCAGGTGATCTTCCACGGCGTCACCGTGCCCTACGCCGAGCCCGACCTTGAGGAGGGAAGCATCGTCGCCGCCGTCGACGCCGAGGTGAAGAACCCCGGCGCGGCGCCGGTCGACCCCCAGCTCGAGCTGTTCCTGCTCGACGCCATGAACGGCGGCTACCGGCAGACCGACTCGCACGTCCAGCCGGCGCCGCCGGAGGGTGCCATCCCGCCAAACGGCAGCAAGCGGGGTCTCTACGTCTTCCAGATCCTCGACGCCTCCAAGGCCCCGGGCCTGCGCCTGCTCGTGCATAGCACTGCAGGGTCGGACACCGAGGAACAGTTCTACGAGGTTCCCCTCGTTCCCGGCGGAAACCCGCCGCAGGCTCCGAGCCCCGCCGCGCTCGATCCGGCCAAGGTGTACGCCAAGGGCGAGCCGGCCGCCATCGGCTGGGCGGTGATCGTGGTGCACGGCGTGCAGAACCCGGCACCACCCCTCCCGTACTCGCCACCCGATGCCGGGAAGCGATTCGTCACGATCGACCTCGAGGTGTTCAACGTCACGAAGCAGACGCACTCCGGGGGCTACGACTTCGGGGACGGAGCGCAGATCCAAGACGCCCAGAACCAGACGTTCAAGAGCGAGATCAGCGCTCGAACGACGCACTTTCCCGACGATGCGTTCGCCACCTACATGCCGGCGACGCTCGGGCGGCGGGGCCCCCTCACGTTCCAGATTCCCGAGGCCTCGGGTACGGGCCCGCTCAAGCTCCTGCTGACCTACCACGACTCTGACACCCGGAAGGACACGGTGGCGCAGTTCGCCCTGTCCTGATCCGGCCCGATCAGCTCCGGCCGTTCGAGGCCACCAGACGCCAGGGAGTTGCGTCGGATCCGTCGAGGGCCATCGTCCACGATTCGGTGAAGCTCACTTCGTGGGTCTTGCTGCCGGCGACGACGGTGGTGGTGTCGCGGTTCTCGCGGTAGCGGCGGCCTCGCACGTGGGCCTCGACCGTCATCGTCGGCGGCGTCGCCTTGGCGTCGATGGCGGCGATTCGCAACGAGTTGAGGACGGGCCCCCGCACCACCAGCCGGGTCCGTTTGGACGTGTCGCCGTCGTAGAGGAGTTCGTCGATGGCGGCCGGGGTGGCGACGGCGGCCAGGGCCTCGTCGGGCCCGTCCACCGCTTCGGCCCAGGCGGCCACCGCCCGGCGGGCGGAGGCCTCGAGGACGTCGGGGTCGAAGCGGCCGTCGATGTTGGCCATGTCGAGCGCCGCGGTGCGGAGATCGCCGGCGAAGGACAGCGGCGCGATGTCCGCCACGGCCGAATCCGAGACGGCGCCGGCGGCGGCCACCGACGCCACCGCCTCGTCGTGCATCCGGGCGGTGTCCTCGTCGGGACGGGCGACGATCGCATCGCCGAGCACGTGGCCGCCCTCGGCGTCCTGCTCGATCGACAGGAGGTACCAGGAGCCGTCGTCGTGGCGGGCGAGCGTCCAGTACTCGGGGAGATTCGTCTCCTCGGTGGAGGAGTCGTCCCGCACGATGTGGCGCCCGGTCGAGTCGACGACGTAGTCCCGCAGCGGAGCGGTGATGCGGACGGTGACGCGGTCGTCGCGCTCCCCGGATCGGTTGACGAGGCCGAGGTACTCCACCGTCGGGTCGGCCAGCCGCTCGGTGATGTTGTGCCAGCCTTTCCGGTCGAAGTCGTCGAGCCGGCGGCGCCACTCGACCATGAGGTCGGGGCCGACGAGAATCGACAGCGCCTGCCGGTCCCGGGCCGTCCAGGCCTCGACGATCGACTGGTGCAGCGCGATCGTGGCCGCCTTCACCGCCTCGGGAGCGAAGGCGGGGTCGTCCATGGCCGCCTCCTCGGCGGCGATGTCGACCTGCTCCTCCCGTTGGCGACGCCGGGCCCGTCCCCGGCTCACCTTCACGGAGCTCCAGAGCCCGGTGAGGAGAAAGAAGGCCAGGAGGCCGATCCAGAACAGCCCGCCCCCGACGAAGCCGCCCCCGCCATAACCCCCGCCCCCGCCTCCGCCGCCGAAGCCGCCGCCTCCGCCTCCGCCGCCCCCGCCGCCTCCGAACCCGCCCGTACCCCCGCCGGGAGCGGCCAGGACCGGAGCGGCGAGCGGCCAGGAGAGAACGACCAGCATCCCGAGCGCCGGCGCGACGCTTCGCACCCTTCGCACGGATCGGAGCATATGGGCGACCTCCCGCCCCGTCCATGGACGGAGCCGGGGCCACCGTTCGTCTCCCAGCGGCCGGACCGCCAGAATGGAACCGTGCACGCGGCCGCCCTGCGCTTCGATCTCCACGTGCCGGCCAGCCGGTCGCTCAAGGCCAAGCGGGCCGCCGTCCGCCCGATCGTCGACACGCTGCGGCACCGCTACCACGTCTCGGTGGCCGAGGTCGACCACCAGGACCGCTGGCAGCGGGCGGCCATCGCCGTGGCGGTGGTGGCGGAGAGCAACCACCACCTGACCGAGGTGCTCGACACCGTCGAACGGTTCGTCCGGTCCGCCCCTGATGTCGAGGTGCTCGACACCACGGCGGCCTACCTGGAGCCGGAGGACTGACCGAAATGACCCCGCATGCCACCCGTCGCTACGAACGCACCGCCCGGATCAACGAGGTGGTGCGGGAGGTGCTGGCCGACGAGCTCGAGCGGCTGTCCGACCCCCGGCTCGGGTTCCTGACCGTCACCGGCGTCGAGGTCACCCCCGACCTCCGTCAGGCCACCGTCTACTATTCGGCGCTCGCCCCGGCCGGCGCCGGCGCCGAGGCCCGGGCCGAGGCGAGCGAGGAGAGGGCCCAGGCCCTGCGGTCGGTCACCCCCCATCTCCAGGCGGTCATCGGCCGGCAGGTCCGCATGAAATACACGCCGCACCTTGTCTTCCGCGAGGATCCGGCGATCAGGACAGGGGAGCGCGTGGACGAGATCCTGCGCCGGCTCCACTCGGAGGACGACGAGGGCGAGTGAACGACTATCCGCACGACCAGCAACTCGACGACGACCTGGCCACCGCCGCCGCCCTGATCAGCGCCGCCGGCCAGGTCGCCCTCGCCTGCCACGTCGCGCCCGACGGCGACGCCCTCGGTTCGATGCTGGCCCTCCACCATGTGCTCCGGAACGCCGGGCGGGATTCCGTCGCCGGCTTCGCCGGCGCGCAGGTGACCGGCCCCCACTACCGGGAGCTGCCCGGGCTCGACCTCCTCACCGACCCGGACCATTACCCGACGGAGCCCGAGGTGATGGTCACCCTCGACTGCGGCTCGCTCAGCCGTCTCGGCGACCTGGCGATCAGCGCCAAGGCGGCCAAGGAGCTCATCGTCGTCGATCACCACCTCTCCAACACCCGCTTCGGGTCGCTCCATCTGGTCGACCCGGCGGCGGCCGCCAGCGCCGTCGTCGTCGCCCGCCTGATCGACGCCCTCGGGCTGCCCCTCAACCACGACGCCGCCGTCTGCCTCTACGCCGCCCTCGTCTGCGACACCGGCCGGTTCCAGTACGAGAGCACGTCCACCGAGGCCTTCGACCTCGCCCGCCGGCTCCTGGAGTTCGACATCCCTGTCGCCCGGCTCAACCGCGTGCTGTTCGAGGAGCACCGCCTCGCCTACCTGCGGCTGGTGGGCGCCGTGCTCGGCCGGGCCGAGATGGTGGCCGGCAAGAGCTTCATCTGGGCCGCCGTCTCCGAGGCCGACCTGGCCGAATACGGCGTGACGCTGGAGGAGACCGAAGGGCTCATCGACTTCCTGCGCCAGACCAAGGAGGCCGAGGTCTCCTGCATGCTCAAGGAAGTCGAGGGCCACGTCCGGGTCAGCCTCCGGTCGATCGGCCACACCGACGTCTCGGCCGTCGCCGCCCTCTTCGGCGGCGGCGGCCACCGCTTCGCCGCCGGCTTCACGACCACCGATCCCGTCCCCCGGGTGGTGGAGACGATCGTCCAGGCGCTCTAGTGCGGGCAGGGGCCGGCTGATGGGGACGGGCGGACACGCCGCCGCCGAGGCCGTCGACGGGCTGGTCGTCGTCGACAAGCCCGCCGGCTGGACCTCCCACGATGTCGTCGCCCGCCTCCGCCGCCTCTACGGCCTGCGGCGGGTCGGCCACGCCGGCACCCTCGACCCCGACGCCACCGGCGTCCTCCTCGTCGGCCTCGGCCGGGCCACCCGCCTGCTGCGCTTCCTCACCGAGACCGGGAAGGTCTACCGGGGCGAGGTCGCCTTCGGCGTCGCCACCGACACGCTCGACGCCGCCGGCACCGAGACGGCCCGGCGGCCCATGCCGGCGCTGGTCCGGGCGGAGCTCGAGGCGGTGGTGCCCCGCTTCCTCGGCACCATCGAGCAGATCCCGCCGATGGTGTCGGCGGTCAAGGTCGAGGGGCGCCGCCTGCACGAGCTGGCCCGCCAGGGTCAGGTCGTCGAACGGGCCCCCCGGACGGTGCACATCGAGCGCATCGCCGTCGAGGCCTTCACGGCCGGCGAGTTCCCCCGGGCGCAGCTGCTGGTCGAGTGCGGCAGCGGTACCTACATCCGCAGCCTGGCCGCCGACCTCGGCGAAGCCCTCGGGGGCTGCGCCCACCTGGCCCGGCTGCGGCGCCTCCGGGTGGGGCCCTTCCCCGTCGAGGAGGCCCGGACGCTGGAGGAGATCGCCGAGAACCCCGATAAGGCGCTCCTGCCGCTGGCCGAGGCCGTGCGCCACCTGAGCCGGGTCGAGGTCGACGGCGAGACCGCCCGGGCGGTCGCCCACGGCGCCGTGTTCCCGGTCGCCGCCCTCGCCGGCGGGCCGGCCGGCTCCGGCGGGCCGGCCGGCGACTCCGGCCCCCTGGCCGTCCTCGGCCCCGACGGCCGGCTCCTCGCCCTGTACCAGAGGGGCCGGGCCTCCGCCCGGCCGCTGGTGGTCCTGGCCACCGGGTCGAGCGGATAGAACGGCGTCGTGCACGTCGTCACCAGTCTCGACGCCTGTCCCGACCCGCCGGCCGGGTCGGTGGTCACCATCGGCGCCTTCGACGGCGTCCACCTCGGCCACCGGGCGCTGCTCCGGCTGGTGCGCGACAAGGCGGCCGAGCGGGGGCTCCCGACCGCCCTCGTCACCTTCGACCGGCATCCCGCCCACGTCGTCCGGCCCGAGTCGGCCCCGAAGCTCCTGACCAACCTCGACCAGAAGCTGGAACTGCTCGAGGCCACCGGCCTCGTCGACCACGCCGTCGTCCTCACCTTCGACGAGCAGCGGCGCCGGGAGTCGGCGGAGGACTTCGTGACCGAGGTCCTCGACGGCTGCCTCCGGGCCCGTCTCGTGGTGGTCGGCGCCGACTTCCACTTCGGCAACGGCCGCCGGGGCAACGTCGCCCTCCTGGAGCGGATGGGCCGGGAGCTCGGATTCGACGTCGTCGGGCTGGAGCTCGTCCGGGCCGGCGACGGCACCCCGGGCGACGGCGACACCATCACCTACTCCTCCACCCTGGTCCGCCGGCGCCTGGCGGCGGGAGACGTCCGGGGCGCGGCCGAGCTCCTCGGACGGGCCCACGAGGTGCGGGGCACGGTGGTCGAGGGCGACCGCCGCGGCCGGGAGCTCGGCTTCCCCACGGCCAACGTCGCCGTCCCCGAGGAGATCTGCCTGCCGGCGGCGGGGATCTACGCCGGGACGTTCACCGGCGCCGACGGCGTCGCCCGCCCGGCGGCCCTCTCCCTCGGCCACCGGCCGACCTTCTACGCCGACCAGCCCTTCCTGCTGCTCGAGGCCTACCTGCTCGACTTCTCCGGCGACCTCTACGGCCAGCCGGCCTCGATCGGTTTCGTCGAGCGCATCCGGGCCGAGGAGCGCTTCGAGTCGGTCGAGGCCCTGGTGGCGGCCATGCACCGCGACGTCGAGGCCGCCCGCCGGGTCCTCGCCCCCCGTGCGCGGCCCTGAGGACCCGAATGGTAGGCTCGCTGAGTTGTGCGCCCCGGCGCGCTCCATCCTGACGCGTAACCGAAACCAGATCCCCCATCCACCGACGGCCCCAGCCACCCGGCCGGTGCCGGAAGAGAACGAATCTGACGATGCCAGACACCTCCGCCACGATCAGCGAGTACCGCCTCCACGAGACCGACACCGGTTCCCCCGAGGTGCAGATCGCGCTCCTCACGGAGCGGATCAACATGCTCACGGCGCACCTGAAGGTCCACAAGAAGGATCATCACTCCCGCCGGGGGCTGCTGATGCTCGTCGGCCGGAGACGTCGCCTGCTCGACTACCTCCGCCGCAACGACGTCGAGAGGTACCGGGCGCTCATCGCCAGGCTCGGGCTTCGCCGGTAACGGCCTTCGGGGAGCGGCTCGCCGCTCCTCGAACTGTTTTGCAGCGGCGGTCCGTCGGTTGTCAGTTGCCATCCTCCGGCCAAGCTCCCCGGGAAACAGGCCGGAGCATGCCAACTGGGAACCGACCCCGCCGCTCACCCGAAGAGCGACGAGAGGAGCAGTTCCATGACCGGCCCGATCTCGGCGTCGGCCCCCATCGGGGAAACCGGCAAGTCCCTCACCTTTTCCGCCGGCCTGCTCGCCCAGCAGGCGGACGGCGCCGTGGTGGTGTCCGTCGGCGAGACCACGGTCCTCGTCACCGCCCAGGCGGCCCGAGGCGTCCGGGAGGGGATCGACTTCTTCCCGCTCACGGTCGACGTGGAGGAGCGCATGTACGCCGCCGGGAAGATCCCCGGCTCGTTCTTCCGGCGGGAGGGCCGCCCGACCGAGCAGGCCATCCTCACCTGCCGCCTGACCGACCGTCCGCTGCGCCCGTCCTTCCCGAAGGGCTTCCGCAACGAGGTCCAGATCGTCGCCACCGTCCTCGGCGCCGACCTGCAGAACCCCCACGACGTCCCGGTGATCAACGGCGCCTCGGCCGCCCTCATGCTCTCGGGCATCCCGTTCTCCGGGCCGGTCGGGGCCGTCCGCCTCGCCCACCGCGACGGCGTGTGGATCCCCCACCCCACCTACCAGGAGGGCGACACGTCGACCTTCGAGCTGGTGGTGGCCGGGCGCAAGCTGCCCGACGGCGACGTGGCCGTGATGATGGTCGAGGCGGGCGGGACGGAGGCGGCCTGGGAGCTGTACCAGGCGGGGGCGCCGCTCATGACCGAGGAGGTCATCACCGAGGGGCTCGAGGAGGCGAAGCGCTGGATCAGCGACAGCGTGGAGGCCCAGCTCGAACTGGTCCGGAACTGGGTGGCCGAGCGGGGCGAGATCGAGCCCATTCCCTACGAGCTCCAGGTCGACTACGACGAGGAGACCCTCGAGGCGGTGAGGCAGGCGGCCACCGGCCCGCTGTCGGAGGCGCTGTCGATCGCCGACAAGCACGACCGCAACAGCCGCATCGACGAGATCTCGGCCGAGGTCGTCACGGCCCTGGCCGGCACCCCGGACGAGCCGGGCAAGTTCGAGGCCGGGCCGGTGAAGCGGGCGCTGCGGTCGCTCCAGAAGGAGATCGTCCGCTCCCGCATCGTCAACGACGGCTTCCGGATCGACGGCCGGACGCCGACCGACATCCGGCCGCTGTCGGCCCAGGTGCACCTGCTCAAGACCGCCCACGGCACCGGGCTCTTCCAGCGGGGGGAGACGCAGGTCCTGTCGGTGACCACGCTCGGCATGCCCCGCATGGAGCAGATGCTCGACACCATCGGGATCGACGAGCACAAGCGCTACATGCACCACTACAACTTCCCGCCCTTCTCCACCGGCGAGACCGGCCGGGTCGGTTCGCCGAAGCGCAGGGAGATCGGCCACGGCGCCCTCGCCGAGCGGGCGCTGGTGCCGGTGGTGCCCTCGGTGGAGGAGTTCCCCTACACGCTGCGGGTCGTCTCCGACGTGATGTCCTCGAACGGGTCGACGTCCATGGGCTCGGTGTGCGGGTCGACGCTGTCGATGATGGACGCCGGCGTCCCCCTCAAGGCACCGGTGGCCGGCATCGCCATGGGCCTCGTCTACGCCGAGGGCAAGTACACGACGCTGACCGACATCCTCGGCGCCGAGGACGCCTTCGGCGACATGGACTTCAAGGTGGCCGGCACGGCCGACTTCGTGACCGCCCTCCAGCTCGACACCAAGATCGACGGGCTCCCGGCCGACGTCCTCGCCCAGGCGCTGCGCCAGGCCAAGGAGGCCCGCCTCAAGGTCCTGGAGGTGATGCTCGAGGCCATCCCCGAGCCCCGCGCCGAGGTGGCCGACATCGCGCCGAAGATCATCAGCTTCCAGATCCCCCTCGACCGGGTCGGCGAGGTCATCGGGCCCAAGGGCAAGGTCATCAACGGGATCCAGCAGGAGACCGGCGCCGACATCAACGTCGACGACGACGGCCAGGTCGGCACGGTCACGATCGGCGGCCGCGACGGCGGGGCGGTGGCCGAGGCCCGGCGCATGATCGAACTGATCCTCAACCCCCCCGAGGCCGACGTCGGCGGCATCTACTCCGGGAAGGTCGTCAACATCACGAAGTTCGGCGCCTTCGTCAACATCCTGCCCGGCCGGGACGGGTTGCTCCACATCTCCAAGCTCGGCGCCGGCCGCCGGGTCGAGCGGGTGGAGGACGTGCTGTCGCTCGGCACCGAGGTCGAGGTGCGCGTCGACGACATCGATCCCCAGGGGAAGGTGTCCCTGTCGCTGGTGAAGCCGCTCGACGGCACCGGCGGCGACGGAGGGGGCGACGGGTCCGGCGGTGGGGGTGAGGGCGGCGGAGGCGGACGGGAAGGCGGCGGCGACCGCGACCTCGTGTCGTTCGACGCCGACTGGGACCAGACGGCTCGCGACTCGTTCGGTGATCTCGGCCCGGCCGAGGTCTCCGGCGGCGGCGGTGGGCGCTCCCGCGAAGGCGGCGACCGGGACCGCGACCGGGGCGGGCGCGACCGCGACCGCGGCCGGCGTCCCGGCGGCGGACGCGGCCGTCGCTAGGCAGCGCGCCGGCGCCGCCGGACCGGTGACGGCCCGATCCGAGGGCGAGGGCGGGCGCGTCCGGCGCACGCGCCTCGACAACGGGCTGACCGTCGTCACCGAGGCCATGCCGGAGCTGCGCTCGGTGGCGGTCGGGTTCTGGGCGGGGACGGGTTCCCGTGACGAGCCCGACGCCCTCGCCGGCGCCAGCCACTTCCTCGAGCACCTGTTGTTCAAGGGGACGGCGACCCGCAGTGCCCAGCAGATCGCCGAGGACGTCGAGGCCGTCGGCGGCGAGATGAACGCCTTCACCACCAAGGAGTACACCGCCTACTACGTGCGGCTCCTCGACGAGAGCCTGGACCTGGCGCTCGACATCCTGTCCGACGTCGTGTGGGCGCCGGCCTTCCGGCCCGACGAGGTCGACTGCGAACGGCAGGTGATCCTGGAAGAGATCCGGATGCACGAGGACACGCCCGACGACCTCGTCCACTCGCTGTTCAGCGAAGCGCTGTTCCCCGGCGAGGCGGTGGGCCGGGAGGTGCTCGGCCAGCGCGACGCCATCGTGGCCATGACCCGCGACGAGATCGCCCGTTTCCACGCCGACCACTACCGGGTGGGGAACCTCGTCGTGGCCGCCGCCGGCAACGTCGACCACGACCGGATGGTGGACGGCATCGCCGCCCGCTGCACCGGCGGGCCCGGCGACCGCCCGCCCCGGCCGGAGGCGGAGATCCGGCCGGCGGGCGCGGTGCGGGTGCTCCACCGCCCGACGGAGCAGGCCCACCTCGTGCTCGGGATGCCGTCGCTGTCGCGCTCCGATCCCGACCGGTGGGCGCTGTCGGTCCTCAACCATGTCATCGGTGGCGGCATGTCGTCCCGCCTGTTCCAGGAGGTGCGGGAGAAGCGGGGGCTGGCCTACTCCGTCTACTCCTACCGCTCGGCGCTGGAGGACACCGGGACGTTTGCCGTCTACGCCGGCACCGCCCCGGAGCGGGCGCCGGAGGTGCTGTCGATCATCGGCGCCGAGCTCGACCGGCTCGGCGCCGAGCGGTGCCTGGCCCCCGGGGAGCTCGAGCGGGCCAAAGGGCACTTCAAGGGCCAGATGGCGTTGGGCCTCGAGAGCAGCTCGGCCCGCATGGAGCGTATCGGGCGCTCCGAGGTGACGACCGGCGAGATCCAGAGCGTCGACGAGATGGTGGCGTCCATCGACGCCGTCACCCCCGACGACATCGCCCGGGTGATCGACCGGGTGCTGGGCACCGGGCCCCGGGTGCTGGCCGCCGTCGGCCCGGTCGATGCCGACGACCTCGCCGCCCGGCTCTCGATAGGGTCTTCTCTCCGTGGCTGACATCGACATGACTCGAGATCGGATCAGGGTCGCCGTCTTCGGCGCCGCCGGCCGCATGGGCGCCACGGTCTGCCGGGCGGTGCTCGACGCCCCCGACATGGAACTGGTGGCGGTGGTGGACCCACCCCACGAAGGCCGACCGCTCGACGACTTCGGCGTGGCCGGCACGGGGCTCACCCTGCAGATGCTGGGCCCAGCGGTGAAGAAGGCGGAGCCGTCCGTGGCGGTCGACTTCACCACCGTCGACGCCGCCCGGGGCAACCTGCGGTGGTGCGCCCTCAACGGCGTGCACGCCGTGTGCGGCACCACCGGCCTCACCTCCGGCGACCACCAGGACCTTTCCGCCCTGTTCGACGGCGAGCGGGCCAACGCCGTGGTGGCGCCGAACTTCGCCATCGGCGCCGTCCTCATGATGCAGCTGGCGGCCATCGCCGCCCCCTGGTTCGAGTCGGCCGAGATCATCGAGCTGCACCACGACAACAAGGTCGACGCACCGTCCGGCACCGCCCTGCTGACGGCGCAGCGCATCGCCGAGACGTCGACGGAGTGGACCCCCGACCCGACCAGGACCTCGGCGGTGGAAGGCGCCAGGGGCGGCGAGGGCCCGGCCGGCATCCGCATCCACTCCGTCCGCCTCCGGGGGCTGGTGGCCCACCAGGAGGTCCTGCTCGGCACCACCGGACAGTCGCTCACGATCCGCCACGACTCCTACGACCGGACGTCGTTCATGCCCGGCGTCCTGCTGGCTGTCCGCGAGGTGGCCAACCGTCCCGGCGTCACCCTCGGCCTGGACACCCTGCTGGGTTTCTGACCAGCGCGCCCCGGGCCGCCGGACAGTGACCTCGGCGCCGTCTCGTTCCGGCGCTCCTGACGAACACCTGTCGTTCTTCAGGAGCGCCGGTTGGCCGGCCGGCTCTCGTCCTCAAGACCTCGGTCGTCGGGTCGCGTGCCGGCGCACAGAAAAGAAAGGGCGGGAGACAATGCTCCTCGCCACTCTCAATGTACACCGGCCCGGGGGGCTTGCGGCAAGAGCGGGGTCGTGCCCCACAATCGAACGTCCATGGGCTGCTACGTGTTGCGTTTCGAAGAGATCGACCAGACACACATCGCGGCCGTCGGCGGCAAGGGCGCGGCGCTGGGGGAGCTCTCCCGCATCGGGGGCATCTCCGTGCCGCCGGGTTTCTGCGTCACGACCGACGCCTTCCGGCGGCTGATCGCCGATGCACCGTCGGTCGAGGATCGGCTCGGACACCTGGCGCGCCTCGGGCCCGACGACCGCGAGGCGATTGCCGCGCTGAGCGCCGAAATCCGCCGCACCATCGAGGGCGTCGCCATACCCGACGACCTGGCGGCGGCGATCACCGGCGCGCTCGGCCGCCTCGGCGGGGACGCCGCCTGCGCCGTCCGATCCAGCGCCACGGCGGAGGACCTGCCGACGGCCTCGTTCGCCGGCCAGCACGACTCGTACCTCGACGTCGTCGGGCCGGCGGCGATCCTCCACGGCGTCAGCCGGTGCTGGGCGTCGCTCTTCACCGAGCGGGCGGTCACCTACCGGCTGCGCAACGGCGTCGACCACCGGACGGTCCACATGGCGGTGGTCGTGCAGCAGATGGCCTCCCCGCAGGCGTCCGGCGTCCTCTTCACCGCCGACCCCGTCACCGGCAACCGCAGGGTCGCCTCGGTCGAGGCCTGTTTCGGGCTCGGCGAGGCCCTGGTGGCCGGCACGGTGAGCCCGGACGTCTACCAGGTGCGCGACGGGGAGGTGGTCGGCAAGGCGGAGCGGCAAAACCAGCCGGTGCTGACCGACGGGCAGGCGGTGCGGCTCGTCGAGCTCGGCCGGCGCATCGAAGCGCACTTCGGCCGGCCTCAGGACATCGAATGGTGCCTGTCCGAGGGGGGCTTCTCCTTCGTGCAGAGCCGGCCGATCACGACGCTGTTCCCCATTCCGGCCAACGCCGGCGACGGACAGCACCACGTCTACGTCTCCACCGGCCATCAGCAGATGATGACCGACGCCATGAAGCCCCTGGGGCTCTCGCTGTTCCTCACGATCACTCCGGCGCCGATGCACACGGCCGGCGGGCGGCTGTTCGTCGATGTCACCCGGGCCCTCGGCACGCCGACGGCTCGCGCCGGCCTCCTGGCGGTGATGGGGAAGGGCGACCCCCTGATCCGGGACGCGCTGGAGACCGTCCTGGCGCGGGGCTTCGTCCCGTCGCTTTCCGAGACGGCGCCGGGCGGGCCGCCGCCGGGCGGCGCCCCGGCGCCGATCGAGACCGACCCGGCCATCGTGACGGAGCTCATCGGGCGCACCCAGGCCTCCATTGCCGCGCTGCGACAGGCCATCGCCCCGTTGTCCGGGCCGGCGCTGGTCGACTTCATCCTGGCCGACATCTCCGAGCTGAAGCGGATCTTGTTCGACCGCCAGAGCCATGAGGTGTGGATGTCGGCGATGGAAGCCACCTGGTGGCTCAACGAACAGCTTCTGGCGTGGCTGGGGGAGAAGAACGCCGCCGACGCGCTCACCCAGTCCGTACCGAACAACGTGACGTCGGAGATGGGGCTGGCGCTCCTCGACGTCGCCGACGCGATCCGCCCCCACCCGGAGGTGGTGGCGTTCCTGGAGCAGGTGGAGGACGACGGCTTTCTCGACGGGCTGCCCGGGCTGGAGGGCGGTCGCCAAGCGCACGACGCCATCCGGGCCTGGCTCGACCGGTACGGCATGCGCGGTCCCGGCGAGATCGACATCACCCGGCCGCGCTGGGCCGAGCGGCCGAGCATGCTCGTCCCCGTCATCCTCGGCAACGTGAAGAACTTTCAGCCGGGGGCCGGCGGCCGGCGCTTCGAGGACGGGCGCCAGGAGGCGGAGAAGAAGGAACAGGAGCTGCTGGAGCGACTGCGGGCCTTGCCCGACGGCCAGCAGAAGGCGGAGGAGACCAAGCGGAAGATCGACCGGGTCCGGACCTTCATGGGCTACCGGGAGTATCCCAAGTACGGGATGGTCAGCCGCATGTTCGTGTACAAGCAGGCCTTGCTCGAGGAGGCGGAGCGCCTCGTGCAGGCCCGGGTGCTGCGGGACCCGGAGGACATCTTCTATCTCACCCTGGCCGAGCTGCAGGCCGTCGCCCACACCCACCACGCGGATCACGAGCTCATCCACCGGCGCCGGGACGACTTCCGGGCCTATCAGTCGCTGACCCCGCCCCGGGTCCTGACCTCGGACGGGGAGTGCCTCACCGGGGCGTATCGGCGCGACGACGTCCCGGCCGGCGCGCTGGTCGGTGTGGCGGTCTCGGCCGGGACGGTCGAGGGCCGGGCCCGTGTCGTCCTCGACATGGCCGACGCCCACCTCGAAGCGGGCGACATCCTGGTCACCGCCTACACCGATCCGAGCTGGACGCCCCTGTTCGTGGCCATCGACGGCCTCGTGACCGAGGTCGGAGGCCTGATGACCCACGGCGCGGTGATCGCCCGGGAGTACGGGCTGCCCGCCGTGGTCGGGGTGGAACATGCCACCCGGCTCATCCGGGACGGGCAGCGGATCCGCCTCCACGGAACCGACGGGTACGTCGAGATCCTGTCCTAGCCTCGGGTCCCGAAGATCTGGGCCAGCTCGGCGGGGGCCGCCTCGTCGAGCTGGGCATAGGTGCAGGACTCCGGCGTCCGGTCGTCCCGGAAGCGGACGAACGTCGTCCCGTGGCGGAACCGGTCGCCCTGCAGGTGGTCGTAGCGGACCTCGACGACCAGCTCCGGCCGGACCGGTTCCCACGACTGGTCCTTGCCGGCGTTCCACCGGCTCTGGGCCCCGGGCATCCGCCCGCCGGCCGCAGCCATGGCCGAGGCCCAGTCCCGCCAGGGATGGTTCTCCAGCGCCTGCTCCCGATACGGCGCCAGCGTGTCGACCAGGGACCGGCGCTGCGCCATCGGGAACGACGCCGTGACGCCGACATGGTGCAGCGTGCCGGCGTCGTCGTAGAGCCCGAGGAGCAAGGAGCCGATGACGCCGCCGCTCTTGTGCCAGCGGAACCCGCCCACGACGCAGTCGGCCGTCCGCTCGTGCTTGATCTTGAGCATGACGCGCTCGCCCTCCCGGTAGGGGAGCTGCTCCGGCTTGGCCACGACGCCGTCGAGCCCGGCGCCCTCGAAGGCGTCGAACCACTCGGCGGCCAGCGCCCGGTCGGTGGTACAGGGCGTGAGGTGCAGCGGCGGACGGGCGGCCCGGAGCATCGCCTCCAGCCGCCGGCGGCGCTCGACCTGCGGCCGGGAGCGCAGGTCGTCGTCGCCCTCGGCGAGGATGTCGAAGGCCACGAACGACGCCGGCGTCTGCTGGGCCAGGAGGTTGATCCTCGATGCCGCCGGATGGATCCGCTGCAGCAGCGCTTCGAAGTCGAGCCCGCCGGCGGTGGCGATCACCACCTCGCCGTCGAGGACGCAGCGGCCCGGCAGCTGCTCCCGCAGCGGGTCGAGGAGCTCGGGAAAGTAGCGGGTCAGCGGGCGCTCGTTGCGGCTGCCGAGCTCGACCTCGTCGCCGTCGCGGAAGACGATGCAGCGGAACCCGTCCCACTTCGGCTCGTAGAGCATGCCGCCCTCGGCCGGGAGCTCCCGGGCCAGCTTGGCCAGCATGGGGGAGACGGGCGGCATCACCGGCAGGTCCACGGCCCGAAGTCTGCCCTACCCTTGCCGGGCATGGAGACCCGGTCGGTGCGCGAGCGCGTCCTCGAGGGCGGGCTGCTGTGCATCGGCCGCTACGGGCTGGCCCGGACGACCGTCGACGACGTCGCCGCCGCCTCGGGGGTCTCCAGGGCCACGATCTACCGCCACTTCCCGCGTGGCCGGGAGCAGATCGTGACCGACACCGTCGGCTGGGAGATGGGCCGGTTCTTCATGCGGCTCGGCGAGGCGGTGGCCGACGCCCCCGACCTCTGCGTCCTCATCGAGCGGGGGCTCGTGTTCGCCCGCAAGGCCCTGGCCGAGCACGCCGTGTTCTGCCGGGTGGTGGAGACCGAGCCCGACCGGCTCCTCCCGCTCCTCACGGTGGAGTCGTTCCGGATCCTGCCCGTCATCGGCGCCTTCTTCGTGCCCTACCTGGAGCGGGAGCGCCACGCCGGTCGCCTCCGGCCCGGCGCCGACGTCGGCCGCACCGCCGAGTACGTCGCCCGCATGGTGCTGTCGTGCATCGGCTCGGCCGGCGTCTACGACCTCGACGACCCCGCCGAGCTCCGCCTGCTGGTCCGGGAGCAGCTGCTGGCCGGCGTGCTCGCCCCGGCGGCGATTCTCAGCCCGCACGCTTGACGATGAGACAAAATTAGTCTTAGCATCTCAGGGTGACCGCCGAACCCATCGCCACGACGCCGGAGGTCACGGCCCGCGTCGTCGACGGCGCGCTGCGGGCCATCGCCCGTTTCGGCCTGGCCAAGCTGACCGTCGACGACGTCGCCCGCGAGGCCGGTATCTCCCGGGCCACGCTCTACCGCTACTTCCCGGGGCGGGGCGCCGTCCTCGCCGCCGTCGTCCGCTCCGAGACCGAGCGCCTCCAGCGCGGCCTCGACGACGCCCTGGCCGAGACCACCACCCTCGCCGAGTCCCTGGCCGCGGCGGCCGCCTACGGCGCCCGGGCCTTCACCGGCCACGAGGCACTGCAGTACCTGCTCGAGACCGAGCCCGGAGCCGTCCTGCCCCACCTCTGCTTCAGCGGCGCCGACAGCCTGCTGCGGGTCGCCGCCGACCGCATCGCCCCCCACCTCTGCCGCTTCATGGGGCCGCTCGAGGCCCGGCGGACGGGGGAGTGGCTGGCCCGCATCGTCCTCTCCTACGGGGTCGCCCCATCGGCCGGCCCGGCCGAGGCGGCGGTGCTGGGTGCCGTGTCCGAGTTCGTCATCCCGGCCGCCGAGGAGCGGGCCACCCGATCGGGAGGTTGACATGCGCCAGAACGAAGAGCTGATCGGCCGCGCCGACGTGAACGACGTCGACGCCATCCTCGCCATCGTGAACACCGACACCGGCAGCCGGTTCCACGACGTCGGCGCCGACGTCGACACCCGGTTCACCTGGGACTACGAGCGGGCCCGACCCAAGCTCGGCAAGCTGTACGAGAAGGCCAAGGCCACCCAGTGGAACGCCAACGACCTCCCCTGGGACACCGAGGTCGACCAGGAGGCGGTGGTCATGGCCAACGCCGCCGTGAGCGCCGCCAGCGGCCTCGTCCCCGCCACCGACCTGACCGGCACCCCGTTCGCCACCTGGGGCGACAAGGAGTGGGTCACCTTCGGGGTCGAGTCGCAGAACTGGACGCTGTCGCAGTTCCTCCACGGCGAGCAGGGCGCCCTCGTCTGCACGGCCCGGATCGTCGAGACGGTGCCGTGGATCGACGCCAAGTACTACGCCTCCACCCAGGTGATGGACGAGGCCCGCCACGTCGAGGTCTTCTCCCGCTACCTGGACGAGAAGCTGTCGGGCCACTACCCGATCAACGCCCACCTCCAGCTGTTGCTCGACGACATCATCGCCGACTCCCGCTGGGACATGACCTACCTCGGCATGCAGATCATGGTCGAGGGCCTGGCCCTGGCCGCCTTCGGCTTCATCTCCCAGATGACCACCGAGCCGCTGCTGCGGGCCCTGCTCAAGAACGTGATGGCCGACGAGGCCCGCCACGTCGCCTTCGGTGTGCTGTCGCTGCAGGAGTTCTACGGCCAGCTCACCTCGACCGAGATCCGGGAACGGCAGGAGTTCGCCTTCGAGGCCGCCGTCCGCATGCGGGACCGCTTCTTGCAGCAGGAGGTGTGGGAGCGCATGGGCGTCGATGTCGGGGAAGCCGTCAAAGTCCTCCTCCGGACGCCCGAACGCGACATCTTCCAGGCGATGCTGTTCTCCAAGATCGTCCCCAACTGCCGCAAGCTGGGGCTGCTCGACGCCGCCGACGGCTGGCTGCGGCAGCGCTTCACCGAACTCGGCGTCATCCAGTTCGAGCACTGGGAGGACACGGCGGAGGAACTCGCCGTGGCCTGACGCCAACCCGGCGAAAGCAAGCGTTTCGTCTTTGACGTCCAGGGGTTCTCGGGGGCGGAGCCCCCCGAGTGCCCTGCTAACTTCACCCGGCGTGACCACCCCTGTCCGCGTCGTCTTCCTCGGCGGCCTCGGCGAGATCGGGCGCAACTGCGCCTGCGTCGAGGTCGAGAACCGGATTTTGCTGATCGACTGCGGGATCATGTTCCCCGAACCCGACATGCCCGGCGTCGACCTCGTCCTCCCCGACTTCACCTACCTGCGGGAGAACGCGCAGCGGATCGAGGGCGTCGTCCTCACCCACGGCCACGAGGACCACGGCGGCGGCCTGGCCTTCCTGCTGGCCGAGGTGGCGCCGGTGCCGATCTACGGCTCGGAGCTGTCGCTCGGCCTGGC